>JAANMU010000018.1_pt1 | contig 170596 bp, 159 predicted proteins | sample 7279701 | NCBI WGS metagenome assembly JAANMU01 (sample SAMN14094539, study PRJNA606508) | bioreactor metagenome | isolation source: A lab-scale SPAN reactor treating ammonium-rich wastewater day 57 | place: Ireland: Galway | collected 2017-03-13
AAGGCCGGTCAATGGCAATTGCTCGGTTGCCATAAAGCGAACAAAGTCATCCCACTTGATCGCGACTGGTCCATCGCCCGCCTCTTTCATAGCCTGAACAAACCAAGTGAGAGTGAGTGCGTAGTTTCGAACGATCGCAAGACCCGGGGCCTGTTTCTTGCCGACCTTTTTGATCCACTCCTGAAGATGCTCTGGTGCGAAGCCGTTCGGCTCGGTCAACGAAAGTGCGTAGTGCCGTTTGAGAGATTGAAACCACTCGGCTTGATCGAGCATGTCCGAGACGTGGTCGGCTCGGAACAGCTTTTTACACTGCCGACAGGTTTGCATTGGATCGTTAAACCCTCCGATGTGGCCCGAGGCTTCCCAGACCTTGGGGTTTTGAATGATGCGAGTTTCGAGGGGGACGATGTCGACGGGCTGGCCGTTGGGGCCGTTCGTGCCGCAGCATGGGTTCATGACGACGTCCTGCCACCATGCGTCGCGGAGGTTTTTTTTGAGTTGAGTGCCAAGGGGGCCGTAGTCCCAGAAGCCGTTGATTCCGCCGTAGATTTCGGATGCGGGGAAGATGAATCCGCGTCGTTTGCAGAGGCTGACGATGTCGTCCATAGATTTTGCGGCGTGTTCGGGCATTGCGGGTCTCGTGAAGTTTGCGGTTTTGGAGCGGAGTATAGGGGGTGATTCGGTATACTCGAAGAACGGTGGAGGATTAGCGATGCGTGTGATGTGGATCGGCATGCTGGGAGCAATGATTGCGTGTTCGGTGTCGTCGGGACAGAGTTATGTGGTCGAGCAGGTCGCGGGCGGACTGAACCATCCGCTGGATTTGGCGCAGGCACCGGGTGATCCGGGCGGGTTGTACATCGCTGAGCAGCGTTTTGGAACGGGGACGACGGGCGAGCCTTATGCGCGGATCCTGAGGCTTGATGTGTCGTCGGGTGTGCTGACGACGTTTTGACGGTGGATGTGAGCCTGGTAGGCGATGCGGGGCTGCATGGACTTGCGTTTCATCCGGACTATGGGACGAATGGAAGGGTGTATGTGACGGTGATGGAGGACCCGCCGAGCGGGAACAGGTTGCTCAATCGGTTGTATGAATACACGATCAAGGCTGATGAGGTGCCGACACGGCGGCTCGTGCTGAGTTATCCGCAGAATGGGAACTCGGCGATTCACGCGATCGGGTGGATCGGGTTTCGGCCGTTTGCGTCTGATGACGAGCGGGGTTGGCTGTACGTGTTTGTTGGTGATGGCGGACCACAGGCATCGTCAGGCAGTTATGTGAATCGTGCGCAGCAGCTTGATCTGGTGTATGGGAAGGTTTTGCGAATTGACGTGGATGGAGAGGATTTTTATCCGGATGATCCGGATCGGAACTTTGGGGTGCCGTTGAGCAATCCGTTCCATGATGGGGACGAGGAGACGCTGGCGGAAGTTTTGTGTTCTGGGCTTCGGAGCCCTTGGCGTGGTGGGTTTGATGCGCTGACGGGGGATCTGTTCATCGGGGATGTGGGATTCTTCAGCCGAGAGGAGATCAACATCGTGAGGCCAGATCGGCTGGGCGAGGATTTTGGGTGGGCGTCGCGAGAGGGGACGATCGAGATGCCGATTCCGGGCGTGGGTGGGCCACGGGGCGATTCGGTGGATCCGATTCATGAGTGGGCGCACGCGACGGGGAACTTGTCGATCACAGGCGGGCCGGTGTATCGCGGATCGATTGCGTCGCTGCGTGGGCGCGTGTTCTTTGGCGACTTTGTATCGGGGCGCGTGTGGTCGGGCGTTTTTGAGAGGCAGACGGACCCGGCGGGTTTCAACGGGCAGAATATCGTGGGTCTTGTGGAGCACTCACTTGCGTGGAATGCGGCGCTCCCGGCGGGGCAGGTGATTGCGCGCGTGGTGTCGTTTGCGACGGATCTGCAAGGGAACTTGTACGTTCTGAACTACGGCAGCGGGAATCTGGTGAATCCGACGTATGGCACTGGGGCGGTGTTTCGGCTGCGGGCGTTGTGTCCGGCCGACTTCAACGGCGACGGGGTCGTAGATTTTTTTGATGTTCAGGCGTTTCTTGGGGCGTTTGCGGCCGATGCGCCTGAGGCGGACTTGAACGGTGATCGCGCGTTCGACTTCTTTGATGTGCAGATGTACCTGGGGTTGTTCAGCGCGGGTTGCGGCTGACTCGAGGTCAATCGAGCAGGTGACGGAACACGTCGAGGAGAGACTGCGACTCACTCGGAGATTTTTCGGCCCAGATGTTGCAGGCGGCGTTGTTGATGACGCGTTCTGAAATGCGGTCGAGAAAGAGTTCGGCGGGACCGGAGCGGTTGTGCGTTCGGATGATGAGCAGGTCGAGAGCGGACTCTTCGGCGAAGCGAGCGAGGGTATCGACGGGGGGGCCGAGGCGCGATTCGACGGCGACGGCGACAGTCGAGTTGAGGTGCTCGCGTGCGGCGGTGATTTGTGCGATAGCGAGTTCGGTGTGGACTTCGGCCAGGCGTGTGGTGGCGTCTTCGTAGGAACTGACGAGGTGGTATCCGGCTGGGATGTCGTAGGCCTTGATGAGATCGATGCGATCGAGGTCGAGGCGTGCGGCGAGGTCCATGGCGCGTTCGAGTTCGATGGCGGCATCTTCTTCGCAGGTGCTGGCGACGCCGATGCGGGTGATGGGGCCTTGGAATTCTGGCTGAACGACAAGGACGCTGACGGGGCATCGGCGTACGACACGGTCGGCGACGGAGCCGATGGTGCCTCGTTTTGGTCCGCCTTTGCCGTAGCGTCCGATGACGACGAGGTCGGCCTTGAGCGTGGTGGCGAGGCGGATGATTTCAGCGCCTGGATGTCCCAGGGCGATGTGGAGGGTGGCGAATCCGCGGAGGTCGTGGGTGTGGGCGTAGCGCTCGAGTTCTTCGCGAGCCTGCTGCTCGATGCGGGCGGCGAGTTCGGGCATTGCGCGGGCTTCGGCTTTGGATGCGGGGACGATGACGTGAACAGCGTGAAGTTCGGCCCCGAGGGTTTGGGCGAGAGAGCGTGCGAGGTGTACGGCCCCGAGGCTTTCGAGGGTGAGGCCTGTGGTGACGAGGATGCGGTTGATTGGCGCGATGTGCTGCGCGGGCATGGAAGGCTCCGTCGGGCGGCGGGTGAATGCTGCACGCGTACTGGAGCATAGGCGGAGGGCGGTGTTGGGAAGGCAGGCTTCCTATGATGGATGCCCACATGGACGTTGAGCACCGATGACGCACGATTTATCGCACATTCGTAACTTCTCGATCATTGCCCACATCGATCACGGCAAGAGCACGCTGGCCGATCGGTTGTTGCAGGCGACAAAGGCGGTGAGTGACCGCGAGGCGCGCGAGCAGTTGCTTGATTCGATGGATCTGGAGCGTGAGCGTGGGATCACGATCAAGGCTTCGGCGGTGACGGTAGCGCACGAGCACAACGGCGTTCCGTACATGCTCAACTTCATCGATACGCCTGGGCATGTGGACTTTGGGTATGAGGTGAGCCGCGCGCTCAAGGCGTGCGAGGGGGCGCTGCTGGTGGTCGATGCGTCGCAGGGTGTTGAGGCGCAGACGGTGGTGAATGCGTATCTAGCGGTGAATCAGGATCTGGAGATCATTCCGGTCTTGAACAAGATCGACCTGCCGGGTGCGAGACCCGATGAGATTGCGATGGAGGTCGAGCAGGTGCTGGGTTTTGCGGCTGAGGACTGCATCAGGGTGTCTGCCAAGACGGGCGAGGGGATACCGGAGTTGCTTGCAGCGATCTGCGAGCGATTGCCAGCGCCCAAGCCGCCGAAGATTCAGCAAGCGCGAGCGTTGATTTTTGATGCGGTGTATGACGACTATCGCGGGGTGGTGCTGTATTGCCGGATGTTTGACGGGCGGCTGAAGGTCGGCGACAAGATTCGCATGATGGCGATGGAGCGGGTGTTCGTCATCACCGAGCTCGGCAAGTACACTCCCAAGCAGGTCAAGGTGAGCGATGTCGGCCCGGGCGAGACGTGCTATCTCGTCGCGGCGATCAAGACCCTGGGCGATGTGCGGGTGGGTGACACGATTACGCTGGAGAACAATCCTGCGGCCAAGGCGCTCGAGGGGTATGAGCCGGCGCGGCAGATGGTGTATTGCGATTTCTACCCTGCGACGACGACGGAGAAGAAGGGCAGTGACTTCGAGGAGATGCGCGATGCGATCGAGAAACTCTCTCTCAATGATGCGAGTTTCACTTCGCAAGCGGTGCATTCGGAAGCGCTCGGGTTTGGCTTTCGCTGTGGGTTTCTGGGACTGTTGCACATGGACATCATTCAGGAGCGGCTGGAGCGGGAGTTTGATCTCGAGTTGGTGCAGACGGCTCCGACGGTGAGTTATCAGATTGTGGTGCGCGGCAAGGGCGGCGAGATGATCGACCGCGAAGTGCACAACCCGGCGGACTTGCCGGACATGGGCACGGTGCTGGAGATTCGCGAGCCGATCTGCAAAGTGGAGATCATGCTGCCGAAGGAGTACATCGGCGATGTGATGAAGCTGTGTCTGGACCGACGCGGGATTTACAAGAGCCAGTTGTATGTGAGCGAGACGCGCGAGATACTGACGTTCGAGATTCCGCTGGCCGAGTTGATCTATGACTTTTACGACAAGCTCAAGGGCATGACGAGCGGCTATGGCACGATGGACTACGAGGTCTTCGAGTTCCGGGCGGACAAGTTGGTGAAGGTGGACATTCTGATCAATGGCGACCCGGTGGAGGCGCTGAGCCTGATCACGCACAAGGAAAAGGCCGAACAGCGCGGGCGGTTGCTATTGACGAAACTGCGCAAGCAGATCGATCGGCACCAGTTCGAGATTCCGCTGCAGGCAGCGATCGGTGGTAAAGTGATCGCGCGCGAGACGATCAAGGCATTCCGTAAGGATGTGACGGCCAAGTGCTATGGCGGCGACGTGACGCGCAAGCGCAAGCTGCTCGAGAAGCAGAAGAAGGGCAAGGATCGCATGAAGTCGATCGGGAGCGTGAACATCCCGCAGGAAGCATTCATGGCGGTGCTGGATGTAGGGGAGTAAGAGCGCTCGGCTCGCTCGTGCGATGGGTCGGGGTGGAGAGGGAGCATACGAAAACCTCTCGCTCGCGCTCGGGGCTGTGTCTCAATCATTCACTTCTTGACGAGAAACTTTACCACGGGTTCTGTACGTGGCAGGCGCGGCCGGTGGTTTCGATGTAGTCCTGGTGGTAGGGCTCTGCGATCCAGAAGGTCTTGGCGGGCTCGAGTTGCGTGACGGCGCGGACGCCAGCGCGGCGGAGCATGTCGAGGTGTTTCTCTGCGACCTGTTTCTGCGAGTCGCTGGCGTACCAGATGCCGGAGCGATACTGCGGGCCGAAGTCGGGGCCTTGGCGATTGAGTTGTGTGGGGTCGTGCATGACGAAGAAGGCTTCGAGGAGACGTTCGAAGGAGATCTGGGTGGGGTCGAAGACAACCATGACGGTTTCGGCGTGGCCGGTGTCGCCTTCGCAGATTTGCTTATAGGTGGGTTTTTCGACATGTCCCTGCATGTAGCCACTGACGACATTGATGACGCCGGGGCCTTTCTGGAAGTAGTGCTCGATGCCCCAGAAGCATCCGCCCGCGAAGTAGGCGGTTTCGATGGAGATGGGTCGAGATTCTGGCGGGAGTTCGGTGCCTTTTTCGTGGAAGACGAGGCTGGCGGAGTTGACGCAATAGCGCAGGTTGGTCGGTTTTGGTCCGTCGTCGAAGACGTGTCCGAGGTGGCTGTCGCAACGGGAGCAGTTGATCTCGGTGCGGACCATGCCGTGAGCGCGATCGACCTTTGTTGAGACGTGCTGTCGGTCGAAGGGCTGGAAGAAGCTTGGCCAGCCGGTGCCACTGGTGAACTTGGAGTTGCTGGCGAAGAGTGGGAGGCCACAGACGACGCAGGCGTAGAAGCCTTCTTTCTTGTTGTCGAGAAGGTTGCCACAGAATGGTGGTTCGGTGCCAGACTTTTGTGTGACTTGGTAGACATCAGGCGGGAGCAGTGAGGCGAGTTCGACGATGCGTTCGCGTGGGAGGCGAGTGATGTCGTAGGCGGAACGGCTGATGGTGCGCGCGGTGGGCTTCACGGCGGGTTTTCCTTGAGGTGTGGCTGGGACGGCCAGTGGATCGGCGGGCGGATCGAAGCGTTCGACCTGTCGCAGGGCAACGGCTGGGTCGTGCTGTGGCACCGCAGAGAGTTCGCGGACGAACGCCAGTCCAGCGACAATCACGACGGCGAGAAGTACGGCTGGGATTGCTCGTGACATGATGAGAATCCTATGGCGGGTGATCGATTGATGTTCGCGGCCTGAGATGCTGCCGATTCAGGGCGGGATGCGAGAAATGGAGTGAGGGGGCCCAGGCGCTGGCGAAGGTTGCAGAGAAACTAGAGTAGGGTATGAATATTTCGGACCTGCTACGCGTGCGGATTGGGAAAGATGTAGACCTGACGGCGGCGATGGCGAAGGAAACGCCAGGGCTGGACGGTCCCAAGGAGGCTGCGCAGGCGGCTGCGCTGGTGCATCTGGCGGATCATGTGGATGCGATGCGGCGCTTGCAAGAGCGGCTGTATGCCGAGGGCAAGCGGTCGATGCTGATCGTGCTTCAGGGGATGGACGCATCGGGCAAGGATGGCACAACGCGACATGTGTTTGGCCCTCTGAACCCGCAGGGCGTGCGTGTGACGTCGTTCAAACAGCCTACAGCTTTAGAATCGGCGCATGATTTTTTGTGGCGTGTGCATCGGGCGGTGCCCGCTCAGGGCATGATTGCAGTGTTTAACAGGTCGCACTATGAGGATGTGGGCGTGGTGCGCGTCAATGAACTGGTGCCTAAGAACGTGTGGCAAGCGCGGTACGAGCAGATCAATGCGTTTGAGTCGCTTCTGGCGACGAGTGGGACCGTAATTCTCAAGTTTTTTCTTCACCTTTCGCGCGGGGAGCAGAAGCGTCGACTTCAGGACAGGATCGACACGCCTCGGAAGCACTGGAAGTTTTCACTCGGCGATCTTGTGGAGCGCAAGAAGTGGGATTTGTATCGCGAGGCGTATGAGGAAGCGATATCGCGATGTTCGACTGACGCTGGCCCGTGGTATGTGATTCCGGCCGATCAGACGTGGTATCGCAATTTTGCTGTGGCATCGGTGGTGCGTGAGGCGCTCGAAGCGATGAATCCGAAGATTCCCAAGCCGAGTTTTGATCCAAAGTCGATTGTGATCGAGGATTGAGGCTATAGGCCTGCCATTTGGCGCAGGATCTTGTCGAGTTTGGGTTCGACCGGCATGACGCCGAGCCGGCTTTGGCGGACAAGGTCGAAGTTTTCGAACCGGGCGTCGGCCTTGATCGCGGCGAGAGTGGCGCCGTCGCGGGTGGCGGCACGCGCGGGCGCGACGTCGATGAGGACGCTCTTTGGCTCTCCAGCGGCAGTGAGGGCGGTGTTTTCGGGATCTTGATATGCGCCGCGGACAACCTTGGCCAGACCGACGATGCGCTTTTCGTCGGCGGTGTGATAGATCAGGACTTCGTCGCCCTTCTCGATCGATCGCATGTGCTTCTGAGCAGCAGCATTGGTGACGCCATCCCAATGAGTGCGTTTGTCGCGCATGAGGTCGGAGTATGAGTAGCAGTCGGGCTCAGTCTTGAGGAGATAGGTGGCCATTGGGATTCCCTTCGAGAGACTCGACGATGAGCGTTGTGGTCATGGTCAGGGATGCGCCGGGCTCGATGATCTGAACGCCAGTGTTGCGTACGCCTTGGGCGAGGAGGTTGAAGCCGTCGTTGACCATGGTGGTTGGCTCGACACAGAACCAGGGCGCGGGGCTGGCTGCGGTTCGCGGAGCGTAAATCACAATGTGCCCGGCGTTGGCACTGCTGGAGATGCGGAGACGAACGCGGCTTGCGTCCCAGGTGATTTCGGCGTCGTGGTGATCGACGCGGAAGACGTCGTCGAGAGGCTCGCTGCGGAGGGAGTTGCCGTGGCGGAGTTTGGCGGAGAGATCGTCAGGGCGAGCATCGGCGGTGGGCAAGCAGTGTTCGCACCGATAGCGGCCGATCGTGGGGGCGCGCAGACGCAAGGTGTCGTCATCGCACCACAGGCGGCGCATGAAATATGGGTGAATGCCACATCCCATCGGGAGTGCTTCGTGTGCGCAGTTGACGCATTGAAGGGAGATTTCGAGGCCCTTGGGCAGGAGCTCGTAGCGGACTGATGCTTCGAGGGGCCAGGGCCAGTTCTGATGGTGGTGAGATTCGAGGCGGAGGACGGCGGAGATCGGTGAGCGGTGGACGATGCGAAATGGTTGGTTGCGCAGGATGCCGTGGATCGCGGTGCCGTCGGGGTGGTTGGGGTGGAGGGTGTGTTGGCGGTTGTTCCAGGAAAAGCGTGCGGCGCGGATGCGATTGGTCCACGGTCCCATGACGAAGAGACCGAGCTGTTCGGGGTTGGTCTCGCGAGCGAGGCTTCGGCGGAGGATTGGGGTTCGATCGCCCAGCGGCGAGAGAATGGACCAATCGACAATGCCGGCGCCGAGTGTTGGGCTGATTTCGAGCGATTGACGATCGTGTTCGATGAGGACGTTGGACATAGATCGAAAAGACTAGGCGGAGGGGCGCATGAAAAAACGCCCGAAGCGGATGCTCGGGCGTCTGGATCATGATCGAGGCGAGGAATGGCGTGAATCGATCAGCCGTCGGACTTTTCGGTGGTCTTGGCAGCGACTTCGCCGCAGGGACCGGTGCAGGACGCGGGATCGCAGCCGCCGCAGTCTTTTTTGTCAGAGCAAGCGGTCTTTTCTTCGCATGCGGCGGCGCAGTCGGTCTTGGCAGCGACTTCGAGTGTCTTCTCGCCGGTGCAAGCGACGGGCTTGTCGGTGCATTCCTTGACTTCGGTGCATTCGGTCTTGGCTGCGGAGCAGGCGATTTCGACGCCAGCGCCGGCGACTTCGACCATGCCTGCGTCACCGAGTGGGCAGCAGCCCTTGTCGTCAGTGGTGGCGCTTGTTTCGGTGATTGCAGCCTTGTCGGTCGAGCAGTTACCAAGGACGCAGCCGGTGGTGGCGAAGTTGTACGCGCCGAATCCGCCGAGTCCGATGGCGACGACACCCGCAATGAGTTTGGCTGCACAGAATCCAGTTCCACATGCCATGATCGATGCTCCTTCTGACCGTTGAGGTCGATGGTGTTGATGATTTGCTATCTATACCCGCGAGCACGCGGCACCCTCCGCAGTAAAGAATATCGAACTTCGGGGTGCTATTCCACAGTTTGTTGAGGAAATGCCCCGCACTTGTGTTAGGGTTTTTGGTTATCAGACGTTTGGTAGGGTTCGGAGGAGGCCGGGGCTTGAGTTGGCGCGTTGGCGTGCCGATAGGCGTTGTGGCTGTTCCGCATGAGCAGATGCGGTGTGCAGCCTGAGGCGCGCGCGACATGAGTTCTCCGGACCAAACCCACAACCCGAGTGTGAACGCGGAACGGACGCCTGCGAGCAGCGACACGGGCAATGTGATCGATGCGATTGCCGCGGTCGAGGCGCAGCTTCAGAACCTGAAGAAAGCACAGTCGGAGCGTCAGAGGCTTGACGCGCAGATCACGGATCGGGAGCGTGAACTTCAGGCCCGAGAGAGCCACCTGGCTCAGCAGTTCGAGCAGTTGGAGCAGGATCTGCGCGTGATCGAGCAGGAAAGGGAGAACCTGCGCTCGGATAAGGTGGATCTGGAGCGTGCGCGTGCGGACCTTTCGCGTCAGCAGGCCGATCTTGACCAGCGACGTGCTGAGTTGGAGTCAGAAAGAGCAAAGATTGATACGGACCGGGGAGCGATGCTGTCGGATCTCGAGCGGCGTCGGTGCGAGGTGGAGGATCTGGAGCGGCAGCTGCGCGAGCGTGAGGCGCAGATCACGGTTGCGGCGACGCGGCTTGAGGAACTGGGGGGCGAGGCTGCGGAACGCTCGAACAAGCTCGAGTTGCGTGCCCAGCAGTTGGAGCAGGCCGAGGCACGTCTTGCTGCACAGGCCGACAAGTTGAATGATCGGTTCGAGGAACTGGAGCGACAGGCGGCCGAAGCGCGTGCACTTGCCGAGACGTGCAAGTCGCGTGCCGAGCAGGCGGAAGTGAAGCGCGATCAGGCGATGTCGGCAGCACAGTCGCTCAAGGTAGAACTCGAGCGTGTACGTGCGGCTGCGGATCAGATCGATGCAAAAGTTGCTTCGCATTCGGATCAGACGGCACTGTTGACCCGCCGCGCTGAGGAACTGGAGAGCCAGACCGAGTCTCTGCGATCGCAACTGGCGTTGCGGGCGGATGAACTCGCGAAGGCGAGAGAGCGTCAGGCCGAGATCGAGGCGGGCGCGGCCACGCAGATCGAAGCCTTGACGCGGCGCATCGAATCGCTGGAATCGACGCAGGAGTTGTCGTCGGATCAGGCTTCCGCGGCGACGGAGCACGCCGACGCATTGCACCGGCGCATCGTGGAGGTTGAGCAGGATCTTGAGGGCGTGACGCGAGAGCGTGCGCGCGAGGTCAAGGCGCTTGAAGCGACGATTTCGGCGCTTCAGACCGACGTCGATTCGCGCGCGGCAGAACTCAAGGAGCGTGAGAAACAGGTCGCGGAGCTGCACGCGAGTCTGAGCATTGCTACGGAGAAACTGCGATCGCTGTCGGAGATTGTGCAGAATCAAATGGCATCGGGCGACGCGCGGATGTCCGAAGCACTGGAGAAGGCAGTTGCCAATGGCGAGCAACTGCACCGGCGTGTGACGGAGCTTCAGCGGAATCTGGCGCAAGCGCAGCAGGAGCGAGACGCGCTGGCGGGCGAGCTTCGCAAACTGCGCAGCGGCGCGGCATCGGGCGAGCAAGCGACGGATGCGACGATCGGACTTCGTCGTGAGCGGCTCAAGCGCATGCGAGTCATGCTGCGAGATCAGACGCGCAAGGTTCGGCGGGCGAATCAACTGCTTCAGGATCGGTTCAGCCAGGTCGAGGCGCTGTTATCGCGTCGGGCGGAGCTTGCGGCTGCGCATCAGGCGATTCAGGCCGAGCGAAGTCGAATCGACCGCAACAAGACGCGCAGTTCGGTTGCGGGATTTCTGCTGGCAACGGTGACGACGATTGCGGTGCTGCTGTCGTTGAGCTGGGTGATTGCAGGACAGATCAAGCCTGGGACCTATTCTGCGCATGCGATAATCGAGGCGAGCAGCGGACCACGTGCGATGACGGCAGAGGAACTTGCGGAATGGCAGACATTCCATGAGCAGATGCTTGATGATCCGCGGTTTATCGATACGCTGGCGGACATGCTCAAGCAGCGTGGGATTGCATCCCTCGGTACACCCGGCACGTTGGCAGCGGCACTGAACGAGAATCTGACGCTGACATCTCCGGGCGATGGATACCTGCACTTTGAACTGCGAGGCGAAGGTGCATCACGCACCGAACGCGTACTCGAAACGCTCACGGTCGCGGTGGCGCGTAACGCCAATCGATCGCGCGGGAGGCGAGGCGACGGTGCGAGCACGATCGTTGCAGCACCGGCAATGGCCAAACCTGAGCCGATCGACAGCGAGCGAGTGATGTTCGTCGGAACGATTTTCGGCGGAGGCATGGTGCTGACATCGGTGCTTGGCTTTGTGCTGTGGCGTCGCATGTCGACATCCAAGACGCAGTTCGAGCGCGATCAGCAACTTGAAGCACTGCTCACAGAGGCGCGGTGGCAGGATCCACGCATCGACATCGGTTGAGCGTGGGCGTGGGCGTGTGTGATGAGCAGAGCCTGACGGGGGTGATTGCGATCAATTGAAAACGCCCTCCGTTGCGGAGGACGTTCATGAGGTGGTTCAAGTGAAATCAGGCGAGGGCTGTGGAGATCAGGACCATTGCACCGAGGCCTTCGACTCCACGATCGATAAAGATGGCCAGACGAGTGTTGGCTGAGAGGGCGACGGAGACGTCGAAACTTTCCCAGCGACCTTCGGACTTGAACTTGGTGACCTGCTGAATGACGTTGTTATTGGCGTCGATGACGCAGAGTTGAAACGAGCCGGGTTTGCCACCTTCGCCACTCAGGCCATTGCAGAAGAATCGCGAAGACTTCCAGTCGGGATTCGAGAGGACGACAGCGGTGGCGTCGCGAGCGAGAGTGCTGTTGTCGGCTTTGGTGAAGATTGCGCGTTTGGTGTTTGCATCGAAGAGGGTGTCGCGCAGGTGTCGGGTGCCGATGCGCTGGAAGTATTCGGAGACGACGACGGCTTCGCCGAGTCGGTTGTTGTGTTCCTGAATCTGAACAGCGACGACACCGAGGACCATAACGGCGACGGACAGACCAATGGATGCGGCCCGCCACAGCGGACTGACGCGACGACTCTTGGCGACGCGAGGCTCGACACGGCCCGGGCGATGAACGACGGCGCGTGATGGGGAAGCTTGCTCGGTTTGCCTTGCGACAGCGACGGCATTGATGACGCGAGCGCGCAGGTCGAGTTCTGGAGTGACATCGGGGAGGATGGATTCGAGATCGACGACGCGGGCCTGAGCGGCGCGGACCTCGCGGCGAATCGCTGCCGAAGCAGAGGCGAATGCTCGCTCGTATTCTTCCTTTTCGCCCGGATCGAGAAGATCGAGGGCGTCGAGGGCTGCAAGTTCCAACAGGTCACGCGTGTTCATCAAAGGACTTCCTCACCGGTCCGTTCTCGGAGTCTGACAAGCGCTCTGCTCAAGGCCGACTTGATCGTACCCAGAGGCGTGTTCAGTTCCTCACCAATCTGCCTTAACGTCTGGCCTCCCAGATATGCTCGAGTCACGACCGTCTTCTGTAACTCGGGCAATGCGTCAATCTTCTTCATCAGCGCTGCGAATCGTTCGTCGCGCTCCGTCTTTGAGGCTTCGGGCTCGGCCGAGCTGGATTTCCAGGGTTGACCTTCATCCAAACTCGTCGCCTTGACCCTGGCCTTGGATCTTCTCAACTTGTCGACCAGGTGACGTCGTGCAATGAGCATCACCCAAGTCACGAGAGCTGCACGGTCGGGATCGTACCGGCCGGCGGTTTTCCACAATCGAACGAAGACCTCCTGAACTGCGTCTTCTGCTTCTGCTTTGGTCGGCATGGCCTGGTATGCCATGCGGTAGACCAACGAACCAAACCTGTCGTACAACTCACCAACTGCCCGATCACTTCCGGACGCCACCCGCGTCATGAGATCCAGATCGGCTGCCTCCTGCTCCGCATCGTGTGTGGCACGAGTGCGGCGGGTTGGGCGCGATGGTTCCCCACCATCGCCCTCGCCCGGCGTTGAACCGTCTGGCGAAGGACCGAACTGATTCTCTGAAACCTTGTCCGACATCACGTTGTCACCGGGGTCGACCACCACCGGCGGGGATTGGAAGACTGCCCAATCGCCGACGGTCGATACGCAGGGAGTACGCAGCGGATCCCGCTTCGGGCCCATTGCCCAGAGAATCGGAGTGCTGCCCAGCAGCAATCAGTATGACAAGGTTGTCGATCCCCCGCAATGCGGGAATCGTTGCAAGAGGAGAAAAACTTGTGCGCAAGTCTTGCAGTCCGATAATAATGAACAAAACTTTGTGTGTCGTAGTTATTGGGGTTGCAGGATTTGGTCGAATCTGATAATCTGGAGCTCTGGATCGGTGCACCCTTCATCTGCCCCGCTCCTGGAGATCGGCGTGAAGCAAGAGCGGAAGACACCTAAGTCCTTCGATCGTCAAGGGTTTACCTTGCTCGATATTCTTGTCGCGATCGCGGTGATCTCGCTGCTGATAGCGATATTGACTCCAACGTTGAGCCGAGTGCAGGAAACATCCCGTCGTGTCATTTGTGCTTCGAATTTGAGGCAGCACGGACTGGCGATTCAGTTGTATACCGATAACCATAATGGCATCCTGCCACCCAGCGCGTTCATTGCGTTCAACGATCAGGACACCTCCCGCATGATGACGCTTCGCCTGCCTACCACTGAGCGCAGGAGGCTTGGTCGCGATGGCTGGGACGGGCTTGGGGTGTTGTTTCGTGCGGACTATGTGAACACGCCGGGGCTGTTCTATTGCCCCTCTCACAATGGAAATCACCCCTTCTCGCTTTACGAATCCAGGTGGGCGGGGAAGGGTGGAGAAATTGTGGGAAACTACCACTATCGGGGACAGGACGGCAATGGACTGCGGAACATTTTTCAAATCAGTGGCAGCGTCGCTCTGGTTTCGGACGGCATGCGAACTCAGGACGACTTCAATCACGAGCAGGGGCTGAACGTGTTGCGGGCTGGGCTGCATGTGGGATGGGTGGACGATTCGCAGTCGCGGCTGCTCATGATGAGGCCTGATTCGGAGACGCAGGCGGGCGGGAGTGACAACACGATCGCCGACGCCTGGCGCTGGCTTGACAATCGCCTGCCCTGAGCGGGGCGGTGTAGCGGTGCAATGGGTCGCGGGCGCGCTGACGGCGCGCGGGGCGGCTCGTAGGATTGGACGCGGGGCGCTTGGTGCGTGCGTGTTCGGTCGAACTTTGGCCAAGAAGAAGTGCATGAAAATGGATCCTGCTGGATGTGTGGTTGATGTGGTGTTGCGTGCGCTGGCGGCGGTGGGGCGCGCGTTTGGGGCGGGGCGGTTGGCGGGCGTTGTGGCGGCGATGGGGTTCGCGGCGGCGGGCCATGCTCAGATCATGCCCGAGCGCCTGTACAACGGCATCAACCGGCCGCTGATCGTGACGATTGTCGCGCCCGAGGCCGATGAGCCGATGCTCGCGATCCGGCTGATGCGGCGTGATGCGGCGGCGGCTTCGGGCTGGGTGGTGGTGGCCGAGTCGGCGGCGTCGGCGGGTCGGGCCGATCTGGCGTCGTTGTTTCCGATCCTCTGGACGCGCTCGGCTCCGGTGCTGATGTATGCTCAGTTGTTCTCGGCCGGGGAGGCCATCGGGCCGCCGGTGGTGCTCCAGCCGATGCTCACGCCAGAGCGTGCGGCGTTGATGATCGAGCGGGCGGCGGCGTCGCCCGATGGCGGTCCGGCCAGGGTGATCCCGCAGATCACGCAGGATGCCGCTCAGGGGCGGCCGATGTTCGAGAGCGAGCAGATCCGGCTGCGGCGGCTGGCCGGTCAGGCCGCGGCCGACCGCGAGGTGGTCTACACGGGGATCCGGGCGTACGTTGACCGGCATCTGGTGTTTGACACGACGCTGGGCGAGATCGAGATCATGCTGCGTCCCGACGCGGCTCCGAACACGGCGTACACGATGCTGCATCTTTCGGCGGGCGGGTTTTATGAAGGGGTCGTGTTCCATCGCATCGTGCCGCGGTCATCGACGGGGCATCCCTTCGTGATCCAGGCGGGTGATCCGTCGTCGAGCGGGAGCGGCGGGCCGGGGTTCATGATTGACCTTGAGCCGTCGAGTCTGCCGCATGCCTTTGGGGTGGTGTCGATGGCGCGGTCGGGCGATCCCGACTCGGGGGGCAGTCAGTTCTTCATCTGTCTGAGCCAGGCCGGGACGCAGCGGCTTGACGGCCGCTACACGGCTTTTGGGCAGGCGGTGCGGGGGGCGGATGTCATTGCGGCGATTGCGGCGACGCCGGTCGATGCGGCGGGGCGCGCGGCCGATGCTCCGTTGATCCGCACGGTGCGGGTGATTGATGCGCCGCCGGCGGGGCTGGGCCCGCGTCCTCTTGCTGAGCCCGGCGCTGCGCCGGTGGAGCGCTAGACCATGACTGATGGGCCGGGCACCGCGGATACAGGATGGGCTGAGTTGTCGGTGTTTCTCGATGCCTTGGCGGCGCGGCGGCCGGTGCCGGGCGGGGGTGCGGCGGCGGCGTTGAGTGGGGCGATGGCGGCGGCGCTGGCGGCGATGGTGGTGCGGTATGCGGCGGCGTCGAAGGCGGGCGCGGCCCATGCGGCGGCGCTGGCTTCGGCGCTGTCTCGCCTTGAGCGGGCGCGGGCGTTGTGCATGGCTCTGGGCGAGGCGGACATGGCGGCGTATGCGGTTCTCAACGCCGCCTTCAAGTTGGACCGGGCCGATGTTTCGCGGGCGGCGGCGGTTGCGGCGGCGGCGGGGGCGGCGGTGGTGCCGCCTCGGGCGGTGATGGCGGCGGGGGTGGATCTGCTGCGGCTGGTGGCCGAGGTGGTGCCGATCACGTCGAAGATGCTCTCCAGCGACCTGGTGTGTGCGGCGGCGCTGGCCCGGGCGGCGGCGGTTGCGGGGGCGGCCAATGTGCGGGCGAATCTGCCGCTGCTCGATGGCGCGCAGGCGGCGATGCTGGCGGCCGAGTGTGCCCTGTCGGAAGCTGAGGCGGGCCGGCGTGAGGCGGAGCTTGCGGCGGCGATTGCTTCTCGGGCCTGAGCGGGCGGGCAGCAGCGGCCGGGCGGGGCGGGGGGCTGGTCGGGAGGTGTGGCCGTGGCCGCGGGCGGAGTCGTGGATGCTCCGGCCGGAGCAGCGGATGCATCCGGAGGAGTCACGGATGCATCGGGAGGTTCAGCGGATGCATCCGGAGGAGTAGCGGATGCATCCGGAGGTTCAGCGGATGCATCCGGAGGAGTAGCGGATGCATCCGGAGGAGCGCCGGATGCATCCGGAGGAGCAGCGGATGCTCCGGCAGCAGCCTCCGCACGCCCGCAGCAGGCACCAGACGCTGCTTTCGCCGCGCCCGGGGCGTTTTTATGGGCACCGGGCCTGACAGATCCCGTCGGCACGGCGAGGGGCGTTCTCACGACCGCCGGGCGCGGTGCGGGCGGCCGGACGGGCGGTTGGCGGGCAGTGTGGGCCGGGCTGGTTCAGCCCCCGGCCGGGCCAGTTCAGCCCGCGGGATGGTCAGCGCCGCCCGCGGCCCGGGTCACCAGCAGCACCTCGCTGAACGGCGCGGCCGGGTGCCCCCGCACGGCAGCCGCCAGATCAATGAACGCGGCATAGGTCGCCCAGTCCGCCCGGCGCTGCTCGTCGGCCGCGAGGAACTCAAAGTCGCGCACGGCCCAGGGGTCGATGAACGTGCCGATCTGGGCGACAATCTCCAGCCCGGCCGCGGCGGCAAAGGCCCGCTGCGTGGCCAGCGGCCGCACGCACGAGTTGGGCCCGAACCATTCTTTTCTGCCCGCGTTGTAGTAATGCTCGGCCGCGAGGACCGAGTACACCAGCCAGCCGCCGGGCGCCAGGGCCGCGGCCGCGTCGCGCAGGAACCCGACCGTGGCGTCGTCTTCGAGGATGTGGACCACCACGCCGTTGGCCGCGATCAGCGCGCTCGAAGGGCAGAGCCGCGCCGCGTCGCTGGCAAAACCTTCGTGCGCTTCGTCGAGCACCGCGCGGGCGGCCTCGAGCACGTCGGGGTTGGGGTCGATCCCGATGGTCCGCTCAAAGCCCAGCGCGCGCCAGTTGTCGGCCCACGAGCCATAGGCACAGCCCAGATCAACCACGCAGCCGGTCGGAAGACCACAGCGGTCGATCGCGTCGCGCCAGGCCGCGAGGCGGCAGTCGTTGATGAAGCGGCCATAGATCCCTGAGTCTCGGTAGGTCTTGGAGACCTTGCCCAGGTTGCGATGGATCGAAGATTCAACAGTCATGGCGCCTCCGGCCGCACGCGGCACACAGGCTATGCTCGACGTGAGCACGCCCATGGCATGGTACGACACGCCCAACCCCGCCAGCCCCGACAGCAGCCCACACGCGGGCCTGCGCTTCGCGTGCACCATGTGCGGCAACTGCTGCACGGGGCCGAGCGGGTATGTGCTGCTGAGCGATGAAGAAGGCGCGGCCATCGCGGGGCTGCTGGGGATGAGCGTCGAGGCGTTCACGGCCCAGTACACCCATGAAACCATGCTGGGGCGGTCGCTCAATGAGAAGGAATCGGCGTTCGGGCTCGACTGCGTGTTCCTGGACCGCGAGAAGGTTCCGGGCAAGGCGGTGTGCGGAATCTATGAGGCCCGGCCGAGCCAGTGCCGCACATGGCCCTTCTGGCCCGCCAACGTGCGCAGCCCGCAGACGTGGGCCAGAGCGGCGCAGACCTGCCCGGGCATGAACACCGGCCCGCTGCACAGCCCGGACTTCATCCGGCTGACCATTGAGGCGACCAGGGGCAACACCAAAGGCGGCCCGGCACGCTGAGCCGGAGCGCCGAGCCGAGCAGGAGAGCCCTTGAAGCAAAGGTTTTGCACGCCGGCGATGACGGCCTGAGGCTGGTGGGCTACAGTCCTCACCAATCGGAGACCGGCAGAGAGGTCGGCCCGCCGGGCAGCACTGGCCGGGCCTGGAGAAGGCATGAGCACAACACGTATCGCCGTTCTGGGATGCGGCGGCTGGGGCCGCAACATCGTGCGGACGCTGGCACGCCTGAACGCCGTGGTCGCGGTGGTCGATCCGACGCAGGCCGGACAGGCAGCGGCCAAGGAACTTGCCCCGGACGCGGCGGTGTACAGCCAGCCCGGGACTGTTTTTGAAGATCCAACGATCGAGGCGGTGATGATCGCCACGCCCGCCGAGACACACTACACACTGGCCAAAGCCGCCATCGACGCGGGCAAGCACGTCTTCGTCGAGAAACCCCTGACCGTTGACGTCGGGCAGGCCCGGGATCTGGTGCGGCGCGCAGCCGCGGCCGGGCGGGTGCTGATGGTGGGCCACCTGCTTGAATACCACCCGGCGATCCTGAGGCTCAAGGCGATGATCGAGGCGGGCGAGCTGGGGGAGATCAGGTACGTGATCTCGAACCGGCTCAACCTGGGCAAGATCAGGACCGAAGAGAACGCGCTGTGGTCGTTCGCGCCGCACGATATCGCGGTCATCCTGCGGCTGGTGGGAGACTCGCCGGTGGAAGTGGTGGCCACGGGCGGGGCGTATGTGTCAGAGAACATCGCCGACGTGACGGTGACGCAGTTGCGCTTCGCCGGGGGAGAGCGGGCGCACGTCTTCGTGTCGTGGCTGCATCCGTTCAAAGAGCAGAAACTGGTCGTGGTGGGCTCGAAGAAGATGGCCAGCTTCGACGACGTGGCCAAGAAGCTGGTGGTCTATGACCAGCGGGTGGACTGGCAGCAGGGCCAGCCGGTGCCGGTCAAGGGCGAGGGCGTCGAGGTGGACTACGGCGACGCCGAGCCGCTGGCCGAAGAGTGCAGACACTTCATCGCGTGCGTCAGGTCGGGCGCGACGCCGCGGACCGACGGAGTGAACGGGGTGCGCGTGCTCCAGGTGCTGTGGGGCGCGCAGGTGTCGATGGAAGCCGGCGGCCAGCCGACGCCGCTGACGCTCGATGAAGCGCCCGTGGCCGAAACGCTCGAGGCCGAGATCAAGACAGGAGTCAACAGCCGTGTCCACTGAGTCAACAACGCTGGCGGCGGGTGTGAAGGTGCACGAGTCGGCGTATGTCGATGAGCCGTGCGTGATCGGAGAGGGCACGAGCATCTGGCACTTCTCGCACGTGATGAAGAACTGCCGGATCGGCCGCCAGTGCAACATCGGGCAGAACGTGGTGGTGTCGCCGGACGTGACCATCGGGGACCACTGCAAGATCCAGAACAATGTCAGCCTGTACACGGGGGTGGTGCTGGAGGACTATGTGTTCTGCGGGCCGTCGATGGTGTTCACCAACGTGATCAACCCGCGCTGCGAGATCCCGCGGCGCGATCAGTACAAGCCGACGCTGGTGCGGCGCGGGGCGTCGCTGGGGGCCAACTGCACGATTGTGTGCGGCGTGACGATCGGGAAGTACGCGTTCGTCGGGGCCGGCGCGGTCGTGGCAGGCGATGTGCCCGACTACGCGCTGATGCTCGGCGTCCCGGCCCGGCGCAAGGGGTGGGCGTGCCGGTGCGGCGCGACGCTGCCCGCGGCGGCGGCGGACGGATCGGTGGCGTGCGGGGCGTGCCGCAATGAATACCGCCAGGCGGGAGAAACGCTTGCAGCGGTGCGCGAGGTGCAGGAGGCCGTGGTCGGGTGAGAACGCCCGGCGGCCATGAGTCTATTTTCGGAGGTGTCAGCATGAGTCAGAAACCAACGGTGCCGCTGCTCGATCTCAAGGCCCAGTACGCGAGCCTGCGGGACGAAATCGAACCGGTCATCCGCCAGGTCGTCGAGGCCCAGTGGTTCATCATGGGGCCCGAGGTCAGCACTCTGGAGAAGGAGATCGCGGCGTACTGCGGCACGAAACACGCGATCGGGTGCGCGTCGGGCTCGGACGCGCTGCTGCTGGCGCTGATGGCGCTGGATGTGGGACCGGGCGACGAGGTGCTGTGCCCTTCGTTCACGTTCTTTGCCACGGGCGGAGCGGTGGCCAGACTGGGGGCCAAGCCGGTGTACGTGGACATCGACCCGGTGACCTACAACATGTGCCCGAAGCACACCCGCGCGATGGCCAGGACGTGCACGCGGCTCAAGGCGATCATGCCGGTGCACCTGTTCGGGCAGGCGGTCGATATGGATGCGTTTCTGGAGCTGGGCAAGGAACTCAACGTGCCGATCATCGAGGACGCGGCCCAGGCGATCGGGACACGCGACAAGCATGGCACGACTGTCGGCAGCCGGGGCACCATCGGGTGCTTCAGTTTCTTCCCGTCCAAGAATCTGGGCGGGTTTGGCGACGGCGGGATCATCACAACCAACGACGACGCGCTGGCGGCCCGGATGGGGATTCTGCGCATCCACGGCGGGCAGCCCAAGTACTACCACTCGGTCATCGGGATCAACAGCCGGCTTGACGCGCTGCAGGCCGCGATCCTGCGCATCAAGCTGCGGCACCTCGAATCGTGGCACGCGGGTCGTCAGGCCAATGCGGCGTTCTACGACGAACAGTTCGCCAGGGCAGGCGCCAGGTCGAGCGCGACGCCGCTCAATGGGCAGGGGCTTGCGCTGCGCACGCCTGCACCTGCACCCAGGACAGCGCGGCATATTTACAACCAGTATGTGATTCGGGTTCCGGCGGCGATCCGCGACGAACTGCGGGCGCATCTGCAGGCCGAGGGCATCGGGACGGAGATCTACTACCCGGTGCCGCTGCACATGCAGGAGTGCTTTGCGTATCTTGGGCAGGGCGAGGGAGCATTGCCCGAGTCGGAAGCCGCGGCGGCCGAGACGATCGCGCTGCCGATCTATCCGGAGTTGAGCGTCGAGCAGAAGCAGCATGTGGTGCAGACGACGGTGGCGTTCGTGGCCGAGCGTGCTGCAGTGACGGCGTAAGGCGGGGCTGCGGACAACCGGGAAGGAAGGACGAGCCGCGTTGCGGGTGCTGCTGGTCAATGACTACCTCGAGGCCGGGGGCTGTGAGCATGTCGTGCAGCGGACGGCAACGGGTCTGCGCGAGCGTGGGCACGAGGTAGAGGTGTTCACGAGCCAGGACGTGGCAGGTCGGCGCACGCCCTGGGGGTATGTGGATTCGAAGGGCGCGCGGTTGGCGCTGCGGCGACGGCTGGACGCGCTTGCGCCCGATGCGGTGCACTTTTTCAACGTCTATCACGAACTCTCGCCGGGGGTGATTGCCGAGGCGCACGCATGGCGAGGCGGGCGGATGACGCGCCTGGTGATGACGGCGGCGGATTTTCATCTGGTGTGTCCGAACTCGGGGCTTCGGCGGTTCGAGGGCGAGACGCCGGTCATGCTTGAACCGGGCGTGCCCGTGCGCGGGCGTGATCTGTGGCGGTGGCGATGGGACCATCGCAGTCGAATGCACGGGCTGCTCAAGGCGGCGCAGCACTCTTGGAACTATCGCGTGCACCGGCGCTGGCGGGCGATCGATGTGCTGATCTGCGCGAGTCGGTTCATGATGCGGGCCATGGCGGTGACGGGGATTCCGCGGGTCCACCTGCCGGATCCCGGGCCTGATATGGTCGGGGCGGTGGGGAAGGAGTGTGGGCGCGATCTTCGGCTGATCTTTGCTGGGCGGGTGGAGCCCGAGAAGGGGTTGGGGCTTTTCCTCAGCGCGATCACCCGAATCGAGGGGTGGCATTTGACGGTGGTGGGCGAGGGGTCGGCGCTCGATGGGGTGAGGCGGTTTGTGCGGGAGAATCGGCTGGAGGAGCGGGTGGAGTTCTGTGGGCGGCTGAGCCACTCCGGGACGCTTGAGCGGATAGGGCAAGCGGATGTGCTGGTGTTGCCGTCGCTGGTGTATGAGAATGCGCCGCTGGTAATGCTGGAGGCTTTGAGCCGGGGCACGGGGTTGCTGGTGAGCGATCAAGGGGGCATGGCGGAGATCGTGGCGGAGTTCGGGGTTGGGTGGACGTTCAATCCGTTGATGGCCGAGTCGGTTGAGGCGGGGCTTGGGCGGGCGCTGTCGGGAGAGCCGACGGGGATGGGGCCGAGCGCACGGGTGGTTGAGATGCTCGAATCGCGCGGGCTGAGAAATTATGTGAGACGGCTGGAAAGTTTGTATACTGGTGGAGAACGAGGGTCGGCATGCGCGTGCTGATGATCTCGCCATACTTTCCGCCTCTGCTCAGCGTGGGATCTCTACGTGCGTGGTCATTCGCGAGAGGGTTTGCGGATCGTGGGCATTGTGTGCATGTCCTGACGACGGCCAAGCGTGAAGATCAGCGCGGGCTGGAGGTTTCCGATGAGCGGCTGACGGTGCACGAGATTGCGGTGCCCAGGCGGCTGCTGCTGGACCATGTGCGGCGATCGCACGCAGCACCGGCGAGCGAGCATGTGCCGGGCGAGGGCAGTGGCGGGGGGATACTGCGCGAGGTGAAGGAACGCACGGGGGTGTTCAGTTCGGTGCGGATGCCGGACTTGACCGATGCGTGGATCGGGCCTGCGACGAAGGCAGCGGAGATCGCGGGGCCCTGGGATCTGGTGATCAGTTCGTGCGGGCCCTATACGGCGCATCTTGTGGCGTTGCGGCTGGGGAGTCTGCGCGGGCGGTGGATCGCGGACTATCGGGATCTGTGGACGACGAACCATCAGTTTGCGGGGTTGTACCCGTTTACGCTGCGTGAGAAGGCGCTCGAGCGGCGTGTGATGGCTCAGGCGGATGCGGCAACAACGGTGAGCGAGCCCCTGGCGCGGCGGCTGCACGACGCGGGTGCGCGGCGGGTGCAGGTGATCTACAACGGATTCTTTGAGCACGAGCCTGAGGAAGTGGATGCGGCCGGCGTGTTTGCGAGTGATGGGCGAACGCGCGTGGTGTACACGGGCACGGTGTATCCGAAGCATCAGGATGTGAGGCCTGTGCTGAGGGCGATTGCGGCCTCGCCGAGGCTGCGTGAGTGTGTGCGGCTGGTGGTGGCGGGGCAGGGCATGAGCCATTGGCTCGGTGAAGCGAGGCGGCTGGGCGTGGAGGATGTGGTGGAGGCGATGGGGCTGGTGTCGAGGCCGAACGCTCTGAGGCTGCAACGTGATGCCGATGCGCTGCTGGCGATCGAGTACGACGGCGATTATGATGGCGTTTTGAGCGGGAAGATTTTTGAATATCTGTCGGCGTCGGCGCCGATCGTGGTGACGGGGCCTCGGGGATGTGTGGGGGATCTGGTCGAGCGGGTGGGGCGCGGGGCAGCGTGCGTTGATGATGAGGCTGTGAGCCGGATGCTCGAGGGCATCGTGGATGGGAGTCGGAGCGTTCAGGCGGCGCGACGGGATCACGAGATCGCGTTCTACACGCGCGAGAAACAGGCGGATCGGCTGGTGGATCTGGGCGAGTGCCTGACGGGGTGTCAGGCGCGGGCTCAGGCTTTGTAGATCTGAGCCTTGGGGTTGGTGACGCGTGCCATGGCGTTGCGTGTGTCGACGACGAGCGAGGCATGATCGGCGACGAGTTGATAGTCGACATCGGCGTGGTCGGTGACGATCAGAACGCAATCGACGCTGGAGACGTTGGCGGCGCAGAGCGGCACGCTTTCGAGGTCGATGTCGTATTTGCGCATGTCGGGGAACTGGAGGACATGCGGGTCGTGGTAGGAGATGTGTGCACCGGCGTGGATGAGCTGTTCGATGATTTCGGCTGCGGGGGATTCGCGCACGTCATCGACGTTGGGCTTGTAGGCGATGCCGAGGATGAGAATCCTGGAGCCTTTGAGAGATCTTGTGCGTTCGTTGAGTGCCTGGGCGACTTTGGTGACGACATAGGCGGGCATCTGGCTGTTGATCTCGCCGGCGAGTTCGATGAACTTGGTGGAGTATCCGGTTTCCTTGGCTTTCCATGTGAGGTAGAAGGGATCGATGGGAATGCAGTGTCCGCCGAGGCCTGGCCCGGGATAGAAGGCCTGGAAGCCGAAGGGCTTGGTGGAGGCGGCTGCGACGACTTGCCAGATATCGATGCCGAGACGATCGAAGATGACCTTGAGTTCATTGACGAGGGCGATGTTGACGGCGCGATAGATGTTTTCGAGGAGTTTGGCGGCTTCGGCGACTTCGGCCGAGTCGACGCGGAAGACGCGCTCGATGACTCGCGTGTAGAACTGCATGGCCAGTTCGGTGCTTTTGTCGTCGACTCCGCCGACGAGCTTGGGGATTTGGCTCGTTGAGACGCCGGCGCGACCCGGGTCTTCGCGTTCGGGGCTGTAGGCGAGGAAGAAGTCTGAACCGCACTTGAGTCCTGCGGCTTCGAGGATGGGGAGCATGTCCTGACGGGTTGTGCCGGGGTAGGTGGTCGATTCGAGGACGACCAGTTGGCCGCGTCGGAGGACGCGCGCGACGAGCTGCGTGCTTTTGATGACATAACTCAGATCGGGCTCGCGATGCTTTCCGAGGGGAGTAGGGACGCAGAGGATGATGATGTCGGCTTGTGCGAGGTCGCGTTCGGTAGTGGTCGGCTTGAAGCGTCCGGATTTGAAGAGGCTCTGGGCAAAGTCATCGCCAAGGTGCTTGAGGTAACTGTGTCCGCGTGCGAGCAGGTCGATCTTGGATTTGTCGACGTCGAATCCGACGACGGGGTAGCCAGCGTCATGAACGGCTTTGACAAGCGGCAGCCCGACATAACCCAGACCGACAACGCCAATGGTGGCTGTTTTGGTGGTGATTTTATCGAGAAGCATGGGGAAGGTGTCGAGAATGTGTTTCGGCTCGATCTCCGAGCCGGTGAGAATCGTTTGAGTCATGTTGGTGCATCCAAAGGGGAACGGACCGGAAAGTATCGTATGCGGGTGTATACGCGAAACCGCCCTGAAGCGGACAAGCGAGCCCGGCACCTTGGGGCTATGAGCGTAGGATCGTGCTGCCCATCACGTTCGGTGTGGCGTGGAATCTTTGCTTATGAATGATTTCTGGAAGCTGTCCGGTCGCATGCTGCGCTATCGCGGGCTCCTGGCCTGGGCGCTGCTCATGGCGACGTTGTCGGCGGCTGGGCTTGGCGCGGGCATTGTCGGCGTGGGGCCGGTGCTCGACACAGTGATGGGAAATGAGACGAACCTGCGGCAGTTGGCAACCGACCTGAACGCTTCTTCATGGGTTTCGGGCAGGTTGTCAGACTCGTGGATCGAGCGGTTGCCGCAGGATCCATTTGTGTCGGTTGTCTGGATCATGATCGGGCTTGGGGTGTTGACGGTGTTTGGGGCGACGGCGAACTTTTTGCATGCGTACTTCGCGATGACGATTGTGCAACGGACGATTGCGCAGTTGCGGCGTGAGTTGTTTGGTCGCGTGATTCACCTTCCCATGCGACAGATCATGGAGGGGGGGAGTTCGGATGCGATCAGTCGCATTGTGAACGACCCGCAGTCGCTGGCGCTTGGAATGACGGCGCTCGTGTCCAAGTCGATGGCGCAGTTGACCAAGGGACTGGCGGCTCTGGTTGCGGCGTTCGTAGTTGACTGGAGATTGTCGGGGGTGGCGCTGGTGGTCGCGCCGGTGCTGTACACGATCATTCGCAAACTTGGCAAGCGGATTCGGCGCGCGTCGCGTGCGGCGTTGCAGAGTCAGGCGTTGCTCTATGGGGCGACTGCCGAGGTGATTCAGGGTCTGCGGGTCGTGAAGGTGCACACGAACGAGCGGCATGAGAGCGGGCGTTTTCACAAGATCAACAAGCAGGTGCTGCGGGAGCTGCTGCGTGTACGATTCGCCAGGGCTCTAGCGAGTCCGCTTGTGGAAGTTGTGTCGATCATGGCGCTGGGGGTGCTCAGTCTGGTGGCGATCAAGGCGATCCATGACGGGCAGCTGGACAGCGCTAAGTTCGTACTGGCCATCGGAGCGCTGGGGGTTGCAGGCGCTTCGCTTAAGCCTCTGACGGGGCTCGTGACGGATATTCAGCAGTCGTCGGCAGCGGCAACGCGCATCGCACAGTTGCTGCACGAGGCGCCCGAAGAGCGTGACGGCGCGAAGCGTCCGCGATTGCCAAGGCATACGCGCGAGGTTGCATTCGAGGGTGTGAGTCTGACGTATCCTGGAGCGAACCGGCCTGCGATTGATGGTGTTACGCTCAAGATAGCGCACGGCAGGACGGTGGCGTTTGTCGGGCCGAACGGGTGCGGAAAGACGACGCTGCTGAGTCTGGTGCCGAGGTTGTTTGATCCGGACGCCGGCGAGGTGCGAATCGACGGGCGCGATGTGCGCGAAGTCGGGCTGCGGAGTCTGCGGTCTCAGATTGGCGTTGTGACTCAGGAGACGGTGCTGTTTCGCCAGAGCGTACGGCAGAACATTGCGTACGGCGCGCGCGGGGTTGATGAGGCGATGATCGTTCGTGCTGCTCAGCAAGCGCATGCACACGAGTTCATCGAGAAACTGCCGCAGGGGTACGACACGATTCTGGGGGATCAGGGGATGACGCTCAGCGGCGGGCAGCGGCAGCGGCTGGCGATTGCGCGCGCGATTCTGCGTAATCCGGCGATATTGATTCTCGATGAGGCGACGAGCATGATTGACGCGGACAGCGAGTCGCACATCGCAGCGGCGATTGCGGGGTTTGCGGTCGGGCGGACGTGCCTGATCGTGGCGCATCGTTTGAGCACGGTGGTGAGTGCCGACGAGATCGTGGTAATGAATCACGGCACGATTGTGGATCGAGGGACGCATTCGGTTTTGCTTGAACGGTGCGAACTCTACCGGCAACTGGCGAGGCATCAGCTTTTCAGGAACGATTGATCGCATGCGAGGGCACGCAGGATTGCACGGCTTGGCGGGATGATTGTCATCGCGGGGTTGTCTGCTGCCTCGGCGAGGCGTGAGGTGGGAATCCACTGCGCGGCCGAGTATTCCCATGTCGAACCCAGGTGCGAGGTCACTGCCTGATGCACGTCGTCGCGTTGCGCGGTGAGGTGCACAATGCACACGAGATCGGCACTGGGGGCAAAGGGGTCGAAACACATCATCGGCGTGCGGATCGCGCAAGGGGCAATGTCAAGCCCGAGTTCTTCGTGCGCCTCTTGCTTCAGCGCGTCGAGCCATGCGGTCAGATTCAGGGTGACTGGCGCAAGAGGCGGTGGGTCGATGCCGCCGGAGGGCGCAAGTTCCCATTGGTCCGGGTAGACAGTGGTGCGATGCGTTCGTTGGGCAAGCAGAACATGCGGCTCGTTGTCAGATGCGCGAGAGTTGCGTGCGAGAAAGACGCCGGTGACACCGATCTGGACGATGCGCGATCGGCCGGGGTCGGGTGCCACCATTTGTTGATAGTGGGCGACTCGTGCGGTGAGGCGTTGCTGTTGGGTGTGCCACGCATCGAGCGCGAGGATTCGGCCATTGAAGAGTGCCGGGTTGTGTGCGCACAATTGTGCCCAACGATGCTCCGACTCGGGGCTTGCGGGTTGATCGTCGGCAGGGAGGACAGACAGCGACAGCGTGTTGGGCTGATCGATCGGGACGATGAGCACCTCGGAGAAGTTATCAGGCAGCACGATGTCACTCAAGGCCTGGGTTCCTTGGCGCTTTCGAGGATCATCTCGATGGTCTGTGTCTGACCTGCGCGGCGAATGGTGGCGCTGACTGCATCGCCAGGGCGATGTTGCTCGATCATTGAAGCCCAGTGTTGAGCGTTTTGAACAGCTTGTCCGTTCCATTCGAGTACGCGGTCACCTGGACGAAAGCCTGCACGGGCAGCGGTGGAATCGTCGCTGACGCGCGCGACGAGCATGCCGTCGCCGGTCGCTCCGGCAGCGGGGATCAGCCCGACGCGGACGCGATCGTGTGCAGGATCTTCGGCCTGTCGATCTCGGGGGCGTGCGCCGCGTTGGATGAACGTCGGGCGCTCTGGGCGTGTCGTGAATTCGAGAGCGAGCGTTCGGACAAGCGTACTGATTGTGACAATGCCGTCGGCGTCGATGGTGTCGGGGGTGTCGGCGATGGAGCCGTGCTCGGGCGAGATGCCAGTCGAGAACATCAACTGAGGAACATTTCGATCGTTGAAGCTCTGGTGGTCGCCGTCGGCGAAGGTCTCGGGTTCGGCGGGCCCGGCGTCGATGCGTTGCAGGAGCAGCGTGTTATGAACGATGGATTCGAGTTCGTTGGCAGAGTCGACTCCACCGATCTGGAGGGGGAAGTCGTTGTAGCGACCGACGGCATCAATGTTGAGCATGATGACATGGTTTGTGATCGGAATGATCGGGTGCTCGACGTAGTGGTTAGAGCCGCGATGGGATTTGTCGCCGCCGGAGAGTGCGAGGAAGAGGATGGTGCGCGCGGGCGTGTCGAAATCGAGCGCGTCGTATGCATCGCGCAGGCGTTCGGCAACAAGCAGCATGGTGGCGACACCTGAGGCATTGTCGTCGGCTGCGGGGTTTGGTTCGGCGTCAGAAGTGGCCATAAAAACTTGAGACGGGTCGCGAAATTCGTAATGGGCGGTGATGACAACAACTTCGCCATCGAGGTTTCCGCGTCCAGCGAGAATCGCGCCGACGTTTTCTGACCAGAGCGGCACGACTTCGACGTTTGTTTGGACTGCTGCGGTGATGCCTTGGAGTGGAAGGATGATGCCCGCGCGGTTGGCGGCGCGTGTCAGTTCTCGCAGGCTGCGGCCGGCGCCACCGCGGAGAAGTTCATCGGCTTGGGTCTGGCTGATATGCACGACGGGGATTTCGAACGGTGTGACTTGGGTGCGGACTTGTCCTACTGGATCGGCCGAGCCATTGGCATCGGGGTCGTGATCGGGCGGATCGACGACGATGACGGCTTTGGCACCCCGGCGATGCACGGCGCTGAGTTTGCGGTACAGTGGGGCGGCAAAGCTCCACCCGCGATCGGACCACAGGCTGCGCCCGAGGTCGTCCATGGGTTCGTGGCTGAGCATGATGACGACATGGCCTTCGATGGACTCGGTGCCAGTGAAGCCAAGATAGGTGCCCGGTCCGGCGACGATGCCGTAGCCGACGAACGAGACGGGCCCAGCGAAAGCGCCGCGCCCGCTGTAGATCGAGACTTCAAGATCATTGTCGGCTGCGATGACGCGCCCGTCGGCAAGCCCAAACGATGTGCGGGAGGCAATTGAGTCAACGGTGCTGCCGATTGAGAACCGCTGGCGATAGGTTCTCTGATCGGGGTTGTTTTCGGCCAGGGCAAATGCGGGCTCGAGCCCCAGCCCGAGGAAGAGATCTTCAATCGCTTCGGCGGCACGGTCGAGGCCCGGCGAACCGGGGGCGCGGCCTGCCATCTCGGGCCCGGAGAGGAGAGCGATCGTTTGGCGCACGGCTTGGACATCCTGTGCACGCCGAAGTTCTTCCTGCTCGGCCTGGGTGCGCTGTGTGACGCGGGATTGGGTACGTTCGGCTCGCAATCGGGCTGCTTCGTCCGATTCGGGTTGTGAGGGAGACCCGAAAGCCGTCATCGGGAGCAAAAAACAGGAAGCACAGCGCCAGCGGTTCGGTCGGGCGGTCATGCCAAGATTCTAGTGGGGTGGGATGTCGTGGCCCCAAAGTGACTTTTATGTGGCTCTACAGTGTCGGGCCTGCTTCCTACAGTTGTGTTCGATCCAAACGCGACCCCACCACCCACTTTCGAGAAAACACGCGATGAGTTCAGGCGTTATGACCACGAATCCGTCCGCTTCGCACAATTCGGCCCGTTCGCTGCTTGAGGCGTGCGATGGGTTTGCTCCGCGTCATATTGGTCCGAATGACGAAGAGATTGGCGCGATGCTTGCGAGCCTCGGCTATGGCACGATGGAGGCGTTTGTTGCCGATGTTGTGCCAGCGTCGATCAGGCTGAATCGGCCGCTCGACTTGCCTGAGGCTTTGGGCGAGAAGGCGTTGCTTGATCGCCTTGCGGCGATTGCGTCGGAGAACAAGGTGTTTCGTTCATGCATTGGCATGGGCTATAGCGGGACGGTGACGCCGCCGGTGATTTTGCGTAATGTCCTGGAGAATCCCGGGTGGTACACGCAGTACACACCGTATCAGGCCGAGATTGCGCAAGGGCGGCTTGAAGCGTTGCTGAACTTTCAGACGATGGTTTCGGATCTGACGGGTCTGCCGCTTGCCAACAGCAGTCTGCTCGATGAGGGCACGGCTGCGGCCGAGGCGATGACCATGTGCGTGGCGATCGCGCCCGGTGGACGGACGCGGTTTCTGGTTGCAAGCGACTGTCATCCGCAGACGATCGAAGTCGTGCGGACGCGTGCCGAGCCTCAGGGAATCAGTGTCGAGGTTGTCACGCCTGATGCCATGAATCTTGATGAATCTGTTGCGGGAATTCTGCTTCAATATCCGACGACGGACGGCCGCGTGGAGTGCTATCACACGCTGGCGACGCGCGCCCGGTCGGCTGGGGCGATGATCGTGGTGGCGACGGATCTTCTGGCACTCACGCTGCTCGCGCCGCCCGGGGCGTGGGGGGCCGACATCGCGGTCGGGAGCGCCCAGCGATTTGGTGTGCCGATGGGTTTTGGCGGTCCGCACGCGGCGTTCATGGCGACGCGCGAAGAGTTTGTGCGCAAACTTCCCGGGCGACTGGTTGGTGTGTCGCGCGACACAGCGGGCAACGTGGCGCTTCGGCTCGCAGTTCAGACGCGCGAGCAACACATCAAGCGTGATCGTGCCACGAGCAATATCTGCACCGCGCAGGTGCTGCTGGCGGTGATGGCGAGCATGTATGGCGTGTACCACGGCCCGCATGGGTTGCGAGCGATCGCCCGCCGCGTGCATCATCTGACGCAGACGCTGCGCGTAGGGCTGCTCGACCTTGGGCACGCGATCAGCGATGATCTGGTGTTCGATACGTTGCGTGTGCGCGTCAAGGGCGATGCGAAGCGTGTGCTGGAGGCGGCCCGCGCGGTGCGCATCAACCTGCGTGACTTTGGCGATGGTTCGGTCGGCATCAGTCTCGATGAGACTTCGGATGTTGCGCTGATCGGTGACCTGCTGGGGGTCTTTGGTGCGAGCAAGCCGGATGTTGTGGCTCTTGCGGCTCGCGCGCATGTAGCTCTACCCGAGTCCTTTGCGCGCACGAGCGAGTTCATGACGCATCCGGTGTTCAACACGCACCACTCTGAGACGGAGATGCTGCGGTACATCTTCAGACTTATGAGCCGCGATCTCAGCCTCGCGCACTCGATGATCCCGCTTGGCTCGTGCACGATGAAACTCAACGCCACGACCGAGATGATTCCGGTCACTTGGCCAGCGTTTGCGTACCTGCACCCATTTGCGCCGCGCGAACAGTGGGCGGGGTATGCCACGCTGTTTGCTGAACTCGAAGCGTGGCTCGCAGAGATTACGGGGTACGATGCGGTTTCGCTTCAGCCCAACGCAGGTTCGCAGGGCGAGTATGCCGGGTTGATGGTCATTCGCGCGTTTCACCTTGCACGCGGCGAGGAACACCGCACGGTGTGTTTGATTCCAGAGTCTGCCCACGGGACAAATCCGGCTTCGGCTGTCGTCGCGGGGTATCGGGTGGTAAGTGTGCGGTGCGTTAATGGGCTTGTGGATCTTGATGATCTGAGGACCAAGGCCGAAGCCCACAAGGAAACGCTGGCTGCGATCATGGTGACGTATCCGTCGACGACCGGGATCTTCGACGAGACCATCCGCGAGATGTGCGACATCGTTCATCAGCACGGGGGACAGGTGTATCTCGACGGCGCGAACATGAATGCGCAGGTAGGGCTGTGTCGTCCGGGCGATTATGGCTCGGATGTGAGCCACCTCAACCTGCACAAGACGTTCTGCATTCCGCACGGAGGCGGCGGGCCGGGGATGGGCCCAATCGGTGTCAAGGCACATCTTGCCCCGTTCCTTCCGACGCATCCGGTGACGGCGCCAGCATCGGCGGGCAAGCACGCGATCGGACCGATCAGCGCGGCTCCATACGGGAGCAGTGCGATTCTGCCCATCAGTTGGGCGTATATCGCGATGATGGGGAGTGCGGGGCTGACCAAGGCCAGTGCCGTCGCGATACTCAATGCCAATTACATGGCCGATCGCCTCAAGAGTGGGTACTCGGTGTTGTTCCGTGGGTCGCGAGGGCGCGTGGCGCACGAGTTCATTCTTGATTGCAGGCCGTTTGAGAAGTCGGCAGGCATCAAGATTGATGACATTGCCAAACGACTGATCGACTACGGCTTCCATGCGCCGACAATGTCGTGGCCGGTGCCGGGCACGTTGATGGTCGAGCCGACTGAGTCGGAGCCTAAAGCCGAGTTGGATCGTTTCTGTGATGCGATGCTGTCGATTCGTGCCGAGATTGCCGAGATTGAATCGGGCACGATAAGCCGCGACGATAACCCGCTGCGCAACAGCCCGCACACGATCGCGAGTATCGCGAAGGGCGACTGGAATCATCCATACACGCGTGAGCAAGCTGTGTATCCGATGCCTCATCTGCGTGAGCACAAGTTCTGGTCGAGCGTGGGTCGCGTTGATAATCCGTATGGCGATCGAAATCTATTTTGCTCGTGTGTGCCTGTGACTGAAGGCTGAGTTGGTGCTGGGCCTGGCGAACCGGTTGCGGGGCGACACTCTGCCTAGGCGGCTTTGAGTGTTGCCAGGTTGGCGGTGCCCAGAAGTCTGGGCACGCGGTGTTCCCATGCGTGCTGGGCTCGCGCTCGCGAGAGTGCCCGTTGCCCGACCTCCTGGCGGAGACTTTCGTCGGCGCACAGGTGATCGACTGCGTGGAGCAATTCCGGGCCACGTGAGAAGGTCATGATTTCGCGTCCGATGTCGAAGAGTTCACCGAGACCGGCGGTTGCATGATGGATGCACGGTACTCCAGAGCCTGCGATTTGAAAAACCTCGTGGGTCACACTGGCTTCGTCGCATGCTGGATTGATCGAAATCGCGCACTTGCCAAGCCCAAAGACGCGTGACAGGTCTTGGTGCGCCACCGATGACCGGGCTTCCAAAGCCTGGGGTACTCCGATCGCCTTCGCGTCACATCCGTACACACCGAGTTCGACGCGCTGCCCGAGCCACGCCAGCCAGAACGAACGGCGCCATGAGGTCGCTTGTCGCAGGATCTGCTGAGTCTTGTACCAGCGCCGGCCTTTGCGTGTCAGGTAGATCAGTGCCGCACCGTGGTCGGCCCCGAGTTGGGTCGCGAGTTGATGCACCGTGCGCAGAGGCTCGCAGGCTCGGGCTTCGAGTAACTCGGACGCGAAACGTTCGAGTGCGACTCTGATGGCCGGCTTGTCTTCGCGAATGAATCTCGAGAATTGTGACATGGCTTGCGGAATCATGGCCCGTTCCATGGCTGCCGGGTCCGGGTCGTCCGCAGCCAGGAAACGCTTCACAGGAATCGCAACCGGTTGAACATCGTGTGCAACCACAACCACATCGTGGCGAGGTTCCCTCGATTCCATCGGTCTGACAACCTCGTAGTCCTCGGCGACTGGCATGGATTCGACCCGTGACCACCCGAGCATCTCGCGGGCCTCGTCGGCCGTGGGTTTCGACTTGACGAAATGTCCATAGGCTGAACCAGCACACATTGTTCGTGCCGGTTCGAAGAGGGCCGACCCGGCCGAGAGCCAGTTCGGGTGGTCCGCCCACCACATGGCCACGTTGAGTCCGAGGTGTGTCCAGAGCGACTCAGGCGTCGGGCCGGAGGGCAAAGCGAAGTCGATGACGCCCGAGGGGCCGAACGACACTGCGTGGGTAAACCCACCAGCTTCAACGCGATAGCGCTGCTCGGCGATGAGCAGGCTGATCGCGCTGCGTGCACCGTCGGCACGTATGGCGCGATCGCGGAGTGTCTGGACTTCGATCCAGCCCGGGTTCAGACCAAGGCGTTGCGACGCCCGAAGCATTCCCAGCAGGCTGTGCCGCGCCATTTGCCCTGGAGGCAGGATAAACAGAGGCCTAGGGGTTTCGGAATGGGCGGCGTGCATGGCTCAACGCCAATCGGCACACTGAGGCTGTGCACTTGTGTTTCAATTCCCTTGCGCAGCGAGTTGGTGCGTGCTTCAGCCCGAAGCGTTCGTCGCGCCTGCCTGACTTTGCAAGAGCGACTCCTCGAAAGGCTGGACGACGACGAACCCGGAGCCTTCGAACCGCATCTGGACGCTCTCGCCCGAACCACGTCCGAAAAAGGTCTTGAGCTGGACGTCTGTTTTGAACTCGGGCGAGAGATTTCCACTCCAGGCCACGGTCGCCTGAGGGTCCGTGAATACGGGCGAGCCGGGCTCGACGAGAAGGGTCAGAGGCTCGAAGTGCGTCGTCAGTGCGACCATGCCTGTTCCCTCAAGCCGTACATTGAAGAGCCCGCCTGCCGCAATGGCCATCACCTTTCGAAGGAGTTTGATGTCCCAGTCAAGGCTTCCCTCGAAGGCCAGAATGTCATTGCCATTGATGAAGATCGCGTCGCGCTCGAGATTCAGAATAGTCACCTTCTTGCCTTGATCGGCGAGGTACAACTTCCCTCGGCCCGATGCCTTGGTGAGTCTGGCACCTTCACCGGTGAAGGTCTTCTTGAGGGTCTTGGCCAGCCCCCGCTGAAAGATCCCTTCGCGTTCAAAGCGGATGTCGCCTCGGTATGCGATCATCGCGCCGTGCTTCATCCACACCATGTTTGCGAGATTAACCTCGAGGATGCGCTCGCGTTCGAGTTCGAACAGTCCCTGATCCAGATCGCGCTGTACGGTGTCGGCCAGGAAGTCGTCGATCGAATATCGGCTCATGTGCATCCTCTCGTGTGTCAGGTTCTCTCGATCTTCCTTGGAAATTGGTTTTGGTTCGTGCAATCGCCTGCTGTATCAATCGTGCCTCAAGGCGACAATCGGGTCCTGCAATGCTGCCTTGCGCGCCGGATAGATGCCGAACACGAGCCCCGTGAGGGCTGCGACCACGAAAGCGACGATAATCGACCAACCAGTGACGACCGTCGGGAGAGCAGCATCCGGCGTGATAGCCGAACCGATGAAGGGGGCCTCGGGCAACAGCGGTACAAGCCGATCGAGCGCGACGGCAAGCCCGATCCCAAACCCCACACCCACCAGTCCGCCGATGCAACTGAGCACGCTCGTCTCGACCATGAACTGCGCGATGATGTGTTTACGTGTCGCGCCCAGTGCTCGGCGGATGCCGATTTCGCGGGTGCGCTCGGTTACGTTGGCGAGCATGATGTTCATGATCCCGATTCCGCCAACAAGAAGTGCGATTGCCGCTACTGCACCGGACACGATCTGACCGGTCAGGGCGCGCTTGCGGGCACTTTCGAGCAACTCGTACGGGACGATCATCCCGATATCTGTGAGACCAGGATGTCGCAGTTCCATGATGCGACGCAGACGATCGGCGTCTGACATGACCCGTTCGCGGTCGGGCGATTCGAGAAACACCTCGGAGATTTGCACTTCGTTCCCTTGGAACGAGCCTTGGGTCCGCCGAACGACGATGTCGCCGAAGACCGCCCGTGCCGTAGTGATTGGGATATGCAGGTCGAGGTTCAGATCGCGACCGACCAATGCGGCGCCGGCGCCGCCGCTGAGTCCCACAGGTGCGAGCACGCCGACGACCTTGAACGATTTGTCATCTATGCGGATAGTCTCGCCGAGTGGATCTTCGAGAGAGAAAAACTCTTTGGCGATCTCATGACCAATCACGCATACGAGGGCACTCTGGTCGAGGTCGTGTTGCGCCAGATACCGTCCGCGTGCGACGACGAGCCCTGCAACCGGAGCCAGATTGGGGGTTGTTCCGTACGCCTGACTGACCTTGCGCCTCTGCCCGCGCAGGACTTCACTCCCGATCTCTTTGAGAGGCACGATGTTCGCCACATCACTGAAGTTGTCTTCAATGATGTCAAAGTCGCCAAACGTGATGCCGTAGGTGCTCAAAAATCCGCGCTGCTGGCCTTGGGCAGATTGGCTTTCGGGTGGCTTCTGGCTTCGCACGATAATGTTGCGGGCCCCGAGCCGCTCGATCTGCCGAAGGGCTTCCTGCGTTGAACCTTCACCGATGGCGACCATGGTGATGACGGCCGCGACGCCGAAGATGATCCCGAGTGCTGTGAGTGTCGAACGCAACAACTGCAAACGCAGATTCGCCAGCCCCAACTTGATTGTCTCAATGAGAAATGTCACGCCCGATCGTATGCACTCGTACACTCACTCCGTGTCACACCCGTCGCATGGCAATTCCACCCGCGTTGACCTCTCGTGCGAAGCCACTACTGCACAGGGCTGGTCCTACGTCGCGGATATCACGCATCCCGATGGCACCTGCGTTCCCGCCACGGTGCGTCTGAGCTGCGCCGACTATGAGTTCTGGTGCGGCGGGATCGAGCCGCCCGCAGCAGTGGCCGAACGTGGTATCCGCATTGCTCTCGAATCGCTCGACACGCTGCCTCGATCCTTCGATGTTGCTGCGTTTCGCCGTCGCATCGAAGGCTTCGACGAACGCATGCGCCGCGCCTGAATCGGGCTCTAGCGTTCACCGGCCAGATCGATCTGGCCAACCGCACGGCAAAGGCCGGCTTTTGCTCCGCGCCCGAGAAGCCCAGCTATAGCTTGCCGCCCCCGCTCGCCCATGTCCTGAGTCAGCGAGCTGACATACATCGCAAGATATCGGTCGACGAGGGCAACATCATCCCATTCCGCCCGGTCGCCACGATTGGCCCGCAAGTGCTCGCGACTTTGGATCGGGTGCGAAACGGCGTGCTCCACTGAGGCGGTCAGCACGCCATCGAGCGCCATGACGGTGCCTCGGCCGAATCGTGCATCCAGATCCCGCCGGACAACATTGAGCCCCAGTGGCAGCGGCAACTCCGTCTGAGTCGCCCACCACACGCCGAGGTTTGCGACTTCGATGAGTCCCAGCGATTCGTGTGTCAACTGTGCTTCATGAATCAAGAGACCCGCATCTACCTCACCACGCACGACCGCCTCTGGGATCTCCGAGAACAACATTTCTGCAACCTGGAATGAGTCGGATCCGAGCATCAATCGCAGGACCAGGTACGCCGTCGTGTTCACACCGGGCACGGCGATGCGCTTGCCGCGCAATGCGTTGATCCCGCGTTCGGCATGCTCTGCCCGCACGACGACACGAGGTCCGTAGCCTTCGCCGAACGATCCGCCGCACCGCGTGATGACGTATCGATCAGCCACCGCCGGGTAGGTAGCGCAACTGATCGCCGTCACGTCGTACCCGTTGAGCTCCCTGCCAGCCACCACCTTGTTGAGTTCCTCGACATCACGTGCTTCAAGGGTGAAGACGAATCCACGCGTGTCGATCGCCGGACCGCGCCCGCCCAACCCGACGAGCGGCCACCACATCACGACATCGTCGGAGTCCGGTGAATGTGCTAGGCGAATACTGATGCTCATGCTTCACGCATGGTACGCAGAGTTCATGCGTGGGCCTGCACACCACCGACGCGCCTTGGGCCAGCTCCTCGTTCGCTGCTTACGCCGCCCAAGTGCTCAATCTGCGACTCCGCTGCGCTGCTTCGTGGCAGATTTCGGTCAGCTTGGCCCTGTCGATGGGCTTGCTGGCGTAGCAGTCACACCCGGCTTCGAGGCATCGGGCGGCGTCGCTGCTCATCGCGTGAGCCGTCAGCGCCACGATCGCCAGTGGCCATCCTCGCGCGCGGAGCACGCGCGCCAGCGAGTACCCATCCATCTCCGGCATCTGCATGTCTGTCAGCAACAAGTCGCACGGCGGAGGATCAAGTAACTCGCCGTCGATGGTGCCATCGATCGTCAACGCTTCAAGCGCCAGTCGTCCGTTCTCGAATGATTGGACTTCCGCACCGGCCTGAGTCAGGTGAAAAACGATCAGCCTTCGGTTGTCCGGCCCATCCTCAGCCAGAAACACGCGCACTCCTTGAAGCGAGCGAGCATTCAAACATCGCGCGACCTCAGTGGCAGGATCGTTCTTGGCCAAACGCATGGCTTGCGGCTCGAACAGCGGCACTCCCGCGATCGGTCCGGTTTCAACCGTTGCTGTGAAAATACTGCCCTTGCCCGGAATGCTCGTGACCGTGACGTCGCCACCAAGAAGCTGCGCCAGCATTCGGCTGATGCGCAGCCCAAGCCCGGTTCCGCCAAACTCGCGCGTCGTCGAAGCGTCTGCCTGCTCGAACGCGCCGAACAGCCGGGACATGCACTGGGGCGTGATGCCGATGCCGGAATCATGCACACTCACGATCAACCTCGGGCGCTCGGCATGGGACTCATCGATGCCCACACGCATGATCACGCTTCCGTGTTCGGTGAATTTGATCGCATTGCCCACAAGATTCAGCAGAATCTGCCTCAGACGCACAGGATCCGACCGAATGGTCTCAGGGAGCGGCGTGCACTGTTCGAGCTCGAGCGTGATTCCCTTTTCCTTCGCCTTTACGCTCAGAAGTGATTCAACTTCGAGCATCAGCGATCGCGGGTCAACCGGCAGTTGCTCGAGCGTCAACTTGCCAGCCTCGATCTTCGACAGATCCAGAATGTCGTTAATCACGCTGAGCAGATAATTGCCGTTGCGTTTGATGGTTGTGACGAACTCGAGAAACTCACCACGCCTGCCGTCATTCATGTCGAGATCGGCAATCAGGTCGGCAAAGCCCAGAATGGCCGTCATTGGTGTCCGAATCTCGTGGCTCATGTTGGTCAGGAACTCGCTCTTGGCGCGGCTTGCAATTTCGGCGCGCGAGCGGGCGGCCTCGGCCTCTGCGCGCAGGTAGATCGAGGACGCCAAAAGCAGGCTTGTCCACCCGCTCAAGAGGAGTAGTGCTCCGATTGATGCTGGTATGGCCGCTGTCCATAGGCGTTCGGCCCTCGCCGCGGCATCGACCCATGTGCGAGGCACCGAGGCCATGATCGTGATGCCTCCATCATCAATCGTGCGAAGACGATCGACCCTGAAGAGCCCAATGAAAGTTCCTGATCGCTGCATGATCGAGTGCATGCCATGCGAATGTGCGAGCGGAGCCACAATCGATGCCAGTTCGACTTTCGAAACGGGCTGATCGTCGAGACCTTCGAGAACTCGCTCATCGAAGATCAAGCCGCTGTCCGAGACGTACCACGCTGCGCCGCCGATGCGATGCAGGCTTGAGTCATCGATCAGCGAGTGCAGCCGCTCAAACACCATGCGCGTACTCACTACCCCCAGTTTCTGGCCAGTTGCATCAACAGCGGGAACGGAGTATGCGATCGACAATCCCCGCGAGTCAAAGAGTGCAGGCGTGATGTCGCACGATGTCTGGAACTCCAGAATCTCCATCGATGCATCATTGCCGACACATCCTGCGATGATTGGGCGCTGCGACAGGTCTTGCTCGGTGATGCGCGCGACACGCTCTGCTTCAATGGGCTCGCCACTGGCATGGATCGAATTGATTGCCAGGATCGCGCCTGCAGGATTGAACAGCGCGATCGCATCGAAACGTGGTTCATGCAGAATCAGTTCGTTGCACAAAGCTGCCGCGGCATCACGATCACCCGACGCCAGGGCTTTAAGCACGCGCGCGTCACCAGCGATCGTCGATGTCTGCGCTATGGATGGCTCAACCGTATCCAGAATGCGCTGAGACAGGCCGATTCCAAACTCGCTGAGCGTTCGCGCCGCAATCCCTTCGCTGCGCAGGTGGTCATTGGTGGCATCGAGTGCGGTCCTCGCTGCGAGTCCGAACGCCAACACGCCGCCGACAGTGAGCAACAGGCACGCCCCCTGCAAAAGCCGCGCGCGGTGCGGAACCGGTGGCGTGTAATCCGCCCCCTCGTGAACTACCGGCATACTGAGACTTGATGCGCGCTTCACATACCAGGTATCGACTGGAATTTAGGCCCGATTTGATTCTCAGCAGCAAATTCGCAACTCAGCTTCGCTCGATGGGAGATTACCCTCATGCGTTGGCCCCTTCTTCCGGTAATACGCGCACTCCGCGCGGCTTCCTATCCTCTGTGCTCAAGGAGGTACCCTATGACAACCACGCGCCGCGAATTCCTCAAAACCACTGCTGCCACTGCGACCGCTGCGGGTCTTGCCCCATTCGCCTTTTCGCGTCCGATCGCTCCGGTCGCGGGCTCTGATGAACTCCGCATCGGAGTCGTCGGCGCAGGCGGGAGAGGGCTTGGCGCGTGTGTCGATAGCCTTTCGAGCAGCGAGGGTGTACGGCTCGTCGCGATCGGCGATCTGAACTTCGACCTCTGCCGTCGGGCACGCGACACGATGAAAGGCACGCAGGTTGCGGGTCAGGTCGATGTTAAGGACGAGTCGCTCTACTCCGGCCTCGATGCTTATCGCCAGGTGATCGCACACCCCGAGGTCGATCTTGTGTTGCTGACGACCAGCCCGGGCTTCCGACCGCTTCACATCGCCGAAGCCGTTGCAGCTGGTAAGCACGTCTTTGCCGAGAAGCCGGTCTGTGTCGATGCCCCCGGCTATCGCGTGTGTGTCGAAGCACACGACAAGGCCTTAGCGCAAGGCACCGCGATTGTCACCGGCACCATGTACCGCCGTCAGCCTTCGTATGTCGAAGCCGTCAAACGCATCCACGATGGTGCGATCGGGCGCATCACAGCCGGGCTCGCCTACTACTGCTCGACCGGCATCTGGTATCGTGACCGTCAGCCGGGCATGAGTGACATGCAGTATCAACTCGCGAACTGGTATCACTTCGTCTGGCTCAGCGGCGACCAGATCGTCGAGCAGGCGGTCCACAACATCGACGCAATCAACTGGATCATGGGCGGCCCTCCAGTTCGGGCGTTCGGCTCGGGCGGTGCGATGACCCGCCCTGTCGATTCCGAGATCTACGACCACATCGACATCGACTATCACTATGCCAATGGCGCGGTCGTGAGTTTCAAGTGCCGCCAGATACCGGGTTCGCAGCCGCGCGTCATCAACACCATATTCGGCTCCGAAGGTGTCGCGCACGTCAACCCAGAGCGGTCCTGGATCGCCGACCACACAGGCGAGCGCTCGTTCGAACTGCGTCACAGCGGCAACAATCCGTACGTCCGCGAGCACACCGACCTCATCGATTCCATCCGTGCCGGGAAGCCGATTGTCGAGTTGCGCGAGTGTGCCGAGAGTTCGCTCACTGCCGTGATGGGTCGCATGGCGGCGTATTCATGCCAGGAAATCTCGTGGGACTTTGTGACACAGTCGAAGCACGACCTCATGGAGCACGAAGCCGCTCTGACGTTCGATACGCCGATCGTGTCGCCCGGTATGCAGGTTCCGGGGCAGTATCGCCTGAACTGAGAGTGACCGCTTGACGTGCGTGCAGGTATAAACAGTCAGGTGCGGGTCACTCGAACAGACGCATCTGCCCCGCGCTGGGAGGTCGGAAGGATGCTCCACTCAAGGGCGTGAACTTTTCACTTATGCCGTAGCGCCGTGAAAAGACCTTGAAGGTCTGGCGGATTTGTGCAGCCAGCACTCCGGTGCCTCGCCCGCGCAGGCCACGCACGCTCGAGTCGTACAGCCGCCCCCCCTGCGTCGCGCGGATGTGCGCCTCGACCTTCGCCGCCCGCGACGGATGCACGCTTCGCGCGAGCCAGTCCAGGAACACCTCTTTCACCTGCCACGGCAGACGCAGCAGGATCCATGTCACCCCGACCGCGCCCGCTTCGGCTGCCGCCTCGAGGATCGCTGGCACCTCCGTGTCTGTCAGCCCCGGAATCACTGGAGCAATATTGACGGTCACCGGCACCCCTGCGGCCGTCAGTTCGCGGATCGCGCGCAGCCGCGCCGCCGGGGCTGAGGCCCGCGGCTCGAGCGCACGCGCCAGATCATTGTCCAGCGTCACCAGCGTGATCGTCACCCGCCCCGCTCCGAACGCGGCTAGCTTTGCCCACAGATCGCAATCGCGCAGCACCATCGCGCTCTTGGTCATGGTCGAGACGGGCTGGCGACAGTCGGCCAGCACTTCGAGGCACTGCCGCGCGAGGCGCATCTCGTGCTCGATCGGCTGATAGATGTCCGTGATTGCGCTCATCACGATCGGTTCGGCCCTCCAAGATGGTGCTGCCAGTTCGGCTTTGAGAAGTCGCGCCGCCTCGGGCTTGGCGACCAGTCTGGTCTCGAAGTCGAGCCCGCAGTTGAACCCGAGATACTCGTGATAAGGCCTCGCATAGCAATACACACACCCATGCTCACACCCGCGATACGGGTTGAGTGTCCAGTCGAACGGCATATCGCTCGCGCGAGAGACTCGGTTGATGATCGTTTGCGTGCGGTCGGCATAGACCCGCCGCTCGACCCGCGCCATCCCGCCCGCAGCCTCTTCGCGCTCGACCATCTGCCGGTCAAGTTCTTCGCCGAGGATCGAGAGGCTGACCGTCTCGAACCGATTGCCGGGGTTCACCCCCGCACCACGCCGATGGGCAGGCCCCTGAGGCAAGGCGTGGCGATAGGCGAAGTCGGGATCAGGAGCGGTTGGGGTCATTCCGTACAATATCCAAACAAAAAGCAGGGTCAAGCGACGCATACCGCGTGTCCAGACTCTGCAGAGGCTTGGAAGGAACTGGCAGCCATCCCGGTCGGGAACTGTTACAATGGCTCAATGAAACCTGCCGAAATAGCGCCTGCATCTGTAGATCCCGTTCGTGCTCTGCTGGCGGAACTGGTCGGCAAGGAAAAGCTGGACCTGACAATCCCAAAACTCGCGCGCGATCCGGCCGCGATCAGGAAGATCGAAGCCGCCGTTCGGGGGAAAGAGACTTCGCATGAACTCATCCTCGGCGATGCACGCAGCGCCACTCGGCTGGAGCCGAAATCCGTCCACCTCGTCGTCACAAGCCCGCCATACTGGATCCTCAAAGAGTACAACGATCACGAAGCCCAACTCGGGCATGTGGCGGATTATGAGGAGTTCATGACAGGGCTCGACGAGGTCTGGACCAACTGCTACAACGCACTTGTGCCGGGCGGGCGGCTGATCATCAACGTGGGGGATGTGTGCCTGTCTCGCCGTCGCAACAACGGTCGGCACACCGTGGTTCCGCTCCACGCCACCATTCAGGAACGCTGCAAGGCGATCGGCTACGACAATCTAGCCCCGATCATCTGGCACAAGATCGCCAACGCCAACTACGAAGTTTCGGGCGGAGGCGGGTTCCTCGGCAAGCCCTACGAACCCAATGCCGTTATCAAGAATGACATCGAGTTTATCCTGATGCAGCGCAAGCCCGGCGGCTATCGCAGCCCAACCAGTGAAGAACGCATTCTCAGCATCATCAGCAGCGAGAACTACCAGACATGGTTCAGGCAGATCTGGTCCGACCTGCGCGGGACATCGAATCCGCGGCACCCGGCACCTTATCCGCTGGAGTTCGCCGAACGTCTTGTCCGCATGTTTTCCTTTGTCGGAGATCGTGTGCTCGATCCATTCATGGGCACCGGCACAACCAATCTCGCCTGCGCACGCTGGGGACGTAACAGTATCGGAATCGAGCTTGATCCGGCGTACTTCGGACTGGCCAAGGATCGGCTCGCGGCTCACGCCAGCGATTTGTACCTGACTTCGACCGTGACGACGAGGGTTGCATGAAGGATCTCGAGCAGCGCGTTCAGCAGGCTGTGGCATCGTTCTGGAGCACGCGCAGCAATCAGTCCAGTAGGCAAGGTGTGGATCGTGATCGCGGGGCTCGAAGTGCAGTCACCGGCGGCAAGCAAATGAACGGCTTCGTGTCGCTTGTTCGCGCGTTGCTCATCGAGGCGGGCGTGCCTGAGTCATGCATTACAACCGATCGAATGGTTGAACTTCCCGGCTGGTATCGAGCCGAGAAAAAGTGGGACCTCATTGTCATGCACGACCGGGAGTTGCTCGCCGCGCTCGAGTTCAAGTCGCAAATCGGGCCATCCTTTGGCAATAACTTCAACAACAGAACCGAAGAAGCCCTCGGCAGCGCTACGGATCTCTGGGCAGCATATCGGGAAGGCGCTTTCCGTCCTTCACCCCGGCCATTCCTCGGCTATCTCATGCTGCTCGAAGATTGTCCTCGATCGCGATCTCCCGTACGCGTGGCCGAACCGCACTTTCCCGTCTTTAACGAGTTTCGTGGAGCATCGTATGCCGATCGTTATGCGCTGCTCATCGAAAAACTGGTGCGGGAACGACTCTATGACGGAGCGTCGTTCATGCTGAGCGCTTCCGACGGTACGTTTGCCGAGCCGCATCCAGAGTTGACCTTCGAACGCCTCGTCACCCCACTCATTGCACATGCTTGCTCGCGCATTTCGTGACAAAGATCGCTCGAGAATCAGGCTGCCCAGCTTCTTTTCATCCGATTCCCGTCGTAACCGACGCCCATCGCGTTGCGTTGCCAGCCAGGTGTGGGCTGTTTGCGATTGACGTACAGTTCGTCCTCCGACATGCGACCAGCACACGCTGGCCCCGCCGTCGATACACATACACATCTTCGCCGCGACGCGACGAAGGCTCGCGCCTCCACACCATCACCACGAGCATCTGCAACCCGACCACTGCCAGATTTGCACACAACACCATCAGTTCAGTGCGCATAGCACAACTCCTCTCACGCCCCGGCCCCAAGGCCGATCGACGAAAGTTTCAAAACGAAAAAACCCCGGAAACCAGTGCTTCCGGGGTCATGCAGAGCAAAGACTGTTCGGTCTCACCTACATCGGAAGCACCTTGATGTCAGTAGTATCAATGAGATCGACGGAGTACGACGGCACCACCGCAGCAAAACCGCGGCCGAGCGTGTCGGTACCGGTGATGTATTGCTTCATGTGTTCCATCGGCATCTCCTTTCAAGGCGTCCCGGCACAATGCCGCGACTATCGGCTGCGAATATAGCAATGACTTTGTCTGAAGACAAAGCGAGGGCGGGAACAAATTTGCGCCACAGCAGTGCACTGCGAGCAACAAAAAGGCCGCGGGCCTCACGAGTTTTCCCCGCAAGGCCCGCGATCGCGGCCGGACGCAGTCTGTAAGCCGAGTTCTGTCGCCTCGGTGGTTTCGATTGCTCGACCTGCCGATGCGGGCGACCATTTCTCTACCCGTGCCGTTGCCGGCAGCGGGGGGGAGCACGCTCCCCTGCACCCTACCCGAACCCACGATCCCCGGACCAGGGACGCAGCCGCCCGAAGGCAACTGCGGGATTCTGCTTGGGCTTGCACGCGATGGGGTTTGCCATGCCCCGACGGTTACCCGCCGGGCGGTGCGCTCTTACCGCACCCTTTCACCCTTGCCTGTGCCGGGCACCCGCCGAAGCGAATGCGCCAGCCATCGGCGGTTTGCTTTCTGTGGCACTGTCCCTCGCCCGCGACCGCACTCTTGCGAGTCTGTTCGGGCGGGTGGGCGTGACCCACCATCGTGTCCTCCCGTGCTCGGACTTTCCTCATGCCGGGAAACACACCGACACGCGGCCGCCCGACTGCGTCATCAACCATCACCATAGCCTCGACACGCTTACGATGCGACGCCATGGCCAAGTTCATCAAAACCCTGTGCTGGATGCGGACAGAGCAGGTGCCGCTCTTGCGAGAGATTGCCGCACTGGCATCTCTGCAATTGGTTTCGGTCGGGACCGCAGAAAAAGGCCGGGCCTCGGCACTGGCAGCCGAACTTGCCGACCTCTCGCCCGCCGCGCCAAGCCCACCGGCCGCACACGACGACCTCCGGGCTGCACTCTCGGTCACAGAAGCCTCGCTCGTGCTGCTGGCCGATACCGCAGGGTTCGGAGAGTCCCCTGCAGACGCTGCCGCGCTCGAAGCCGCCGCCCGGCGAGGCACACGCATCGTCTCCTTCGAGTTTCTCCCGCCGACCACCGCAACGCTGGCCAGCACCGCGTGGCAGACCACCATCGAGGGCGTACCTCTGTGGGATATCGTGCGATCGGCAGCAGCGGTCGACGCGTCGGCAACAATGCGCGAGGGTCTGGCCACGCTCGAAAACTTCGGCGAGGTCTCAGCCGTGGCCGTGCTCTGCGCCGCGGCCCCCAATGCTGGCTCACTGGGCGCACGCTTGGCCAGCGCGATGGAACTCATCCACGCGGTCGCAGGCGAGCCCGAACTCATCAGCGCTTCGCACGTCGCCCCCGCCGAGATGCGCGGGCTGCGCATGGGCTCGCTGCCCGAGTCTCACGGATCACTCTCAGCCGCGCTGCGCTTCGACGCCAATCGCTCCGCGAGCGTCCTGGCCAGCGACCAGACCGGGCCTTGGCACCGCGGAGTCACGATTCTCGGCCCCGGCGGGCGGCTGCGCCTCTGGGACGAAGGCTTCGTCTGGACCGCGCCCGATGGCCGCGTGCTCGACGAACAACGCACCACCGCCGCGCCCAGCGATGTCGATCCTGCCGCGCGTCTGATCGCAGCCGCGATTGCCGCCTCCTCCGAGCCGCCTGCGAACCGTGCCGCCGCGCCTGCCATCCTCGCGATGGCCGAAGCCGCCATGCTCAGCACCCGCACCGGCCAGCCCGAAAGCCCAGCCACCCTCCGCCGCGCCGCCGAAGCGCCGTGATCCGGGCCGTCAAGATCTACCACCTGCATTCAAGAGCCCTATAGGCGCAAGCCCAGGGGCCAGCAGACCGCCAAACGCAATGCACCATCATCGATCCTCGCCGCGCACTCACCCCTGCGAGATGTACGCCTCGAGCATGTCCAGCGTCGTGCACAGTTGATAGTTCTCGAAGGCGTTGAGATCGCCGATCGAGATGATCCCCACGAGCCGATCATGCTCGCACACAGGCAGGTGGCGGATGCGCCGGTCGCGCATCACCGCCTTGGCCTGACTGATTGGTGTCTTCGGGCTGCACGTGAGCACGTCGGCCGTCATGATCTCGCGAACGCTCGTCTCCATCGGGTCGCGCTGCGTCGCCACCACACGCCGCATCACGTCGCGCTCGGTCACGATGCCGACGAGCCTCGACCCCTCGAGCACCACGAGCGATCCGATGTGATGATCGTTCATCCGCTGGGCCGCGGTCAGGACGGTGTCGGTCGGGGCGACCGAATGCACGCTCTGCCCGCCTTCTCCAATGATCTGCCTGACGGTATCCATGCGAACCTCCTTGTCGTGATGCTCCTCCGTGCGCCACCCTCAAGTATTGCAAAAACCCCGCCGTCACGCAAGCAAAATCCGCCGGAATCAGCCGATTTTTCGGCCCTCACGCCCACCGCGTCAGGTGCCACTGCTTCTTGCCCCGCCGCAGCGCGATCAGCGAGCCAAACAGCAGATGCTGGCCGCCAATGCGTGTCTCGGGCCCGATCTTCTGCCCATTGACACTCACCGATCCGCTTGCCAGAAACTCGCGCGCCTCGCGCTTGCTCGCCGCCAGTTTCGTAGTCACGAGCAGGTCCACCGGATCGACGCCGTCCGCGAGTTGGGCCGCAGCGTGATCGCTCGAAGGCACGCTCGCGAACACCTCGCGCAGCGTCGCTTCATCGAGCGTGTCGATCTCGCCCGAGAACAGCGCCTTGCCCGCAGCCTCGGCCTGCTCGGCCGCCGCGCGACCATGCAGGATCGTCGTCGCCTCCATCGCCAGCACCCGCTGCGCCTCGCGTTTGCCAGGGTCGGACGCGTGTGCCGCCGCGATCGCCTCGACCCGCTCGCGCGGCAAGAACGTAAACACCTTGAGCCAGTTGAGCGCATCGTCATCGCTCGCATTGAGCCAGAACTGGTAATACGCATACGGACTGGTCCGCTCAGCCGTCAGCCAGATCGCCCCCGTCTCGGTCTTGCCGAACTTCCCGCCGTCAGCCTTAGTGACAAGGGGCCAGGTGAGGCCGAAGCACGCTTCGTGCTCTTCGTCCTCAGCCGCGTAAGCGCGCCGAATGAGATCCGCGCCCGCCACGATATTCCCGTATTGATCGCTCCCCCCGAACTGCACCGTCACGCCCTCTTCGCGGAACAGATGCAGAAAGTCATACGCCTGCAAAATCATGTAACTGAACTCGGTGTACGAAATCCCCTGCTCGCGGTTGTGCAGCCGCTCGCGCACCGATTCCTTCTGCATCATCATGTTCACGCTGAAGAACTTGCCGATGTCGCGCAGCGCATCGATGTACGAGATCGTCGTCAGCCAGTCCGCGTTGTTGCGGATCACAAACGCCGGCCCCTCGACGCTTCCGAGCACGCGCTCGAAGATCGGCCGCTGCCGGCGCACATTGTGCTCCACCGTCTGGGCCGTCATCAGCGTGCGCTCGGTGCTCTTGCCCGACGGGTCGCCGATGAGCCCGGTCCCCCCGCCCATGACCACGACCGCCTCGTGCCCCGCCCGCTTGGCGTGCGCGAGGGCCATGATCGTGACGAGGTTGCCGATCGTCAGGCTGTCGGCCGTCGGATCGAGCCCGGCATAGATCTTCCGCACCCCGCTGTTCAGGTGCTCGCGCAGCCCGGCCTCATCGGTCACATCCTTGATCAGCCCGCGCCACGCCAGTTCATCGAGAAAATCGCTCGCCATAGGCCCCAACGATAGCGCCGCCCGCACTCAACCGGCCCGGCCTCAGGTCGGCTCGACCCGCCGAGCCGGATGCCTGTGCTTCCCCAACCCGGGGAGGTCTCGGGCCCCGGTCCGTGGATCAGGCCCCGGGCCGCACGCCGAACACTGGCCGCACCCCGCCCCGTCGATATACTGCCAGCAGCATGTTCCGCGTCCAACGCATCATCGACGACGACCGGGCCAGCACGAGCCATTCGCACTAGCTGCGCGAGCAGCCACAAACTTCACCGCGGCGCGACCATATACCCCGGCCCGTCCGCCAGGTTCGCCCACAGCCGCATGTCGTTCAGATCGTCCCAGTCGCGCATCGTCGCGTGCCCGTCGATCATCGCGCTGACGGCCTTGCTTCGGTGCCTCAGCGCCACGAACCCCGAGTTGGCACCGACATCGGTTGCGAGCGCCTCGTACTTCGGCTGCCACAGCCTTCCCGCGTGTGCGAACAACTGCGGCGGGCGCACCAGAAAATAGCCCTGCTGCCTCGGGTCGAGCCCTTCGATCGCGGTCTGGCCTTCATTGAGCCCGCGCGCCGAGACGAACTGCATCAGCCCCGACGGGTTGCGCACTTCTTCGAGCCGCGTCACAAAGTACGGCCCGTAGATCTGTCGCATGCGATTGTCGAACGCAAAGTCGCGGCTGCTCCCGCCGACGAAACTGGCATTGACGCCGAGCGTCGGATACAGACTCACGCGGTAACGCACATCGGGCAGCGTGAAATCGACCGGGTATGAATACAGCCCGCCAAAGTTGTAGTCGAGATACGGCGCGATCCGCCACGGGTAGCGCTTGGCGATTTCCTCGTTCGATGCGCCGCCCGCGATGCGCTGTCCCTCGTGGTCGAGCGGGGCGTTGGCGCCCCGCACCATGTCGTTGGTCGGGAACCCAACAAGCACGCGGCCCGCATGGTCGCTGGTGTACATCGTCGAGGCCGCCATCATCTGCCGCGCCGCCGCGAGCTCGACACACTGCCGCCCGATCGCCCGCGCCCCGGCCAGAGCGGGCAGAAGAATGCCGATCAGCAGAGCGATGATCGCGATGACCATCAACAACTCGATGAGCGTGAATCCGCCACGTCGCGACTCGGCCACAGCAAGCGACTCGATACCTGTGTTGGGTTGCGTGCTGCTCGTCACGACTGCTTCCTTCAGGCTTCGCTCGCCAGGCCCCTTTGACCAGGGCTCAAGCGTCGAACCGCTTCATACCGGGACACGTTGTCAATGATACGCGGCAATTGCAACTGAGTCTCAACGAGCATACGATCTTCTTGCCACAGCGCACACATTGCTGGCCAGCGGGATGAACAATCGGCAACGAGTCACCCGTTGTGGTGGTTTCAATGCCTTGACTGCCCAAGTAACGGGCCTGACAGGAGGTTCACCATGCTCAATGTCCGGTCTTGCAACGCGCCGATCAGCCTTCGTCCCGGCCGCGCAGCGGTTGCCGTTCTGACCCTTTCCGCCCTTGCTGCTGCCTGCCCGCTGGCCCAAGCACAGGTCTTGAGTTCCGCTTGGAGCCAGCCCGACGGCGACCGCTGGATGTATCCGTTCAATGGCACGCCGGGCTCGCGCATCTCCGCACCCACATTCGCCACCCCGAACCTGCCCGAGTTCGACAATCGCGATGGTCAGTTCATCCTGTTGTTCACGACCACGGGGCGCGTGCCGACGGGGTTGCCCGTGTCCTCATACCGCATCATCAGTGCCCGTGTCACCGCGACAGTCGCCAACGATCGCCAGTTCTTTTATGACCCGACGTTCGACGCTGTGAACACCTATCGCGACGAAGGCAACCCGCTCTACACGCCCGATGGCGATGTCGGCCGCCCGATCGAGATCTACCCGGTCGGATATCGCGACGGCTTCTCGCTCGCAAACTTCACCGAAACCAGCCCATACAACTTTGTCGGCAATCCGTACATCGACGCTTCGGATATCCGCGTTGCCTTCGCAGCAGCCGTCAGCGAAACCGGCACTGCGACAGACATCTCCAACAACGTGCGCGACGGATTTGAAGTCACGCCACTGGCCATTGGACAGACCAATCTCGCGCCCGGAGCGGCAGTCCCTCTCGATACCACCTTCACCTTCGATCTTGCGGTCTGCTCCGCTCAGACTCAGCGGTACTTCGCCGAGGCTTTCGCTGCGGGCAGGCTCAATCTCGTCATATCGTCGCTGCACGGCGCGACCTTCGATCCCGACATCGGCCCCGGCGACCCGCTCTACCCGGACTTCTACACGCGCGAGAACCCCATCGCCGCTTTTTTCGGCCTCGCACCCACGCTCGAACTGGTCGTCCGCGTCGGTTCCGCAGGCGACTACAACGGCGACGGCATCCGCGACTTTTTCGACGTCCAGGCTTTCCTCGCGGACCTGAGCAATCAGAATCCGCGAGCCGATCTTGTGCCCGATTGCTCGTTCGACTTCTTCGATGTCCAGCGATTTTTGAGCGAGTTCAGCCAGTAAGGCGGCGTTAAATCCACGAAACGCTTGAACTTCATTCACCGCAGCGTGCTGACAAACTCCGCGATGCGGTCCATGCCGCGCGAGATCTGTTCTTCGCCGCACGCAAACGACAAACGCACGCACGCTTCGCCGCACCCGCCGAAGTCTTCGCCCGGCACCACAGCAACGCGCGCTTCCTCAAGCAGCGCCTCGGCAAAATCGAGCGCCGATCCGATCACACGCCCCTTCGGCGACGAGCGACCAAAGTGCTCTGACACATCCGGAAACGCGTAGAACGCGCCCGTAGGCCGAACACAGCGAAACCCCTCGATCGCGCTGAGCCTCTCATGCGTCAGCGCCGCACGTTTCGCAAACGCCTGCCGCATGACTTCGACCGACTCGGCCACACTCGGGTCCGTCAACGCACGCCGGATTGCAGGATATACGAAACTCGTGATGTTCGTCGTCATCTGCCCCTGCAACGTGCCCATCGCGCCGATGAATTTGGCGCCGAAGTCTCCCGGCATCGCTGCATACCCGACACGCCAGCCCGTCATGGCAAACGCCTTGCTCATGCCGTTGAGCGTCAGGGTGCGTTCAGCGATCGAAGGCACCGACCCGATCGAGAAGTGAGCAGTGCCGCCATACACGATCTTCTCGTAAATCTCATCAGTCAGCACCACCAGGCCCGGCGCAACATCCATGCTGGCGTCGGCGACAACCTCAGCAATGGCGCGCAACTCCTCTTCGCTGTACATCGTGCCACACGGGTTGCTCGGCGAGTTGAGGATCAGCACCTTGCTTCGAGGTGTAATGGCCTCACGCAACTGCTCCGGAGTGATCTTGAACTCCGTCTCGGGTGTGGTTTCGATCTCGACGACTTTCGCGCCTGCCATTTCCGCGATCGGCTTGTAACTGACCCACGCGGGCACCGGAAGGATGACTTCCGAGCCGCCCTCGCGCCCGCCATCCGCCGCGTCAACCAGGCAGTGCATTGCGACGAACAGCGCGTGCTTGCCCCCAGACGAGATGGCCACATGCTTGGCCGACAGCCCCGGAATGCCGTTTTCCCTGCCCAGCTTGTCCGCAATCGCCTGTCTCGTAGCGTTGTCGCCCAGCGTCGGCATGTACTTGGTCTGCCCCGCCCGCAGGGCTTCGATGGCAGCTTCCTTGATTGGGGCCGGGGTGTCGAAGTCAGGCTCGCCGGCCGCGAACGCCAGAACATCCACCCCATCCTCCTTCATCTGCTTGGCCCGATTGGTAATGGCAACCGTCACAGAAGGGGTCATTGTGGCAACGCGGCGGGCAATCGAAAGGGTGTCCGTCATGGGCCAATCATAGCGGTCGCTGCCAGGACCGCCGTAGACGCTTCCTCCTCGACCGGCCTATCCTTTACAAACCCTGCCCGGCGTTCGGGCTCGACGGTCTGCTTGTGTTAGGACACTGCCGACCGAGACATCAGGAGATCAACGCACATGCCTCTGACGACTCAGGAAACCGCCGATATTGTTGCCAAGTTTGGACGCACCACCACCGACACCGGCTCGCCCGAAGTTCAGATCGCCGTCCTCACCGCCCGCATTCAACAACTCGCAGGGCACATCCGCGAGCACAAGCTCGATATGCACAACCGTCGCGGCCTCGTGCTCATGGTTGGCAAGCGCAACCGCCTGCTGCGGTACCTCCAGCGCACCAACCGCGAGAAGTATCTCGAAACCATCGCAGCACTCGGCTTGCGCAAGTAAATTCACGCCGGTGCGGGCCAAACGCCCGCGCCGGATTTTCGATATCGCACTCGCGGCCTCTCCCGGGGAGCGGCAGTGGGCACCGGACAGTCTCGCACTGTCTCCTGCCTTCTGCCCCTCAACGTTCCGGGCGCTGCCGCTCAATTAGGCACGGATTCAGTCCGCTCCGATTCCGCCGGATGATTGACGGATCGGTGGCGCGATGGGTCCACATGGGCGACCTCCGACCACAGTTGTCGGTCTGGCGCCACGAAAGGAACGCAACGAAATGACCACACACCCTCTCACCCTCGAACGCGAATTCGGCGGCCGCACTCTCAAAATCGAGACCGGACGCATCGCCAAACTTGCAAGCTCGGCATTGATGCTGACCTATGGCGGCAGCACGGTCCTCGCGACCGTCGTGCGCGCCGAACCTCGCCCAGGCATCGACTTCTTCCCCCTCACCGTCGACTACCGCGAGAAGGCCTCGGCCGCTGGCAAGTTCCCCGGAGGCTTCCGCAAGCGCGAAGGTGCCCCCAACGAGAAGGAAATCCTCACGATGCGGATGATCGATCGTCCGCTTCGCCCGCTCTTCCCCGATGGCTTCATCGATGAGATTCAGGTCCAGGTCTGGGTCATGAGCCACGACGGCGAGAACGACACCGACGTCCTCTCCGCCACCGCCGCTGCCGCCGCCCTCTCTATCAGCGACGCGCCCTTTGAAGGACCCAGCGCCACCGTTCGCGTTGGACGCATTCACACCGACGATGGCCCCAAGTTCGTCATCAACCCCACCGTCAGCCAGATGGACTATTCTGACCTCGATCTCGTCCTCGCCGGTCACCGCGACGGCGTCAACATGATCGAAGTCGGTTCGGCAGAAGTCGAAGAATCCGTCGTTCTCGAAGCCATCCGCTTCGGGCAGCACCACATCGCCACCATCCTCGATCTTGTGGACGAACTCGTCAAGCACGCGGGCAAGCCCACCAACCCCGGGACCCTCGCCCTCCCCCCGGCTGAGATTGCCGACAAAGTTAAAAAGCACTGTTATGCAGCCCTTTTGGAAGCACGCCAGATCGGAGGCAAAACCGAACGTGGCGATCGTGTCAGTGAAATCCGCAAGACATTCCTCGACGAGCACTTCCCGCTCAACGAAAACGGCACCTTCGGCGACTTCCGCAAGAGCGAGTCAGACCGCAATCACGCCAAAGAAGCCTTCCGCACTCTCGAAAAGAAAGTCACCCGCCAACTCATCGTCGAGAAGGGACTCCGGGCCGACGGCCGCGGGTTTAAGCAGATCCGCTCCCTCGAAATGGAAGTCGGCATCTTCGACCGCACCCACGGGTCCGCGTTCTTCCAGCGCGGCGAAACCCAGAGTCTCGTCTCCTGCACGCTCGGCACCGGAAGGGATGAGCAGATCATCGACGGCCTCCTGCCCGAGTACGCCAAGAAGTTCACCCTCCATTACAACTTCCCGCCCTTCTGTACTGGCGAAGCCAAGCGAATCACGGGCCCAGGCCGCCGTGAAATTGGGCACGGCGCACTCGCCGAACGCTCGCTCCTGGCAATCCTCCCCAGCCCCGAAGACTTCCCCTACACCGTGCGCATCGTCAGCGATATCACCGAGTCCAATGGCTCCTCATCCATGGCGTCGGTCTGCGGCGGATGCCTTGCCCTCATGGACGCTGGCGTCCCAATCCTCAACACCTGTGCCGGCATCTCCGTAGGACGCTTCACAGATGACAACGGACAAAAGGAAGTCTTCGTCACCGACATCCTCGGTGAGGAAGACTTCTTCGGCGATATGGACTTCAAAGTCTCAGGCACGCGCGTCGGCATCACCGGCATTCAGCTCGACCTCAAGGCCCGCGGGCTCAACGTCGCTCAGATCGAGGTTATTCTCGAACAGGCCCGCGTCGGTCGCCTCCAGATCATCGAAGCCATGGAGGCCGTCATCGCCAAACCCCGCGACACAATTTCTCCCTATGCCCCGCGACTCATCACCATTCGCATCGACCCCGACAAGATCGGCAAACTCATAGGCCCCGGGGGCAAGACCATCCGCGCGCTCCAGGACAAGTACGGCGTATCCATCGATGTGGATGACAGCGGCACCATCATCCTCGCATCGCCCGACGCACGCGGGATCGACGGCGCCAAGGCCGAGATCGAAGCCCTCTGCGAAGAGGTCAAAGTTGGAACCATCTACGAAGGCAAAGTCGTCAGCACCAAGGACTTCGGCGCATTCGTCGAACTCATCCCCGGAACCGACGGCATGTGCCACATTTCTGAGCTCGCCGATGGCTATGTCGCGAAGGTGTCTGATGTTGTGAAGGTCGGAGACCAGATCAAGGTCAAGGTCATCCAGATCGACGATCAGGGTCGCATCAAGCTCAGCCGCAAGGCCGCGATGGCACAGCTTCAGGCCGATACCGTTGGGGCTTCCGACTAATCCCGCACGCCCCGATTCGGGAACTGATCCACATTCGCAGACCCGCTTCGGCGGGTTTGCGTGCTTTTGTCTTGACTTTCGGGTATATTGGTTATCGGCCCGCGGCAGCATGACCGTCACTGTCGCGACGCCTGACAGAATGGCCACGTGTGCTTTTGATTCGACACGTTGGGGACTGCCATGTCTGAACAGGAACTCCGAGACGTTGAAGGTGTTGTCAAGTGGTTCGACCCGCGAAAGGGGTATGGCTTCATCGCCGGGCCTGAGGGTCAGGACATCTTCGCGCACTACACTGTCATCGAAGGTGAAGGCTTCCGTGCCCTCCGCGATGGATCCCATGTTATCTACAGCGCTGACAACTCCGACAAGGGCTGGCGCGCAACGCGCATCGTCCGCCTCGAAGACCCAACTGGCGAGATCACCGTACTTCGTGCTCGTCCTCACGCACGCTCTCCACGCCGCTGATATGCGCGGCCGGAGACCGTTGTGACCGAGCTCATCATCGGACTCTCCGCAGCCTTGCTCGGCGCTGTTGTCGGCGCATCAGTTGTCGCATACCTCGCGCGTCGAAAACTTCGCCTCGCGACCCTGCTCGAACGTCGCACTCTCAGCAAACAGCGCTTCGCTGAACTCGGAGCCATGACCGCAGGCCTCGCTCACGAAATCAAGAACCCCCTTTCCACCATCGGCCTCAACGCACAACTGCTCTCAGAGAGCATTCGAGAGTCCGCAATCGATGACGAAGAGAAGTCCCGCCTCGTTCGTCGCATCAACACTGTCGAACGCGAGATCGAGCGGCTGCGTTCCATCCTCTCCGACTTCCTCGAATACGCTGGTAATGTCCATGTCGAACTGCGCACGCTCGATATCAACACCCTCGTCGATGAACTTGTCGACTTCTTCCTCCCACAGGCAGAGCAGGCTGGCGTCCGACTCAGGCCCGTGCTCTATCCGCACCCTTTGCACGCGCAGGTTGACCCGGTGCCCTTCAAACAGGCAGCGCTCAATCTCATGCTCAACGCAGTTCAAGCTATGAAAAACACGCCGGGGGATCTCATCATCCGCACCGAAAAAGGCACCGATCCTGACGGCTCCCCAATCGCACTCATCCATGTCATCGACACAGGCCCAGGCATCGACGATGACACACGCGAGCGGCTCTTTCAGCCATATTTCACCACCAAATCCGGTGGTTCCGGTCTCGGCCTCCCAATGGCGCGCCGACTCATCGAAGCCCACCAAGGCCGCATCGACATTCACACCGAGGTCGGCCGAGGATCCGATTTCACCATCATCCTTCCCGCCGCGCTGCCGCCACACTCGAACTGAGCGCACGCGCGATCCGATCCGCTGCCTCGTCGAGTTCTGATCGCGTGTTGAGCAGGTCCGGATAGCAGCGGATCGACGACGTCCCATCCCCGATCGGGTGCGGTCTGGCGTCAGCATTCACTCCCGCCGCCTTGAGCGAGCCAAGATCACGTGCCGGATCGCGCGACGGGATCAGCACAAAAAGTCCTCGCCCGTCATTCGGTCGCGTCGCGACCCCCACGCGATCCAGCGCCGATGTCAGATGAATGCGCAAATCGGCACTGTAGGTGAACAGGCGCTTTACGCCTATCTCCAGAACAAGGTCAAGCCCGGCGCGAGTCTGATACGGAATCAGGAACGAAGGCGTGGATTCGAGCCACGCATCGCCGCCCGTGCCGCGCTCCGCGGAATTGTCACGTGAAAATCCGAACGGATTTCTGCGCGCAAACCACCCGGTATCAGTGGTGACCAGTTTGGGGGATGGCACATCCAGGTGCCGCGGGTGAATCGCCAGCCAGCACGCCCCCGGACCGCCTCGCGTGTACTTGTAGTTTCCTCCGATCACAAAATCGGCTTCGCGCCACGCCTCGGTCATAGGCACCACACCGGCCGCGTGGTACGCATCGACCAGCACCAGAGCGCCAATCTTGTGCGCAGCCTCGATCAGTGCGGGCAACCCGCTGACAATCTGTCCGGAGGCGTAATAGGTCGCGCTGACGACGACCAGATCGGTGCGGCGTTCGAGTGCGCCGATCAGCGCGTCGAGGCTGAAATTGCCATTCTCAGTCGCGCCAAGACGATCCACATGAATGAGCGCGCGCTGCTCGTAACTGCGCAGAATGAAGTCGATAGAGTCGAACTCGCCAGTTGTGGTAACAACCCGAACAGGTGATTCGGGCAGGGCGTTGAGCACTGCGCGCAGGCCTTGGCCGGCACTGGTCTTGGGGACGATGGCGTCGGTGCGGTGCCAGTCGATCAGCGCACCGATGCGACGGCGGTAGGCGTGCATCTCAGCCATCCATGCGGTCCACGCCTCATCCATGTCGGTGTACCACAGGTCGATGGCTTCGGCGATGTCGAACGCGGTCTGATCGAGCGGGCGGCCGAGGGAGTGATTGGCGAGATAGATTTCCTGCCGGGCGAGAACACGCGAAAAGAGCGGAAAGAGATGCTCGCGCACGCCCGACTCGGCAAGTGGGCCGGTGCCGAGCGAGGCGATCGACCGAGCGAGTTTGTCACCTGGCGCGGGGGGTTCACAGTTCTGTGCGCACATCCCACAACTCCGGAAAGAGGACCTGATCGACGACACGGCGGAGGAACGGGACTCCGGCACTGCCGCCTGTCCCGCGTTTGAACCCGATGACGCGCTGGACGACCTTGAGGTGTCGGAAGCGCCAGAGGGAGAACGATTCCTCGACATCGACGAGGGATTCGCACATTTCGTAGGCCTGCCAATGGTCGTGTGGCGATCGGTAGATGGTCTTGAAGACCTCGACGACGCCGTCATGTCGTTCGTAGGGTTTCGAGAAGTCGCGTTCGATGACCGATTGCGGGATGGGCATTCCCTTGCGGCTGAGATAACGCAAGAACTCCTCGTACAGGCTTGGGTTATCGAGGGCGTGCTGAAGAAGGATCATGGCTTGCGGGTCGCGTTCGTGCATGCGCATCATGCCGGCGTTTTTGTTGCCGAGCAGGAACTCGACGAGTCGGTATTGGTGCGACTGAAACCCGCTGGACGAGCCGAGCACGCCACGAAACTCAAGGTACTCACTGGGGGTCAGGGTTGCGAGAATGGACCACTGTCGTTCGAGTTGTGTCTGAATGTGCTTGACGCGTGCGAGGACTTTGAAGCAAGGGGAGAGATTGTCGTCGCGGATCCATTGCATGGCGGACCGGAGTTCGTGGATGATGAGTTTGAACCAAAGTTCGGTGGTCTGGTGCTGAATGATGAAAAGCATCTCGTCGTGATGCTCGGGGCGACTCAGAGGCTTCTGGGCCGAGAGGATCTGATCAAGCGCGAGGTACTCGGCGTAGTTCATCTCGCTGCGGGCGATGGGTGGTGGTTCCTGGTGGTCCGGGTCCATATGCATGCTCCGTGTTGCGAGGTCATGCTATGGACCCGGACCGGCCGAGGTTTTGGAGGTTGGCGTTCGATCAATCGACGCGTGAGAGGGCGAGGGCCTGACGTTCGCGTGTGAGGAGATCGACCATATCGCGCCGAACGATGACGGTGCCATCGCCAGATTCTGGGGAAATGTCGATGTTGCGTGCTGCGTAGAAGTCGCGCTGGCGTGTGTTGGTGCAACCACCGACCGAGCCGAGGAGGACAAGGGCTGTGCTGATGATGACGACGCATTGCGTCGTGCTGGTGCGGAAACTGGACAACCGCGGACCTTTCAAAGCCTCAACGTTGGCGACGTTCGCACCCCGCGTGCCGCTGATGGGAGATCGGAAAGATGACACCCAGTGGTTGAGGGTTTGGGCTCGAGGCTGGACTCTGGCAGGGTTGGTGTTGCCCGCGTGATCGGCACGTTTGTTGCAGACTGCTACAGATCGGGGTGAGCATGGGGTTCTTCGGACGTTGCGGGTGTGGTTCATAGCGACCTCTGTTCTGGCGTGTGCTCCCCAAGTGCAGAATGACCTACCATTGACCCGCATAGGGGGCGGGGTCCCTGACAAGGAGTTTTTTGCACCATGAAGCCTGCGATCAGCACAGTGGCATGTCCGGAGTGGACGCTTGAGCGGGTGTTCGAGTTTGCGAGGAAGATCGACGTGACCGGTGTGGAGTTGCGGACGTTCGGCGATGACTCATCGCAGTTCGCGCCGGAACCGTGCCTGACGGACTTTGCGAAGATTCGGCGTCTGAGTGCGCAATCGGGGGTGTCGATAGCGTGTCTTGCGACTTCGATTCGGTATGACGCGCCGATTTTTCCGCCGGTGTTGGGTCGAGTGGTGAGCCATACGCAGATCGAGGTGCGTGCGACCAAGCGGATGATCGAAGTGGCGCGCGAGGTGAAGGCGCCGTTTGTGCGCGTGTTTGCGTTTGAACTCGGGGCCAAGGAGACGCGCAAGGCGGGACTTCGGCGGATCATCGAGCGGATGGAACTCGCGGCGGCGTGCGCGCGCAACACGGGTGTGCGGCTGCTGATCGAGAACGGCGGATCTTTTGCGACGGCGGAGGATCTGAACGAGATCATGGATCGTCTGGCAACGACGCATGTTGCGGCGGCGTATTGCCCGGCGGTCGCGCAGTCGGTGGGGGAGGACCCTGTCGAGGGCGTGCGCATGCTGGGTGAGCGGCTCGAGAGCGTGAAGTTGAAAGATTTTGTAGGGACAACGGCTGTTCCGATCGGGCACGGCGAGATGCACTGTCGCGAGGTGGTTGAAGAACTGGCGCGGCGAAACTATCAGGGTTGGGCCGTGATCGAGTGGGATCGCCTGTGGCTCTCGGGGCTTGAGACGGCCGAGCGGGTGTTGCCCCAAAGCGTGGCGGACCTGATGGGGTGGTACGCAGGGGCTCGGTCCAAAGGCGTGCGACGTGCGATGGCGATGAGTTAGGCGCGAGGGTGTGAGCGAAGATCGCGAACGAACGCAACGTTTGATCGAGCGATGCAAGTCGCTTGGTTTCGCGGCTTGGGGGGTGTGCGCTGCCGAACCGAGCCGATGGACGAAAGAGTTTGAATCATGGATCGAGGCGGGCAAGCACGGCTCGATGACGTGGCTGGCAGAGCACGCCGATGTGCGGTGCGATGTGCGGTTGATGCTGGCGGATGCGGCGAGCGTGCTGATGGTTGCGGATCAGTACGCGGTGCGGGGCCAGGGTGAGGAAAGTCAGGGACGAGTGCGATTGGGTCGGGTGGCGCGGTATGCGCGCGGGCGTGATTATCATGTGGTGCTCAAGAAGCGGTTGCACACGCTGTGCGATGAGTTGAGCAAGGCGTATCCTGGCGAGCGGTTTAGGGCGTTTGTGGATACCGCTCCGGTGCTTGAGCGGGAATTGGCGGCGCGCTGCGGGATCGGGTGGACGGGCAAGCACACGCTGACGATTCACCCGAGGCTGGGCAGTTATGTGCTGCTGGGCGGGGTGGTGATGACGCTGAAGCTTGAGGCACCTGCGGAGCAGCGCGTGGTCGCGGACCATTGTGGCACGTGTACGCGGTGCATTGATGCGTGCCCGACGCAGGCGATTACGCCTTATGCGGTCGATGCGCGGCGTTGCGTGAGTTACCTGACGATCGAGCATCGGGGGCTGATCGAGGAAGAGTTTTTCGAGGGAATCGGGGATTGGGTTTTTGGGTGTGATGTGTGCCAGGAGGTGTGCCCGCACAATTCGGAGCGAGCGGGCACGGCGGGCGAGCGCGCTGGAAGCGTGTATCCGGCGTACGAAGCGCGCGTGAGCGGGTTCGACTTGCTGGAGGTGCTGGGTTGGGAGCAGGATGAGCGGCGTGAAGCGTGTTCGGGGTCGGCGATCAAGCGGGCGAAGCTGGACATGATGCGTCGGAATGCGGCCATCGCTGCGGGGAACGAACTGGCACGGCGTGAGGATGCGACGTTGCGTGCACGGATTGAGGAGATTGCGCGCGATGATGCGAGCGAGTTGGTGCGCGAGACGGCTTTGCGGGTGCTGCGAAGGTCTGGGAAACGTTTGTGAGTGCTGGTTATTGAAGTACGGCGCGTCTGGGGAGGAAGAGGCGTGCGAGAACGACTACGGCAAGGCCGAAACCGAGCCAGATTTCCTGACGTTCGATAAAGCCCATCCAATACATGGGCGCGGCGATACCGACGGCGGCGGCGCAGATGCGGATTGCTTTGCGTGTGTTTTCGGGGGTACCTAGCGAGCGATTGGTGGGGATCACGACGAGCCAGACATAGGCGGGGAAGACGAGGCCATAGAAGGAGATGAAAAGTCGGTATCCGAGTTCGCCAGCGGATAGGCCTGAGTGGGCGGGCAGGCGCGAGGCGATGATTGCTGCCAGCGTGGCCAGCACCCAGAGTCCCCAGGCGAACTTGTCGGGGATAAGCATTGGTGTGGTGGCGCGACGGTGAGCGGCGATGGTGAAACTGGCTTGGATCAAGAGGTGAAAGAGGAGTGCGGCGGCGATCCAGGTTGGGAGGACGCGCGGAGAGATGCGTTCGTCGATGAAGGGGGCGTAGGCGAGGGTGAGGAGGATCATCGCGGCGAAGAAGAACCCGAAGCCGAGCGTGAAGGCGATGCGCGACTGTCGGGCGGTGAGGGAAAGTCGTGTGGCGTGGAAGGTGAGGTCGAGGTATGGGCAGAGGGCGAAGCCGAAGATGCAGATGGGGGCGAGCCAGAGGAGGCCGGTCGGCAAGGTTTTGAGGGCGGGCGTGGGGATGACGGAATTGGTGTGGAATGTCAGGGCGATGAAGACCGCGGCCGAGAGGAGCCAGATGGGGAGGGCGATGGCGACGAGGCTGCGCGATGGGCGTGTGATGAGCAGAGTGAAGGCAGCGATTGCGAGCGTGAGCACGATGGCCAGAGAGATGCGGTCGAGGTGCAGGCTGCCGGCGACCCATGAACTGAGCCAGGTGATCCAGTAGATGTGGAATGCGATGGTGACGATGGAGAATGCTTCGAGCGCGGGGCGATGCATGGTGACAAGACGCGCAGCGAACTCGCGTGTCGAAAGCACCCAGCCCATGGCAGCGGCACCGACGATGTTGGGGAGTGCGAAGACGAGGAACGCCCACAGGCCGAAGTCGCGGACGAGGAGAATGGGCAGGAACATGCCGATGCACCATGTCCATGAGACAGCCAGGAACGCTGCGCCGGCGAGGGTGCCGATGGGGTTGTGTGTCCGAGGTTCGTTGCTCGGGGGATGCATCGGAGTGGCTTAGCCGATGGCTTTGCGAAGGGCGTCGACCTTGTCGGTGCGTTCCCATGTGAAGCCGGCGTTTCGGACGCTGGTGCCTTCGAGGCGTTTGTACTCGATTTCGGCGGGTGGGCGGCCGAAGTGCCCGTGTCGTGCGGTGGGGCTGTAGATGGGTTTGCGCAGGCCGAGGGTTTCGATGATTCCCTTGGGGGTGAGGGTGAAGGTGTCGCGGATTGCCTTGCTGATTCGATCGGGGTCGGCTCGGTGGGTGCCGAAGCAACTGACGTGAACGCTGGTGGGTTCGGCGACGCCGATTGCGTAGCTGAGTTGGATTTCGCATTCGTCGGCGAGTTCAGCCGCGACGACGTTCTTGGCGATGTAGCGAGCCATGTAGGTGGCGGAGCGATCGACCTTGGTCGGGTCTTTGCCACTGAATGCACCTCCGCCGTGTCGTCCGCGTCCGCCGTAGGTATCGACGATGATTTTTCGTCCGGTGAGTCCGCTGTCGCCGTGGGGTCCGCCGATTTCGAATCGGCCTGTGGGGTTGACGTGGATGGTGATGCCGGGGTTCCACCATTCGCCGAGAACGGGCTTGATGATTTTCTCGACGACAGCCTTCTTGAGGTCGGGCTGGCGATCGTTCCATGTCGGGTCGTGCTGGGTGGAGAGAACGACGGTATCGACGCGGACGGCTTTGTGGTTGGCGTATTCGACGGTGACCTGACTCTTGGCATCGGGGCGAAGGCCCGGGATAAGCGATTCGCGGCGGATGTGTGCCTGTTGCTCGACGAGGCGGTGAGAGAGTTGGATGGGGAGCGGCATGAGTTCTTCGGTTTCGCGGCAGGCAAAGCCGAACATCATGCCCTGATCACCGGCGCCTTCGCGGTCGACACCCATGGCGATGTCGCGTGATTGCTTGTTGAGGGCGACCATAACGGCGCAGCTCTCGGCATCGAAGTGCATATCGCCGCTGGTGTAACCGATCTCGCGGATGGCGCGGCGGACAATGTCGGGGATATCGACGTAGGTATTGGTGGTGACTTCGCCTGCGACGACAACGAGGCCTGTGGCGACAAGCGTTTCACAGGCGACGCGCGAGTGCGGGTCGTCGGCGAGCATCGCATCGAGAATGGCATCGGAGATCTGGTCTGCCACTTTGTCGGGGTGGCCCATGGAGACGGATTCGGATGTAAAGAGGTGGTTGGACATGGCACGAAATCCCTGAAACGCGGGTTGGGTTGATGTGCTGACCGGCTTGACCAGCGGACCTTGAGGACGATCGTAGACCCTGCGGGGTGCGAGGGTCGGCGAGTCGAGAAGTTCCTGACGGAGGCTTGTGCCCAGATGGGCTGCGGAGGGTGGGTGCGAGGCCATATCCTCCGGGCATGGCGAAGACAAAATCGGGCGGTCTGACATATGCCGAGTCGGGAGTCAGCATCGAGGCGGGCGATCGCTTTGTGGCGTCGATCGGGTCGCTGTTGCGGCGGACGCACGGGCAGAGGGTGATCGCGAACCCGGGGGGGTTTGCGGGGCTTTACCGGCTCGACTACAACGAGGAGTTGTTTCGGCACAACTACCGCGAGCCGGTGCTGGTGTCGTGTGCCGATGGCGTGGGGACGAAGGTGCATCTGGCCAAAGAGATGAATCGATTCGACACGGTCGGGATCGATCTTGTGGCGATGAATGTCAATGACCTGATTGTGCAGGGCGCTGAGCCATTGTTCTTTCTGGATTACATCGCGGTGCATCGAGTGGAGCAGGAGATGCTGATGGCACTGCTCAGCGGGATCAGCCGCGGGTGCGAGTTGGCGCGGTGTGCGCTGCTTGGTGGCGAGACCGCGGAGATGAACGACCTGTACAAGGAAGGCGACTTCGATCTGGCTGGGTTTGCGGTGGGGGTGGTCGAGCTTTCGCGGGCGACGGATGCGACGCGCGTTGAGCCGGGAGACATCGTGCTGGGTCTGGCATCGAGCGGGGTGCATTCGAACGGGTACTCGCTGGTGCGCAAGATCATTCAGAAGGCGAAATTGAAGCTCGACAAGTTGTATCCGGAGTTGGATTGTGAGCGTGTGCTCGGTGATGTGCTGCTCGAGCCGACGCGGATCTATGCGGACTCGATCGTGCGGCTCGGGCGGGCGTATCGCGTGAAGAAAGTCGTGACGGGCATGGCGCATATCACCGGCGGCGGGCTCGAAGGCAATTTGAATCGCGCACTGCACGACGGCGTCGATGCTGTGGTGAATCGACGGGCATGGGACAAGCCTGCGGTATTTGAGTTCCTTCAGAAGAAGGGCGGGGTTGCAGAAGACGAGATGTGGCGCGTGTTCAATATGGGGATCGGGTACTGCCTGATCGTGCGCCCGACGTTTGCAGAATCGATCGTGCGCCGGCTGGAGCGTTTTGGCGAACGAGTCTGGACGATCGGACGCATCGAGCGCGGCAAGGGCGTTGTCCGATTCAAGTGAAGGTGACCATGTGCAGGTCGCCTGCCATCGACGAAGGATTCTGACAGTAGTTCTTTTCGGGCTGCGAGTGTGATTACGGGCGCACGTATTCGAAGGTATCGGCGGGGAGCCACGTTTCTGAGCCTGAGCGGAGGCGAACGCGCGTCCAGTCATTTCGGGACTCGAGAGCGTGAGCTTCGGTACCAGGCGGGAGAGTCTGCTCGAAGGTGGGGTCGTAGATATCGCGGTTGGGGCCATTGAAACCAAAGGTGGGGTTGAGTACGACGACGCGCGTATCGGTGCGGCGATCCCACTCGCTGGCAACAAGAGCGAGCGCGGAGATCAATGCCAGGATTGCAGCGATGGCGGGGATGAACGCGGGGGTGCTCGCGCGCGCTAGGCGAGAGCGTGCGATACAGGCCCAGAGCACGGTCCACGAGAGCACGAATGTGATCTGAACGACGATGGGCGCGACGTAGCGTCTCCAGCTGGTGGCTACGTCGATTGCACGTTCGCGGGGTGCGGTTGCAATGTCGATCTGCACAGCTGCCCGAGCGGCGATGAGGGCTTCGCGTGCCTGAGCGTGGCGCGGATCGAGAACCAGGGCCCGGTTGAGGGCGAGGACCGCCTGCCCGGTCTGTTCCGAGAGGAGGGCAGCATTCCCGAGAGCTCGGTACAACTCGGGGTTGTGGCCGGATTCACGCATGGCGCGAGTGAACTCGGCCGCGGCCTGGGCGAAGAGGGCGCGAGCGAGGATCGGATCAGAGCGATAGACATCGATGGCCTGCTCATAGAGCAATACGGCGTGCTGCGAGGCGGAGACTGGTGGTGTCGCGCGAGCGCAAGGAGCGCAGACCAACACGACGATGGAGAAGATGATGAGGCACAAGTGGTTCATTGTGCGTGCTCCGTGTGCTCCATGTGTTCATGGGCATTGCGGAGGAGCTGGCAGCATCGTTCCGGGTCGGGCGCGGGGCGATCGAGGCCTCCGAAGCGGGCCAGTTCGGTGCGTTCGAGTGCGGCTGCAAGTTCGCGTGCTTCGAGTGGAGTGGCAGCGATGCGGGCACAGTCATCGGCGGTGATGGCGTCGGGTCGTTGAGCCAGACGATGAGCCATGTAGTGTCGCACGCCGAGATCGATCTTGCCTGCACGTGCGAGGCGGAGGGCCTTATGCAGTGCGCGACGTGAGCGAGCGCCGGGGCGTGTGGCGCGATCACGAACTGTCGAAACAAAGATAACGAGTAGGGAAGCGGTCGGGGCAGCGACGATGGCGTACCAGAACCACTGTTCGATTCGTTCAGGAGGTGCTGGTCTTGCGAGTTCATCGGCAGATGCCAGTGCCCAGATGCCGGGGGCGGCTCTATCGAGAGAGGGCCGTGAGGTTGGGGCGCGAAGGGGGCTGAGAATCGCGTCGGCCAGGGTGACATCCCGCGTGGAACGGACGGTAATCGGGATGGGAGCTGTGAACGATGTTCCGAATTTGCCTTGCTGTGGTTCGAAGTAGGAGAGTTCGAGAGGGGGGATCTCGGTGACGTTCTCGCTGAGTGCACGGATGGTTGTGCGGAAGACGGCGCGGCCGGTGCTGTCGGGCACTCGTGTCCAGCCGGTGGAATCAAGTTTGAAATGATCGACAAGTTGAGGTTGGACTTCGAGGTTGGGGCCATCTTCGATGCGTGGGGCGTTTGGGCCGGTGATGCGCACCTGCAACGCGATAGGGTCGCCGACGTTGACATCGGTGGGCGAGGCGCTTGCTTCGATCATGTATGAACCGATGAGGTCGGTGAAGGTGCTCGGGCGACCTTCGGTCGGGATGGGGCGTGCGGTGAACTCGATGGACGCGGTGCGAGAGATGCCTCGTTCTGTACCTCGTTCGTTGCGGCGGGGCGTGTCGAAGATCATCACGATCGGGCCGAGGGAGAATGTGCCGGGGCGATCAGCGATGATGCGCAGCTCGTATGTGAGCGTGAGTGCGGCGGCACCCTGAAATGCTCCTTGCCCTCGCTTGCCGAAGATGGTTTGGCCGAAGATTTCGGTGCGCAAATATTGCCCAGAGCGATCGCGAAACGCGACTGGATCGCTGATTGGTTCGACGGTGAGGCCATCGGGAATGTCACCACCTGCAAGGGCGAAACTCTGCACATCGCGGCCGACGTACCACGTGAGGCGAAGCGTGACAGGTTCACCGACATACGCGCGAGGCTTGCTGATGCGGGCTTCGAGTGCAAAGTCATCGGGCTGATCCGGCTCGACAATTTCGACATCAACGGGATTGGTGTTGAATGCGTTCCCATCGACGACGACTTGCATCGAGGGGATCGTGAGTGTGCCGGAGCTGGATGCCGCCAGTGTGTAGGTGTAGGACTGTGTGATGACGTTGGTGACGATGAGGTTGCCATTGGCGTCGCGGGCGCGTCCGGGCTGAGACATGAATGAGGAGCCGGTGCTCAGAACACGGATCTGATTTGGGAAATTGACGATGGGATCTTCAACTGCCAGTCTCTGGTTGGAGCGAATGGAGATGATGTAACGAAACGTGCTGCCGAGGTACGCGCGCTCGGGTTCGACTGCGGCACTGACTTCGATGCTTGATTGGGCGCGTGCGAACGTGCTGACAAGGCAGGCGAGGGTGAACGTGACATAAATAAACAGGGTACGTGTTTGCATTACCAGTCTCGCTCTACGTGGACGGGGCGGCTGAGCATGCGACGAAGATTTTCAAGCTCGCGTCGCTGTTGGCGCTCTTGTTCGAGGATTTGTTCGGCGTGCCTTTGCTCAGCGGATTTGGGCTGCTCGGTGGCTGGTTGGTTGAGGGCGTCCTGTTGTTGCTGTTGCTGTTGCGGTTCACCCTGATTCTGCTGATCTTGAGGCTGTTGATCGACGGATTGCCTTAGGGCGTCGGAGAGAGCGCGGAGTTTGTCGGCGGCGCTTTGCTGCTCTGGTGCTGCGCGATCGGTGCGGCTGACCGCGAGTTCTTCCATCGCGTCGCTCTGCGACTCCATGGCTTGTTCGAGCAGATCACGCAGCTCGGGATTCTGGTCGAGAAGCTCCTCAAGTTCTTCAGCGGCCTGTTGTGTCTGTTTGTTCAGCTCCTGCTGGGCTTCGAGTTGTTCGCGTGATCGGCTGGGCGGAGTGGTGCGCGTCTGGTCGGCCTGTTGTTGCTGGGCGTCTGCGAGTTGCTCCATGCGGTCGGCAGCGTCCTGCATCTGCTGTTGCTGGCGTTGTTGCTCTTCGAGTTGATCCTGGATCTGGGCGATGAGCCGGCGGACGAGCTCGGTGTTTCGAGCAGCGTCGAGATCGCGCGGTGCGACATCGAGGACGGCCCGGAAGGCAGCGGCGCTGGCGTGGAGGAGGTCGAGCGCTTTGCCCAGGTCGCCTGGTTGAAGCTGGTTGTTGACGGTGCGAGGTTGCATCTCGGCCATCGCCGATTTATAGAGCGCATGAGCGAGGTTGAAGCGGGCACTGGGCGCAAGGTGAGGGAAGGATGTATCAACGGCGCGGTACGCCTCGATTGCGCCTGGATAGTCGCCGGCTTCAAGCAGCGCGCATGCGCGATTGAACATGCTTTCTGCGGTGGGTCTGAGCGTGAAAGCCTGGGCGGCTTCAGGAAACTTGCCTTCGCTGAAGAGTCGACGTCCATCGGTGGGCGAGAGCGAGAGCAAGGCGGTGATGATCAGCGTGCAGGGCATCATGGCTGCATTCTTCTGCGGTCATCTATTAGCGATTCGATAATGAGCATGGCCAGCGCGATACAAAGAAAGACCCAGAACATTTCGTCGTAGCGCATGGTATTGCCGGTTTCGAGCGTGATCTGATCGGCTGAGGCGATGAGTTGGGTGTAGATGTCGTCGAGGGCGATGTTTCCAGTACCTACGTTGAGAAACACCCCGCCGGGTGTGGCCTGGGCGATGCGAGCCAGTGTGCCTGTATCGAGCCGCGAACGAACGACCTCGCCGCGGTAGGTGGCGAAAGGCTCGGCGGAATTCTGGACGGGGATCGGGGTGCCGTTGGTGTCGCTGCCGAGTCCGATTGCGATGATGCGGATGTTTGACTGGGCTGCAGATTCGGCGGCCTCGACAGGCAGGCTGTCCTGATCTTCGCCATCGGTGATGAGAATGATGTCGCGATAGGTTGCGTCCGGCCGATCGCGTGAGGGGTCGCGTTCGAAGACCTGAGAAACAGTCTTTCGGATGGCATCGCCGATCATCGAGCCGCCAACGGGCACCGAGTCGGGCGAGAGCTCTTCGAGGGCGAGGTTGAAGAAACCGACATCGCGTGTGAGGGGGCACTTGACGACGGCGGAGCCTGCGAAAGCGACGAGTGCGATTGAATCGCCTTCGACGACTGAGGCCATATCGCGGATCCAGATCTTGGCGCGCTCAAGACGATTGGGCGCGAGGTCGCGGGCAAGCATGCTGCGAGAGACGTCGACTACGAAGACGATTTCGCGGCCTTTTCGTGCGACGGGGGTTTCTCGCTCATTCCATTGAGGTTGCACGAGAGCAAAGGCGAGCGATCCGGTAGCCAACGCGCTCGCGATGGTGCGCACCCAGAAGTGCGCGGCGCGTCGCGGCGGCGTAAGCGTTGGGACAAGAGCCGGGTCGGCGAAGCGAGCCAGAAGTTGTTGCGTGCGAGAGCGAGCGTAGAGCCAAAGCAGCGCCACTGCCGGAGCAGCCCAGAGAGCGTGAATCCAGTGCGGAGCGCCGAGGTGCATCAAGCTGTCCTCCGCAAGACAAGCGTGCGCAGGAGCGATTCGAGCAGAATCGAGGCGAACGCGGCAATGACAAGTGGCCTGTAGAGTTCGATGTGGTCTGTGAATTCCTCGAACTCGACCTTGCTGCGTTCGAGTTCGTCGATCTGGTTGTAGACCTGGCGCATGGCTTCAGCGTCGGCGGCGGAAAAGTACCGGCCTCCTGTAATAGTGGCGATGCGCTGGAGGAGATCACGATCGACTTCCATCGGCGTGAAAAGTGATCGCAGGGCGTTGTCGCTGGACGAGTCACCGATGCCGATGGTGTAGACACGAATGCCCCATTCAGCAGCGAGATGTGCAGCGTCGATGGGCGAAATGCCTCGATTGTTGGCACCATCGGTCAGGAGAATGACGACTTTGCTTTTGATGACGAAGTCGGGCGCTTGATCGCTGCGCGCAGTATTTCGGGCGATCTCGGCTTCGGCATTCTTGAGGCGGGCAGCGGCGAGTTGCAATGCCGAGCCGATTGCTGTGCCATCTTCGCCACGGACAGAGGCGGTCTCGATCTGATCGATCATGGTGATCAGGGCGGCATGCGAGCGGACGAGGGGGCAGAGCGTGTCGGCAAAGCCAGCGAATCCGACCAGGCCGATCATGTCACCTTGTCGTCCGCGGTCGCGCTCGGAGGTCGAGTCCGGACCTTGGACGAACTCTTTAGCCATGGCGCGCGTGACTTCGATGCGTGTGGACATCTGCGAACCCCATCGCATGGGTTGTTCCATACTGCTCGATCGGTCGATGACGAGTTGAATTGCGACGCCTTCGATGGTGGTGCGGGTATGCCCCTCGAACTGCTGCGGGCGAGCGAGTGCGACGACAATGAGAGCGATCGACATCGCACGCAGGAATGTGGGAAGCCACGCGAAACGCACGCGCCAAGACCTGCGTCCGGCGGCGAGGAGGTCATTCTTGGTATACATCACCCCGCCTCGCGCGCGATCGCGTGAAGCGAGCAGCACAATCGGCACAAGCACGAGCAGCACGAGCATCCAGGGCCATTGCCAGCGGTCGATCATGCAGCGGCCTCCGGCGTGTGAGTCGGCGTGTGCAGTTGCTCGATGGCAGAGCGAATCGTGGCGCGCTGTTCCTTCGAGAGGCTGTCGCCGGAGTACTGAGCAGCGTCGAGCATGTGCAGGAGGCTGACGAGTTGGCTCGTATCGGGGTTGCTGTCTCGCCTGTTGATGGCTCGGATAATGTCTTCGGTTGTGATGGCGTCGCAGGAGACTTGCTGAAGCGGGTGAATTGTTGAAGCGATCAGTCTGAGTGCGATGCGGGCAAACTCGGGGTCCGACAGCGTGCTTTCATTGAGTGAGCGCGGCTTTGCGGCCGTTGCTTCTTTAGATCGTTTGCGTGCCCGAAGCACGAGCACGGCTGCTGCCACAAACACGATGGCGAGGAATATGCCGCTCCATACCAGCCTTGATAGGATCGGCGGCAGTGCTGCTTGACGCTGCTCATCCAGCAGCGGGCGAACCGGTGCGAGTTCTTTGTCGGTCTCGGTCAGGACGCTGGCGACGTGCACGCTCTGCGGTGACGTTTCAAGCGTGGCGGTTGCTCCATCGCGCGATCGCAGCACGGCTGTTGCGCTCGGGATCTCATAGTCGCCGGGAAGGAACGGCTCGATAGTCAAGTGCCGCTGCTCAACCAGCATTGATGCCTGTGACATTGTCGGCGTTTGTGACGTCTCATGAAGAATCGTCCACCCATGTGCCGCAGGGTTGAAGGTGAATGAGGTGATTGCAACGCCCGGGGCGGTCGAGATGGTGATGTTCACATCAATTGTGTCGACGGTGCGCATCTCTCCTGAAGGGATCGTGATGTGCAGCGAGCCAAGTGCGGAATCGGAGCGCGACGAGATGACGGCGTCGAGCGGGGGTGGCGGGTCTTCGTGTCGTTGACACGCCGAGAGCGGGAGGACGGCTATCATGAGCGCGATGGGGTGGCGTGGGTTCATCGGCGCCTCTCCCGAAGGCGGAAGTATCGTGCCAGTTCGCGGCCAAACGCGCTGGCGGTCGAAGCGTCGATGCAATCGACTCGGGCAGATCGCAACGCGTGCGTCACAGTGTCGCGCTGGCGGGTGGATGCGGCTTCAAAGGTGCGGCGCACGGACTTGCTGGAAGTATCGATCAGCACGCTTTGTCCGGTTTCCGGATCGCGGAAGCGCATAAGGCCCGCAGATGGCAGTTCGAGTTCGCGTGGGTCGCTCGTGCGCAGCGCGATGACTTCGTGCCGATGCGAAGCCATCTGGAGGGAGCGTTTGAGTGGCGCAAGTTCCTCAGCGTCGAGCAGGAAGTCGGAGATGAGAAAGATGATGGCGTGCTGGCGTACCACAGTGCGAAGGAGCTCGAGCGCGTCGCGCATGGCAGCGCCCGAGCCGGCCGGTCGCGCGTCGAGGCAGGTGCGAATCACGCGCAGCAACGTCGAACGGCCCTTGCGGGGCGGAAGGAATGACTCGATCGTGTCGGCGTAGGTGATGAGGCCCACACGATCATTATTGCGAGAAGCAACAAGCGAGAGCACGGCTGCCATCTCGGCTGCCAGGCGGGCCTTGGTGCGCCCGACCGCGCCGAAGGCGGTCGAAGCACTGATATCCACGCACAGGATGACCGTGAGCTGCCGCTCTTCAATGAACCGTTTGATGAATGGCTTGCCGGCGCGGGCCGTCACGTTCCAATCGATGAGGCGTACATCGTCGCCGGGCTGATACTCGCGCACATCGGCAAACTCGATGCCTTGCCCTTTGAAGGCGGCGTGATACTCACCGGTGAGCAGATCATCGACCCGCCTCTTGGCATGGATCTCAAGCCGGCGAACTTCCCGCATGAGTTCTTCGGTCAACATGCCTCTGATCCCCACTTATGGAACAGCGACGTGGTCGAAGATGCGACGGAGGATCTGGTCGGAAGTTACGTTTTCGGCTTCGGCTTCGTAACTGACCAGAACGCGGTGACGCAGGACATCGAGCCCGACGTTCTTGACGTCGCTGGGCGTGACGAACCCGCGGCCCGAAAGAAACGCCCGTGCGCGCGACGCCAACGCGAGTGCGATCGAAGCGCGGGGCGAAGCGCCGTACTCGATCAGACGGGCGAGGGCATCGTCGATCACACGAGGCTCGCGCGTCGCATGAACCACATCGACGATGTAGTCCTTTATCGCGTCGGCGATGACGACCTGATTGACGAGTTTGCGTGCATGACGGATTTCGTCGAGCGTGATGACAGGTTCGATCGAGAGTGCCGGAGCGCTCGAGGCCATGCGATCGACGATGATCCGTTCTTCTTCGCGCGTCGGATATCCCACATGAACCTTGAGCATGAAGCGGTCGAGTTGTGCTTCGGGAAGCGGATATGTGCCTTCCTGCTCGATGGGGTTTTGGGTCGCGAGAACCAGGAAGGGGTCGTCGATCGGATACGTGGTGTCGCCGATGGTGACGTGGCGTTCCTGCATGGCCTGAAGCAGGGCGCTTTGCACCTTGGCCGGTGCGCGATTGATTTCATCTGCCAGGACAAGGTTCGCGAAGATCGGCCCCTTGCGGGTGATGAATGCGCCGGTGTCGGGGCGATAGATGAGAGTGCCGATGAGGTCGGCTGGGAGAAGATCGGGCGTGAACTGGATGCGCGAAAAGGACGCGTGGATCGCGCGTGATAGAGAACTGACCGTCAAAGTCTTGGCCAATCCTGGCACGCCTTCGAGCAGAACATGCCCGCCAGTGAGCAGCCCGATCAACAGGCGCTCGATCATGGCCCGCTGCCCGACCACAACCGTGGCGACAGCGTCTGTCATGCGCGTCATGACCTCGGCTTGACGCTCGATTTCAGTAGAAAGTTCCGGTGGGACAATCGTCATGCAGTTCTCCAACGTACCGGTTCAGTTGGTCAAGATGCGCACCCTCGGCGTTTCCGCCGAATCTGCGTGAAGATTCCTGCGTGGCGACACCGAGGGTCTTTTCCGGTATTTGGCCGATCAGCCGTTCTGGCCACCCGCGGGCGGTGCAGCCGGACGCTGAATCTGGATCTCGCCGTTCTGCTCTTCGTACTGGCGGATCAACTGCCCTAAGCTCATCGCCAAGCGCTTCGCGCCGGCCCAGTTCATCACGATGCGGCTGCCCACCGTGAACACCACGGTCGGGGGCTGATTGGGCATCTGCATCGGGATGTTCAGCCCGAAGTCCATGATCACTTCGTCCATTGTGGTCGAAGTGCGGATGGTGTTCGCATAAGTGCTATGCATTTTGGATTCGTCGATGCGGAGCTGAATCTGCTGACCTTGATTCTCTGCCATGGCGTTGGGTCCACCTTTCGAGGGTCTGGGTTTGCGTGCCACCCGGGTGTGCTGCGGCTTCGGGCCGCACGCGCCGGGTCACAACCTTAGCCACACCGCGGCGGTTTGGACACTGCCACACGATGCATCGGTCAGCCATGCAGGGGCGAATATGCGTGTGTTAAGCAACCAACTATGTGGAATTGTGTGTGTATTGGGCATTGTTTAACGGCGAAGATCGACGGGCATGCACTGGTCGATCTGCAGCCGAGGGGGGGAGAATCATGCGATTGTGGCTCGTGATGGGATTTATTGCGGCGTGTCTTGGGCAAGTGAGGGCAGACCTTGGCGATCCGGGGACATTTGCTGCGGGCTACAGGCAGGTCAGTGTGGTGCGGCCAAACGGCTCGAACTTTACCGCCAGGCTGTTTTATCCGGCGTTGGTCGCAGGAGAGAACGCGGCATTCGACGGTTCGGGCGGGCCTTACCCTGGAATCAGTTTCGGGCATGGATTCGTGCAGGCGGTGGCGAACTATCAATCCACGCTTTTGCATCTCGCGACGCATGGCTATCTCGTCATCGCGACCAATTCGGAGGGAGGCCTCTTCCCGAGCCACGCGAATTTCGCCACCGATCTGCTCCTCAGCCTGACCTATCTTGAGCAGCAGAACACGCTTCCGGGAGGGTTTCTCGAAGGACTTGTCGATACCGCAGCGTTTGGGCTCAGTGGTCACTCGATGGGCGGCGGGGCGTCGATTCTGGCTGCGAGCGATCCTCGCGTGCGAGCGATTGCGCCACTGGCAGCTGCCAATACCAATCCATCGAGCATTGCCGCATCGAGCGCGTTCTTCATTCCTGTTCGGCACATCGTTGGTTCATCGGACACGATCGTGACGCCCGCGACGACGATTCAGATGTACAACAATTCGGCCCGAGCCAAGCAGTTCGTCAACCTTCAAGGCGGATTTCACTGTGGGTTCATTGACTCCCAGGGGTTCGGCTGTGACACCGGAAGCATGACGCGGGCCAATCAGTTGCAGCTCACTCGGCGACTGCTCACCGAGTTCTTCGATTTGTACCTCAAGGGCGACCAGAGTGCATGGCGCGCAGTCTGGTTCGATGAAGCACAGACTGACCCACTCATCGTCATCACTCGACAGGCAGACAGCGAGATTTCACCGGAAGCAGCAAGTCTCAGCGTGCGAGCAGGCGCAACAGCCACAATCCCGATTGATGTTTTCAATCGCGGGCCGGATGTGATGACGTTGACGCTCGAAGTCGTCGAGTCCCCTTGGCCGGTTGCGTTCGAGCCTGCGGGTGTCGGACCGTTGGCGATCAATGCTTCGAGCAAAGCTGTCGTGCGAGTTGTCCTTCCGCCCGCGGCTACGCTCGGCCAAAGCACGGTTATAGTCGCGGCCAGATCCGGGCGCGATGGTGGATCGCGCTCGATTGCCAGACTCGCTCTCACCGTAACCTGCGGCGGTGACTTCAACGGCGACAAGGTGGTTGATTTCTTCGATGTTCAGGCGTTCCTGGCGGCATTCAGTGACGAAGCCAGTTCGGCCGACTTCAACGGCGATGGCATCTTCGACTTCTTCGATGTGCAGGCGTTTCTGGCGTCGTTCTCCGCCGGATGCGGGTGATCGCGCGTCAACCTTATCCCGCGCGCCGCGGGACGGGTCGGGGCACCGCGGCCAGCAGCGTTTTGGTGTAATCGTGCTGCGGATTATGAATGATCTGTTCGCGCGCACCAACTTCTATGATCTTGCCCGCTTTCATCACTGCGATTCGCGAGCACATGTGTCCGATGACTGCCATGTCGTGGCTGATGAACAGGTAGCTCAGATTCAGATCACGCTGGAGATCCTTGAGCAGGTTGATGATTTGGGCTTGAACAGAGACATCAAGAGCGCTCGTCGGTTCATCGCAGATGATGAAGTGCGGATTTATGGAAAGCGCACGAGCGATGCCGATGCGTTGCCGCTGCCCGCCACTGAACTCGTGCGGATAGCGGTCGATCACGCTCGAAGGCATCCCGCAGCGATCCAGAAACGCCGCGGCGCGGGCGCGAAGGTCGGAGCGCGTGCGGGCAAGACCGAAGATACGCAAAGGCTCAGTCACAATCTGCCACACGCGCATGCGCGGGTTGAGGCTGCCCGCGGGGTCCTGAAAGATGATCTGCATGTTCTTGCGGAGTTCACGCAGTTCGCGGCCTCGAGCCCCGAGCACATCGCTTCCCTCGAACACGACGCTGCCCGATGCGGCACGCACAAGCCCGAGAATCGTGCGGCCGACGGTGGTCTTGCCACAGCCCGACTCTCCGACCAGCCCGAGGGTTTCCCCGGGCGCAATGTCGAACGACACGCCATCGACCGCGCGCACATGGTCGGTCACACGGGCGAAAAGACCTGAACGTACGGGAAAGAGCGTAACCAGATCGCGAACGCAGACAAGCGGCGCGGCGGGCTGATCAGGCATGTTGCTTGCGGCGGTCATGGAAAGGCATGGTAGAACGTCAGGGCGTATCAACGGCCGCGTTGCACCTCTTGATTTGACGCGGGCGTCGAAAGGCATACTCTTGTGACTCGCCCAACCGGGTGGGTTTGACAATTCGGGCAGATAGCTCAGTTGGTAGAGCACCGCACTGAAAATGCGGGTGTCGCCGGTTCAAGTCCGGCTCTGCCCATTAGGTCTCGTCGCACCACTTCGCGGTCACTCGAATCTGGTTGCGAATGCCTTGCAACTCACATTTTCTTTCTGTCGAAACCCGCGGACTGTGCGAATCCGTGCGTTTGAGTTGCGCTGCGTTTGCTCTTCATTTCATTAGTGCTTTTACTTCTCGGCTCGGCTTTGGATTAGCCAGTTCTTCCATTAGCCTTAGAAGGGTGTTTTGCGCTCCAAGGTCAGGAATCAACTGCCATGGCGATCAACCACCCCGAACCTGGTCAGGCAAAATCCGGATCGAGCCCTTGTGCCCATCTTCACCCTCTGCCGCGATCAACCCACCAGAGTCGCACGATGCCTATGGGACATATACGTATTATGTTCGGATCAAATGAAACAGTTACGCTTGCATCCGCTCCTTGGATCTGCTCTAATCCGGAGGTGCCGCGAACCGCGCAACTTGCGCCAGACCATCCGGAGTTCTCATGGATCGAACAAATTGGATCACCCTTGGCCTGACTCTGTCTCTGGGGACCGCTGCAAGCGCGCAATGGACTCTGTATTGGGCAGAAGAATTTGAAGGCACCGCTCTGAATCTCAATAACTGGGAATACCAAACCGGGACGGGAACTGCGTACGGCCTACCTGCCGGGTGGGGCAACAACGAACTTCAGTACTACACCAACTTCGCGGACAACATCTCAGTCTCGGGTGGCACCCTCAAGATCACCGCGCGCCAGCAGAACTTCGGCGGTCGACAGTACACCTCGGCGCGCATCCGTACACAAGGCAAAGTCGATTTCAAATGGGGTCGCGTCGAGGCACGCATGAAATTGCCCGGAACCACCGGAATCTGGCCTGCATTCTGGATGCTGCCCACCAACTCGCCCTATGGCGGCTGGGCCTCGTCCGGCGAAATCGACATCATGGAATCGATCAATCAGGCCGACCGAATTCACGGCACCATCCACTTCGGCAACAACTACCCCAACAACGCGTCCAACGGTGGCTCAATCAACACGGGCATCAACTACGCGCAAGGCTTTCACGACTACGCCATCGAGTGGGAACCGAATCAGATCCGATGGTATCTCGACGGACAGTTGTTTCATTCTGTCAACTCTTCGCAGTGGTTTTCCGCGCTTGGCGGCTCGAACCCGCGCGCGCCATTCGACCACCCGTTTCACTTCCTGCTCAATGTTGCTGTCGGAGGCAACTGGCCCGGCGATCCGAACGCCTCGTCACAGTTTCCGCAGACACTCGAGGTTGATTACGTGCGAGTGTATCGCCGCGAGCAGCGCCCATTCGAAGGTCAGGCCCGGGTCATCCCGGGGTTGATCGAAGCGGAACACTACGACGAGGGGTACCCGGGCGAGGCGTACCACGATGTCAATGCAGGCAACACCGGCGGCGCGTTCCGCGATGATGATGTCGACATTCAGGCCTGTTCAGAAGGCGGATACAACATCGGTTGGATCGAGAACGGAGAATGGATCGAGTACACCGTGAATGTCTCCGCTTCGGGCACTTATCTACTCGAAGCCCGCGTTGCTTCGCTGCACGCGGGCGGATCGTTCCGCATCGAGATCGATGCTGTCGATAGCACTGGTCCCATTGCTGTCCCCAACACCGGTGGCTGGCAAAACTGGGCAACCGTCTCCAGCCAGATCATGCTCTGCCAAGGCATCCAGACCGTCCGCTTCGTCCGAATCGACTCACCCAACGGGTTCAATGTCAACTGGTTCCGCTTCACGGGCTTGTCGGTGCCTTGCTCGCCTGCTGATTTGGCCGAGCCGTACGGCGAACTGAACTTCTTCGATGTCTCTCGATATCTCTCGCTCTTCAGCAGCCAGGATCCCGCAGCGGACCTTGCCGAACCTGTCGGGCAGTTCGACTTTTTCGATATCGCCGCCTTCCTCAGTGCATTCAGTGCAGGATGCCCGTGACGTTTGAGATCCGTGCAACCGGGATACTCCGCACAATCACTCGATGACAAGGAACGGCAGGTTGGCGGTTCCCGCACGACCGGTCCCATCGCGTACAAAGACAAACAGGCGGTACGCGCCCGGCTTCGTCGGCGCTTCGATCATCACCCTCGGCCCTTCAACGGCGATGACGCAGTTCGCAATCGCTTCGAGCGCACGCTCAGCGTCACCTCCGGCGCGACGATCGCTCGACTCTCGAACCACCTGCCATTCAAACTCGAGCGCATCCGAGTCAGGGTCATAGGCACTGACAGTCGCCCCAAACCGTTCGCCGGGCTTGATCGAATCCGGCTCACTGCCATCAAGCCGAATGGCCGACACGCGCGGGGCGTTGGCGCTGGGCTGCTGACCGGTCCAGAATCGACCGAGATAGTCCACCGCTTCAGTCGTCTCGCCGGTGGGTAGCAGCAGCCCAAACCATGTCGAGGTCGTTTCCTGCTTGTTTCCCCAGAGAAACGCGAATGAGCCGAGGCAACGACCCAATCGCTCAGCCTCGACGCCGCGCCGATAACTGTTGGAATAGAACTGTGCCTTCTGATGGCTCGCCTGCTCGATCGGCGCGCCCCAGTCGGTTACCGGGCTTTCCCATGGCCCGAGTGGTCCGAACTCCGTGATCAAATATGGACCAGCGTACCCTTGTGCGAGCAAGCGCTCGGGCACTGTCGCTGCTCCGCCGTATGCATTGATGCCGATGATGTCGATGCTTGGGCACTCGTGCGCGATTCGACGGGCCTTGTCTTCTCCGACTTCCGCGATGATGGCCACGGTCGGGTGGCGAGTGTCGAGGCTCTTGATCACCGCGGCTGCCTCTTCGATCGACCTCAGCGCGAGATCGAAATCTCCTGCCAACTCAACTTCATTGCCCACGCCCCACGCGAGCACAGCCGGATGCGTCTGATATTGCTTCACGATGCGCTCGACCTTGTCGAGTTGCTTCTGCCTCACGCGAGGATCGTTGTAGTCGTGCCCGTGTCGCTCGTGCATCAGCCAGATGCCGACGCACACCGCCAGCCCGCGAGCGTGGGCATCTTCGAGCAGGTCATCGATGCCCTCGGCATCCCACGTTCGGATGGCATTGGCACCCATTGCTGCCAGGCGATCGAGATGCACAGTTCCACCCACCCCGCGAACAAAAAATGGCTGCCCGTTGCGGAGCAGTTCGTAGCCGCTGGAGGTTGAACGAACCTCGACCATCGACGGCGGACCGGTTCTGGACCAATCGCGTTGAGGCTCGGAAACTGCTGCTCGATGGCATCCAGAAACGAGGAAAATCAGAATCAAGGCGGACAGGGGGCTTCTCATGGGTCAGAGTGTAACTGTTTCGGTGCTCGGCGGGGTCGATTCTGCAATCCTAGAGCCTCAGGAAGTCATTTGACGTACAAGCAGACTATGAACAAAATGGGCAAATAATGGCGGTTCAAGCGGGAAACGATAGAATTTTTACACAATTTTCTCAACAGAGTCGAATTCGGGTTGACAGAGTGGACAACTTCGAGCACACTGATGTAACTGTTTCGTTCCGGCCCACTCCGTGGCCGACGTGACAGGTTTCGGTTCGGATCGCGGGTTCGGCGAGCGTCTTCGTCGACCGCGAGAGCACGAGAGAATGGACAGAACTCCAGGTCATCGAGGGAGTCCCCTGACATGCTGACCAGAAGCAATTCGGCCCGATGCCCAGCCTTCACGCTTATCGAACTTCTCGTCGTGATCGCGATCATTGCGTTGCTGATTGGGATCCTGCTTCCGGCTCTCGGTCGCGCCCGCGACACCGCCCGCGGACTGGTTTGCCAGACAAACATCCGGCAGATCGCAACCGCAACGATGGTCTACGCGGCCGATTTCAAGGGGCGATTTCCGCCCGTGATCGGTGGGCCTCAAGTGATTGATCCCGAGAATGGCAAACGCAACATGGTGTGGCACGACGTGAACCGCATTGGACGCTATCTGCCTCAGACCGATTTTCGCAATGTCACGTTCGACAACATCGAGAACCCAACCGTCGGCGGCGGTGTCTTCAGTTGTCCGAACCACCCGGACGGCGCACGTTCGTACTCCATGAACTACTGGGCTGCGTCGGCAGGCGAGTTCATTCCCAACTTCCAGACGGGAACCATCCGACCGGTGAAACCTGGGCAGAGGCCGGGTGTGCCTACCTTCCAGATGGGAAATGCATTTGACGACTCGGGCAATCTTGCCGGCCAAACCATCCTGTTCACTGAAGCTTGGGCCAATTGGCGATCCCAGACTCCTTCTGACGTTGGGGATACGACATGGTTCACGTCTGCAAGTGTCGGCGGTCAGTTCATGCCCGGGCGCCGATTTGGCGGCGGGCTTGGCGTCAACAGTGATGTCTGGTTCGGGAACTGGCGCAGCTCGCCATCGGCGCCAGAGTTGGGGACCGACACGCAGGTCCTCCCCAAGTCATACATTCCGTACTATCGTCACCCCCGCAGAAATGCCGAGACCAAAGCAGTCAGCGGCAGCGCGCAGATCGCCTTCCTCGATGGGCATGTGTCCAATGTCAAGCCTGCGGATCTGTTCGAGTCCGTTGGCACCGGGGATCAGGTCAGGAGCACGCTATCGGCCCTGTGGTCGGAGAAGGATTTTCAACTTGAACTCAACCTCCGGAATTGAAACACGATGAGTTCCGTAAGGGCCATCGCTGATGCATTGGGCGTTTCGGTCGCGACCGTGTCGCGTGCGCTGAACAATCAGCCAGGTGTGAGCGAGGAAATGCGCAAGCGCGTGCTCCAGACTGCCGACCGCGCCGGCCACCGCCCATCCGTGGGGCGCAAGCCAACAAACTTGATCGGCTTGGCCTACCCCGACGAACCAGTACGGGCGGACTTCGGCGCGTTTGAAGCCGTGCTGCTGGCCGGAGTGCTCAAAGGGGTCAGCGAGCGAAAGTTCGATCTGACCTTCATCAGCGTCAATCGCGACAAAAACCGAAGCGAAACGTACAAGCAGTTCTTCAACCGCAAGGGTGTGCGCGGCGTGATCGTGCGCTCGCTCGACAACTGCGGCATGGCAGAAGCCATCGCGGCTGATGGTTCACCGATGGTGCTCGTCGCAGATCGATCCGACGATCCGCGAGTCAACTTCATAGATTCAGACTCCAGACAGACCTCCCGCCAGGCGGTTGAACATCTGCTCGGTCTGGGGCACCGGCGCATCGGACTCGCGATCCACCGCGTGGCAGACTCCGACCACCGAGATCGCGAGGCCGGCTATCGCGAAGCGCTCGCTGGTGCAGGCATCGCCATCGACGAGTCGCTCATTGTGCGGGCAGATGCAAGCCCCGAAGGAGGCGCCATGATGCTCGTGTCGCTGCTCGATCAGGCAAGCCCTCCGACGGCCATCTACTTCACCAACCCGCTCTCGACGGTGGGGGGCCTGCACAAGTGCCTGCAACTCGGCATCCGCGTGCCCAAGGATCTGTCCATCATCGGCTTTGATGACGGCGACATTCGCATGCAGACTTTTCCACGCTTTACCGCGGTATGCCAGGACGCGCAGACGCTCGGGCTCGAGGCCGCCCGCTGGCTGACGCGATCGCTCACTGGCGAGGTCAGCGGCACGTTTCGCGAGATCCGGCCGACGACGCTTGCCGTCCACGAGAGCACCTCGTTCCCGCCTGTGAGCCCGGTTCGATTGTTGGAGCATTCACGCGTGGTCCAGGCAACCTGATTGCCGGCGCGTGTTGTATCTGGAGGCACTTTGTATCGCATTTTCGCAAAGAAAGAGGGAGGCATCATGAGGAACTCACTGATTCTTGCCGCATTGGCGTCGCTTGCGACGGCCGCGGCCGCGGACATCAACGCGTACTCGCAGGACTTCGAGAGTCTCAATCAGGCTTCACCGACCGCGCTAGGCAATGATGGCTGGTTGGTCGGAGCGAACGTTTTCAACCCCGGAGGAGGCTTCCTCTACAACTACTTCGCCTTCCCGGCACCCAACGGCGGCCCGGCATTCTCGGCCATCGCCAGCGGCCAAGGCGGACCTAATCAGGGCAACCAGCAGTTGGTTGTCTACAGCGACTACAACAACGGCGACCACGGCAACGGCAACATCATCGAAGCCAACTTCTTCCGCGAGTACATCGTCGGTGCCGGAAATGTTGGCCAAACATGGTCGTTCTCGTTCGACTACAAGCGAGGCGACATCGGCGGCTCATCGACGGCCATGGCGTTCATCAAGACACTCGACCCCAACGCTGGCTATGCGCTGACCAACTTCCTGATTTTCGATACGACCAACGCAGGCACCCTCTGGTCCAGCCAGACTCTCTCGCTGTTCATCGACGCGTCGCTCACGGGCCAACTCTTCCAGATCGGATTCCTGAACACCGCGACCAACTATGAACCGTCCGGTATCTTCTATGACAACATCAACCTCGTGCCCGCTCCGTCGGGTCTGGCCGCACTCGCGGCAGTCGGTCTTGTGGCCTCACGCCGCCGCCGAAACTGATCAGTATTTCTCGGGGCCGAAGGCTTGCCAGCCTGCGGCCCTTTTCATTTCAGAGGCCACGGGCGGAATCCGACGCATGAATTTTGCCACGCTCATCATGGCCGCACGCGGAATGCCGCTCGGGCTGTGGGTCATGGTTGTGTTGATGCTCTGCTCCGTCACCGTGCTCTTCAGCGGGCGGCGGGTCGATGAAGATGCAGTGAAGCTCTGGGTTTTTTCTCCGACCCACCGCGACTTGTACAGCCCCATGCTTGACCGTGCCGGTGCCGAGGTTGGCGTTCCTCTGGACATGCGATTGATGAGCATTCAGGCCATCGAACGACGCATGATGTCCGGCTTCTTCAGTGGCTTGCCAACCGCCGATCTGATCGAGTGCGAAAGGGCGATCGTCGGCCGAGCGTTTGTTGGGCCGCTTGAGGCTGTTGGATTTCTCGATCTCACGGATCGGCTCCGCGAAGAAGGATTGCTTGACCAGATCAACGCGCCCTCCTTCGGGCCTTGGACTTCCCGAGGTCGTATCTTCGGAATCCCACACGATGTCCACCCGGTCATGCTGGCCTATCGCGCAGATCTCGTTGAGCAAGCCGGAATCGATCTGTCTGATGTTGAAACGTGGCAGGACTTCTTTCGTGCAATGAGGCCTCTGATGGGAGATCCTTCCAACCCGCAGCGCTATGCCCTGGGGTTCTGGTACACCCACCTCGACAATATCGAAGTGCTGTTGCTTCAGGGCGGAGACGGGCTTTTCGACGAACAAGACAGACCGACGATCGCAACACAGAGCAATGCTCACGTCCTGGCTGAAATAGTCTCGTGGTGCGTTGGTCCCAACCGCGTTGCAGCGGACATTGAGGATTTCAGTGGCACCGGGCATCAGCAGCGGATCGATGGCTACGGCATCGCGTACCTCGCCCCGGACTGGATGTGCTCGATCTGGAAGGAGCAGATTCCACAAATCGGAGGGAAGATGAAAATCATGCCCCTCCCGGCGTTCCATCCCGGCGGGCGGCGGACCTCGGTACGCGGAGGAACCATGCTCGGCATCGCACGCGATTCCGATCAGATCGAAGAGGCGTGGAAACACGCCAAGCTTCTGTACACTTCGCCGCAGGTCGCGCGACAGATGTACCAACTCACCGACATCATTACTCCGGTGTCTTCGTTATGGAATGACCCCGTATTCGATGAGCCCGATCCCTTCTTCATGGGCCAGCCGAAGGGCCGCATGTACATCGATCAGGCACCGCACGTACCGGCTCGTTCATCTTCGCCATACAACCGCCAGGCGGTGGTCCTCCTCCGCGATGCAGCGGTCTCTCTTGCTGAGCACGCCCGGCGAACACGCACCTACGACCCGCAAGCCCTGCAACCCGAAGGATTCCGCCTGCTTTCCGACGTCGAGAGCAAGATCTTGCGTGTCATGGAACGCAATGCCTTCTCGGGAGCCGCCCGTTGAATCTGGGCCGAAGGAGCAGCAGGCCCTCGCAGCACGCTGTCTGGGCGTTTCTTGCACCATTCACGCTCTTGACGCTTGTGTTCGTCGCCTACCCGCTCATTCAGTCTGCGGTGCTCGCCATGCAACAGACCTATGGCCCCGGCACGAAGACCTTTGTCGGAACCCGGAACTTCACTGATGCAGCAGCCGATCCCGTCTTCTGGACCGCTCTTCGCAACACCATTATCTACACACTTGGCAGCCTCTTCATCCAGTTGCCGCTCGCCCTCGCCTTGGCCTTGGCTCTGAACTCGCCACGGCTTCGCGGCCGAAGCGGTTACCGACTGATCTTCTTCAGCCCGCAACTCATGGGCCTTGTCTTCGTCTCGATTCTCGCAGCTCTCATGTTCGAGAAACAGGCAGGGCTCATCAACCAGTCTCTTCACATGCTCACGGGCGGAATGTGGAGTCTGGATTTTCCATGGCTCGAATCACACGTCATGGCGACCCTCATCCTGATTTCACTCTGGATGTATGTCGGCTTCAACATGATCTACTTCCTCGCAGCACTCCAGAATGTCGACCACGCCCTCATCGAAGCATCCGCAATCGACGGCGCAAACTCCTGGTACCGCTTTCGGCATGTCGTGATCCCCGCGATTCGCCCGGTCGGCACCTTCGTGGTCATGCTGTCGATGATCGGAAGCCTGCAACTCTTCGAACTCCCGTTCGTCCTGCTCGAAGGGACCGGCGGCCCACGAAACCAGGGCCTCACCGTTGTGATGTACCTCTATCAATCAGGCTTTGAAGTCGGCGACCTCGGCTATGCCAGCGCCATCGGCTGGGTGCTGGCGTTGCTGCTGATGAGCCTGGCATGCGTTCAGATTTGGATGATTCGTCGGGAGGGGCGATGAACACCACCCCGGCCACCATCAACCGCAAACGCAGCCGCAAGGGTTGGGGTCTCCAGATCGCGCTCTCGGTACTGGGCGCGATCACACTGGTCCCATTTGCGTGGCTGGTGATCGCTTCCTTGAAGACACGCGAAGATTTCTTTGTCGCGATGTTCTTTCCGCCCGGCGATGGGCTTCTCGGCATCGCGTGGGATCGGCTGACGCTCGACAACTATCGCAATCTCTTCGAGCTCGGCTTCGGACAGGCCGTCCTCAACTCGGTGTTTTATGCTTCGGCCACTGCTGTTCTCGGCACCTTGGTCTGCTCAGCAAGCGGATACGCCTTGGCCAAGTTCCACTTTCCAGGACACAGACTCGCGCTCGTAGGAGTGCTCTCGCTGATCATACTACCGCCGACCCTGCTCATCGCACCGGGATACGAACTGCTATTCCATCTGGATTTGCTCGACACCGTGCCGGGGTTGATCCTGCCGGTGGTCGCGCCCGCGTTTGGCGTCTTTCTCTTCCGCCAAGCCATTTCGCAATCGGTGCCGGACCAGCTCATCGAGGCCGCCCGCATGGACGGCTGCCGAGAGGTCGAGATCTTTTTCTCAGTCGTACTTCCGCTGATTCGCCCCATGGTCGGGGCATTTCTGCTGATCACTTTTCTGGCAATGTGGAACAACTTCATCTCCCCGCAGATCGTGCTTCAGTCGCAAGACAAGCAACCCCTGTCGGTGGCCATCGCCCAACTTCGCGGCATCTATCGCACGGACTACGGATTGCTCATGGCGGCCACCGTTGTCTCGATTGCTCCCGTCGCGGTGCTGTTCCTGCTGCTTCAGAAGCAGTTCATCTCCGGCCTCACCAGCGGTGCGGTCAAGGGTTGATCAGTTGCGGATCACACATCACACACATCACAGAAAAAGGAAACGCCGAGCATGGTGGCTCGGCGCTTCGCCTGAACGTCGTGGATCGGGTTTGCGAGAAGCGACTCTTATGGGCAGCCCCGCGAGAATGCTGCAAGAAACGCCTGAACATCGAAGAAATCGAGCACGCCGTCGCCGTTGAAATCGGCCGGGTTGTTGCACCCGCTGCCGCCGCCTTCGACAAGTTGCACGTTGTCCCAGAACGTGGCCCCCGCAGCCAGCCCGTCGAGTTGCAGGTGCAACAAGGCAACCAGAATCTGACTGGTATTGGGCGGCGCGATTCCGCTCACCTCAACAAGATTCCATTGATTGGTCGGGGTGGATGCCGGGTTGATGGCCACCACTTCGAGCGCCTCTAGGTTTGCTCCCTGAGCGTTTCGAAACACCATCTGCAGCAGCACAAGATTGCCCGGCTGAACCGCGTCAAAGTCATTGTGCCACGCATGAGCACTGAGGGTGTATGTCTCGCCAGCACTGATGCCCGTGACGGTCTGTATCAGCACCTGATCATTCTGCGAGCCTGTGAACTCCCCGAACATCTTGGCACTGGTCACGCCGTCCTGTGCCGGAATCTCAACTGATTGATCCGCGAAGACCCCGCCGCCATAGTTCTCCCATCCTTGAAAAAGCACAAACCCCGGACCCGGTGTCTCAAAGCTGCCATTGGACACCAGATTGGGCCCGCCCGCCAGCGCGCCGCTGCCCATCGCCGCGATCATGGCCGCACCGATCATCTTGCTACGCATATCGAGATCCCTCCTTCAACGCTCCATGAGGTGTGCCCGCAAGTTCCCCGTTTGGACCCTGCAGTAAGTAACTGTTACATCAATCTACATAATTTGGACCGCATGTCAAGCCCGATTGCGAGATTTCATAATAATTATGGGTACCAAAGGCCGGTCCGGGCCACTGGCGCCACCGGAAAGCGATTCCGTAACTGTTCCAGTTTCGGGTGACCTGCCGCTTTGGATGCACCATCGCTCTCAACGCAGCGGCGACATCGATCGGGGCAGGCTGAGCCCGTTGGACTCGATTACCGACCGATACCAGTGGTACGAATCCTTCGCGAGGCGCTCCCCCGTTTGATAATCGAGGTACACCAGACCAAAACGCAACGCATACCCCTCAGCCCACTCAAAATTGTCCATGATCGACCACTGGAAGTACCCGCGAACGTCCACCCCATCGTCGATCGCTCGGCCAAGTTGGTGCAGGTACCGCGTCAGGAAGTCAATGCGGCCAGAATCGTGCACCTTGCCGTCGGCATGCACCCAGTCCATCGAGGCGAGCCCGTTCTCCGTAATGACCACCGGAAGCTTGTACCGCTCCTGAAGGAAGCGCGGGCCCCAATACAACGCATCAGGCTGAATGGGCCAGCGAAACATCGTAATGGGGGATCCGGGGCTGCGGGTGACCTGCTCGGCTTGGCCATCCTTACCCGCCCGAACCACATCGCTGTTATAGATGTTGACGCCGAAGAAATCCATTGGCTGATGGATGGTCTTCATGTCCGCATCGCTTGCATCGGGCGCGTCCGCCCCAAAGAGTCTGAGCCCGTCTTCCGGGTAGCACCCGCGCAGCATCGGATCGCAGTACCAAGTGTAGTTGAAGGTCCACCCCTTCTCCGGCACGCGGAACGTCTCGGCCCGGGCCGCTTCAATATCGCCCGGCGAGTCCGTCGCCGGAGACTTGAGATTGCCCACCGGAGCACACCCGATCTGGCTGGGCACCTTCGCGCGGGCGCGGATGATCTGTGCCGATGTGCCATGTGCAAGCAACGCATGATGCGTGGCCCGCAGCACATCCTTGCGCGACAACTTGAGCCCCGGAGCGTGGGTCCCTTCGGAGTGACCAAGGCCCAGGAAAATCTGAGGCTCATTGAGAGTGAACCAGTGCGTCACGCGGTCCGAGAGCCGATCGACCACCGCTTGCGTGTACTCGCCGAACCAGGCCGCACTGTCGCGGTTGAGCCACCCCCCGCGGTGAAACAGACACGCCGGCATATCCCAGTGAAACAGTGTGACCCACGGGTCGATTCCGCGCGCCAGCAACGCATCGACCAAACGGTCGTAATACGACAAGCCCTCGCCATTGATCGCCCCGACGCCCGCAGGCATCACCCGAGGCCAAGCGATCGAAAACCGATACCCGGTCGCGCCAAGACCCGCGATCAGATCGACATCGTCTTGAATCCGGTGATAACTGTCGCACGCCCCATCGCCGGTGTGCCCCTCCAGAACTTTGCCCGGCGTTCGCGCGAACTCGTCCCAGACACTGGGCGATCTCCCGCCTTCCGAAGCCGCGCCCTCGACCTGATACGAGGCCGAAGCCACTCCCCACACAAATCCGTCAGGCATACCCATATCGATCGAACTCCTCTGATGCAGCAAGCTCAGCAAGGGAGCGATGGTAGACCCCGCATCCCACCCAATCGGCACAGGCTCACAATAGGGCTCTCATGTGCAGGGTTGACGCTGAGCGCTATAAACCAGCACCAAACAGACTATGACATCCATCGGACGACGGGCATTGCCGAGCAACTGCCTAGGCGTGAAGTGGGGGAGTACGCATGGGCGTGAACGCGCACGCCGCTTTGACTCGATGAGTCTGTTCTTTCCGCCACAAGCAGGAGCAGATTCACTCGCCCAGGAACCACGCCAGAACATTCGAGTGCACGCGCTTCCACCCATCCGCGTCGGCGGGCGAACGGAATCCATGGTCGCCGCCCTCGATTCGCAGGTAGGTCACATCGCGACCTCGAGACAGCAGTTCGGCGTAAAGCACTTCCGCAGCCGAAACGTGTGATGCCTGGTCGGCGGTCCCTTGAGCGATGAACACGCGGGCCTTCGACTTGTGTATCGCCTCGACCGGCGATGTCGCAAGAAAACTCGACCATCGGCGATGCGGATGCCCAAGCCAGAACTCATCGTGCGCATCCGGGTCGCCAAGGACACGCCGCCACCCATCGAGCAGCCACGCGACGCGCTCTTGGGCGTCCGCATTCGGAGGCCCAAACCCGCTCGAGCGCGCCAATTCAATCAGATCAAACAACTGCGTCGGCCCACCGCCGGCAAGCGTCGCGACATGCGTGATGCTTGCGTTCTTCGCCGCAAGGTGACACACAACCTGCCCGCCTTCGGAATGACCAACCGCCAGCACCCGCGAAGCGTCCACCCCCGGCAGTTCACACGCAGCGTTGACAGCGGCGTGAATTGCTTCGGTCCACCGATCGAGCGTGTGCTCCCGCCGAAACTCCTCGGTGCCTTCCATCGCCGATCCAGGCTGGCTTGGCTGCACAAGAAACTCGACGCCCGGTTTTTCCACCACCACAATTCTTGCTCGCGTGCGCGCAAGACTCAACATCATCGCCTCAGGCCCACCCGATCCGATCCGCTTGCCACTGAGCGTCTCGACCTCGACAAACACCGATTGGCTGCCCGACCCTTGCACGCACACAATCAACGGCAGCAGGGAGTCTGGCCCCACAGGCTTCGACAGATAAAACGTGATTGTGCGCCCGAACGCATCAGCTGTCGTAAAGCGGTCATACGGAAACTGATCGATCGGCTCGCTCGCAACCGCGACGTTTTTCGGCGGGCTTACGGGGATCGGAACCTCACCCTCCTGGATCGTTCCAACCACAACGACAAGAAGCAGCGCAACGAGTGTCATCAACTCATCAAGATGCGCAGCATCCCTGCCTCCGTCATTCGACCTTGCCTAGACGATCGGCGCAGCGCGACAGGATGCCGCGATCGGCCACATCGTCCGTTCACTTCAGAGTCCTAAGCCCAATCAGTTGCTGTTCGCCACCCGAACTCGCGTACGGGATTCATCGCCCGGCACCAGCCCAGCGCGGCCCGCAATGATGCTCAGGGCGACCCGGTCAGTCTGGCGCAGTTTCTTCCCGATCGACGCTCGATGGTTGTCGATCGTCTTGAACGACCGACCCAGACGCTCGGCGATCTGCTTGAGCGTCAGCCCTTGCCCTACCAGCGCCAGCACCGTTAGTTCGCGCGCAGTCAAAACGTTCAGAGGCCCGAGCTCGACGTAACTCGATTCAGTCAGCGGACAAGTCAGATCCGGCCGCTCGTCGCGCGACACCGGCCTCGAGATCACCATCACCGAGTTCACTGCGCCCGTCTCGTCAACGATCGGCTTGATCGTTGCGATCAGTTGCCGGCCGCGCCAGATCTCACGCACCACCACCGGGCTCCGCTCGGCTCGCGCGCGGGCGATGAACGCCGACCGCTCCTCCGCCCACTCTCGCGGGAAGAGATCTGCCATGACATGCTTTTCGAGGTGTGCGGTTGTCGTGCCGAAGTACAGAAGGCGAAACTCATCATTGGCGTACGCGAACACGCCACTCGCACTGATGACCGCAACACCGACTCCGGGGCAATCCACCAGTGCTTCCCACAAAAGGTCGCGCTCGAGCCCGAGGGCAGCGACCTGTTCATTGTCATTTTCCTGGATGTGCATGCTTGCTTTCAATGGATTCGTGTTGGAGCGAGCCGAGCATCGTGGCTACACACCACCTTGCCAGTTTCGCCCCCCGGCTCACACCCTACAACGTTTTCGTTAAGGATGATCTGACCGATGCGGACAGATCCCCATTCCGCCTGATCGACGCAAGTGTACTCACTTCGGGAACGCAATATCCCTAGGCGATACACACCAATTTGCAAAGTACACGTTGCCGATTATGTTCAAGTCGCTGCCGCTGTCAGATTGCGCACGCTCGCGTCACGCACGATGCGGACTCGCTCAGCATTGGCCTTGTTGAGCTGCTCAGCCTCGAGGAACTCCTCGCCAAATCGGAAGAGCCTGAAACTGTTGCCGATCACAAATACGTCAGGCAGGAAGTGATACAACGCAGCAAATCCCACCCCCAGTTCGCCCGCACGCGCAAACTGCCCAGTCGCAGCCAAGATCAGCCCGATCAGTGCCATCAAAATCGAGACCGCGATGTTCTGCGCGATGATCGACTTGGTGCGGCGAGCAAGTTCGATCAGGAACGGCAGGCGATTCAGTTCGTCGGTCATCAGCGCGATACCTGCACTGTTGGCCGCGATGTCCGAGCCCGAAAGGCCCATCGCCACACCCACGTCTGCCTCGGCCAGCGCCGGGCCGTCGTTGATCCCGTCACCCACCATCATCACGCGATAACCCTGGCCGACCATCTGTCGGATGAGCTCGTGCTTCTCCTCAGGCAGGCACTCGGCCTCGATCGAATCGGCACCAACCGCGATGCCAACACGCTTGGCCACATCAAGCCGGTCACCCGTGAAGATCGAAATTGTCCGCAGCCCCAGTTCGCGTAGCCTCTCAAGCACATTCCGCGCGTTCGGCCTCACTTTGTCCTCGAGCCCCACCGCGCCGAGATACTGCCCGTCTCGCATCACATGCACGCCCGACATTCCTTCAATGCGAGCCTGCACCTGCTCAATCGCACCCTTGGCCGACGGATTGACCTCCATGATCCACGACGCACGCCCAGCATGCAACTCGCCCAGCGTCGTCCGTGCCCGCACCCCACGCCCATGAAACTCTTCGTACTCGCTCGAACCATCAACCGTGATGCGTGCAGCTTGGGCGGTTGCAAGGATCGACTGCGCGAGCGGGTGGTTCGAGTGCTGCTCGCCATTGGCAGCCGCTTCGAGCAGTGCCGCTCCCTCCACGCCGGGCACCGGAGCCAGACGCGAAACGCCGAACTTGCCCGTTGTGATCGTGCCGGTCTTGTCGAGCACGATCGCGTCGATCGAAGCCGCCGCCTCGATGTAATCCGGTCGTTTGACCATGATGCCCAGTCGCGCCGCCGACGCGAACGCCGCGACCATCGCGCTCGGGCTCGACAGCAAAAGCGCTGTCGGGCATGTGACGACAAGCACCGTCACAGCCGTAAGCCCCGCGATTTCCTTCGTCGCCGGGTTCGTTGCTGTGATGAAGTACACGAGCGCCGCCACCGACACCGCAATCGGGACAAAGAACCGTGCCACCTGCTCGATGAGCAACTGTCGCGGACTCTTCATCGACTCGGCTTCGCGGATCAGTGTCGAAACCTTGCCGATCGTCGTTTCCGCTCCGACCTGAAGCACTTCGACATCGATGCCGCCCGTCAGATTCGTCGTGCCTGCGTAAACATCGGCACCAGGCTGCACTTCGACCGGCATGGCTTCGCCAGTCAACGACGCCTGATTCACCGTCGAACGCCCGCTGCGCACCCGGCCGTCGACCGGCAGGTTCTCGCCAGGTCGCACCCGCACCATCTGCCCGACCGTGATCTCGGAGATCGAAACCATGCGCTCTTGTCCATCCTCGATCAGACGAGCAGTATCCGGAGTGAGGCGCACGAGCTGCTCGATGGCCCTCTGTGCACCAAAAGCCGTGCGACGCAGCACTTGATCCGCAACCAGAAGAATGAACGCCAGGAAAGCTGCCGTCACGAACTCCTCGATCACGATTGACGCAATGATCGCAAGGGCCGCCAGCGACGACGAACTGAATCGTGCCCGCAGAATTTCCTTGAACGCAGCCCGGAAAAGCGTGCTGCCAAGCAACAGCGCGCCAACCAGTGCCGGCAACTTTGCCACCGCTGGATCGGTCACATTGAACCCATTGGCCACCCAACTCACCAGAGCCAGCACTCCGCCGACCAGATACACAATCAGATAGCGATCGCTTTGCATCTCGTGGTGCGAACAGCACGCCACGCCTTCTTCGTGCTTGTGGTCGTGCTTGTGATCGTGGGCATGATCGTGATCGTGTGTCTTTGATGCCGATGCCTGAGTCATCCGGAACTCCCGTGGTTCAGGTTGAAGTGTTCGCCTGCCCGCAGAATTGGGCCGCACTGCCGTAGGAACGCCGATCGTAGGCGAGGAGGCTCGCCTTCTGTTCCTTGGCCGACGCATAGGCTTACGTCATCGGGGGGGTGAAGGTTTTGCGTTACTTTCACCCGAAGATCAGGAATCCGACTGTGACACGAGCCCAAGAATCCGGAAAACTCCCTGCATTCTCGCGGACCTGCGTGCTCGGGCTGGGTCAGATGGGACTGGTCAGCGCAGGACTCCTCGCCGGAACCGACCGAACAGGCCCAGGACTCGCCCCCGAGGTCGTGATGTGGGGCCACTCCGAGGATGAAGCCGGGCTCATTGTCCAAACCCGTTCGAGTCGACGCCTGCCGGGGTTTGTGCTGCCCGATGCCGTGCGCGTCGCCCTCACCGATGCTGACGCGCTCGAAGGGGTCGATCTGGTGGTCGTGGCGATTCCAGTCCAGTTCATCCGCAGCGTGTTCGAACGCTTGCGCCCGCATATCCCGCGCGGCGCTGCGATGCTCAGTGTCGCCAAGGGAATCGAAAACAACACCCTCCTCAGGCCCACGCAGATCATGGCCGACGTGCTCGCCGACGACATGGACGCAGCACCTCGACCACTGGGCGTCCTGAGTGGCCCAACCATCGCCACAGAACTGGCAAGGCGCCTGCCCGCCACTATGGTCGTCGCAAGCGATGCGCCAGGATTCAGCCTGCGCGTGCAGCAACTCTTCTCGGCCAGTTGGCTCCGCATCTACACCAACGATGACATGCTCGGTGTCGAACTCGCAGGCGCCATGAAAAACGTCATCGCCATTGCCGCAGGCATCATCGATGGCCTCGGCGCGGGGGCCAACGCCAAGAGCGCTCTCCTCGCACGAGGCCTGGCCGAGATCACACGCCTCGGAACCGCAATGGGAGCATCGAGCGCCACTTTCTTCGGCATTGCAGGCGTCGGCGACCTCGCGACCACCTGTTTCAGCCCCGAAGGACGAAACCGTTCGCTCGGCGAAGCACTCGGCCGCGGCGCAAGACTGGCGACTTATCTCGCCGAGTCGCCCTTCGTCGTCGAAGGCGTTGCCACCACCAAATCAGTCGTCGATCTCGCACGTCGCTTTCGCGTCGAGATGCCCATAGTTGAGGCAACGCACGCCGTGCTTTTCGAAGGCCTCGACCCGATCGATGCCATCGGCATGCTCATGAGCCGCGACCTCAAGAGCGAGCAGGTCAGCGAGCGTTGATCGCCGAGACAGCGCGGTCAGCCCAAGATTCTGTTATTCTGATATCCCGGGTATCGTGTTTCAGACCTTGGAATGGAATTGCCATGGAACACGTCGAGGCGCGAATCCTCAAACGTCTCTCGGATATCGAGAATCGCCTCTCTCGTCTCGAACAAGCAGGGGGCCTTGCCGACTTGCCCAGCCATCAGCCCGCTCTCGATCTGGTTGACCCACCATCGATTCCGCACGCCGAAACTCCACTACACGCTGAACAGCTGACGATTGCATCGCCTTTGGCGAACGAGATACTTCCACCCCCTGCGTTCGCTGTTCCGCCACATGCTGCGACCACCAAAACCGACTCGAAAAAGCCGTCCGCAACAATGGAACAACTCATCGGCGGCCGGTGGTTTCTTGTGCTTGGTGCGCTGATTATCGTCGCTGGCGTTGGGTTCTTTCTCAAACTCGCCTACGACCAGGGTTGGATCGGAGCGATCCCGTCCGCTGTGCGATGTTTGCTCGCAGCGTGCTTCGGCGTTGCGCTCATCGCTACCGGGCTGATCTTCGAGCGTCGCTTCGGGCGTTTCGCTTCGATCGGGTTCATCGCAGCCGGACAAGGAGTTCTCTTTACCACCGCTTACGCCGCCTATGGCTATTTCGCGCTCGTTGGTTCGGGCACCACCTTTGTTCTATTAGTTTCCGTGGTCGTGCTCGGGATTGGTCTGGCTCTGCGTGCCGGTTCGCAGATTCTGGCCATTCTTTCATTGGCTTGTGGGTATCTCACACCGATCCTGCTGTCCGAATCCAGCAGTCCCGACTGGGCACTTCCTCCTTATCTCCTCAGCCTGTTGCTCGTCGGTTCAGTCCTGGCCATTCGCGACCGTCGATATCATGCTCTTGCCCCGATCGTCTGGTGGTCAACGGGTATCTTCGGCACGATGTGGGTAACGCAAGTCGGCGCGCCCGCCGTTGGTGCACTGTTCGTTGTCCTCACCTGGGGCATCGTTCACGCGACACGCCTCGCGCTGCCAGGCCGCAACGAACTTCGTTTGAGGCTCCGAGCCGGCGTCGTCAGTTTTTCAACCACGCTCTGGACGGTCGGCACCCTCTGGGTGCTCGCTGACAACTTCGGGCTTACAGCCATGTGGCTTGTTCCGGCTGGCGTTGCAATGGCGACATTGCTCGGCGGGCTCGCGCTTGCAGGTATGCTTGACGTCTTTGCTCAAAAACCCGAGACTACCGCCGAGTCTGTCGGCGCTTCGCTCCTTTGCCAGGCTGGTGCATTGCTTCCCGTAGCCATCATGGTCGGGGTCGATACCGCGTGGTCACAGATCGCCATCTGGGTGCTGCTCGGACTTGGCGCCAGCACCGCAGGATACTGGATGCGAGCGGTTTCACTGGCGTTTTATGGCGGTGCTCTGCTCGCCATCGGAGCGGTGCGAGTTCTGATCGAAATCGGAAGCCCACTTCACATCGGAACGCCGACCATCCTCGGCATCGTCCCTTCGTGGTGGATGGGTCTGATGCTGATCACCGCCGCCGCCTGGTTCGTCGCGGCCGAACTGACGCGCCATCCCACCGACGAGGCCTTGGCAAAGTCCAATCTCGCGCTGAGAATCCTCCGCATCCTCCAAATCGTCATCGCGTGCGGCCTGCTCGCACTGAGCGTTGTACACCCCGATGCGACCGAACGCGGCGTCATGCTCGCGTACATCGTGTACAGCGTCGTCGGTCACGGGTTCTTTGCAGCACGCAGTCGTGAATGGCTTGCTGTTGCATCATTTGTTTTCACCTGCTTGGCTTCGCTCGTATGGATTGCCATCTTCCCCAACAGCGACTGGTATCTTTCCCGTAATCCGCTGCCGATCTTCACTCACCCAGGTCTCCTCTGGTGTCTGCCAATCGTCGGGCTTTGGACGGCAAACGCTCTCGTCGTCGCTCGACACACCGAGGACCAGATACGCACCGCTCGCTACTTCGCGTGGGGTGCAGTCGTACTTCTTCTGCTTTCTGCCACAACGCTTGACGTCGCTCGTGTGGCAGGCTCAATGACCAACGATCACACGCTCCGCGCCGGGTCTGTCTCTTTCTGGTGGGCCATGTGTGCCATTGTCATGCTGCTGACCGGTTTCTTGCGACGAATCCCATGGCTTCGCTACGTCGGAATCGGGCTCCTGCTCCTGACCGTCGCAAAGGCGCTGACCTACGACATCTCGCAGGTCAGTCCCGTTGTTCGAGTGGCCTGTTTCATCGCGCTTGGCCTGGTCCTGCTTGGTGTTGCTGCACAATATCTGCGGTCGAGCCGCTCTGGTCACACTGGCGGGAGTTCATGACCTCCCGCGACTAGTGACAATCTCGTGGCGCAACCGGCAGTGACTTCCCGTGTATTCTGTGCCCATGAAACATACTCTTCACTTCGTCACGGTCGTTGTATTCGCCCTTTCGCTCACCGCCTGCACCTCGCATCGCTCCACCGGCCCGCGCATCACCACCGGCCACGCCGTCGAAGGCGAATCTCGCGTTTTCCTCGCTGGCGATGTCTACTTCGGCCCACAACTCGATGCCGAAGCCTTCAGCCGCATGGCCGACCGCGGCGTGCGCACCGTCATCAACCTCCGCAGCACCAACGAGATGATCGAACTCGCACACGACACCAGCCACGAAGCAAACGGCGCGCCCGGATTCGACGAAGCTGCCGCTCTCAACGCCCTCGGCATGAACTACATCCACATCCCCCTCGGCGGCGACGACGGATACGAGCCCGCCGATGTCGATGCCTTCGCCCAAGCCATCGAATCTGCCGATGGGCCAGTCTTCGTTCACTGCCTCTCGGGCGCACGCGCACGCGTCATGTGGCAAGCCTACCTCGTCCGTGAGCGAGGCTACACGCTCGATCAGGCTGTCGAAATCACCCGCACCGTCGGCGACCAGCCATACTCCATCGAGCGTCTGCTCGGCAAACGCGTACACCAGACGCCCCGGGGCACGCTCCAATCCTCGCACTCATCGCCATGACACACCGATCCTGAGTGGGCGCATCCAACGCGCGCAAAAGAAAAGCCCGCTAGGTGGGACCAGCGGGCTTTATCGTTGGATCGGGCTGCGGGAGGTGTGCAGCCTCTGATCCGGGGCAGAGGCAAAGGCGTTCGATCGGGGATCAGCCGAGCGAACGCTGGGGCCTGTGTGGGTGTCGAATCTCAGGTCGCGCGTCCTTGCGCTTGCTTGCCCCGTCATGGAGCCCTGCGAAGTCGATCCCACGGCTGGCTTGTTCGCGGCATGGGATTCATTCCCATCTGCACGGCGTTCATCCATGAACTCCGCACAGGCCGCACTGACGCCCAAATCCTGGCGTCAGGAACACATCTATCTGTCAAACGCCCGACCCCGGCCCTGTCGAGCCGCTGCGGACGTAGACCCGGTCGGCATCGTGCCTGCCCGGGATCTCTCCTCGACCGTCAAACCCGCTCACAGTCCGCGCGAGCGAGACTCCTGCCTGGCGACCTGCGATCGCAGTTCCTGAAACCGCGATTGCTGCGTTGCGAGCCACAGCTCGCGCGACCGCACTTCGAGGCGATTCCCCGCGCCGATCACCATGACCTCGCGCGGAAGTTTGATCAATTCCAAATGCCACGTCGGAAGCCTGACCCGGAAGTTGGCGTCCACATCCAGCTGCTCGGTATTGGCGAAGAACGTCGATTCCAGATTCGCCGCATCCTGCGCCGGCGTCAGCGTCTCTTCCCGCTTGAGTGCCGTATTCTCGAACCACTTTTCCGTATACAGCCGAAGCACTCCGTCTTCCGGCCAAGGCACGCAGTACCACGTCGCCCCGTCCGTGTCCGGGTTCCAACGGGCGCGAAACTTCGACGGGATCGCCAAGCGAAACTTGGCGTCGATCGTCGCCTCCGTCTGACCCGTGAACAGCACCTTGGAACGCCTCCCGCTTCATGGTATGGGCATCCTACCCACTTTCGCCCACAATGCAACTCCCATTACCCCCTTTTCGACATTTTTTCTCCCAAACTTGAATCTCGGACCTCCGCATAGTACAAACAAAATACGATCATATTGCCATCGCCATTCAGTCGATACACTTGCGTCATGTCCATGGACGACACCATCGATCGAGCACTCGGCCTCCTCGGGGTCGGAACCTGCATCATGACCTCGGCCTACGACGGGCAGCGGGCAGGCATGCGCGTCTTGTCCGCCCAGCCCTGCTCGATCGAGCCTCGCCTTATCGCCGTCGCTGCCCGTAAAGGGCACCCGATCGAGCCTCTGATCCGCGATAGCCACTACTTCGGGGTCTGCGTCGTAGACTCATCCCAGAAACTCGTTTTGCGCAAGTTCAACGCCGACCCGATCGATTTTGAAGAAATGGACTCCTTCGAAGATCCCTTCGACGCTTTCGCCGTCGATCAACTCGTCACTGGCTCACCAATCCTCACCAAGTGCATCGCAGCCCTCGACTGCGAAGTCGTCCGCCACTTCGACCTCGAAGCCGACCACGAAATCTTTGTCGGCCTCGTCCTCGCCGCCCGCGCCGGAGTCTGAAGCCCGCGCAAGCCTCTTCCCGCCCAGATCATCCGAGAGGCGGTCCATATTCCGCGAGTTCGCTGGGCAGTTTTCCCATCGTGGTGTACCTTCACGTAGACGAGTGTTCCGTACGGCATTCGGGAGGTGGATATGCGATTTGGGATAGAGCGAAACAGAGGCTTCTTCGGGCGTGTCGCGGTTGCGGTGGCTGGCGCGATCACAGCATCGGTCGCAGTTATCGGCGTGCTCGCGCTGTCGGCCTCACCCGCAGCAGCGGGGCCGACGCCGGATTATGGGATCGACTTCGCCGTCATCGGCGACCCGGGCAATCGGCACGTCAACTTCGACGAGGGGCGACGGTTTTATCCGCCATATGCGCACGAAGGCTTCACCGTCGGCACGGTCAACTACAAGTACCGCATGTCGCGCACCGAGATCACAGTCGGGCAGTGGCTCGAGTTCGTCAACGCCTATCGGCCGTATTACGACGGGCCTACCAACCGCAGCGAGTTTACAAGCAACTGGATCGTCTTCGATAACAGCCTCGGCCGCTATCGCGCCGTTGTTGGCGCCGAGAACTTTGCCGCCAACATGGGCTGGCGCTATGCAGCCCGCTTCTGCAACTGGCTGCACAACGGCAAGATGACAGACCAGTGGGCGTTCGAGAGCGGCGTGTATGACGCGAGCACCTTCGGCCAGGATGCCAAGGGCGACTACACCGACGATCGCACACGCAGCGCCGATGCAAAATACTGGATCCCGAATCTCGACGAGTGGACCAAGGCCATGCACTGGGATCCGAACAAGGACGACGGCGAAGGCGGCTACTAGAATTACCCGCACTCCAGCGACACAGCGCCCGCAGTGGGCCCGCCGGGTTTCGGCGATACGAATGCAGGAACGACGCTCTATTACGATGTCGGATCGTATGGCCATGCCATGAGCCCCTGGGGTCTGCTCGACGGCTCCGGGGGAGTTGCGGAAATGCTCGAAAACGGCACACTTGATGTCAACTTTCCATTGGCCAGAGGGTCATCATGGGCAACTTCCGTTTGGCAAGATGAAATCGACGCCTGGATGACGCTCGGCCCCAATTCCGACTTCGCTGGCCTGAGACTCGCGACGGTGATCCCCACACCCGGCGTGCTTGTCACCTTGATTGTCTATATAGCATCAGGATCGCGACGTTCCAGACGGTGACAAGCAATAAACCAAACTTGTATTCAGGAGTGATTCATGAACTGCCGGGTGCTTCCGATCGCATCAGCTTCACCCGTGCCACTGTTCGCCGGTTCCTCCGGCGAGCAGTGCCGCATCACCTGACGTGATACACTGCCGCGATGGATGCCTCTGGCCCCACCTCGATCCGCAATCGGATGGTGCGAACCGCAGCGTTCGGCGTGGTTCGGTTCCTGACCTTCTCCTGCCAGCGGCGATTGCTGCTCCTGTCCATCGCCGACCGACTGCGAGTGCTCGAGCGCGCGATGGTGGGCCTGGCACATTGGCAACGTCGGCCCCGAGCCGCTGATCAAGTGCGACCCGCCACTGGGTTGTAGGATGGAACCGCTGGAAGGGAAGGCGAAAAGGTGATGACGAACACGCCAGCACAACCAGCACCGATCGCCGGAGGAACCGGCGAGCGGTGGCACGGGTGTATCTGGAGTAATCGTCACCCCGCGATCGCGGTGATCTTGACGCGCGTGAAGCGCTGGCGGTGGCCGGTCTTGCGACGATAGCCCTTCTTGGCGCGGAACTTGTGGATATAGATCTTGTCGCCCTTGGCCACTGGTTCAAGGACTTCGGCCGAAACGCTCGCGCCCGCCACATACGGCGTACCGATTTTCGCGGTGCCACCTTCGGGCCCGACAACCAGAACCTTGTCAAAGGTGATCGTGTCGCCGACGCTGGCTCCACCCGACTGATACAGGTCGATGAAGACCTCGTCGCCCTGTGTGACCTTGCGCTGGCCGCCCGATTCTTCGATGATGGCGTACATGTCTGCGTTCCAATTCTCAGCCGCGCGATGCTTCGGGGCGGACCCGAGGTCCGACTTCCATTCCCGGCCCGCTACGGGGCCTCGATAATAGGCCCGGGGTGCCGATCGGGCGACTACGCACCACCCAAACTCTCCGCCCAAAGCCCAGATAGCCTTGTACCGCCCGCGCCGATCGGCTATCACTTGTACCTATGAGAGCTCGCACTCGGTTGGCGATAAGTTGTGTGTTATCGGTCGTTTGCAGCATCGGCAGCATCGCCTCTGGTCAGACCAGGCCACTGGTCGAAGACCTCCCCCGACAGGTCCTTCCCCTGTTTCGCGATCTCGAAGGCGGAGGCGTCGGCTCTCTCGGGATTGTCGGCGACTCGGTCAGTCTGCTCAACCGCTCATACAACTGGCACCTGCGCGGACGATTCTGGGCCGACTACGGCAGCGCCGGCGACGGGTACCTGGCGCTGGCAAAGTTCGCGGGCGATTGTGGAGCCAACAGCGTCGGTCCTCGCTGCGGGCTTGGTCTGGTCTATGGCCCAGGTTCTACGTTCTCCGAAGACACCGGCCCGTTCGATTCGGCTGGCGAGTCGGCACCCGACGGAATGTGGTTCAAATTCGAGCGCATCATCGCACCCGGGTACAGCACGTTTCAGGCGTTCGGCCGCGAAGTGATCGTTCACTACGTGCGTCAGGTCGGTGGTGGCGTCATGGAGATTGATGTTGCTGGCAACTTGTTCGCCACGATTGACACCGCGATCCCCGCGGGCGAGCCTCAACACGCCAGACTCGTCATCGACACCGGCGCCGCCGGCCCCGATGTCCTGACATCCATCCGTATCCGCAACGAAGGCGCGCAGCCGGTGCAGGTCAACGCTTTTGAGATGCGTGACGCCTCTCCGGGCTTGCGATATCACCGGCTGGCGCGCGGCGGCGCGGGGCCTTTGCAGTTCCTCGCATCGCGGACGGATGCTGTGGCCGACTGTCTGCGCAGTCTCGACATGCAACTGCTCATCATCATGCTCGATGCCAGCGGGGCCGAACTCAACAACGTCGCGTTCTACGAGTCCAATCTCGATCAACTCGTGTCGTTCTATCAAGCCCAACTCCCTTCGACAAAGATTATCTTGATGACGCATCATCCATTCCGCGCCCTCATCGGCCCGCAGGCCGACGCGATTCTCCGCGTTGCGCGCGCACGCGGCACGGGTTATATCAATCTCTTTGATCTCTTCAGCGGATTCGACGAGATGAACGCGCTGGGCTACATGAACGGCGTAGTCCATCTCAGCAACGCGGGCGGAGCGTGGTTCGGGGAGTACATCTACGGCGTGCTGCGCACCGCAGCGGCCGACGCCCTGATCGCAGACTTCAATGGCGATGGCTTATTCGACTTCTTCGATGTCCAGGCATTTCTGGCCGCTTTCGCCGCAAATCTACCCGCTGCCGACGTCAACAGCGACGGCGTGCTCGACTTTTTCGATGTCCAGCGATTCCTCGCCGCCTTGAGTCAGGCACTCGGCTGAATCGCTCAGTCTGCGCGGCTCTCGCGTGTGGGCTTGCCTTCGACCGTGAGCCTCGCAGGATGCCCGAACCAGGTGTTGGTGGTTGTTGGTGTGTAGTGGGCATCGAGCGTGGCCACAACGTCAGTCATGTCGCCGCTTGCTGCCACCCAACCTCCATCAAGATCCGGAAAGTCGACACGGCAGTTCTCGCATTTCTTGGTCGAGTCGAACCGAATCGGGCACCAGAAACTCTCGACGTTGCGCAGCATCTCCGTTCCAAGGCTCCACACCCCCGTCATCCAGTCGCAGTACAGACACCAGATCAGATCATGACCCACCAGCCCGCGAAACTTGTGGCGGCTGACGTTGACCCATTCCCCTTGGTTGTATCGCGGAAACCGCACAAGCCAGATCAGTGGCGGATACACAAGATATTCTGCGAGTCGCACAAGCGCAAACAACGGCACGGCCCACGCCGTCCACCACACTGCCGTGTGATTTCGCATGCGCCCGACTGTCCTATTGAGTTGGTGCACAATCCGCGGGCCGCGTCTTGCCTCACGGTGCGCCAGTTCGTGGGCAACCGTCCACAGCATGACGGTGAGAATCTGTGCTACAACCGCCGACAGCAGCCCCGTGCCCGCCGCGAGCCAGCCCGGTGCCGAGCCATCCGTGTTGGCCCGCGCGCTTTGCACGCCCACGATCGGCCCCGCAATCAGCGGCAGGACTGTGAAGTACAAAATCACCAGATCAAGCCCCGGCGCACGGCAAAGCCAGGAACTCACGCCCGAAAGCCCGATGCGCCCCAAAACATGCAACGCCGCAGCCCCCGCCAGCAGTGCAACAAGCGTTACTCCCAAAATCCACAGACTCGGTGGCAAGACGATCGCCCAAGGTGAGATCAACATGCCACCAGCGTACCCGACTTTCGTCCGCGGCACTTGGGACACTCGCCAGCAGGTGCTGTATAGTGGACATTGCTGCCGCCGGCCTCCAACCCGGTTGCATCCAAGACACGGAGTCCGAACATGCTCAATCGCGTCTGTGTGCGGCTGCTCGCCGCGTGGATCGTCCTGGTCGCCTGTTCACTCTCGACCCGCGCTGGCGAGGTCGATCTCCCCCGGTTCCCCTCCATCAGCCCCGACGGCAGCTCCATCGTGTTCTCGTGGCGCGGCGATCTGTGGCGGACCAGCGCTAGCGGCGGCGAAGCCTTTCGCCTCACCGCACACCCCGCCGACGAGACCCGCTCGGCATGGAGCCCCGATGGGTCACTCATCGCATTCGAATCAAACCGCAGCGGGCGACGAGCCATTCACACCATGAAACCCGACGGATCCGACGTACAGCAGATCACGACCGAGGATGCCAGCCTCACCCTCTCGGGCTTCACCGCCGACGGAAAATTCGTGCTCGTCTCGGGGTCAATCGAAGGCGACGTCTACCGCGCCGAAAGGCCCTACCGTGCCAGCATCCACGGCGGGCCTATCGAGCGGTTGCACGGCGCATTCGGTCAAGCTGCAGCGGCTCACCCCGACGGTATCCGATACATCTTCGAACGCGGCGGATCGAGCTGGATGCGACGCCACTATCGCGGGCCCGACGACCGAAACCTCTATCTCTACAACTCGACCGATGGCTCATTCGCACGCCTGACCAACTGGCGAGGCAACGATGGTCAGCCCGTCTGGAAGGACGCCAACACCATCATCTACTTGTCAGATCTCGGTAGCGGCGAGCATGGTTACGTCAACCTCTGGGCTTTCGACCTTGCCACGCGAGAAGCCGGAGCACGCCCACTCACCGCTTTCACTGATCGCGATATCACCGCTTTCGACGTCTCACGCGACGGCCGAACCGTCGTCTTCACAAAGTGGGATGGGCTCTACGTCGCGACGTTTGCCGGTGAAACTCTGGCCCAGCCGACGCGCATCCGCGTCAAGGCGCCCGCCGACGCTACGCCACGCCGCGAGACACGCGATGTCTCGGGCGACGTGAGCGAGGCGCTCCTCAGCCCCGATGGCAAGGTCATGGCGTTCGTCGCGTTTGGCGATGTGTTCATCCGCGCCATCGAAGAAGGCAGCCCCACGCGACCGGTCACCCAAGGCATGGCCCGCGAACGCGACATCGCCTGGTCGCCTGATATGTCCCGGCTCTACTTCGTCTCAGATCGTGACGGCAGCGACTCCATCTATGCCGCCACCGTTGCGCTCACGCGGGCCGAAATCCGTGAGCGGTTCGCTGATGCAACCAAGCCAACGCCGCCCGTCGAGCCTGCTTCGCCTGAATCCCCACAAGCCGATCCTTCCGCCGAACCCACTGAACCCGCCGACCCGGAAGCCAGCGAGCCCGCACAGGATCCGGCTGTTGAACCCGAGCCCGAGATAACTGAAACCAAATCTGGGAAGAAAACCGACAAACCCGCCAAGCCAAAGGTCGCCGAACGCTGGCATGATGCCATTCGATTCGATCTGCATCCCATCGTCACCGAGTCCACCGACGACCGCTCCCCGACGATCGCGCCCGACGGCCTCTCGATGCTCTTCAAACGCACACGCGGCGATCTGGTACGGCTTGACCTCCGCACCGGCGAGCAGCAAGTCCTGCTCGAGTCGTGGGACTGGAGCGTCGAGGCACGCTATTCGCCGTGCGGGCGCTACGTTGCCATTGCTGTCAACGATTCAGATTTCAACACCGACATCTTCATCGCGCCCGTCGATGGTTCGTGGGCACCGGTCAACATCACACGCCACCCGGACAACGACACCTCGCCACGATGGTCGAGCGATGGCAAGATCCTCGCATTCCTGTCCGAGCGCGAGGGCGAAGCCTACGACGTCTACACCGTCGTGCTCGATCGTGCGCTCGAAGCCATGACTACCCAGGAGCGCGACGCATACTTCAAGGAGCGCGTCGAAGCAAGCAAAAAACTCGGCGTCATTGACCCGATTGACTGGACGTCGGCCCCGGCCGAACCCGCGACCGAGCCAAACTCAGACACCACCGGAGCCGAGCCTTTCACTCAGGAAGACTTGGCAGACGCCTATCGCCGCCTGCGACGCATCACGCGATATCCTGGCAGCACAAGCAATCTCGAAATGACCCCCGCCGGCGACAGGCTTATCTTTCGTGCCGCGGGCGGCGCGGGCGGTGCGACCGGCATCTACTCGGTCAAGCACGACGGCACCGACGAAAAGCGCCTTTCGACCTCCGGCTCGGTCCAGCACGTGGCAGCCAATGGCAGCAAGGTCGTGCTCCTTTCCTCGGGTCGCGCAAGCACCATCCCTCCTGCTGGCGGCGCCGAGGAGCGCATCAACATCGTCGCCAGCATCGACCTCGATAACGAAGCATTGAGCCTCCAGAAGTTCCATGAGATGGCCCGCACACTCGGACGCACGTTCTACCACCCGACAATGAAGGATCTGGACTGGGAAACGCTGACGCGCGACTATGCCCAACTCGCTCGCCGCGCCACAACGCCCGACGAGTTCAGCGAAATCGGTAATCGTCTGATGGGCGAACTCAACGCCTCGCACTTGGGCATCATGGGTGGCGGGGGTTACAACAATCCGGACTTCCGCCCCGCAGGCAAACTGGGAATCGACGCCTCGCCCGTCACACTCGACGACGGCAGCGGGGCATACCGCGTCGATCATGTGCTGCCTCGTGTACGCACAAACGCGGGCGGTATGCGACTCATCGCCGGCGACATCATCACCGCGATCGAACTCGAACCGCTCAAGCCCACCGACACGCTCGACGCCCGCCTCGCCGGCCGCGCCGGTATCGAGACCATCGTCACTGTCACGCGCCCCAGCCTCGAGCGCAATCTCGATCTGCTCATCACCCCTGTCAGCCTCGGCGAAGAGCGCAACTTGCGCTACGACGACTGGCAACTACGCGGGGCAGCGAAGGTCGAAGAACTCTCAGGCGGTCGTCTGGGCTATCTCCACATTCGCGCGATGGGCGCGCCCGATCTTGTCGAGTTCGAGCGAGACCTCTTTGCAGCAGGCTACGGCAAGGAAGGACTCATCATCGACGTGCGATCCAACGGCGGAGGATGGACTGCCGATCGCGTCATGGCCGCGCTGACATATTCCGAGCATGCGTACACCGTTCCGCGAGGCGCCGATCCGGCGACGGGCCGAGGTTATCCGCGCGATCGCCTCTTCATCCAGCGCTATACCGGGCCGGTCAACATGCTGTGCAACCAGAAGAGTTTTTCCAACGCCGAGATTGTCAGCCACGCCTTCAAGACCCTCAAACGCGGCACACTGGTCGGACAGCAGACCTATGGCGGCGTGATCTCGACCGGCGCATTCTCACTTGTCGATGGCACCACCGTGCGCCAGCCGTTCCGCGGGTGGTACCTGCCCGACGGAACAGACATGGAGAACAACGGCGCTGTGCCCGACATCATCGTGCCACAGCGCGCAGCCGAAGAAGCTGCAGGCATTGATCGCCAGCTCGAAGCAGCCGTCGCTGACCTGCTCAAACGCATCGGCGAGTGAATTTCCCTTGTAAGCCTTCGTGTGTTCCTTTATGGGCAACCCGCCGCGAAGGCCTGAAGGAAGATCTGCACATCGAAGAAATCGAGGTTGCCGTCCTGATTCAGGTCGGCCAGGCACGGCCAAGGCCGAACGGCGAGAATCGCGCCGTCGCTGGTGTCACTACCCAAGGAGTTGGTGACCACACAGTCATAGACACCGACGGCTGCGGAGTTCGCGGTGACGGTGAGTGTGGCGGTTGTGGCGCCGCTAATTCCTCCGCCGTTGTTGAGAGGCACGGTGTCGCGCCGCCACTGGTACGAAATAGTGGGCGCGCCTTCAGCGACTACCGAGAACTGCACGGCGCTGGGTGCCGGGCCGGAGATGAGGCTGGCGGGTTGAGTCGTGATGACCACGGGCCCTGAGCCGCTGCTCTCGCAGCCATCGAGTGTGAGAAGGAAGACCGCTCCGGCGTCGGAGGCGCCGTCATTGGCCTGCATGGCGCCGACGACCAGATCGGGGATACCGTCGCCGTCGAAGTCGCCAATTGCTCCGACCGCCGAGCCGAAGACATCGCCCACAGCGAGCGGTCCGGTGAGTCCGCCGGTGGTGGAGCTGAGTCGTTGTTCGCTCTTGACGGTGCCATCGGAGTTCATTCGGAGGACATAGACGGCTCCGTGGTTCATGCCGCCGTCGTCGTTCTGCTGTGCGCCGACAGCAATATCGACCACGCCATCGCCGTCGATGTCTCCGATGGCTGCGACGGAACTGCCGAACCAGTCGGTATTGGCGATCGGCCCGGTGAGCCCGCCCTGAGTGCTGGAGATTTTCTGCTCGTCCTTGACGGTGCCATCGGCGTTGAGCATGAGCACGTATGCAGCGCCGCGTGCGGTTCCGCCGTCGGAGTCGCGGTAGGCTCCGACAATGATGTCGGGGATGCCGTCGCCGTCGATGTCGCCGATGCCAGCGACAGCGTTGCCAAAGCGGTCGTTGTCGAGGAGCGGTCCGACAAGCCCGCCCTGGGTGCTGGAGATTTTCTGTTCATCTTTGACGGTGCCATTGGCGTTGAGCATGAGGATGTAGACAGCCCCACGGTTGGTGCCGCCGTCCTTGTCGAGCTCGGTGCCGACAGCGATATCAATGATGCCGTCACCGTCGAGGTCACCGATGGCAGCGACACCGGTACCGAACCAGTCGGCGTTGAGCAGCGGCCCGGTGAAACCGCCTTGAGTGCTCGAGATTTTCTGCTGGCTCTTGACGGTGCCATTGGCGTTGAGTCGGATGATGTAGACGGCTCCGCGGTTTGCACCGCCGTCGTTCTCGCGGTATGCGCCGACGGCTATATCGGGCACACCGTCGTTATCCATGTCGCCGAGCGGCGCGATGGCGTAGCCGAAGCCGGCGTTGTTGTTTGGTGGTCCGACGAGTCCGCCTGTTGTGCTGGAGATTTTCTGTTGTCCTTTGACGGTGCCATCGGCGTTCATAAAGACGATCCAGACAGCACCGCGCGCGAGTCCGCCGTCGGCGTCGCCGTAGGAACCGATGGCCAGGTCGGTGACACCGTCGCCGTCGACGTCGCCGATGGCGACGGCTGCGCGTCCGAAGAAACTGTCGGCTGCAATCGTGCCCCCGAAACCACCACTCGTGTTGCTGATGCGTTGTTCAGTGAGGATCGTTCCTGCGCCTGGACAATCACCCGCGGCTGCGAATGACACCAGCCCGCACGCCAACGCGAGCGCAGCAGATGAAGCGAAATGGGCATTTCTGAACGAAGTGTTGTTCTGACGAGCAAGCATGTGTGACTCCTTCTCCCAGCGTGGATGGATGGCTGCGTGACCTGTCGCGAATCGTGCAAGGTTCCACCTCGCGACGATCGTTGTTTGAACAGGCACACTGTACAGCAAGGCGATGGTCGGCTGCAAGGAATATCTAGGAAAGCGCACGTGGGTGGTAGAGACGGGAGAGTTACGATACTTCTGGCTTGGCTTATCCCGTAAACAGGTGGTGTGTGATGAGCTTCCCGTAGATGAGCGCTGGGAGCGCTTCATTATGAGCCGCGACGCGCGAGGGTCAGATCGTCGTAGCCCAGTGGTGCGATGGATGAGAAGGCGATTCGGGTGTGAATCAAGCGGAGGTGCTCACAACGCGGACCTGGCAGAATTGGCGGTGTCCCATAGGTCCGGCGTGAAAGCCGAAGCCGCTCTGCCGGGCACCGACCCATGGCATTCCCGGCGCCCCGCCGATGCCTCGATTGACGCCGATCATGCCTGCGGTGAGTCGGCGTGCAGCGGATCGCGCGAGAGACTCCTGCCCAAAGACCGCGGCGCCGAGACCATACTCGGAGTCATTGGCGAGCGTGACGGCTTGGTCGACCGAATCGACCGCCATGACGCACGCGACGGGGCCGAAGGTCTCGGTCGTCATGATGTCCATGTCGTGCGTCACGCCGGTGAGGACGGCGGGACTGATGAAGTTGCCGTCGCGTGCTTCGCCGCCGGCAGCAAGAGTCGCACCTTGTCGAAGAGCATCGGCGAGTTGTGCGAGGACGTGCGCCTTCTGTCGATCGTGGATCATGGGGCCGATGACGGCGGATTCGTCGTCACACGGGCCGACGGTGTACTTCTTCGTTTCTTCAGTGAGCTTGCTGACGAAGGCGTCGTGCAGGCGACGGTCAACATAGATGCGTTCGGTGGAGACGCAGACCTGGCCACAGTTGCGGTAGGAGTTGCGTGCGGCAAACTCGGCAGCTTTGTCGAGATCAGCGCCTTCGAGCACGAGCAGAGGATCTTTGCTGCCCAGTTCGAGGATGAGGCGTTTGAGCCCGCTGGCAGCCTCGCGCATGATCGCCTGGCCGGTTGCCTTTGAGCCGGTGAATGCGATGAGATCGACATCGGCAGCGACGAGCGCGGCACCCTGTTCGCGGCCGTGGAGGACTTGAAGTACGCCAGCGGGGAGGAACTGATTGAGCACATCGGCGTAGGCCTGCGCGATGAGCGGTGTTTCTTCGCTCGGCTTGAGGATGACGGCGTTGCCGGTGACGAGCGCGGGCAGCACCATCCAATGGGGCATGAGGATCGGGAAGTTCCATGGCGTGATGGCGGCAACCACGCCAAACGGATCGAAGTGGATGCGCGTCTCGACGCCCTCGCCTTTGAGCAGTTGAGGTTCTACCGCAGCGGCGATCTCGTCGACTTCTTCTCGAAGTCGTGAGCCGCAAGCGGCGACTTCACCGATGCCGTCGCGAATGGGCTTGCCCTGTTCGCGTGCGAGAAGTGTGCCGAGTTCTTCGGCGCGGGCGGTGAAGACTTCGGCTGCGGGGCGGAGGATGTCTGCACGCTGGCGAGCGGTGAGCGCTACCCAAGCGGGCGCGGCGGCGCGGGCGCGGGCGACAATTGCAGGGATCGTGTCGAGCGGTACGAGAGGGACGGTGCCGACGATCTCCCCAGTAGCGGGGTTAAGCGATTCGAGAGCGAGGCATGTTGTCATGAATGACGATAGGGCGGCGTGGGCTGAGGCATGACGAAGGGTGCGCTGCTTGATTCCTGCCAAACGGCAAAGCGTACGGCAAGGGTGAACGATGATGAGCATACGGCATAAAAAAACCACTACTTATCCACAATCTGCATATAACGTAGTTCACGAGTATTGGTCTTTCATCGCCTAATCCGCATAAAAGAAGCGGCAATAAATTGATCTAGATTTAGTTCAAATTCTAGTTTTTATTCTTAGCATGCAGCATCATGCAACAAAGAGCTGATCGGCTCGTATACAAAGGCGAGGCCGCGTAGCCCAAAGAAGAAAGGACACCCAATGAAAGGCGCAACCAATCGTTCAACCACGTTCTGCATCTATCCGACGGATCTGATTTTGTTCTGGAGCGATAGACCGATCGAGGAGTGTCGAAGGAACGGACACAACCTTCTCGACTCGGTCCATGGCATGCGCGGCGTGGATGTTCAACGTGTGGGGTCGCTAGGGACGGGCCACCTGACGTTCGCAAAGGTTCCCGAGAGCGCAGCCGATCTGCTCATGCGAGATTTCATCGACAGGCGCATGGTCGGTGTGATGGATTTCGCAAACATTGGCAAGTATGCGCGCGTGGGCGGCATAGACGGCAGCGGCAGTGACATCCTTCGGTTGCGCGTGACGGCCCGTTCGGATGACGCGGCGACGGCGATCAAGGAAGACACGCTCCTGGCCCTGATGAGCCGCACGGGGCTGTCGAGTCTTACGAAACTGAGCATCGAGACGGAGCGCGGGTGTTCGGTGCTCGATGCGGAGTGCCAGGGCGTCGCGGGATATGTTCGTAGCTTGCCAAACCTTCTTTGTCACGATTCGATTCTCGACGTATACACCCGCCCGGTGCCCGCACTGCGCTCAGAGCCCGTGGGTGGAACGAGTGTGAATCCGATCTCGGGGCATGTGGTTGGCATTCGCTTCCGCGATTCGCAGCCCGATCAGGTGTTGCCTTTTTTGAAGTCTCTGCGCCCGCTGCTCACTGGGATCGGTTCGTGGGAGTTGCGCGGACGCGAACTTCCGCCAGCCGACGATGCGACAGCGGCGGCTGCGCTGATTCAGATCCACCTTCCTCCGGTCGAGGAAGCGCGAGTCATGGAGGCGGCTCGAATACTCGAAGCCAAGGCCGAGAGCCTTCGCACAGAGCCTCGCTTTGATGGAATGGATGCGACGGTTTACAAGATCATGGCCGACAATTTGCTTGAACACATCATTCGGCGCATTCGTTGAGTCTCCTCGCATCTGTCAACAACATGGCCACTCGCCCCGCGTGGCATGCGCGGGGCTGTGCCGTGAAGCCGCTGGCCAGCACTGCTCGTTGCATACGAAGTCGATCGCTTTTACTGCGCATCAGGATGGCAATAGCACGACGCGACGGGCTTGACATCGGCGCGAGCCCATGCGGCAGACAGGGCGTCTTGAGCGACAAGCGCATCACCCGGGCGGTCGAGGGCATCGAGCGTCTGGCTCAGCCCCAGCAAGGCCCAGCCGTTGTTCGGATACTTTGCGAGGTCTTCGCGGTACACGACTTCGGCTTCGGTGGGGCGACCGGCAGCGAGCAGGAGCGCGCCCAGAGCGTGCCGCACCGGTTGCATCCAGTCTGGTGGTTCGTCATAGTTGAGCCCATCTTCGAGATGCGCACCTTCGCGCAGAAGTTCGAAGGCTTCATCGAGGCGGTCTTCGCGGAATGCGAGTTCGCCGCGGAGCATGTGGCGTGCGACGGCCATGACGTCGCTGGCGGCGCTGTTGCCCACGACCCAGTCTTCAGGAATTCGGGCGGCTTCACGCTCGAAGGCTTCGAGTTCGGCGCGTGCTTCGGCGGCGCGATCGGTGGCTGCGAGTGCAACACCTCGGGCATAGTGCCATGACGCGAGGCTGATGTGTCGCCAGTCTTCGGGTTTCGGCTCGGCGAGAATGTCGCTCCACTTTCCGAAGCGGATCATGGTGTGGTAGGTGACGGGCATGAAGCCATCGGCGATGAATGTCCAGTTGCGCAGGAACTCGCGCGGGATATCGCGTTCGAGTTCGCGTGCGGCTGCCATGGCGGTTTCGTAGCGGCCTTCCATCATGGCCGACCATGCGAGGAAGTGGATGTTGTGGATGAAGTAGAGCGCGTAGAAGTCCGGCTTTGGAGCCTTGGCGAAGTATGCACGGTCGGCAGCGATGGCTTCGATATTGGTGTCCGAGGCGTCGGCCCAGCGGCCGATGCGCGCGTAGATGTGCGCGGGCATGTGGACGAGATGTCCCGAGCCGGGCACGAGCGTGCGCAGACGATCGGCAGCGACTTCGGCGCGGCCAGGATTGGTCGAGGCTTCGACGGTGTGAATGTAGAAGTGGTTGGCACCGGGGTGCATCGCGTCGAGTTCCATGACGCGTTCGAGCACGGCGACGATTTCGAGCGTGCGGCCCTTGGGGTCGCCTTCTTTGGTCCACAGATCCCAAGGCTGGAGGTTCATAAGCGATTCGGCGTAGAGCGCACCGACATCGGGGTCACTTGGGAACGTGGCCCAGACGCGACCCATTGCCTCTGCGTAGGCCTGGTCGAGTTGGTTGCGATCTTCGGGCACGGGCATGGCGTAGCGCGCGGCGAGGGCGCGGATGAGGGCAGCCTCGACCAGTGACGCAGAATCGATGCGCTTGAGTGCTTGCTGCGTGGCTTCCCACGCGAGTTTCGATTGCTCCTGGCTCATTGCAGGGTTATTGATGTGCAGGCCATGGGCATACCCGATGCCCCACCACGCGATGGCGAGGTCACGATCGATGGCCGCTGCACGCTTGAAGGATCGAATAGCCTCGTCGTGGTTGAAGCCGTAGAGCAGTTGCATGCCTTGATTGAAATACGTCTGAGCAGAAGTCGAGTCGGTGGTGGCGATGCGCTGGTAGTTCCCGAAACCCTCATAGAGATGAGGGCGGTTGCAGCCAGCGACGGTTCCTGCTGCGAGCAGCATGGCGGCGATGAGAAACCTGTGATTTGTGCGGGGCAAGGGATCTCCTGTAGGGTTCTGATGAGTGTAAAGCGAAACGGCACAGCCGTGGGGGACACGGGGTTTGTTTGCAATTTCACAAACTTTCCTGTTCGCCGGATCAAGCAGAATTACATGGTGACTGGTCGATGAGGAGATCTGATATGTGGCGTTCGATTATGCTGATGATTTGAGGCCATCAATGCGAAGCCCGGAGTTGACCGGGAGCCCCAACCTGTCTGGGCGATCACCGGTCAGAACTCCGGGCCTTCGCGCTCTCGATACCTGAGAAACCGACGACCTGGCTCATGGGCAACCTGCCGAAAACGCGGCGAGGAAAGCCTGCACGTCGAAGAAGTCGAGTGTGCCGTCGGCGTCATAGTCGGCCATCATGCTCTGGGCTGAGAAGAGGCTGAGGAAGAGTTGAACGTCAAAGAAGTCGAGCACGCCGTCGTGGTTGAGATCGGCGGTGCAGTAGGTTCGCCAGCCGTTGATGAGCGGCTGCGCCTGGAGAATCTGAAACACACCCTGATCGGTGAAGAGTTGCCCGCCGCCCATCTGAAGGTTCCACTGGAACATGTGCAGCCCGTTCGATGTTTGCGCGACAGCGTCCCACGTTGGATCAAGGTTGATGCCGATGATGTGCAGGCGCGCCAGGTCGTAGGGCTGTCCCGAGCCGAAGGCGTCGGCGTCGTTGTAGGCGAACGTCGTCAGGCCGAGTTCATCGAGGTGGTTGAGCACCCTCGGCGCGCCTGGTCCGACTTGATAGGCGTACACAGCGAAGTCGAAACCATGAGTGCGCACGAGTGCATCGTCCCAATCGGCTGCGCTGATGGTCACGCGGCGGTTGTTGGGGTCGTCTTCGAGATCGCCAGCGAGATAGTCCGCCAGGCGGAGCGTGCCATAAGGCGAGGGGAGTGAACCGCTGTGGGTTTGCATGTCAGGCGGGCACTCGACAATTTCGACGCCAAGGCGTGATGCATCCCAGAAGTCGGAGTCCTCGATCACGCCAGCAGGGACAGCGACATCCCACTGGTCGGCGAGCCCAGCCACAGTCTTGGTCATGGTCGTTTCAAAGATCTCCGTGCCAACCTGCGAGCCGTTCTTTTGCACGACACGGGCGCAGACCCTCTTGACCGTGCCGATGGCATCGAGCGAGCGGAGGCGTGTGATCGTCTCGTTCTGGGCCTCCCACTCGTACTTGTTGTATTCCCAGCCGTCGACGGTTTGCGTGAAGGTGATGTCGGCACCTGCGGGTACGGCGAGTGCAGCGAGCACGAGGACGAGCGGAGACGTTTGACGGAGTCGACGATTTGTATTGCTGCGAGACATCATGGCGATACTCCTTGCCCATTTGGGCGTCCGGTTAGGGCGGGCCAGCGTGCGCTTCTGGCCCCGGTTCGTTGTTCGGCGAGCCCTGTGCACGCTTCTATCAGCCTTCTGTCGCTGAGGGCGGGATCTCTCAGCAAAAGGTGCAGCGTTTGGCGAGAATTCGGATCGCAGGGACGCTCGCTTGGCCAGCACAATGTCACCACCTTCGTCTAAACACCCAACCTCCCGCCCGCCATCGGCCCTGCACGCTAGAATCGGGGCCACGGCACGCCTGGAGCATCAGGGCGGCTCCGATGCGATTGTGCTCGAGCACGCTTCTGCGCTGGCGTGGGACCCGGAGCGGAGGTACGCGCGATGGACAGACTGCCGCTGGATCTGGTCGAATCGCCCACTGACTCGTTGATCGCCGTTGTCACGCTCGATGCGGGCGAGCGGCCGATCGTCGTGCTCGATGCGGGCCTCATCGCGCGCCTCGCCGCGACGCTCGATGCACTGCCGGCCAATATCGCCGGGCTTGTGCTGGCTTCCGGCTCGCCGCGGTCGTTTGTCGCGGGGGCAGACCTCAAGGCCATCACAGAAATGAACGACGCCGATCTGCACGCGTACCTCGAAGAGGCCGCGGGAGTTTTCGGACGCCTCAGCCAGTTGCCTTTCCCGACGGCTGCTGCGATCGCGGGAGCGGCGCTCGGTGGCGGACTCGAACTGGCGATGCACTGCGATCTTCTTGTCGGCGCTCCGTCGGCCAGTGGCAAGCCATACCCGGTCGGGCTGCCCGAAGCGGGGCTGGCGATCTGCCCAGGCTGGGGAGGGACGAACCTGTTGCCGGCTCGCATTGACCCAGCCCGAGCGATCGAAATGACCTCCAGTGGCACAACCATGAACGACACCCAGGGGAGAGACGCCGGTCTCTTTGATGCATGGGCTCAGAGTGCCGAGAGTGTGGTTGATGTCGCGGTCGCGCTGGTCGCCGAGCAGCCCCCAGTGGTGCGCGACGGCGCGCCGAGTCGCTGGATAGGTCGGCTTGGCACGCTCGAAGCGGTTCGTGCGGCGAGCGAGCGGGCGGCCGACATCACCTGCGCGACGCAGGCTGCTGCTGCCGTGCACGATGCCGTTCGCGTTGGGCTTGATCGCGGGTGGGACAAGGCCTGCGCTGCCGAACGGGCGCACCTTGTGCGGCTGCGACACACGCCCGAAGCCAAGGCCGCGATCGAAGCGTTCTTCGAGCGGAGTCGAAAGTAAGATGAACAAGCAGGACTGGAAACCGACCGGGGCCGGTCGCCCCGCAGCAGGAGATTGTCGATGGCCGATCTGAAGGAGATGAAGGGCGTTTCGGAGCGTGACAAGAAGATGATCGCCGAAGCCGAGACGCTTCTAGGGCCCGAACCGGACTCGATGGGCTTTGTCAAGAATCTCTTCTGGGGCCGCGTCCGCGAGGAACTGGTGCTGCCATATCCAGATGTCGCGCAGGCACACCCCGATGAAACACGCGAATGCGACGATCTTCTGGCAAGGCTCGAAGAGTATCTGCGCACCGAACACCCGAGCATTCAGATCGATCAGGAACAGTTCATTCCCGAGTGGGCCATACAGCGGCTCTTCCAGCTCGGCGTGCTGGGCATGACGATCTCCAAGGAGTTCGGCGGCTTGAGCATGGGCATCACCAGTTACAACCGTGTGCTTGAGCTCATCGGCAGGTACTGTGGCTCGACGGCCGTGGTAGTCAGTGCACACCAGTCGATCGGTTGCAAGGCCGTCATGCTCTTCGGCACCGATGAACAGAAACGGGCGTGGTTGCCCAAACTTGCCCGCGATTGGCTCAGCGCGTTCTGCCTCAGTGAGCCCAATGTCGGCTGCGATGCTGGCGGGCAGGAAACCACCATCGCTGTCAGCGAGGACGGCGAGCACTACATCATCAACGGCGAGAAGAAGTGGGCCACCAGCGGCGCGATTTGTGGCCTGTTCACCGTCATGGGCAAGCAGAAGATGCCCGATGGCTCGGTCAAGGTCAGTGCGGTGGTCTGCACGCCCGACATGGATGGCATCGACATCTTCCAGAAGAACCGCAGCAAGTGCGGCATTCGCGGGACGTGGCAGGCGCGAATTAGATTCAACAACGTCAAGGTTCCGCGCTGGCACCTGCTTCACAAGGAAGGCAAAGGGCTCAACGTTGCCCTGACGTGTCTCAATTACGGCCGCTGCACTCTCTCGGCAGGAATGCTCGGGGGAGCAGTGCGCGCCAAGGATCAGGCCATTCGTTGGGCGCAGACCCGCTACCAGTTCGGACGCGCCTTGGCCGACTTCGAGCTCGTCCGCCAGAAGATTGCCCACATGAGCGCGATGTGCTATGCGATGGACGCGGTGCTCTACATGACCACGGGCATGCTCGATCGGCACGATGAAGACATCATGCTCGAAACAGCCGTGTGCAAGGTCTTCTGTTCCGAGATGGGGTGGCGGAGCGTCAACGATGCCGTCCAGATCATGGGCGGCGAAGGCATGATGACCGAAAACGAAGTAGAACGCATCTTCCGCGACAGCCGCATCAACACCATCGTCGAAGGTGCCAACGAAGTCATGCAGTCGTTCATATTCGCCTATGGCGGCAAGCAGCACGCCGAGAAACTGCTGGGCATCAAGGATGCGGTCGATAACAGGCAGTTCTCGATGGGGCTTATCAAGGCTGCATTGCCTGTCGGCATGGAGGTCTATCTCGGCGTGCGTCCAAAGAGGCCTGTTTTGAGCAAACTGCACCAGTCGCTCATCCCGCACGGCAAGCGTTTGTGCAGCCATATCTCCGAACTGACGTACCAGTTCAAGAAGGTCAGCAAGATGCACGACTCGGCCATCATCGAGAGGCAGGCAGTGCAGGCGCGCTTTGCCGACGCCGCGATGTGGATCCATGCCTGGGCCTGCACGCTTTCGAAACTCGATCGACAGATCAGGCAGGGGCAGAACGGGCCAGCCTTCGAACGCGACAAGGCCGCAGCCCTGCACTTCTTCGACCTGGCCGAACTCGGAATTGTCAATGCCTTCCGGGCGCAGTACGAAAACGCTGACGATTCGATGCGCACAGCCGCCGACAAGGCTCTTGCCTTCAGCCAGACTCTTCCCGACAGCCTGTTCATCATTCCCGAAAAGACCCCGACTCCTTCACGCGGCATGGGTCGCAAGCCTGACATTCGGCACGTTCCGCACTTTGAAGGCACCGGGCGTGGCGTCGCGGGAGGAACAGGCCGCGAGATGATGGAAGAAACCGTCGCGCATTCGCGAGATTGAATATACATAATTAAGGAAGTGGCAGTCTCACCCTGAAAAGCCGAAGGATTTGGGGGTTGCTGTGCGCGCCAATTGTTCTGAGTCTTTTGCCGGGTATTGGGAATAAATAGAGTGCTGCCATAAGTTTATGTATGAGTAAGAACACCCAGAATCAGGCGGATGGGTTCAAAATTAGAAGAATACATCGGGAACTTCACCGAAAGTGGATCATCTCAATAGCGTTGGACGAATGAGGCGATACACTACGTTCGCGATCGGCAACGCGGGATACAAAAGGAATATGCATCATGTCGCATAATAATCATTCCACAACGTTCCAAGTTGAAGAAGAAATCGGAGCACAAGCACTGTGGAATGCCTTCGCCAAGACTCCCGGTGTTGGCGTCTGCGTGGTAACCCCCGAAGGCGGGGTGCTCTTTGCCAGTGAAGAGAGCCAGCGGATCTACCTCGGGGAGACCAATCCCAACGTCGTTGGCATGAATATCGGGGATATCTTCCCTCAAGGATGGGCAGAGGAACGCAAGTCGTACTACCGCCGCGTGGTCGAGTCGCGCCAGCCTCTGACGATTCGCGAAGTCTGGAACGGACGGCAGCTGCGCACGACGCTGCGACCGATCATCGATGAAAACGGCGATATCAACATGCTGCTCGGTCTGTCGCAGTTGACGCCCTCGCAAAACCCCGGGGATGTCGAGCACGATCTGGTCGAGAGCGAGTTCATCGAATTGGGCGAGCTTCATGTCCTGACGCCACGCGAACTTGTGGTTATGGCGCTTGTCGGTCAAGGGCTCTCGCTCAAGGAGATCGCGGCCAAGCTGCATCGTTCGTTCAAGACCGTCGACAACCATCGCGCATCGATCGGGCGCAAACTGCGTCAGACCGATCGCGTCGCGCTGGCTCGCATCGCCGCCCAGGCGGGCTTGCAGGTCAGCGACGCCGAACTGACTCGTGTCCGTATGAGCGACATGAAGACCGCTGCCAAGTAAGTGTTTGACCCGGCCTTTCTACGACCGGCCGGAGGGGATCAGTCTGAGAGACCGCTTGTACGCAGCAGCGTCATGAGCGACGAACTGAACACGAAGTTGTGTTCGGGGAAGTTCGTCCCGGCCATGTTGTGGTCAATGTGACTGAACATCAGATCGATGCGTCCGATCGTCCGTGCGGAGCGTTCCTGTCCGACGGTCGTCGGCTTGAGCAGTTCCACCACGCCTCGCGTTGATGCGCCCTGTGTGGTCAGTTGCTCGATCTGCGCGCAATAGCGCAGCGTATCGCCCGGAACCGCGTCGCACTCGAGCTCGGCCCGAGTCACTTTCGCAAGAATCACTTTCTCGCGAAACCCTTCGGCATGCCCGACCAGAATCCCCGCGGACTGGGCCATACCCTCGATGATTAATGATGCCGGCATGACGGCAAACGCCGCATGGCGCTCGGTCTGGGCAAAGTGATCGTGCAGATGGTCTTCGGCGAGCGAGACGTTCTTAATGGCCACGAGTTTCTCTCGCGGCACAAGTTCGACGATCCTGTCGATCCACATCCATCGCATGGGCGCGTCCCGGAGGCTCAGTCGCCCTGATGCCCGAGTTTGTGCTCGACGAAGTTGACCAGCGTGCCGACCGTGAAGATGTCGAGCACGCGCTCCACGCTTCGGCTTCGCTCCAGTTCGGCAAAATCAAAGTGAGGCAGTCGCTCGCGCAAAGCTGCCAAACCCTTGTCAGTGATCTTTCCATCCTCGACGTAGGCAGGATCTTGTGCGACGCCTTCGGGAAAGAGTTCCCCTTGCCCGATCTTGATGCCGAACGCCCGTTCGAGCTGGAAACTGATGTCGAGAATGTCGATCGACTCCGCTCCCAAGTCCTTGAACAGGCTTGCGTCGGGGGTCACTTCGTCCTCGTCGACGGCCAAGGCCTCGACGAGCACGCCTTGAACTTTCTCGAAGATCTCATCTCGGTTCATTGCGTCTTCCATACGTGGCGAGCGACCCCGCCCAGAGGGGGCAAGTCTAGGCGCGATCGGCTTCGGAGTTGGTTCCCTCTCCGCCCAAACGGATCGGTCGCAGCGTCACCCTGCCACTGGCTGCTCGCGGGGCCTGTGGATCATTGGCGGGCATCCCCGGACCAACTTTGCGAGCTTCAACTCGTGCATCGATTGAGCCATCGGGATGACGACTCGTCAACGAGGCGTGCACCACCAACGTATCGCCCGGCTGAACGAATGACCCGTACTTGAGGGCGGTCACCTTGCCCAGCACCAGACGTTCTTGTCCCCCCGCCAGGAGCCTTGCCGCCTGTACCATCGCTTCGAGCATCAGGACGCCAGGAAGCACGGGAAACCCTGGGAAATGATCCTGCAAATATTCCTCAGCCGCGGAAACGTGCTTGATGGCGGTGATCCGGTCCGATGTCTGTTCAAGGACGCTGTCAATCAGCGAAAAGTGCATGAGCCAGAGTATGACTCCGACCGATGCTTGACCACCCTGAAACGGATAACCTGTGCCCGTGGCGAGCATACGCGATGACGGAATCTGCGTCAGACACTGGGACTGGTCCGAAACCAGCCAAACTGTTTCAATTCTCACGCGCGAGCACGGGCTGCTGCGCGGATTGGCCAAGGGGTCTCGACGCGAGAACAGTGCGTTCTCGGGCGGGATCGAGCTGCTCACGCTTGGGCAGGTTCAAGCGCTCGCCAAGCCTCGCAGCACGCTGGCGACGATCACCAGTTGGGATTTGATCGAACCATTCCGTGGCATCCGCGATTCGCTCGGGGCCTTTTACTCGGGAACTCACGTTGCCGACCTCGTTGGACACCTCGTGCTCGATGACGATCCGCACCCTGACCTCTTCGACGCCTTGGCCAGCCACCTCCGAGGTTTGTCGGACAACCCGCATGCGGAGCCGGGCGAGAGGGTCTTATGGGTGCTTCGGTTCCAGTGGTCACTACTCGAAGCCATCGGATCCCGCCCCGAACTCGATCGTGATGTGCAGAGTGGGCAAGCCCTCGCTCCGGCTCCCATTTTCGGATTTTCTCCCGGATTAGGGGGGTTTCTGGCACAGTCGGCATCGAGCACGGTGTGGAAGGTTCGAGGCGAGACCCACGCGGTTCTGGGACGGATCCGGTCTGGGAGTGATGGCGAGTTCGATGGCGAGTCAGTCCTGCGGGCTGCCCGATTGCTCGCGTCTTACATTCATCATCTGATTGGTGAAGAATTGTCCTCGACCGCGACCCTATTCGGCCACCTGAGTTGAGACGCACGTTGGATTTCAATCAATCCAGGCGCGGTTCTGGCCGATGAATCCCGGAGTTGAACTCTCGATCCGGGGTCATTTGTCTGCCCCAAGGCAAATCCGCTTGTGATAAAGGTGCAGGGCATGAATCCCGACCTGTTGGCTGAAATCCTATCGTGCCAGAGTTTGCCGACGCTGCCAAGCGTTGCGGTCGAAATCCTCCATCGCACGAGCAACCCCAACGTGGTCATTGGCGACCTTGCGCCGCTTATCTCACGCGATCAGGGACTGGCGGCCCGGATGCTGCGGACGGTGAATTCCAGCTTCTTTGGCTTGCGCCAGCCTTGCCCAACGATCGACCGCGCGCTCGTTCTGCTGGGTATCGGCCCCGTTCGGTCGCTCGCGCTTGGGTTTTCGCTTGCAGCAAGCCTCGAGAAGTGTCAGACACCCGGATTCGATTGGGAACGGTACTGGCGCCGAGCACTGATCTCCGCGATCGCGGCTCGCGAACTGGCCGAGGAAGGCGGGCACGCAGGGCTGGCTGACGAAGCGTATCTTGGCGCCTTGATGCAGGACATCGGTATGGTTGCGATGCATCAGGCGCTCGGCACGCGCTACGACAAAGTTGTCGAACTGACCGGCGGCGACCACAGCCTGCTGACGCAGACAGAAGTCAACATCTTCGAGATCGGGCATCCGGATGTGGGCGCGCATTTGGCCGAACGCTGGCGTCTGCCGCGTCAACTCTCCATTCCGATTCGCTTTCATGAGCGTCCGACCGCCGCCCCAACCGAAGAAGCCATGCTGACGCGTCTTGTTCATCTCGGTGCGATTGTGCATGATGTGGTGACCGATGCCGACCCGAGGCCGGCGCTGCGCAGGCTGTACGATCGTGCTGCGGACTGGATGGAGCTTGTGCCGGGGCAAATCGATGCGGTTGTTCGTCGGGTGGGCGCCAAGGCCAAGGATCTCGCGAGCGTCTTTGGCGTGCGGATTGGGCCACCGATCGATGCCGAGCAGATTCTTGCCGCTGCCGATGAACGCTTACACTTCATCACGCGTTCTGAAGGCGGAACGAGCAGCGCGATTCAGCACGGAGCCGAGACCAACGGTTTTCTGCCGGGCGCGGTGCGCGACCCGCTCACGGGTGCGGTGACACGCGAAGGGTTCATTCAAGGTTGCCGGCGCGGATTTGAACTTGCGACTCAGCGACACGAGCCACTCACGCTCGTGACCATTGCGATCGAGAGTCTTGATGTCGTCGAGACTCAGTTTGGGCAGGTTGCGCGTGACGAAGCCGTGATTGGTGTCGTGACGCTCGTAAACAAGATTTTTGAACCTATGGGTGGACTTGTGTGCAGGCTCGCGGCGAGCGTGCTCGGCGTTGTGGCGCCTGGCACCGATGAACCCGCCGCGAAACGAGCCATGGGCGAAGTGCAGGAGCAGTTGCGTACATTCTCGAAGTACTGGTCTCCTGACTCGAACAATGAGCCACTCCCGATCACGATTTCGGGCGGTATTGCTGTACTTAGCAAGGAAACGCAGAACATCTTCTCGTCGAGCGATCAGGTGATCAAAGCTTCGTCGGACGCAGTCAAGGCGGCGCGGTCGGCCGGGGGCAATCGAGTGCTTGTGCATGCGCCTCGACAAGCAGCCTGAGCACCCAGGCGTGTGGCACACATTCAACCGATGAAGCACTCTCGATCAGGATCAGGCTGGCATCAGGCGTCCCGTCGTGCGCTGCGTGAATGGATACAGGCTTGCCACTTCACGAAGGTCGTCGATCGTGACGCTCTCGATGCGTTCGAGTTCCTCTTCGAGCGAGCGGTGTCGACCGTGCGCCAGCCACTGGCGGCCGATGCGCTGCATGCGATCGTTGGGGCGTTCGCCGCTGAGCGTCGCACTCGTTGCAATCTTCATGCGCATTTTCTCGAGGTCGGCCTGGGTGAGAGAATCGACGAGCGAGAGCATCTGTTCATCAATGATGGCCTCGATTTCGTCGAGCCGATCCGGGTCGCCACTGGCGTAGACGAAGTAGTCGCCTGTGCCCTGATGCGCGTCGTACGCCGATTGGGCTTCTTCGGCGATGCCGGTTTCAATAAGCGCCCAGTGCAAGCGGCTGTTGTCCGACCCACCAAGAACCTGCATCAGAAGTGACGCGGCATAGCGTCGATCATCCTGCACCGCGGGCGCGGGCATGATCGAAATAACATACGCGCGATTGACTCGTTCATCGCGCATGGTGAGGCTATCGGAGTGTGTTTGCGGACGCGCGTCGTTGCGTGTCGCACCGGTTCTGACCCACGAGCCGCATAAGTCTTCGATCATTTTGACCGTCGCGTCAAAGTCCACCCGTCCCGCCAGACTCAAGACCGTATTGTCAGCCGAGTAACGCAGCGCGAAGTACTGCATCATCTGATCGCGCGATAGTGCCGAGACCGATTCAGTGGTGCCAAGCACACGATGTCCGAGCGGATGGTCGGCATAGTGCTTTGCAACGCAGGCCTCATAGAGCACCCAGAACGGATTGTCTTTGTACATCGCGATTTCTTCGAGAATCACGTTCTTTTCGAGGTCGAAATCCTCGGTGCGAAGGGCAGGCCGGAGCATGCGCGCAAGCAACTGCGTGGCGTTCGGCAGATACTCCGGGAGCACCTGAGCGTGAAAGCACGTCAGTTCATTGGATGTGTAGGCGTTGTTGCGAGCGCCGATCTCGTCGAAGAGGCGGTTGATGTCGTCGGCCGAGAGATCGTCGCTTCCCTTGAACATCATGTGTTCGAGAAAGTGGCTGACTCCCATGATTGCGGGCGCTTCATCGCGTGCGCCGGTGTTGACGAAGAAACCGACAGCCGAAGAGTGTGCGTCGGGGTCGACCTCTGCGAGAATTCGCAGTCCATTGGCCAGTTGGTGCTGTTGAAAGGTGATCGTCATGCGAACAGTGTACGGGGCGAATCGTGCTATTGCCCGAGCCAGGCGCGAATGGCGGCATCGAGCTGCCGGGCGTCCATTCCGTAGGCCGATGTCATCGCGTCGCGGTCGTTGCGCCCGCTTGAGTAACTGGCCATGAGCAGGCCGAGGCGTGTGTCGCCAGCTGGGAATGGTCCCCGCCGCAGAAAGTCCACCGCCAGGTGCGAGAGTCGATAGTTTTCACCTTCGCGGGCGTCGTTCGAGGCCGACGCACTCCACCCCGTCAGCCTGCTGAACACTCCATCCGACACGCCTTTCTCGATGTCCAGAAGCCGCACGCGCTCACGATCCCACGGCTCGGGACGGCTCCCCGCCGCGACGGACTCGGCAAACCCCTCGCTCAGCCACCGGGGTTGGCGCTCGAACATCGCCGAGTGAACGATGTGGACATATTCGTGGGTCATCACCTGCCGCATCTGCGAGGTCTGTCCGATGCGCAGAATGACCCGATTGACCTCTGCCTGCCCACCCATGTACGAGTTGCTCGCCAGAGAAGAAAACGCGCGATGGTCCGCAAGATACAGCCGAACCGGCGCCATGTGCACCTTGCCCAGCACACTGGCCGCACTATCCCTGGCCTGCTCGGCTGCCCGCGACAGAATCTCGATCACCTCGGCACCGGTCTGAGACGCGTCCGACGCACGCACCGTGGCATCGAACATTGGATAGGTGTAGAACGTGTCACTCCCGAAACGGATCGAGCGCGGCGAACCGCTGGCATCGGCCAGCGACAACTTTGCAACTTCGGCTGCCCGCGCCGGGTCACGCGAGAACTCGGTCAACCATTGTTCATATTCGCGGCCCTGATCCGCTCGCATGCCGCTAAGCGTGTATGCAGCACCGAACATCGCACTCATCAGTCGATCGGCTTCCTTGATGCCCCAGTTGTCCTTGGCTGCCGGCGCCGTGCGCAACTCCTTGACGAAGAGCCCGAGCGCCTGAGGTTCACCGCGATCGGCGAGCACATAAAGCGCCGCCTGCCGGATCATGGCGCTGCGAGATTCCAGAAACGGCTTGAGCACAGCCTCCGCGTTGTCGAAAGGCTTGGGACCGAGTGATCGAACAAGGAACGCAACCTCTGCGCTGTTCGCGCGAGCGTCAAGCCCGCCGATGGCCTCCAGCACGCGCTGGGCGCTGCCTTTTTTCATCATCGATTCGAGTCCGAGTGGCCGGAGCATGGGATTCGCCGAAGTGATCAATCCTCGGCAGAACTCAGCAGCCGTGCCTTCATGAAGCGACCACAACGCATCAACAAGTTGCTCGGCCTCGCGCACGTTTCCGCTCGCCAGCGCCCGCTCGATTTCGCCGATCGACCCCGACGCCGACGCACGGCGGCTCGCAAACTCCCCGAGTGCGACTTTCGGGCGCAGCGCCGGATCCGGCGTTTCCTCGCTCAGTTGCACGATCAGATCGCGCATCGCTCCCGGCTCGATCCCCGCATATCGAATCGCGCCATGCCGATCGACAAGCACGTTTCCGCCTCGATCCCCAAACCCGAAAGCAGCGCACAACGACGAACCATCGTCAATGAGAACATGCCCCGGCATCGCCCGTCGATCGAGCACACGCTGGACTCTCTCCTGCTCTTCCTTCGGATGCAGCGCGACGATGACAACGCCCTCGACGCCATCGAGCGCTTCGCCGATCAGCGTGACGGCGCGCTGGGCATTTGCATCGCGTAGGGTCCAGTACTGAATCACCGCCACGCGACCACCAAACGACGCGATCGCGTCGCGCGAACCGCCGAGCAGCACCCCGTGCTCGCCAAAACCGTCAAACCCGACGCCGATGCGGCTTTCGAGTTCCGTCCTTGCTTCGGCTGGAAGTCTCGTCAGCGCCTGTCGCGGTAACTCCGACTGCGACGGAGGCCCAGCCATCGTTGCGACACTTGCACACACCAACATCAGGACGATTGCACTTGTTCTCATGATTCATGACCTTATGCTGATCGCCCTTGCTCGGTTCTTGTCTTCCTGTTGCTTTCAAGGGCCTCGACCAGTGCTTGGCAAACCTTGGCCGGCTCTTGTGCGCCGCAGACTGCGCTGCTCACCGCGACGCCGCAGCACCCGCTCGACACCAACTTCCCGACATTTTCGGGCAGAATGCCACCAATGGCAACATGCGGCAGGTCACACACGCCTGGCGTTGCGACAAACTCGCGAATCAGGTTCGGACCCGCGATAGTCGGCTTGTGCTTGGTCGTCGTTGCAAACATCGGCCCCAGTCCTACATAGTCGGCGTCCTGATCGACTTCGCTCAGCGTGCTGGCCGAGATGCCAACCATTAGCCGCCCGCGCGAAACTTCGCGAGCGATCCTGACCGGAAGATCTGTCTGCCCGACATGGACGCCCGTTGCTCCTGCCGCGAGCGCCACATCGACCCGATCGTTGATGATCACGTCGGCCCGACCCGCGACCAGCTCGACAAGATCGCCAGCACGCTTCACAAGTGCCCGATCCGAAATCGTCTTCTCACGCAGTTGAACGCAGTCGGCCCCACCCTCGAGTGCTTGCAATACGACATCGCGCCACGACCAATGGACACACAGCGACTCGGTCAACAGCACGCACAATGCCCACTGCCGCCCCTTTCGCACCAGACGAAGCCGCAACTCCCGCTCCAACGTGTAGACGCGATACCGCAAGGCTTCGAAAGACCCACCTTGCCCTCGCAACTTGGCCAATTCCTCAATCACGCGCAATGCCTCGCTGACCCGCGCTGCGGCCGCCGCAGCAATCGCATCGAGCGATGCACGCGACTTCTCGGCCTCGGTCGAGATCGTGGTGCCGACATCGCCCGGCGTGTCGCGCGATGCGATCCGCTCAAGCCCGCTGAATCCGAGCCCCTCGACCGTAGCGACCAAGGAGTGTCGCAGTTCCTTCCCCTCGCGCGCAAGCCCCGCATCCTGGGCTTCGAATCTTGCCAGATCCTCCAGAACCCGCAGCCCTTCGCGGGCTCGATTGAAATTCGCATCAATCATCCGCAACATACAATCCGTTTCCCATTAGTAGTGGTCCAAGAGGTTCGACAGGCCCAGAATAGGTTATGGCCCAACCGTATGACCTCGTCCCCCAGCCCGAGTCCCCGCGTCTGCCGGGCAAGGTCGGGGTCTTTCCCGGCGAGGATGAACTCATCGACGCCGTCGCGTCCGACCTTTTCGTACAGGCCTCCACCTGTGTCCGCTCATTTGGCGACTTTCATCTGGCAATCTCCGGCGGGACGATGATCGAGAAGGTCTGCATGCGACTCATGGTCGATCCCAAGTTTCGCAGCATGCCCTGGTCGCGCACTCAACTCTGGATCGCATCCGATCCGCTTGATCTGGGCGAGCCTGCCCTCACTGCGACCCGGATTGTTCGCGAGATCCTGCTCGACCACGCGGGCATCCCGCGCAGCCAGACTCACGTCTTTCCCGTGGATTGCGCATTGAGCCTCGAAGACTACCAACGCGAAGTCTGCGAGCATCTCGAATGGCGCGAACGTGGGCACGACCGCCTCGACTTTGTCGCCCTCAGCCTCGATCAAGACACACTCTACAGCGGCCTCGAACCGCTCGATTCAATCGAGCAGGGAACCGTGGTCTCGCGTTTTCGCTCAGCGCAAGGCCTCGAACACGCCGCCATGACACCCTGGTTTGTCAGTGCGGCCCGCTTTGTAGCGCTTCTCGCCGCAGGTCAGGAGTGCCGCGATCGCATCACGAGCCTTGCCCAGCGCTATGCCAGTTCGCATGACGCTCCGGGCGTGTCGCTCATCGATGGCATCCAGTGCTGGTATATCGATCGCAACATTCTGACCGATGAGCCCGAGTCATGAGCCAGATTCAGCCCAACGCTCGCGTCTCGGTCCGCATCGCGTACGAAGACGATGACATTCTTGTCGTCGAGAAACCATCTCGTGTCGTTACCATGCCCGGCATCGGGCATGAGCACGATTCGCTTCTCAACGGCCTCTTCGCCACGCACGGCAGTCGCCTTGCCCAACTCGGAGGCGATCGGTCCTTTGGCCTGCTGCACCGCCTTGACCGCGAAACCAGCGGCCTCGTGATCGTCGCGCTGCGACAGCAGGCTTATGAACACATCTACCAACAGTTCAAACAGCGAAGCATCGCCAAGTTTTATTGGGCCCTCGTTCACAAGCCCCCACGCACCGACCGCGGCGTCATCCGTCTGGCTATCGAAGAAGTCTCTACGCGCGTCGACAAGTACACCACCCGCAAAATGGCCCGAATCTCGCGATCAGGAAAGCCAGCCCTCACGGCGTATCGTGTTCTCCAGAAAAACGACCTCGCAGCACTCATCGAAGCCCGCCCCGTCACCGGAAGGCTTCATCAGGTGCGCGTGCATCTCGATGCCATCGGGTGCGCGATTCTCGGCGATGAGTGGTACGGTCCGCGTGCCGTCGCCGACGCTGCCCCCCGACTCGCACTTCACGCCCATCGTTTGCGATTCGTGCATCCCATGACCGGCCAGCCCGTCGATGTCCGATCACGCTGGCCCGGGGACCTCAAACGCACGATTGCTCGCGTGCGACTGACGCGCCCCGATCTCGCGCCTGAATCACAGGAGCGCGCTCATGAGGCGAGCAGCGATCCCATCGGCCAGGATGATTCCACGCTCGGTGATGGTGATGATTGAACCATCACGCTCGATGAGTCCTTCGTCGCGCACACGTCCGATCTCTTGCTCCAGTGCATCACAGAACTGCGGGCATTGGCTCGCGCAGTCTCGAAGTAATCGGGCCACATCGAGCCCCTCCGCCAAGCGAAGCCCCGTCATGATCCGCTCGCGCAGGGCACGCGCCGCATCTGGTGGTTCGTGATCGGTGATGGACGCGAATCCGTCGCAATCATCGCTCAAGTAGGTCTCAAGATGTGGCGTGTTTTTCCAACGATGCCCGCCGACGTGTGCCGATGCCGATGGTCCGGCCGCAAGCCAGTCGTCCTGCCTCCAGTACGCCAGGTTGTGCCGGCATGCCTGGTCGGGTCTGGCGTAGTTGCTCACTTCGTACCGCTCGAATCCGGACTCGCGCAGCCTTTGTCCCGTCAGTTCGAACATTTCGATTTCTGTCTCTTCGGGCGTGGGTTCAAACTCGCCACGTTCGAGCCGGGCAGTCATCGCTGTCCGAGGTTCATAGGTCAGGTTGTAGCAGGAGACATGATCGGTGCCGAGTCTGATGGCTGTATCCAGATCGTGCGACCAGTCCTCGAGGGTCTGGCCCGGAATGGCGTAGATCAGATCAATCGAGATTCTGTCGATTGCTGCTTCGCGCGCCAGCTCGATCGCCCGTGGCACACTTTCGAGTCGATGCACGCGCTCGAGGGTCTTGAGGTGCACGGGGTTGAATGACTGAACGCCCAGACTGAGTCGATTGACTCCGCCAGCCTTGAGCACCGCCATCAGTTCCGCCGAAGCCGTCTCCGGATTGCACTCAACTGTGAACTCGCACTGACCCGAAAGCACAAAGTGCTCGTGCAATTCCTTAAGAAAAATCTGCCATAATTCAGGGGCCAGCAGGGTTGGGGTGCCTCCCCCGACGAAGATGGTCTCCAGATTTCCCCCCCAAGGCGAAATCGCACGGATTTCTCGCACCAGACGTTCGACAAATTGCACCTGACGATCCTGCCGATCGACCAGGCTGTAGAAATCACAATAGTGACACTTGTGCGAGCAGAAAGGCACATGAAGGTACAACGACCGAACGCGGCCTGGTAACGCCCCTTGAAATGGGTGCGAGGCATACACTGTGGAACGTTGCCTGAGCGAGATGGATGAGGTATTGTGCGGCATCAGTGAGCGCCCGAGACCGACCGGGCAGGCCCGCCGTGACTGGTTCGAACTCCAGCGTCGGGCCATCGGCTTGAAAGGATATGCGAAGCGTGCAGGTTGAACTCGTACAGGTCAGCGCGACAGGCAAACTCGCCATGCAAGCCCTCAAGCCGGGCCGCTACGTTCTTGGCCGCGATACACAGTGCGCCCTGCGCGTTCCCGACGGGCAGGTCTCACGCCAGCATTGCGAGTTCGAGGTCGGCAGCGACGGAATCTCGCTTCGCGATTTGGGATCACGCAATGGGACATGGGTCAACACTACCCGCGTCGAGCGTGCAACCCTGCGTTCGGGAGACCTGATCGCCATCGGACCTCTTGTGCTCGTTGTTCGCATCGATGGCGACCCGGAACACATTGATCCCGTCCTGCTCTTTGAACAAGGACGCCCGCGCGGCGAGGAGGTGCCCTCCAAGCCTGTCAAGCAGCCCAAACCGTCGCCTAGGCCCTCGGTCTTGGACGACGACGAAACCTCCAACGGCGTACGCAACGACGAGAGCTCGATCATCGATTTCGATTTCGACTTCCGCGACGACAACGACGATCAGCCTCCGCTTTGAACGGCTGACACTTTCGCGCACGTCACTTCGTCGGCGGTTGCGCAGGCTTGTTGTCGGGCACCCGCACCGCAGTTCCGCACGCCTTGCAGCGCACGGTTTTTCCGCGGGCAGAGTCCGGCACCGCCAGCACCTTCCGACAGTTCAAATTGGGGCACATGATGCGCACGTTCTGTGACGACATAGCCGCTTGCTCCTCCGCAATTGAACTATCGACTCATTCGCAAGCGTGCTTCACATACATGCCTCCTGTTCGGGACGTTTAATTCACCTGCATCCCAAACCCGATTCGAGCACGTCCGATTATGCGGCTTTGCCGCCGTGCGCCGCCCTATTGTCCTCTCGGCCTGTCACGCAAAGGTCCTGATTCGGCCCGCACGAAAGACCGATAAGCCACAGTCCAGGAGTACATGCCGGTGAAGTCCGACAGAGAGCACGCAAGCACGGCCGTCATCGGGTTGCAATGGGGCGATGAAGGCAAGGGTAAACTCGTTGACGTTCTCGGACGCGATCACGACGCGGTTGTCCGCTACAACGGTGGAGCCAACGCGGGGCACTCGATCGTCATCGGGGGAGAACGGTTCGCTGTCCACCTCATTCCGGTAGGGGTCTTTCTCCCGGGAGTGCTGGCGGTCATCGGCAATGGTGTCGTCATCGATCCGGAAACTCTGGTCCGCGAACTCGAAGGCCTCGAAGCACGCGGGATTGATACCTCGGGCTTGAGGATCTCCACGCGCGCGCACATTGTCATGCCTTACCACAAGCTCGAAGATGCGGCACGCGAGGAGCGTGCCGGGGCTGATGGCAAGGCAATCGGCACCACCCGTCGAGGCATCGGTCCCGCGTACGCCGACAAGGCCCAGCGTCGTGGCGCGATCCGTGTCATCGACCTGCTTGATGCCCAGCGTCTGCGTGAACGCGTCGAAGAAGCCTGCCGCATCAAGTCTGCCATGTTTCCCGATGCTGATGAGGAACTTGACCCAAAAATGCTGATCGCCCGACTTGGGCCGATCATCGAGCGGCTGCGCACGCACGTCTGCGACACAACGTATCTGCTGCACGATCTGCTCGCACAAGGCCGACGGCTGCTCTTTGAGGGGGCCAATGCCACGCTGCTGGATGTCGATCACGGCACATATCCCTATGTGACCGCGTCCAACGCCTCGGCTTTGGGAATTCCTGCTGGCACCGGGGTACCGATGTCACACGTTTCCACCATCATCGGCGTCGCCAAGGCGTATTCGACCCGCGTTGGTGCGGGCGCAATGCCTACGGAACAAGTCAATCCGCTCGGCGATCGCATTCGCGAGCGTGGACGCGAGTATGGCACTACTACCGGTCGGCCGCGTCGTGTTGGATGGATTGATCTCGTCGCGCTGCGATACGCTGCGATGATCAACGGCATCACCCATCTTGGGGTCACACTTCTCGACGTTCTCGAAGGGCTTGACGAACTGCACCTGTGTGTCGGTTATCGCGCGGGCGGGAAGGTGACGGATCGATTTCTTCCTGACGGGCGCGAACTGTCGCAGGTCGAAGCGGTGTATGAAACCATGCCGGGGTTTTTCGGAGACATCTCGGGAGCGCGACAGATGTCGGACCTGCCGAAGGAAGCACGAAACTACCTGGCGCGAATCGAAGAATTTGTAGGGGTTCCGATCGGACTGGTCAGCGTCGGGCCCGATCGCAGCCAGGTTGTGGATGCTGCGGGGATTCTCGGCGCACGGGCAGTCAACAGCGGATAACACCTCGGGGTGTACGGAGACTCAGAGTGGAGCATCGATGAGCATTGCAGGCGGCAAGGAGATGGCGAGTCAAAGTCAGTGGGCGTCGGATGCGTGTGCACTCGAAGTTGTCGCCCGCATGCGAAGCGTCAATCCACACGCCGATCCGCTGACTCACCTGCCCGATGTGCATCCGACACGCATCCCGCGGCATGTCGCCATCATCATGGATGGCAATGGTCGCTGGGCGGCCAAGCAGGGCTTCCCTCGCATCTTCGGGCACCGCAACGGCGCGATAGCGGTGCGCGAGACGGTTCAGCAATGCGGTCGACTCGGTGTTGAATTTCTTACGTTGTTCTCGTTCAGTTCCGAAAACTGGCGCAGACCAAAGGACGAAATCGACGCGCTGATGTCGCTGTGCGTCGCGTACTGCCAGGGCGAGCAGGATGCGCTGCGGCAGGAGAACATCCGGGTCCGCGTGCTCGGCAGGCGGGCGGAACTTCCCGAAGATGTCCGAAGAGCCATCGCCGAACTCGAGCGTGTGACGGGTGTGTGCACCGGTCCGACGCTCTGTCTGGCGATCAACTATGGTTCGCGAAGCGAGATCGTTGACGCGGCCCGGGCTCTGGCGCGCGAAGCGCGCGATGGCACACTGGACCCCGACACTATCGACGAGGCGGCGCTGGCCTCGCGCCTGTACACGAAAGACCTGCCTGACCCGGATCTGCTCATCCGCACGGCGGGCGAAATGCGAGTGAGCAACTATCTTCTCTGGCAGATCAGTTATGCCGAGCTGCACATTTCCGATGCTCTGTGGCCGGACTTTGGCGTCTCGGAACTTCACGCGGCCATCCGTGACTATGCCTCGCGCGATCGCCGCTTCGGCGGGATCCAGTCTCCGCCAGCACAGGCCTGACGTTCGTCGGTGCCTGCACATGTAACGCACGACCGGCGAGATTGCTATTGTGTGCGCGTGCTGCGTCATCGATTGATTCTGGGGCCTGTGCTGATCCTGCTGATCGTTCTCGGCTCATGGCTCGACGACGCCATCGATCGGACCGCACTTCCCGCGTGGGCAGCCGAACTGCTCCAACGTCAGACTTGGCCGCCCGGAACGATCGTGTTTGTCGTGGTGAGTTTACTGGCGGTTGGCGGGGGGCTGGAACTATCGCGGATCTATCGCGAGAAGAAGATCGCTGTGTCGCGGCGTGTGGTGATCACGCTGGCGCTTTCGGGTCTTTCGATTATTGCGTTTCTTCCCAAGTCGCTCGATGGCACGACGGCGGCTGCGATCATGAACTCGGCGGTGACTCTGGTGCTTATCGGTTCGCTTGCGTTCTATAGCCGGCACAAGCAGGTCGAGGGCATGGTGACGGCTGCGGGGGGTGCGCTGTTCGCGTTTGTGTATCTCGGCATGATGTTCGGGTTCTTGGTGCTGATCCGGCGTGAAGAAAGCGCATGGGTGGTGTTGTGGGTGCTGGTCTCGACCAAGGCGAGCGATATCGGGGCGTATTTCGTCGGGCGGAGCATCGGGCGGCACAAGATGATTCCGTGGCTGAGCCCGGGCAAGACGTGGGAGGGGTTCTTCGGCGGGGTCATCGCCTCGGCGGGGGTGGCAGCTTTGGGGGCGTGGCTGCTGAGCCGTTCGGGGGTGGCGGAGATACCGCCGATGGCAGGCGTGATCTTTGGGATTGTCTTCGGGGTCGTCGGTCCTGTGGGGGATCTGGTGATGAGTCTGGTCAAGCGGGACGCGGGGATCAAGGATGCCGGGTCATCGCTTCCGGGGTTCGGGGGCGTTTTGGATGTGATTGACTCGGTGCTGTTGGCGGCACCGGCTGCGTACTGGCTGCTGCGGCTTGTGTGATGGGAAAAGTGTGCTAGAATGTCAGGCATGCGTCACGAGGGGCGTCATCCACATCGAGAACGATTGCGGGTTGCCCGTTCGATCTGGTCCGTGGCGTGTTGCAGACGGTGGATCGGTCGGGAGAACTGAATGAACGTCACGCTCAAGTTGCTCAGGGTGTTCCGGGTTGATCAGCAGATTCGCGGGCTCCAGAGCCGACTTCGGGCTGCTGAGCGATTCCTCGGGGAACAGATCAAGCAACTCTCGGATATCGATTCGAAACTCGTCTCCATCACAGGACAACTCCGACAACTCAAGGCCAGCACGTCGAACACCGGAGGCGAGGTCGAACGCATCGACGCCCATGTGGCGGAACTGCGCGACCGCATGAATCTGGCCAAGACGAACAAGGAATACAAGGCCCTGCTCACCGAGGTCAACACGTTCAAGGAACGCAAGACCGCGATGGAAGAGTCTCAACTCGAGCAGATGGAAAAGGTTGAACAACTCGAGGCGCAACTGATCGAGCTCGAGGCGGCGAAGGTCGAGCGCTCGAAACTCCGCGATGTTGCTGAGCAGGATCGCGCCAAGCGGTCCGACGAGATCAAGGACCGTCTGGCCGAACTGGTGCGCGAGCGCGAGCAACTGGTTGCCGATGTGCCGGCTGATGCGCTGAATATCTATACCAAACTGGTCGAAGAGCGCGGCGACGAGGCCATGGCGCCGCTTGAGGTGATCGACCGCAAACGGCATGAGTACATCTGTGGCTCGTCGATGATGTCGGTCCCCATGGAGACAGCGATGTCACTGATGGCGGGCAAGTTGACGCTCAGCCCGAATGACGGGTGCATCCTGTACCTGACTGAAGAAATGTCCAAGTCCTTGTCGGCCAGCGCTGCCAAGAAGTGATCGTGCTGAGATGGGCGGCTGAGCCGTTTGCGATGTGCGCCGTCTCATTCAAACAAGGCATCTTGACCAGTGTCGGCTGGTGCGGCGCGAACCCCGCGACCGATGTGCAATGCGCCCGCAGCCGTCAGAGCCCGCCCGCGTTTGGTGCGCGACAGGAACCCGATCTGAAGAAGGTATGGCTCGACCACATCTTCGAGGGTGCCGGCGTCTTCATTCATCGTCGCGGCGACGGTTTCGAGCCCGACCGGTCCGCCCTGATAGGTGGTGCCGATGATGCGCATGTAGGCACGGTCAAGTTCATCAAGCCCGAGGTGGTCGACGCCTTCGAGTTTGAGGGCGGCGTCGACAACGGGTGTGGAAAACACGCAATCGGCGCGAACCTGTGAAAAATCGCGTACGCGGCGCAGGAGGCGATTGGCGATGCGGGGAGTGCCTCGGGAGCGGTTGGCGATGCGTGCCAGGGAATCCGCAGCGGGCTCAACGCTCAGGAGGTCGCTGCTTCGCTCCAGAATCGTCAGCAGTTCGTGCTCGTTGTAGTAGCGCAGGTGATGGACGATGCCGAAGCGTGACCGCAGCGGTGCGCTGAGCAGCCCGGCGCGTGTGGTGGCACCAATAAGGGTGAACGGCTGACAGTTGATCTGCACCGTGCGTGCGTTGAGGCCGGTGTCGAGGCAGATGTCGATTCGGAAGTCTTCCATCGCGGGGTAGATGAACTCTTCGACCGCGACGGGAAGTCGGTGTATCTCGTCGATGAACAGGACGTCGCCCCGTTCGAGGCGAGTGAGACATGCGACAAGATCGGTCCCTCGAGCCAGAGCGGGGCCTGAAGTCGTGTGCAGTCTCGAACCCATCTCTCGGGCAATGACGTGCGCCAGAGTGGTTTTGCCGAGGCCTGGCGGCCCGTGCAGCAGGACGTGGTCGAGCGGTTCATCGCGCTGGCGAACGGCTTCGATGGCGATGCTCAGACGCTCGATCAACTCCGGCTGACCGACGTATTCGCTCATGCGCTCGGGGCGCAGCGACCAGTTCAGGCGCTCGTCTTCGGGGTTGGAGACCGCCTCGGCGGAGATGATGCGATCGGTAGCCATGTCCAACAGTGTATCGTCTGTTCGGGCTCCGATGGGTCAATCGAGCGGGAGCCCCTTGTTCTTCCAGATGCGGAGGAGTTGTTCGAGGGCGATCGGTTCCCAGCGCCGGCCGTCGTCGAACTCAGATGCCATAATCGCGCCGGTTTCGTCAAGCGTAAAGGTCTGGCGTTCTGCGTCTGTGTTCAGACGTGTTTGCAGTTTCCATCGCCCTTTCCGCCCCGGCGATTCGTGCAGCGAATCGGTGCGCAGGCGGATGGTGCCGGATGTTGTCTGATAGGTATAGAACGCGTAGTCGGTGGGGATGCCGACCTTGACGAGCAACTGGGGGAGAACCAGACTCTCGACCACGGAGAGGTATCCTTCGCCCTCGATTTGAGGTCGAATCGTTGTTGCAGCCGCCGACTTGGGAATGATCTGTACCGTGAGGTCGTCATCGCTGCGAGCGCCGATTTCCTGCCAGCGGCTGATGTCCTTTTCGCGCCTGATTGCCATGTTCACGACCCAGGCTTCTTCGCGCCTATCGAGCGAGAGGAAGTACGTCGAGCGCGTGTCGATCACGCCTCCGAGTTCGAGCAGGCGGGCATCGATCTGCACGATGTACCCTTCCTGAAGGTCGTTGGCGGTCCATTTGTCGCGAGGTTTCTTGGCGGTGAGGTCGCCGCGATGCCCCACGCGGGCGGTGACCCGGCGGTACCCGATTTCGGAGTCATCGAGCACGGAGCCTGTGCCGCCGGAGGTATAGAGCCTTTCCCAGCGCTCGCCATGCTCTTCGAAGATTTCGCGGTAGTCGGACTCGCTGAGGCGTTCTAGGGCGTGGATGCCGGCGGAAATTGCGGCCGCTCGACGGGCAGCGAGGTTCGACGGGTCCTCAATCTCGACCGACGCGAGCATGACTTCGTACATCTCCCGAGCCGGTTCGAAGGTTGAAAGTGAGGTGAACAACTCAAAAAGCACGAACCGTCCTGGTCCTGTCATGAGGAGGGTTGAGCCTCGCAGCGTGGCGTCACTGTTTCCTTCGCGCGGGATTGCGACGTATGCGTGGTCCGCCTGGAAACCTCCGACAGTGAAGGACTTGTTGCGGGACATGACAGCCGCGCTGGTGCCGACGACTTGAAGTTCGCGGTTGCCCTTGCGGTCGCGTCCGACCCTGGGGTCGTCCGGATCGGTAATGAACCCGTGACGGGGAGAAATGGCGAGAAGTTGGGTGATGATTTCATCAGCGACGGTCGCGATTTCGAGTTGAAGGTTCTTGGAGCGACGTTCCTGGACGACAACCATGCCAAGGTCGTTTGGGAGCTGAATGCGGGTAGAAGCGATCTTTTCGTAGACCGCGTTTTCGGCCACTGAACCGATGGGCATGGAAATCGTGACGCCTACAGCCTCGACGCGCAGCGGATCCGGGGCGAGTGCAACCCCTTTCTGAGGGGGTTTGGTAGGGTTTGTGGCACTCTTGGGCTGGGCGAAGCAGACCGGGCCGGTCAGGGTCAGCAGGAAACTGGCAACCAAACGAAGGTTCATGGTCAGGGCTCCTTCCGGGGGGTGGCGGTTTTCGCGGGCCCGGCTGAATGAGTCGCGTGTGCGAGGGGGAGAGGCTATGACAAAAATGTTCGGTTCAAACGAGGGTATGCGTTGACTAATGAACCTGATGTTCTACTCTTCGGGGCTTGTCCCGGGGCGGTTCTGCGATCCGGGCGTGGACCTGGTCAAGGCACGGGTGGCCTTGGGGGTCGTCAGTGGTGGATTCCGTCGGGCATTGCGCCAGCGGCACTGAGCGAGTTGTCTCCGCCGATTCACGATGAATCGGTTGGGCATGGTTGTTGTTGGCTAGACCTCACGCGGTGTGAGGGCTATTGTTTCGGCCCGGGATTTGGTTCCGGGATTTAGGTAAAGGCACGATGCACTCATGACCGGTGGCAAGATCCGCATTCGGATGGAGGCGTATGACCACATCGCTCTCGACGCTTCGGCGAAGGAGATTGTGGATCATGCCAAGCGCACCAACGCGAAAGTGAAAGGCCCGATTCCGCTTCCGACGCGGATCGAGCGTTACACGGTGTTGCGCGGTCCTTTCATCGACAAGAAGAGTCGCGAGCAGTTTGAGATTCGCACGCACAAGCGGGTGATCGACATTGTCGAGCCCAACGCCCGCACAGTGGAGGCTCTCAATCGCCTCGTCGTTCCTGCTGGTGTGTTTGTGCGTATTAAGGCATGATGTTTCGGCCGCTTTCCTCTGAAGGGAGCGGCCTTTTCCTTGGGGCAGGACGGTTCTGGCCCCGACAACAAGACTTCCTCTGCGGCTTTGCGTTTGAACGCACTGCGAGCATGAAGCGGCCTCGCATGAGGCGAAGGATTCGACGATGTCAGTGATGCTGATGGGAACCAAGTTGGGAATGACCCGAGTGTTCACGGAGGACGGCAAGAGTGTGCCGGTCACCGTGATCGAACTTGGTCCGTGCGTTGTCACGCAGATCCGTACGAATGAGAAGGACGGCTATTCGGCTGTGCAGATCGGGTACGGTGCGATGAAGGCGCGCAACTCGACGATTCCCATGATCGGGCACGATGCCAAGGCGGGCACTGATCCGCTGCGGCGTCATGCGGAGTTTCGCTGCACTGCTGAAGAGGCTTCGAAGTTTGAACTCGGGCAGACGCTCGGGGTTGATGCGATCGATGGCATCGGGTATGTGGATGTCATTGCGACGAGCAAGGGTAAGGGATTCGCGGGCGTGATGAAGCGCTACGGGTTCAAGGGCCAGCAGGCATCGCACGGCGTGGAGCGCAAGCACCGTTCGCCGGGGTCGATCGGTGGGCACGCGACCAATCGCGGTTTTTCGGGCAAGTTGAAGAAGGGCAAGAGAATGTCGGGGCGCTTGGGTGACGAGCGCGTCACGGTTCGCAGTCTCGACGTGGTTCGTGTCGACAAGGATCGGAATTTGCTGCTGGTCAAGGGGCCGGTGCCGGGTCCGAACAAGGGTATTGTTCAAGTTCGCAACGCCGTGCGCCTGAATACAAGCAAGCAGGGCAAGGCAGCCGGGAAGTGATTTGAGACGCGGTGAGAAGCGGTTTCTCGCCGTGTTGTCCGGAGGGTCCGAAAGGAAACCGCCGGACGAAGACAAGTGTGTGCCCCCTTGTGGGGCGTGGAGCAGCCGAGTCGATTTCGGGCTGGCGCACCGGGCGAAAGCGCCTGGGGTCGGAAGACCGACAAGAGCGATCAGGACGAATAGGCGAAGCAATAGTCTCCCGGTTAATTGTGGCCGGGTGAACAAAGGCGCTGGGCGAGGAAAGACATGATTGATGTCCCCGTCTACAACATGAACGGCACTTCGGTCGGCACGATGTCGATCGATGAGTCAGCCCTTGGCGGCACGGTGAATCCGGCGCTGATCAAGCAGGCATATGTTCGATATCACGCGAACCTGCGGCAGGGTTCTGCACGAACCTTGACCCGGGCGGAAGTCAGCGGCTCAAACCGCAAGATGTACCGCCAAAAGGGTACAGGTCGCGCTCGACACGGCAACAAGAAGGTCCCGCACTTCCGTGGCGGCGGCCATGCCTTTGCCAAGAAGCGGGCCCGAGACGACTACCGGCTTGACATGCCCAAGAAGATGCGGCGTAAGGCGAATCGCAATGCGCTGCTCTCGAAACTGCTCGACAACGAAGTGCGTGTGATCGATGGGTTGTCGTTCGCGACGCCCCGCACGAAGGACTTTGTGTCGCTGCTTGCGAATCTGGGGATCGACAAGAAGGCGTTGGTGGCCTTGTCTCCGGATGCGGACAAGAGCCGCAACGCGAGGCTGAGCGGGCGGAACGTCGAAACCGTTTCGCTGTGCCGGGCCGACGAGCTGAACTGCTTCGAGATGCTCAATCACCGGTTCCTGGTGATCGACAAGGGCGATCTTCAGGCGTGGCTGAGTGGTCCGTCGTCGCAGATTGACAAGTCGGCCAAGGTTGAGCCGATGGGACGCCAGGTTGCTGGTGGCGAGGAGGCCGCGTGATGGAACTCTCATACTACATCAAGCGTCCGCTGCTGACGGAGAAGAGCACGGCAGGGATGGAGCAGAACCACTACACGTTCGAGGTGGATCGTCGGGCGTCCAAGACGGACATCAAGGCAGCGATCGAATCGCTGTATGGCGTGAAGGTTGAAGGTGTACAGACACAGGTGCGCAAGAGCGCGCTGCGTCGAACGAAGTTCGGATATGTCAAGCCGTCCCCGACGAAGAAGGCCACGGTCAAGCTTCGCGAGGGCGACGTGATCGAGTTGTTCTAAGGAAGGTCGAAGATGTCGATTCGCGTCTACAAACCGACAAGTGCTGGCCGTCGCAATGCGTCGGTGAACATGCACGAAGAAGTAACGAAGAAGACGCCCGAGAAGGGTCTTCTTCGTCCGAAGCCCAGCAAGGGTGGCCGCAACCATCACGGCAAAATCACCGTGCGCGGTCGTGGCGGCGGGGTGAAGCGCATGTATCGCATGATCGACTTCCGTCGGGGCGATCGCGACGGGATCGAGGGCACGGTGGTGGGGATCGAGTACGATCCCAATCGTTCGAGCCACATCGCGCTGATCGAGTATGCCGATGGGACCAAGCGATACATCATCGCTCCGATCGGGCTCAAGGATGGCATGAAGGTGATTTCGTCATCGACCGAAGCCGCGGAGCCTCAGGTCGGAAACTTCATGCCTTTGCGGTACATCCCGACAGGCTTGAGCGTTCACTGTGTGGAGCTTGAGCCTGGGCGTGGCGGGCAGATCTGTCGCTCGGCTGGTTCGTCGGCGAGGCTGACGAACAAGGAAGGTCGGTATGCGACACTGGTGCTGCCATCGGGCGAAATTCGTCGCGTGCCGATTGATTGCCGTGCGGTGATCGGGCAGGTCGGCAACACGGACCATCAGAATCGTCGCTTGGGCAAAGCGGGTTTGAATCGGAAGCTTGGGCGCCGGCCGAAGGTTCGCGGCGTGGCGATGAGCCACCATGCTCACCCGCTTGGTGGCGGTGAGGGCCGGAGCAAGAGCGGTCGGCCCCCGGTGAGTCCGTCGGGTGTTGAGGCCAAGGGCGGCGGCACGCGTAACCGGAAGCAGCACTCGCAGGATTTGATCATCCGTCGTCGCAAGAGCAAGCGCTACGGGCAGAAGCGGTAAGTTCGTGAAGGAATGAGGACGCATCAATGGGACGCAGTCTGAAAAAAGGTCCGTACGTCGACGAGAAGTTGTACATGAAGGTTGAGCGGCAGCGGCAGCAGGGGCGCCGGGAGCCGATCAAGACGTGGGCCCGCGCGTGCACGATTGTGCCGGAGTTTGTGGGCCAGACGTTTCAGGTGCACAACGGGCGGGTGTTCATGGATGTGTTTGTGACAGAAGACATGGTGGGACACAAGTTGGGCGAGTTCGCGCTGACACGCACGTTCCGCGGGCACACGAACAAGAAGGAAGGGATCAAATCCGGGCGCTGATTGGCGTGCGGGGATCCTTCGGGAGTGATCGGTGAAGATTCGACACGAAAAACTCAAGCAACGTCTCGCAGCAAGCGGGCAGAGCATCGAGCAGTTGGCTCAGGCCATCGAGCGACCGGGGCTTTCCGGGGCGCGCGCTTTGGCAGCGGCTCGCAACTGGGTCCGCGGCAGCGATCACCCGAAATGCACGAAGACAGACATCGAGAAGATCGCGGCGATGCTAGGGTGTGACCTGAGCGACATCACGCGGTTCACCAGCCAGGTTCGTCATCACCGCGGCAGTTCGCGCAAGGCCAAGCTCGTCGCGGACATGATCCGGGGCAAGAGCTTCGTTGATGCACAGAACATGCTGATGTTCAGTTCCAAGCGGGCAGCCGTGAACATCCGCAAGGCACTCGACGCGGCTCGTTCGGACGCCGAAATGGCTGGGATCGACCCGAATGTGCTGGTCGTTGCGGAAAGTCGCGTTGATGAAGGGCCGCACATCAAGCGGTTCAGGCCGAAGGACCGTGGGCGTGCCCACCAGATTCTCAAGAGAACAAGTCACATTACTGTGAGTGTCGAGGAGCGTTCCTGATGGGACAGAAGACTCATCCATTTGGGTTCAGGCTCGGGGTGACGGAAACGCACCGCAGCCGCTGGTACGCGCCCAAAGCGCTGTATGGCGAACTGCTGATCGAGGACGAGAAGATTCGTCGATTCTTGGACCATCGTCTGAACCGCACGCCGCCAAACGCTGCGGTGAGCGACATTCTCATCGAGCGCACGCGCGAAGAGCTCAAGGTGATTCTCAAGACGGCGCGTCCGGGTCTGGTGATCGGCCCCAAGGGTGCGGAAGTGGATCGGATGACGGAAGAGCTGCAGCTCATGACAGGCCGCAAGGTTTCGATTTCGATTATCGAAATCAAGAATGCGGACATGAACGCGAAGCTGGTGGCCGAGAGTGTGGCCGAGCAGTTGTCGAAGCGGATGAGTTTCCGCCGCGTGGTCAAGAGTCGCGGCGAAGCGGTGATGCAGGCGGGAGGGCGCGGAGTTCGCATTCTGATCAGCGGTCGACTGGGTGGTGCGGAAATGAGCCGTAACCTGGATATTCGGCTCGGATCGCTGCCTCTGAGCACGCTTCAGGCGAACATTGATTACGGGTTTACCGAAGCTTCGACTGCGTACGGGCAGATCGGAGTGAAGGTGTGGATTTACAAGGGTGAGTATGCACCCGAGGTTGAAGAAGAACAGTCACGTGCTGCCGGGGCTCAGGCCAGGGCACGTGGTCGTCGTTGAGTCAAGCGAGTATCAAAGGGAATAGACGATGCCTCCCTACAAGATTCCGAAGCGAGTCAAACACCGCAAAGAGTTTCGCCGCGTACGTGAGCGCAAGGCGACGAAGGGTAACTACGTTGCGTTCGGGGACTATGGGCTCCAGGCGCTGGATCAGTGCTGGCTGAAGAGCAACTGCATTGAGGCGGGGCGCATTGCTGCCCAGCACTTCCTCAAGCGTGAGGGCAAGCTCTTCATCCGGGTGTTCCCGGACAAGCCCGTGAGCAAGAAGCCTCTGGAAACGCGCATGGGCAAGGGCAAGGCCGAAGTGGACTACTGGGCGGCGCGTGTCAAGCCCGGGACGGTGCTGTTCGAGATCGCGGGGGTCTCGGAGCCGCGCGCCAAGGAAGCGTTGGTGCGTGTGGCGATGAAGATGCCTATCCGTTGCCGGTTCGTGAAGCGTCGTTTGACGGTCTGATGATTTTGGGAGTGTGCGATGAATGGCGAGCAGGTTCGAGCATTGAAAGACGAAGAGATCGCGATTGAACTCAAGAAGTCGCGCGAGAAGTTGTTCCGCCTGCGCTCGCAGAGCGTGACGGAAAAGGTCGAGGACGTGTCGTCGATCGGGAAGGTGCGTCGCGATGTTGCGAGGCTTCTGACAGAGATTCGTTCGCGGGAGTTGGCGGTCCAGAGCAAGTAAGTCAAGCGGCGGGGCGTGCTGACGCCCCCCGGCGAAGGAACAGTGGTGATGAGCAAACAAGCCGAGCAAGTCAAGGGAATCCGGCAGGGCGTGGTGGAAACCGATGCGCGTGACAAGACGCGCAAGGTTGTCATTCGCTTCCGGGCCCCTCACCCGAAGTACGGCAAGTACGTCAGCCGCCGGACCGTCCTTCACGTGCACGACGAGAACAACGAGTCTCGCACGGGGGATGTGGTGGAGGTCGCACCGTGCCGTCCGATGAGCAAGACCAAGTTCTGGAAACTGGTCCGGATTGTGGAGAAGCGCTCGGGCGAGTGATCGAGATCACGAGATCAATGGTTGAATCGCGGGGAGATGAATCCTCGCATGAAAAGAGGCGTGTCGAGCCATGTTGCAGCAAGAATCGAGATGTGATGTCGCGGATAATTCCGGAGCGAAAACCGCTTACGTGATCCGTGTGTATGGCGGTTCAACCCGTCGCGGCGGGTTCACGCGCAAGATTGCCGGCGTTGGCGATCGCGTGCTCGTGAGCATCAAGAAGGCCCTGCCTGGGGCGGACATCAAGCCTGGCGACATGTCCAAAGCCGTGATCGTCCGTACGAACAAGGCGACGCGTCGGGCCGACGGGTCGTACGTGCGGTTCGACTCGAACGCGGTGGTGCTGATCAATGACGACGGGAACCCGAAGGGGACCCGCATTTTCGGTGCTGTTGCTCGCGAACTGCGCGACCGGAACTACATGAAGATTGTTTCACTCGCTACGGAGGTGATCTGACATGGCAAGACACGTGCGAGCCGGAGACATGGTCATCGTCACCGCCGGGTCCGAAAAGGGGAAGACGGGCGAGGTGTCGAGCGTCAACCCCAAAGCCGAGACAGTCATCGTCAAGGGCGTCAACCTGCGCACCAAGCACATCCGCCCGACCCAGCGCAGCCCGCAGGGTGCGGTGGTGCAGGTGGAGGCTCCGATTCATATTTCCAACGTCAGCCCCGTCGTGGACGGCAAGCCGACGCGTGTGCGATTTGAAAAACGTTCGGATGGCTCGAAGGTCCGCGTCGCGGTGCGTAGCGGACAACCCATCGCAACCATCGCCCGCAAGCGCAAGGGCGACAAGTCAAAGACTGAAACGATCTGAGATCGAGAGAACACATGGCCAAGGAAAAGAGCAAACCCAAGAAGGGCGGAGCAGACAGCGAGTCAGCCAAGGCAGCGCTTGTTGTCTCGGGTCCGCCGCGCATGAAGACTTTGTTCAACCAGACGGTTCGGCCAAAGGTGTCGGAGAAGTTCGGTGTTGCCAACCCAATGGCCATGCCGAAGATCGACAAGGTCGTCATCAACATCAACATGGGGCGTCACCTCGACGGGACCAAGCTTCCGCCGAACGTCAAAAGCACGGTGATCGACACGCTCACAGCGATCTCGGGTCAAAAGCCCGTGATTCGCCTTGCGAAGAAGTCGGTGTCGAACTTCAAGGTGCGCGAAGGGTACGAGTCATCAGCGATGGTGACGCTCCGCCGCGAACGCATGTGGCACTTCCTTGATCGTCTCGTTCACTTGGCTACGCCTCGTATCAAGGACTTCCGCGGGTTGAACGACAAGGCGTTCGACCGGCAGGGAAGTTACTCGATGGGGCTCAACGAGCAGGGCGTGTTCCCCGAGATCAACATGGCGGAAGTGACATTCACGCACGGGATGAACATCAACGTCTGTTTCAAGAATTCGAATCCGGAGATGAGTCGCTTCGTGCTGGCGGAACTGGGAATGCCGTTCCGCAAGCCCGAGGAAGGCAAGTCGAGGTGATCGTCGACCTCTCACAGAAAGACACTCGCAGAGTGAAGAAGGCAAGGAACTCATGACCACGAAGGCACAAGTCGCCAAGAGCAAGCGTACCCCGAAGTATTCATCGCGCATCGTTCGCCGATGCGAACTGACCGGCCGCGCGCGGGGCGTGTATCGCAAGTTCCGCATCAGTCGCATCATGCTGAGGAAGCTGGCCTTGGAAGGCAAGATCCCGGGGATGCGCAAGGCATCGTGGTAAGAAGCGGCTCGAAGAACCACTGAGGACGCAGAATGTCTCTGAATGATCCAATCGCTGACATGCTCACCCGAGTCCGCAACGCGGCCCGGAACCGCAAGAAGACCGTTGTGTGCTTGAACACCAAGGTCTGCCGCGGCATCGCCGAAGCGCTCAAGGGTGAAGGCTACATCACGGACTTCGAGCTCGTCGATGACGGGCGACAGGGCAAGATCAACATCAAGCTCCGCTATGGCCCTCGGGGAGAGACGATCCTCCACGAGATCAAGCGGGAGAGCACGCCGGGATGCCGCGTGTATCGCAAGGTCGACGACCTGCACCACATCCGCCAGGGTCTGGGCATTTCGATCATCTCGACGAGCAGCGGGGTGCTGAGCGATCGTCAGTGTCGCGACCAGAAGGTCGGCGGCGAGTTGTTGTGCACGGTGATCTGACGCGGGAGTGACGCAGGAAGCAGAAGCATTTCGTCGGGGCAGAATCCTGACGGAAGAAGAGGACAGAACCATGTCGAGGATCGGAAAAAAACCTGTCGCAGTCCCAGCGGGCGTGAAAGTCTCGCTCGCGGGTCGCACTGTGCACGTCGAAGGCCCGAAGGGCAAGCTCGAGTTCGAGCATCGCCCCGAGGTGAAGGTGTCGGTCGATGAGAGCGCCAAGGCGATCAATGTCACCATCGACGAGTCGAAGGCTGACGATCGCCTGGCCAAGGCGCTGTGGGGCACGACGCGCGCGATTTTTGCGAACATGGTCGTGGGTGTCACCAAAGGTTACGAGAAGAAACTGGACGTCGTGGGCGTGGGTTGGAACGCGGCCATTGCTGGCAAGACGCTCAAACTCAGCGTCGGCTTTGCAAGCCCGGTGGTGGTCGACATCCCCAGCGGCGTGAACGTCTCTGTCGAGAAGCAGTTGATCACGATCAATGGCCCGGACAAGCAGGCAGTGGGGCAGTTCGCCGCGAAGGTGCGGTCGAAGCGCCCGCCCGAGCCATATAACGGCAAGGGCATCAAGTACGCGGACGAAGTCATTCAGCGCAAGCAGGGCAAGCAGTTCGGCAGTTGATGCCGAAGCGACGGGTTGTACGACCAAGGGATGGCGATCATGGACAGGCAACAGAAAAAGACAGTTCGACGTACGCGTCGCCGGACAGGCATCCGCAAGCGGGTCATCGGGACTCCCGAGAGGCCACGCATGGCGGTCTATCGTTCACTGGCGCACATCTATGTGCAGATCATCGACGATCTCAGTGGGCGTACGCTCTGCTCGGCGTCGACACGCGACAAGGACATCAAGACCAGCGGCGGCGGCAACGTCGACGCTGCCAAAATAGTCGGCACCAAAGTGGCCGAGCGGGCCAAGGCTTCGGGTGTGACGCAGGTCACATTCGATCGCGGCGGATTTAGGTATCACGGTCGGATCAAGGCGCTGGCAGACGCTGCCCGCCAGGGCGGATTGCAGTTCTAACCAGCTCATCAGGAAGAGAAACGTCATGGCAGAAGTTCTGGACGAAGCCAGTCATCTAGAGGCATCCACAGTCAACATCTACCGCACCGCCGCAACGGTCAAGGGCGGTCGCCGATTCAGTTTCGGCGCGCTCGTGGTCGTTGGCGATCACCGCGGGAAGGTTGGGTATGGGTATGCCAAGTCGAAGGAAGTTCCTGCTGCCATCGAAAAGGCGCAGAAGCACGCTCGCCGTGTGCTGGCGTCGGTTCCGATGACCGGGAAGACCATTCCGCACGAGGTCGAAGGCCGCTTCGGTGCGTCGCGCGTTCGTCTGATTCCCGCATCGCCGGGGACGGGCGTCGTTGCGGGCGGCACTGTGCGCACAGTCCTCGAAATGGCAGGAATTACGGACTGCCTGACCAAGTGCTACGGCTCGACGAACAAGCTGAACGTGGTCAAGGCCGTGTTCGCGGGTATCGAGCAACTCCAACTCAGGCAGGACATCGCCTCGCTGCGAGGTGTCGAGATCACAACGACTGATATCGAGCAGCGCGTCGAAAAGGGACAGCGTTTCATGCCCAAGACTTCCGGGCAGAAAATGCAAGGCCCCGTCAACACCGTCGGGCAGGAGCGGCGCGGTGGACGTGGCGGAAGAGGTGGCGGCGGCGGTGGGCGGCGTCGCGGTGCAGAGCAGGACGCTTCGGCATCGACCGAAGCCGGATCGAGCGGAAACTGAACACAGGACTTTCCTGACCGGAGATACCGGACATGATGATTCACGAGATTACCGCCCAAGCGGGCAAGTACAAGGCAAGGAAGCGCATCGGGCGCGGCAAAGGCAGCGGCACGGGCAAGCGCTCAGGTCGTGGACAGAAGGGCGCTGGCGCGCGCTCCGGACATTCGACCCGCTTCAGTTTTGAAGGTGGTCAGATGCCATTCTTCCGTCGCCTCCCGAAGATGGGCTTTAACAACGTTGAGTTCCGGACCCAGTTCTGGATCGTCAACCTCGGCGACATCCTCCAGCATTCAGACTTCGCCAAGGGTGGCGATGTCAACGCGCAGACCCTCATCAAGGCCGGGCTCATCCGCGATGAAAGCCGTGACCTCAAGATCCTGGGCAATCTCGCAGAGGGTCAGAAGGTCGGCGTGAAACTCAATGTCACTGCCCATCGCGTGTCGGCATCCGTTCGTACGCACGTCACGGGCGCGGGCGGCTCGGTCGATGAAACCGGGACGCGGCGTGACCGAGTTCGCGGCGTAGATCGCAACTCGGACGATCACTCACCCAAGAACCAGACCAAGAAGGCCAAGCGTCGCAAGTTCCAGCGAGCCAAGGCCGAGGCTGCCGCAAAGGGCGAAGTCCTCAAGAAGAACTGACAGACTTGCTCAGGCACGAGCCCGCGCAGGCATGAATCGATTGACACCGAATGCTGATTCAGACCATCACAAACGTCTTCAAGATCGACGAGCTGCGGAACAAGATTCTGTTCACGCTAGGCATGCTCGTGGTCTATCGCATTGGGTTCTGGATTCCGCTTCCCGGCGTGAATCAATCGCAGTTGAGCGAGTTCTTTCAGCGCTCGGCAGCCGAGAATAGCGCCGCGACCCGGGTGGCGGAGTATGTCGCGATTTTCTCCGGCGGTTCGTTCGCACAGAGCACGATCTTCGGCTTGGGGATCATGCCATACATCTCGGCCGCCATCATCTTTCAGTTGCTCGGCGGGGTGGTGCCGGCACTCAAGGCACTCAAGGACGAAGGCCCAACCGGACAGCAGAAAATCCAGGAATGGACACGCTACGCCACGGTCGGGCTTTGCATCATGCAGGGCATCGGATGGCTCGCGTTCATGACCCGATCAGGATTGGTATATCCGAACTGGGCTGCCAACCCGTTGTGGTGGATGATGGCCGTCATGGCGCTGACCGCGGGCACCGTGTTTCTCATGTGGCTCGGGGAGCAGATCGACCGCTTCGGCATCGGCAACGGCATGTCGCTGATCATCATGGCTGGCATCCTCACGGGCATGCCCAATGCCGTGATGGCCGTCTATCGCAACTTTGATCCGGCGGACTCCGAAAAGATGGGGTGGCTCGGGCTGATTCTCCTCGCAGCAGGCTTCGTGCTTGTCGTCGCGGGGTCGGTTGTGATCACCGTCGCGCAGCGGCGCATTCCCGTCCAACAGGCCAAGCACACGCGCGGGCGCAAAGTCTTCGGTGGACAGCGCAGTTTCCTCCCGTTGCGCGTCAACCACGGCGGCGTCATGCCGATCATCTTTGCCAGTTCATTGATGATGCTCCCGTCGGTGTTGTTCAGCAGCCTGCACTCGACTGTGCAGAGCAGCGGCGCGGGCGGATTCTGGCCCCTGCTGACCGGATGGCTGAGCGACAACTTCATGATGGGCGAGTTTCCATATGTCATCCTCTACATCTTCATGGTCTACTTCTTCAGTTATTTCTGGATTACCGTCCAGTTCAACCCCGAAGAAATGTCCAAGCAGCTCCGCGATCACGGCTCATTCATTCCTGGTCTGAGGCCTGGGCCTCGCACCGCCGAGTATCTCGAAGCCGTGATGGAGCGCATCACGTACGTCGGAGCAGCCTTCCTGGCGGTCATTGCGGTGCTGCCGATGGTTGTGAATCGCAGTCTGAACATCGACTTTGTAGTGACGCAGTTTCTGGGTGGAACTGGGCTGTTGATTGTGGTGTCGGTCGCGCTGGACTTCCTCCAGCGTGTCGAAGCCGCCCTTCTCATGCGCAACTATGCCGGATTCCTCGGCGGCGGACAGGATGACGCTCGGGGTCCGAAACTGCGTGGTCCGGCGGGTGCCGGAGGGTTCTAACGGTGGCAGGTGACGTCAGGCCGCGCCTGACCTAGTATCTAGACCGGGTTCGATTCGGAGCCGAACAGGCCCAGCCGACCCTGCAAACAGACGAACGAAAACGGGCTCAGGCCCGGAGGAATAGGACGATGAAAGTCAAATCAAGTGTGAAACGCAGAACAAAGGACTGCCAGATCGTCCGACGAAAAGGCAAGGTTTTTGTCATCAACAAGAAGAACCCCAGGTTCAAGCAGCGTCAGGGCTGAGGAGCGACCGCCGTGCCACGTATCGCGGGGAACGACGTTCCCGAACGTAAGAAAATACTTTTCGCGTTGCAGTACATCCATGGGATCGGGCCAAAGTTTGCCGCGGAGATTCTCGCGGAAGCCCAGATCAGTGGCGACCTGCGCGCCAATGAACTGACCGAACAGCAGATCGCCCACATCAATGGGATCATCGATGCGACGTATCTCGTCGAGGGTGCGCTGCGTCGTCAGGTCAGCCAGAATATTCAGCGTCTGCGCGACATCCGCTGTTATCGCGGCGATCGCCATCGTCGAGGCCTCCCCGTGCATGGGCAGCGCACCCGCTGCAACGCCCGCACACGCAAGGGCCGCAAGAAGACTGTCGCCGGTAAGAAGGGCGTCAAGGGCTGATTCTCTCTGGAGCGAAGAACGATGGCCAAGAAGATCAAAAAAATCCGCAAGAACGTCATTCGCGGAATCGCCCACGTCAAGGCGACCCAGAACAACACGATCGTCACCGTCACCGACGTCAATGGCGAAGCGCTGGCATGGGATTCGGCCGGAACGATCGGCTTCAAGGGCGCCCGCAAGGCCACTCCCTTCGCTGCCACTCGCGCCGGTGAGCAGGTCGGGCACAAGGTCCGCAAGATGGGCATGAGCGAAGTCGAGGTCCGCATCACTGGCACTGGTGCCGGCCGCGAATCTGCTGTGCAGGGCCTCGTCTCGACCGGGCTGCGCGTCACCGCGATCGAGGACCACACTCCGGTTCCACACAACGGCTGCCGCCCGCCAAAGCGTCGCCGCGTCTGATTCACGTTTTCCGCTGCCAATCGGCCGACACGCTCGCGTGCTCTCGCCCTTTCGCAGCCTGCCCGGTGCGATGCCGGGCGACATCAAGCGTCTAACCCGCCTGCACACAGAAGTCAGGTTCGAGAGCCACAGATCGAACACGACGAGAAGTGCATCGCGGAAGGTTCTCTCGAGTAGAACTCTGTGGCGAGGATAATTCAATGCGCGTTCGCTGGAGAGGATTCGAACTTCCCACCAAGGTCGTCAGCGACCCCAAATTCAGAACCGACACGTTCGGGCGGTTTGTCATTGAACCATTCGAGCGCGGGTTTGGCACCACCATCGGCAATGCCATGCGCCGCGTGCTGCTCGGCTCGCTCGAGGGCGCAGCTGTCACCGCTGTCAAAATCAAGGGAGCAGAGCACGAGTTTACGACTCTGCCCGGCATCCTCGAAGACGTCACCGACATCGTTCTGAACGTCAAGAACCTCGTGGTGCAGATGGAGGGCGATGAGCCCAAGACCATGCGGCTCGCGGCTCAGGGGCCGGGCGAAGTCACCGCCGACCTCATCGAAGCCGACACCGCCATCACCATTCGCAATCCGGATCTGGTCCTCGCGACGCTCACCAGCGAAGTGACTCTGGAGATGGAGTTCCGCGTCGGCAAGGGCCGCGGTTATGTTCCAGGTTCGGAGCAGTACGCTCGCGGCGACGAGCAGGAAATCTCGCTGATCCCGGTCGATGCGATTTACACGCCAGTTCAGCGTGTTCGGTACAAGGTCGAGGACACCCGCGTCGGTCAGCGCACGAACTTTGACAAGCTGACTCTCGAAGTCTGGACCGACGGCACAATCACGCCCGAAATGGCAATCGTTGAAGCCGGCAAGATCCTCCGCAAGCATCTCAATCCGTTCGTCCAGTACTTCGACCTGGGCGACGAACGCGTGAGCGAAGAGGCTGCTGCTGCAGCGGGCGTCGATGAGGTTCTCATCCGCAAACTGAACATGCCGATCTCGGACCTTGATCTTTCCGTGCGGGCCAGCAACTGCCTCGAATCGGCCCGGATCGACACGGTCGCCCAACTGGTCCAGCAGTCCGAGCAGGAACTGCTCAAACTGCGTTCGTTCGGGCGGACGAGCCTGCGCGAGGTCAAGCGGAAACTGCTGGATATCGGGCTGGATCTGGGCATGGATCTGCCCGAGGGGTATCAGAGCCACTCGATCGGCTGATCGGGAGGGCTACAATCGTGGCCCGACACGGTCGGGTCTTCAGTTGCAGGGAGTTTGTCATGCGTCACCGCAAGGCCGGTCTGAAACTCAATCGCACCACTGCGCACCGTCAGGCGATGCTGCGCAACATGGCTGCCAGTCTCTTTGAACACGGGCAGATCACTACGACGCTGCCCAAAGCCAAGGCCCTTCAGCCGTTCGTCGAAAAAATCGTCACGCGCGCTAAGAAGAACGATCTTCACTCGCGCCGACTGGTTGAATCGATGCTCGGCGGAGACCGCAACGCCTTCGCCTGGAGTTACCTGGCCAAGAACGCGTCGGACGCCGACCGCGAGGCTGTCGAGGAGAAGCGAGACTTCGTCGAAGGCTTCTTCGACATTCCGCCCAGTGACAAGGTCGAACGCAATCGCTACGGCGAACTGCGCAAGGCTCCCAAGCTCATCAACCACATCTTCACGAACGTGGCACCTCGCTTCGAGGACCGCGCCGGAGGATACACGCGCATCATCAAACTCGGACAGCATCGTCTCGGCGACGCTGCTCCGCTGGTTGTGATTCAGTTCGTCGGCAATGAGGATGGCCCCGAGATCGGTGGCAGGCCGAGTACGCGCCGTCGTCAGGCCGACCGACGCACCGCCTACGCCGCAAAACTGCGCAAGGCTGCCAAGACCACAGTTGGCGAATCCGCCTGAGCCACGCACGAAATTTCAAACTCAAGGCCGATCTTCGGATCGGCCTTTTTCATGCGCACACAGTCAACGCAAAGCCACGAACTTCAATTCTCGTTGCAGCCTCGGACTGAAGCCCGAGAACAATAAATCGGATCGTTTCATCTTCGATCTGGAGCAGTTAAGGCTTCAAAATATGGCGAAATTCAAACGCGCACCCGCGTCCACTTGGTCTCAAGTGCCGTACAGTGCGGCGTGCACGCGGAGTAGGAGCCGCGAGTACCCTGAGGCTTCGTTACACCTCAGTACAGCAAGAAACTGGAGAGAAAGGACATACCATGATTGTTGGTCGTTTCGTTAGGCCCGCGCTTGCGGGGGGGCTTGTCGTGTTGGCGTCGATGGCAGGAAGTGCATCGGCCAGCGTCCTCAATCAATACAACCTGATGGTCATGGGCAACCTGACCAGCACGTCCGAAGTTGAAGGCCGTACCTTCGTCGGCGGCAATCTAGGCGGCCCGGCATCCAACTATGCCACGCAGCTCAACCCTCAGGCTCACCTTCTCATCGACACACTGCTCGTCGGCGGGAACATCACCGCAGGCAACATCAACGTCAACGCCGGCAACGTCCGCCGCTCCGGTGCACGGTTTGGCAATATGAACATGAATGGCGGCGGCTCCGAGTCCGTCGACGCCGCAGTGGCCGGGCTTGTCGCTCCATACAGCGCAACACTGTCCAACATCTCTTCGCATCTGGCCTCGCTTACGACCAACAGCACGGTCTCGCTCCCCGGGCAGCAGCCCTCGGCCGCGACGTTCAACGCCAATCCAGGCGGACCCGGCAACTTGGCGGTGTTCAGCATCAACGCTTCGGAACTCTTCTCGAATGGCATGGTGCAGCAGATCAACCTCAACGCCAATGGCGCATCGAGCATCGTGATCAACGTCTACGGCAACAACGTCGTATACAACACCGGCAACTTCGTTGGCGCATGGCATGCTCAGAACGTTCGGGCGACGACCATCTGGAACTTCGTCGACGCGACCTCGATCGATCTTCAGCGGCAGATCAACGGTGCGATTCTCGCCCCCAACGCCTCGCTGACCAACAACACCGCCATCGAAGGCTCTGTGTTCATCGGCGGCTCGTTCACCCAGAACGGCGAGGTTCACCTGCCTGGTTATGAAGGGTATGTGCCAACACCCGGCACGCTGGCGCTGCTCGCCGGAGCGGGCCTCTGTGCATGCCGTCGTCGACGTGTGCGCTGACGCCGAACGGTTCAGGAACAGTCTTCAGAATTGCATTAGGGCGCGGCAAGGTATTGCGCTCCGCGCCCGAATGCAACTTCCCAAATCAGGTCAGAAGGCCATCAACACAGTCTTCGGCCCATCAGGCCGAAGACTTTTATTTTTGCTCGTTCTTTCTGGGCCAATCGAGGCTTAGTTTGGGCTCTCTGTCGCCTAGTCCCCAGGTTGGGTGGGTCAGGATGCGATCTCGAAGAGCACCTCGACTTCGATCGTCGCGTTGAGCGGGAGGGAGGAGCACCCGACCGCAGCCCGTGCATGTCGCCCTCGCTCGCCGAACACGGCAACCATCAATTCGCTCGCGCCGTTGGCAACCTTGGGGTGATCCGGATAGTGGGGGGAACTGGCTACGAACGCCGCCAGGCGCACGACCCGCGACACCCGATCGAGGGACTCCAACGCCGACTTCGCCACCGCGAGGGCATTCAGAGCGCACTGTCTGGCAGCCGCCTGGGCCTGTTCAAGAGACCCCGCATCGGGCATGGGTCCCGTGAGGAGGAGTGAACCGTCCACAAACGGGATCTGGCCAGAAATGTACAGGAGATTGCCGCTGCGCACCCATGGGATATAGGCAGCAACCGGTTTTGGCGCGGCAGGCAGGGTGAGCCCGAGCGAGGCTAGAGAACCCTCTGGATCATAGGGTGTTTTCATTAATTGTGAGTTCCTAATCAAGTTTTGTGGTCGAACGGATGCAACCGGTTGAGCCAAACGTCCGGATCGTGTATTGTATCAAAGGTCTGTGCACAGACTGGCAGCATGTGGGCATGAATTTTGATCGCAATGCCCTGATTTGGTGGTTTCATCCACCGGATTTTTCCTCCACATGCGGCCGACAAGTTGGCCCTCGGCGCGGAACCGGGTTTTTCGCTGAGGATGATCGTCGGCTCAAGAGGCGTAAGGTGACGTTTGGTTGTCACTCTACCCTCGAAGGATGGACCCGGAATCGTGCCGAATCAAGTTTCGTATTCAGTGGCGGTGCGTCTGTTCGGGATTGTCCGACAGAGCGGCACCTGAATCGAATCCTGTACTCGGCGGGTGTTTTTCAGGGAATCGTCGAGGCACTTGTCTGTGCCCGACACAAGTCATGTGGAGAAATAGTCATGAAAAAGTCTCGTAGTGGTTTCACGTTGATCGAACTGTTGGTCGTGATCGCGATCATCGCCCTGCTCATCGGCATCCTTCTGCCGGCACTGAGCAAGGCCCGTCGTACGGCCCAGCAGCTCAAGGACTCGACTCAGATTCGCAACATTTTGCAGTCGATGGCGGTTTTTGCCAACAGCAACCGCGACTCGTACCCCTTGCCCAGCCGCCTGGACAGGAACAACAAGACCATCGCCGGCGCGACTGTCGCGAATCCGGCACTCAAGGACACGACCCGCAACATCTTCTCGATCCTGGTGTTCGACGGTTCGATCCCGACGGAAATGTGCAAGGGCACGACTGAGCCCAACGGCCAGTACGAGCAGTACAAGGAATACCAGCTGACCAGCCCGACCGGGGCGGCCGAGCCGGCGTTCGCACTGTGGGATCCGAAGTTCTCGGCCACTCCTGTGTGCCAGAACTCAACCACGGCAGTTGCCAATCAGCAGACCGTCGGCAACTTCTCGTACGCTCACTCGATGCCGTTCGGCAAGCGCAAGGCGCAGTTCTCCAACACGTTCAGCGCGACTGAAGCCATGCTCAGCAACCGCGGTCCGGAATACACCGGTGGCGGGGCGACGGCCGCGTGGGAACTCGTGACCGGACCCACCGGCACGCTGTCCAACACGCTGCTGATCCACGGCAGCCGCACCAAGTGGGAAGGCCTCATCGGGTTCAACGACGCTCACGTCGAGTTCTCGACCGAGCCGAACCCCGAGAAGCTGATCTTCACGTTCTCAGGTCTGGCTGAAGCGAACCGCACTCAGCCCGACAACATCTTCGTCAATGAGAATGACCTCGATCGCACGATCGTGACCGCGGCCAACCTGGCCTTCGAGCAGCGCAATGCTTGGCTCCGCCAGGTGTCGAACATCTCTGGCGCGGGTACCAACCTGACCATCACGATCTTCATCGACTGATCCTGCTGGATAGTCTGGCAAGAATCTTTGCGAGGTCCGCGGCAGTGTGTCGCGGACCTCGTCTTTTTGTCTTCCTTCATGAGCGAGCCGGGCTCACCTGCGTTGGCGCGATCTACACTGCCGGTCGATATGCGAATCGCAACCTGGAATGTGAACGGGATTCGAGCCGCTTCGCGCAAGGGTTTGGTCGAGCACATCGCGCGACTTGCGCCCGATGTGCTGCTCCTTCAGGAAGTGCGTGCTTCGCCCGAGCAGGCCATCGCGTCGTTCGGGCTGAGCAGCGACTGGCACATGCACTGGCATCCAGCATCGAAGCCTGGGTATTCGGGCACGGCAGTGCTATCGCGCCAGCCGATGAAGATCGAAAGCATCGGGCTCGCGGGCGCCGCTTCGGATGATGAGGGGCGACTGATTGTCGCGCGTATTGGACCTGTGCGCGTTGCGAGTGTGTACCTTCCTTCAGGCTCATCTGGAGAGCATCGGCAGGCTGAGAAGGACCGCTGGCTCAAAGCGTTCATGCCTTGGGCGCAGCAGTTTCTCAGTTCGCGCGTGCCGACGATTCTTGGCGGAGATTTCAACATCGCGCACACCGCGCGTGACATCTTCTATGCCAAAGCCAATGAGGGGACATCAGGATTTCTGCCACATGAGCGAGCATGGTTCGGCGATCTGCTCGGCGCCGGGTGGCGCGACTTCGTGCGTGCCGCGCATGGCGACGTGGATGGGCCGTATTCGTGGTGGTCGAATCGGGGCAATGCGAGAGCACTCGATCGCGGGTGGCGTATTGACTACGTTCTTGGAAACAAGGCTGCGGAGAAGCGAGTCGAGCGCACCTGGATTGATCGCCAAGGCGGCCTCGAAATATCCGATCACGCGCCCGTGCTCATTGAAGTGCAGACCTGATTGGTGCGGCTCAGGACTCAGTTGCGCGTGGCATTTTTGCGCGACGACGGCGCGGAGTCCCTGAAATGGCGCCGCCATAGACATAGTGCGGGTTGTCTTCAATCAGTCGCGCATGGCACACGGCGCACGCGAAATCCCAATCGCCCAGTGCCTGGTGCTTGATGCGGTACAACTTCCGCGTCGGGTGCATGCACTGCGGGCAGACCCTCACCGGCTTGTTGGCAGCAGCGGGTTGACCGGGCAAACGCTCAGACATGAAGAATCACTCCAGAAATCAAAGATGCTTGACCAGCAGAACGCCGTCATGGGAGCGATGTTGCTGACATCTTACCGCACGGCGGTGGTTCATTGGGAACGCACGATCTGCTCTTTCGGGGGGGTCTCTCTCCCTCCGGCGAGTCAGTATCGGCATTCAGGAACGCCACGGATGAATCAACCACCTACTTGCGGGCACAATGCTGAAGCGCAAAATCTGCGCAATCCGCACACACAAGATGACAACCGCGAAAGTTTTGGCGTTATACGGACCCGGCATCGCTCGTGGCGCTGGGTGACGCGGTGAGCGTGAGGTCGTCAGGGCCGCGATCAGCCAACACGCGTGCACCGAGGGCCGCGATCATCGCTGCGTTATCCACACACATATCCACCGGAGGCAAATGCAAAGAAATCGCATGCGTGCGAGCCAAATCCGTCAGTGCTCGCCTCAGGTGCGAGTTTGCGGACACACCACCACCGATGAGCAGCGAGCGTGGAGGCTCGCTCACAGCATCGATGGCGCGGCGGAGCTTGATGACAATGGCGTGAACTGCGGCACGCTGAAATGACGCCGCGAGGTCGCGCTTTCGCGCATCATCGAGTGGCGCAGACGCGTGGCGGGCAAAGCCGCCGGGAACATCACGACGCGGTGTCCCTCGCACAGCATAGAGCACGGCGGTCTTGAGCCCACTGAACGAAAAATCAAGTGAGTCGTGTTCGAGGCGCGCGATCGGAAAGTCGAAGGCATGGTCGTTCGCGTCTGGTGCATGAGCAAGGCGGTCGATCGAGGGCCCACCTGGCTGAGGCAGATCGAGCATGCTCGCGACCTTGTCGAAGGCTTCGCCGATAGCGTCGTCGCGCGTGCTGCCGAGGCGAACGAGCGAAGTTGGTGAAGCGCATGAGAAAAGTGAGGTGTGCCCGCCACTGACGACAAGCCCGAGCGCGGGATAGGCAGCCAGTGGATCGGACGCTGTGATGGCGGCTGCATAGAGGTGGGCGTGCAGGTGATCGACACCGACAAGCGGACGACCAAGTGCCCACGCAAGCGACTTGGCCGCGGCGACGCCCACGAGCAGCGAGCCGATGAGCCCCGGACGGTGGCCTACAGCGACGAGTTCAACGTCGCGCAATGTGACGTTGGCGCTGTTCAGTGCGCTGCGAATGACGGCGCGAATGCGCTCAGCATGCGCGCGGCTGGCAATCTCGGGCACGACGCCGCCATACTCGGCATGCAGATCGAACTGCGATGCGATGACATTAGAGCGCACTCGCACACCATCTTCGACAATTGCTGCTGCGGTTTCGTCGCATGATGTCTCGATGCCGAGAACAATCACGTCAGGAGTCTCCGTTGGTAATGGGCTCGACGCCGGCCTCGAGGAGCCACAGTTCGAGATTCGGGTTGTTGATGCGCAGGGTGGCCACGGGCTCGCCGCGGGCATCTTGGACGATGAGTGTGCCTCCTGCGACGCTGAGTTCGTCATCCCACAGGTCGCGCGGGGCTGTCGAGTGATCGATCCCGGCATCGAGAGCGCTGAGTTGTCGGAGCACGCGGTCGAGCTCGCGTTCGATGCGATCGCGGCGGAGCATGAGTCGTGCGATCTCGTCGGCTTCGATGGCGTCGGGGGCGACACGCGAGGCGTCGACCTCGGGCCAGGCACCGGTCGCGGCGCGTGATTGAGTAGCCTGCATCGCCATCGACAGTTGCGGATCCTTGAGCGCTTCGGCGATCCAATCGGGCGAGGTCCATTCGTCGGTTACTGCGTTGGCGTTGGTGCCGAGGCGGATGATCTCGCGCTGACGGCGCGCGATTCGACGTTCAAAGTCCTGCGCATCGTCGAGCGGAACGAAGTAGCCCGGCGTTGGATCGACGCCCCAGACTGTCGCGTCGGGTGTGCGATCGAGGCACCGGCCAGACGGGAGGTAGTAGAGTTGTTCGGTGATCTTGAGAAAGGCTCCGGGCTTGGAGGGGACGGGTCGAACGCTCTGGACGCTGCCCTTGCCGAAACTGCGTGTGCCGACGATGATGGCGCGATCGTTGTCGGCCAGCGCGCCGGCGACGATCTCGCTGGCTGAGGCACTGCGGGCGTTGATGAGGACCGCGAGCGGGACACGTTCGTATGAGTCGCCTGGGGTTGCGCGGGCGACGGCTTCGGGTTGCTGGCGGCCGCGGGTCGAGACGATGACACCGTCTTCGAGAAAGAGATCGGCCAATCGAATCGCTTCGTCGAGCCTGCCGCCCGGATCGTCGCGCATATCGAGGATGACGCCAGCTAGATCGCGGTTGGCTTCGATCTTTGCTTCGTCTAGGGCAGCCTTGACCTCGTCAGTGATGCGATCGGTGAATCGTGCGATGCGCACATAGGCGATGGCGTGCTGTGGGTCGATGAGGAATCGCCATCGACCGTCGCCAGCCAGATCGCGTGAGAAGCCTTGCACATCGCGTGTTTTGATATGGTCGCGCATGACGGTGATATCGAGGACTTCGCTTCCGCGGTGGATCGACAGCACGACAGGGGTGTTCGGTTTACCTTGAAGGAGGGCGATGCAATTCTCGACGCTGAGCCCTTGCGTTGATTGGCCGTCGATCGCGCGAACCTGATCGTCCGGGCGCAGGCCTGCCGCGAGCGAGGGCGAATCATCCATCGGATTCATGATGGTGAGCCAGCCATCGCGGAGACTGACTTCGGACCCGATGCCGACGTATTCGCCGCTCAGGGCCTTGTTAAACTCGCTTGCGTCGGCGGGAGGGATGTAGATGGTGTGCGGGTCGTCGAGCGCGTCGATCAGGCCCTGAATCGCCGCGGTCTGGAGTGTGTCGCTGTCAACGTCGTGGACATACAGGCGGTCGATCATGGCCTTGACGTCGATCATTGGATCAAAGAAGGCGTAGTCGCTCTGACTCTGCACGATCGCCAGGGTCGAGCCGACAACGGCCACCCCGAGGAGTGAGAAAAGCGAGAGCTCGCGAGTGCGTCTGGTCATGGTTCGGCTCCGAAAGCGCGGGACTGATCGTGTATCGTATGGAGGATCGCACTTGTTCGAAGCGGCGAGGTCATCGCAGCGACCTACAGTCTCTGGTATGCCCCCATCAAAGGAACGATCTTCGATCAAGGTTGAATCAGAACGCGCCGTTCTGGCAGCGGTGCGATTGCCTACAGACAGGTACGAATTTGCCGACCCGTTCGGCGAACTTGCGGAACTGGCCAAGCAGGCCGGGGCCGTCGTAGTCGGCACGCTCGAGCAACGGCGTGAGCGCCCCGAAGCCGGGACATTCATGGGTAAGGGCAAAGTCGAGGAACTCAAGGCGCTATGCGAGGAACTCAAAGCCCAGACGATTATCTTCGATCATGACCTGTCGCCCAAGCAGATCGCGTCGATCGAGAAGATCACAGAGCGGAAGGTGCTCGATCGGTCAGAGTTGATCCTTGACATTTTCGCCAGCCGCGCGACGACACACGAGGCCAAGCTGCAGGTCGAGATCGCGCAGCTTGAGTACACATACCCGAGGCTACGGGCGATGTGGGACCACCTCGAACGCATCGTGGGTTCGGGCGGGATTGGCGGCGTGGGCACGCGCGGGCCTGGCGAGCAGCAGCTCGAAATCGACCGAAGACTCGTGCAACAGCGCAAGAACCAGCTGCAGGCCGAACTTCGCGTCATCCAGGAACGCAAACGCCGCGCTGTCTCGCAGCGCAACATCGAGAACTTCACCGTCGGACTGGTCGGCTACACCAACGCGGGCAAGAGCACGCTGTTCAACACCCTGACGACCGGCGGCGCGTACGCCGACGATCGCCTGTTCGCGACCTTGATGACGCGCACACGCCAGTGGGATCTTGGCGGCGGCGAGATCGTGCTGCTGTCGGATACGGTCGGGTTTGTGCGCGATCTGCCGCACCAGTTGGTAGCGTCATTTCGCGCGACGCTCGAAGAGGCGACACACGCCGATCTGCTCCTGATCGTTCTTGATATCTCGGACCCAGCAGCGGAAATGCAACTCGAAACGGTTAACCAGACGCTCGACGATTTGTTCGACGAGGTTGAGGAGCACGAGCGACGTCAGCACCGCGCATTGGTGCGCGATGGGGCTGGGATCGCGCGTGTCTGGCAGAGGCCGCAGCGTCTTGTGCTGCTGAATAAGGTCGATCGACTTGCCGACAACCGCGACATGCTCGTATGGCAGGCCAAGCAGCCCGGGTCGATCGCGATCTGTTCGCTCGATGCTCAATCGGATCCGAGGCGAATCGGGCACGAAGACTTGCGACAGTTCGTTCTCGAGCAGGTTCGCGGGCCGATGCGTGAAGCCGAGATCAGTGTGCCAATGTCACTCAGCCGCGCTGTCCACACGCTCGAAAGTCGCGGCGCAGTGCTCGAACGGATGTACGAAGGCGAGCGGGTTCGGCTGCGGGTGAGGATCGGCGCGAGGCAGTTGTCGCGGGTCGTGGCGACGGGGGCTGGCATTGAGGTACTCAGTGACGAAGCGGTGGCCGGGCAAACCGATGCTCAGGCAGCGTCGGCGTTGGACTTGCCGGGTTGATGCGCCGATACTTCGGGGCCTCGGACAGTCGAGGTTTGCCACCTTAGCTCAGTTGGTAGAGCGGAGCTTTCGTAAAGCTCAGGTCGCTGGTTCGAGTCCAGTAGGTGGCTTTCTGCGCATTCCCCAACCCCGTTTCTAGGGTGATTCGATCAGATCGGGCCTGCGGAGGACAAGCACGCACTTTGTATACGCCGTTTCGAATCCCAGACGGCGGGCGTTGCGCTCGGTCGAGATCCGCGGTTTGGATTGAATCGTCGCCCAGATCGCCCCCTGCTCGCGGGCATGTGCGAGTCGGGCCGTGATCAGTGCCTGCTGCACGCCACGGCGGCGAAACTCGGGCAAGACCGATGTCGCAATCAGACACGCGATCGAATCCGTGCCCTGAGGCGACGCGATTTCGACCCCGCCGGCTCCAACGACCTCGGTTCCGCAGACTGCGACAAAGCACGCCACACGCGGGTGAACCGCCACGCGGCGAGACGCCTCATAGGAGATCGCATAGCCCACGCTGTCGGGCTGAGTGAACCCCGAACTGGACACACGGATCCACTGGTCAACCTGCTCCAGATCGCCCGGACTAATACGGCGGATTTTGATGCCCTCTGGCGGCCGACACGCCAGCGCGGGGTCGGTTGCACCAATGTCGGTTGAACGTGCGAGGACAGTCTCGAAGTCGGCCAGCACAAACCCGCGCACCGCGAGGCCATCGATGAGTGTTCGATCTGCAAACGGGCAGAGTTCGACGCGCGGGGCGCACCCACGCGAGACGTAGAACTCGACGAGACGGTCGAGTTCCGCGTCGGTCACACGCCCATCGAGCGACAGGCCGCACGCCTGATTCGTCCACGAACCGGGCGCAGTGAATGACATCATCCCGCCCATGATCGGTTCAGCCAAATCGGCGATCTCGGCCACACCAAGAGCCTGTCGATGTTCTTCGAGATGGGCGATGTGTTCTGGATCGATCATTGAACACTCAGCAGTCGGGGGAATCACTTATGCACAAGGTTGCAGGCGTGCGTTACAGTGGTTAGACTCTAGCCGAAGTGCACCATCGGCCACGAGTCGAAGGAGGATTCATGAGCGACATCACGACAAACAAACTGATCATGGTCATCATTGCTATTCTGCTCCCGCCCCTGGCGGTGGGGATGGTCAAAGGCGTTGGGGGCGCGCTGGTGCTGAACATCATTCTGTGGTTGCTGTTCTACATTCCAGGGCTCATCCACGCGCTGTTCGTCGTGCTCAAATAAAGCCGCGCTCAGTGTGCAGGCGTCAGGCCTGCCGCAAGTTTTCGAGTTCAGGCGGGATTAACTCCGACAGTTCCGTCGCGAGCATGCCCGCCGATGCCGCGCGGGTACGCGCCCACGTCTCGCCAGCCCGGGCGTGAGCCATCACCGCGATGGCCGCGAGTGTAAAGCAATCGCACGGGCGATCGGCAGATGCGATCAATCCGCCGATGACCCCCGCAAGCACATCGCCCGTGCCTCCCGTGGCCAGACATGGGTGCCCCGCTTCGCAGCGCCACATCCGGTGCCCGTCGCTGACGATCGTTCCCGCGCCCTTGAGCACCACCACCGCCCCGAGGCGTTGGGCCAGGGTTGCGCAGCGCTCCTCGCGCTCGGCATCGGTCGCGGGTGTTGATCCGCTGCTGCTGCTGCCCACAGCGCGTTCGAGACGAACAAACTCGCCGGGATGAGGCGTGAGGACGGCTGGGGCACGCAGGTCCTTCCAGATCTCGGGATGAGTTGCCAGTTCACCGATCGCGTCGGCATCGAGAACGACCGGCACAGCATCCTGCGTGATCGCGCGCAGCACCAACGCCGAGACAGCCGGGCCCGCACCAAACCCCGGGCCGATCACGATCGACGATGCGGTTGCAGCGTAGCGATCGAAGCAAAGCACAGCCGCCTGCGGATCCATCAGGCCACCCGGCGCAACCGGAACCGCAACGCCGGTAGCAAAGAGCGCGGCTCCGATGACGGCATCAATGATCGGTGCAGGAGCAAGAATCCGAATAAGCCCCGCGCCCGCCCGGGCAGCACCGCACGCTGCCAGAACCGGCGCGCCGATCATGCGCGCATCGCCCGCCGATCCGCCGACGATCAGTACCGTGCCGAAGGTGCCCTTATGGCCCATCGCAGGCCTCGGCGCCAGTAACGGGAGAGAAGTGATGCGCTCCATGACTCGGATGATATCGCACACAGGCCAGCGCGCCAGACTTCACAAAGAAAGCCGGGGTGGACAAGCCCATCGGCCCATCCACCCTGGTTCCCTCTACGCAAAAGCCTGAATCATTTCAGGCCTGACTTACGGACAACCCTTGCTGAACGCCGCGAGGAAGCCCTGCACATCGAAGAAGTTGAACTCGCCATCGTTGTTGAAATCAGCCGTCGGATCCTGGGCCGCGAACAGCGCGAGGAAGGCCTGCACGTCAAAGAAGTCGAGCACGCCGTCTCCCGTCAGATCCACATCACACTTGCTGATCGGATTCTCACAATCGAAACTGGTGATCGCAAACGCATCGACCGCGGCCTCGACATACGCCTGCGGCCCGAGGTCCGACGCAACGAATCGCACGCGCATCGTGTTCGTCGGCGTGATGACATCGGCCACGCGGTGACTCACATGGAACCACCCGCCCGAACTTTGCGGCCCGGTTGGCCCGACGGTTTCGAGATTCTGCCACGACGCGCCGTCGTTGTTCGAAATCTCGACGACGAACACATCGATGCCGGGGTTGGCGCCGTAGGTGTTGTGAAACCACCGCGCGTATGAGAGATAGGCATCGCCGCCGGTGGCGTCAAAGACCGGGCTGGTCAGCGTGGTGGTGCCGTTGTCCACGTCGGAGTTGCCGTTGCGATTGGCGGTGACATAGCACCACCCCGAGCCGTCGTAATCGCTGGTCGGCGAAGCCCACGCATCGCCGGTGACTGGAATCGCGCGTTCCCACGCTCCGTCGGTCAGGCCGCCTGAGTTGGTCACGGTCCAGCCGAGATTGGTGTTGAAGTTGTCGGCAAAGGCGACGTTGAAGTTGCCTGCCGTTACGCTGAACGGGTTGTTCTCGCCCCCGGCCGGCGCTGCCACAATGCCCGCTGTCACGCCTTCGGCTGTGACGAAGAACTCCATCGGATTCTCGCACAGTGCCATCGGCAACTGGCCCGAGTAGGCGTTGCCGCCAACACTCGACAGCGGTGTCGAGATGAACGAACCGCCGTTGTTGCGTGCGTGCAGCATCGCTGTATTGGGCACGAGCGAATCTTCGACCACGAGAATCGTGACATCCGCAGTAAGCGTCGTGCCCGGATCGACCAGCGAGGGAACGGATGCGACGAGAATGCGCACGCCGCGCTCCATCATGCCTTCGGGCCCGACAAGCGACACGACTTGAGGCCCGCTCGGGACTGAGTGCCCGACGACTTCGCACCGCCACTGTCCGGGCTCCGGATTGTCAACGAGCACCTGCTCGATGTTGTCGCGGCGGTTGGGCACCGTACGCACCGCAGCAGCCGACGGAACGAGCGGGTTGAGCGTCCAGGGCTGGAACACCGCACCGCTGGGCGAGACCAGCCGGATATCAACATCGTTGATCAGCGCGACCGTCGCGTTCGCGGCTGCAGGAACATCAGGCCATGCCGCCGTAACCTTGACCGAAGTTTCTCCGGGATCAACAGTAAAGTAGAACGAACGCACTTCGCCGTTTTCGATGTTGACTTCCTGATGCGAGTCGAGCCTCATGTGGTCGATCGCGCTGGTCGCGCGGATCGAGCCGTAGCCGAACTGGTAGTCGGGCCCGGGGTTGCCCAGATCGACCGCGGTGTGCGCGAGCAGCGCCTTGACGGTCGAGGAAAGCGGATCGCTGCGGCCGGGGAACTGAATGCGATAATCCTGGAGCATGAGCGCGACAATGCCGCACGCGGTGGGCGATGCCATCGACGTGCCGCACGACACGCTCGTTGCGGTGTCGCTCGATGACGCGGCGCTCGTGACGCCCCCGTCACCGTTCGACTGGCACCCGGGCGCGACGAAGTCGGGCTTGAGTCGCCCGTCGTCGGTGGGGCCCCACGAACTGAACGATGTCATCGAGTCGTTGTTGGCGTTGACCGCGCCGATGCACAGGTGGTTCTTGGCGCCAGCGGGCGGGGCCGAGGAGTAGTACGACCCGTAGCCTTCGACATTGCAGCGCGTGCCCTGTCGTTCATTGCCGGCCGCCCAGACGATGATCGGTGCCGGCCCGATCGATCCGCGCGCGATGCTGTCGATCACGACATCGGTAATGCCGTAATCCCCTTGAATCGAGCAGGGGAAGCCATTGGTCTCGGTGTTGGTGCCGATCGAGTTGTTCATCAGCACCACGCCGTGGTTGTTGATCGCGTTGCCGTAGTCCAGCTCGATGTCTCCGGGGTTGGTATAGAGGAACGTCCCGGAGCCATCGGTCTGGAACCCGGCCGTGAACAGCGTGGCGTTGGGCGCCATGCCGCGGTGATTGCCTGTACCGACAGCGCCCGAGCCTCCGACCGTCGCTGCGACGTGCGTGGCGTGCGAGATGATGCTCGCCGAATCGATCGAGGTGATGCGTCCTGCGTAGAACGAGTGCGTCAGGCGAGCGCGCCCGGCGTCATAGATCAGCGCGTTGACGCCCGTGCCGTCGAGCCCGTAGACGCTCTGCACCGTATCGACAGCCGTCAGCGCCCGGTTCTCGTTGTTGCGCTTGAGCGCGAGCTCGCTCATCTGCGGCAGGGCCGGTTCGATCCATTGGATCGCGTCCATCGCCGCCAGTGCTTCGACCTGGTCGCGAGGCATCTCCACGACGTAGGCGTTGGCGCTGATCATCAAGTCGCGCACGGTCCCGCCGAACTGCTCGATGAGCTTCTCGGCCGCCATATCCAGCGGCGCGTCCTGATGGAACTGCACATACACGCCGATGACCGGGTTCTCCGGCGTGCCTCCGACTTCCGCCCACGCTGTGCGCTGGCCGGTGGTGAACAGTTCGTGCAGTTTCCAGTTCGTGTCGATCGCGCGCACGCGAGCGATGCTGCTCAGGGTGACCGCGCGCCCCGCGTCGAAGCTCGGCCCGCTCAGCGCAGCGAAGTACGCTCCGCCTCCGATCGGCGCGAGCACATTCACCCCAGCCGTCGCCATCTGTTCGCGCTCGGCCGTCGAGAGCGCGCGGGCAAACTCGATCACCACGCGCGTGTTGCCTTCGCGCGCTGCCAGCGTGGCCAGCGCTTGCTGAACCTGGGCGGGCGTGTGCGCCTCGAGGATCCCGTCGGGCGATGAGCGCCACTGCACCTGCGCGTGACATGAAAAAGCCAATCCGGCGACGGCGGCCAGCGCGATCGCCACTGTTCGATTCCGAGTCTTCGACATGCTGCTCCCCTGAACCTGCGTGTGAGATGTCTCAGACCTCAACGCCCCTCGCGCCAAGGCCGACATCCCAAGGTAGCAGATTTCGCTGCCCGCGGGTAAGAAAAATGCCCAAGACCGCCCTCCGACGGGCCCCGAGGCGAACTTTGTGCGAACACCGCAGAATGCAAAGCCCACCCGCTCCGTGTCATGCTGGGCAAGGACGAGCCCGACTCACGACGCCCCGCTCACGACCTCTTCCTCTTCTTCTTCCGGTCCCGGCGCATCCTCGTCGGCGGCCAGCACCGGCCTCTCGGCCGAGCCCGCATTCGGACGCACGCTCAGCGTCCGGAAGGGCAGCAGCCTCGGCACGAACGCGGGCACATGGATCCACGTCAGCAGCGGCAGTGTCAGCACACGCACGATCGAGCTGATGATGAACAGCATCAGGTACGCCTCGCGGTCGCTGCCCAGCGTCTTGAGAATCGCCGCACCGATCATCGCCCCGACGACCACGCACACCGCGTTGAGGAAGTTGTACAACGTGAGCATGGCCGTGCGCTTGGCCGCGGGGATCGACTCAAAGAGCATCAGCGTTGTCGCCAGCTCATAGCACGCCCACGCGAAGCCCGCGGCGAACTGCAGCCCGATGAGTGCCACCGGGTGGTCCGTGACGGCCCAAACCGCCGCCAGCGGGATGATCGCGATGCCCCCCATCCACAGCAGCGCCCGCTCGCCGATGACCTTGGCGATGCGCCCGAGGAACGGCAGCGCGATGATCTTGCCCACGAACGACGCGATGAGAATCAGCGTGAACGTCGTGTAGCTGAACTCGAGCTGCCCGAGCATGAACGGCGTGAAGTACGGCCCCGAGATCTGCACGCACACCTGCACGCACAGCATGTACAGCAGCAGCCGCCCCCCCGAGGCCGAAAACTTGCCGAAGACCAACTCGCGCATCGGCAGGTGCTGCTCGGTCTGCGGGATGGGCCTCGGCTCGGCGATCGCCCCGTGCAGCCACACGCACGCGAAGCGCGCGATCATCGCGATGATGAACGGCACGAGAAAGATCGCGGGGCTGCGCTCGGTCTCGCTCTGACGGATCAGCAGCCCGGTGGCCACCAGCCCCAGCACGATGCCCACCTGCGCCACGCGCCCGCGCGACGCGAAGTAGCGCGAGCGAATCGGCCTGGGCACCACGGTGCCGATCCACGTGTTCCACGCCGGCCCCGTCGCCAGGTTCGCCCCCCAGTACATCGCCGCGGCCGCGAACACGAAGAACGCCGAGCCCTTGCCCATCGCCGCCATCACGATCATCGGCACGAATGCGATCGACTGCAGCGCGGTGCAGATGATGACCCACTTCTTGTGCGAATCGAGCAGCCGCACCATCGTCGGGCTCATGAGTTGAATCGCCGCCCCCATCAGCAGCGGCACCGACGCCAGCAGGCCCACCTGAATCTCGCTCATCCCCACCGCCAGCCCGAACGCGCCGAAGTACGCCTCCCCGCAGCCGACCATGATGGCGAACAGGAAGGCGTCGGCGGTCGAGAAACCGAGGTAGCGGCGGGTGCGCGGGGTGGTCATGGTGGGGGTCTGGCTGGAAAAGGCGAGGGTAGGCGGGCACCGGCTGTGTTATGGGCCCGCAGAGTCGAGATCGGCAGCCTTCAGCCTCGTTTTGGTGCATGCACCCGCAGCGGGCTCACTCCCCGCCCACTTTCTCGACCGGGTGGCGTGGCCATGGCTCTGCATGGCCACGATCAGTGGCCCAGCTCCGTCCACAGCATACCCCGCCTCGCTGCGCAAAGCCAAAGCATCGGGACTCTGCCCAGTGAGCCTCCGTCATGGCCATGCAAAGCCATGGCCATGGCACCTTGTCCCTCACCCGCCCATCATCGTTTTCACCGTGCTCAAGCCCCGCCCCGCGATCTCCTCTTCGATCGCCTCCACAAACTCGTCCACCGCCATCGCCCCAAGATCCTTCTCGATGCCGAGCGCGCGCACGCTCACCGTCGCGTTCTCCTCATCGCGCGGGCCCACCACCAACAGGTACGGCACCTTCATCTCCGACCCGTGCTTGATCTTCGCCTGCACGCGCTCGTTCGAGTCGTCGAGCGTCACGCGCACCTCGGCAGCCTTCAGTTTCGCTGCGACCGACGCCGCGTACTGGGCGCTCTTCTCGCTGATCGGCAGCACGCGGACCTGCTCGGGGCTCAGCCACGTCGGAAACGCCCCCGCGAAGTGTTCGATCAGCACGCCGCAGAAGCGCTCCATGCTGCCGAAGGGCGCGCGGTGGATCATGACCGGCCTGTGCGGCCGGTTGTCAGGCCCGATGTACGTCAGGTCGAAGCGCTCGGGCAGGTTGTAATCGACCTGCACCGTCCCCAGTTGCCACTCGCGCCCGATCACGTCCTTGACAACGAAGTCGATCTTCGGGCCATAGAACGCCGCCTCGCCTGGTTCCTCGCTGAAGGGCACGCCCAGCGAGGCCGCCGCCTCACGACACGCGCGTTCGGCCTTGTCCCACACCTCCGCCTTGCCCACATACTTCCCGCTGTCCGGATCGCGCAGCCCCACGCGCACGCGATAGTCGCTCATGCCCAGCGTCTTGAAGATCACCTTGACCAGTTCCAGGCAGCCGGTCACTTCGGCCCCCACCTGATCTTCGGTGCAGAACAGGTGGGCGTCGTCCTGCGTGAAGCCGCGCACGCGCGTCAGGCCGTTGAGTTCGCCGCTCTGCTCCCAGCGGTACACCGTCCCGAACTCGGCCAGACGCACCGGCAGGTCGCGGTATGAGTGCGGCTGGCTGGCGAAGATGCGGATGTGGTGGGGGCAGTTCATCGGCTTGAGCATGAAGCCTTCGATGTTGCCGGTCTTCATGCGGTTGGCCAGGTCCGCGCACGAGCACCCTTCGGCGATGAGGCTGTCCATCTCCTCGCGCTCGACCAGCGGCGGGAACTGGCTGTCGGCGTAGTACGGAAAGTGCCCGCTCGTGCGGTACAGATCGAGTTTGCCGATGTGCGGCGTGAACACCTGGTGGTAGCCTTGCTTCCGCAGTTCGGCCGCGATGAACCGTTGCAACTCATCGCGGATCACGCCCCCGGCCGGGGTCCACAGGATCAGGCCCTGTCCGACCATGTCGTCGATATGAAACAGCCGCAGGGCGCGCCCGATGACCCGGTGGTCGCGCTTCTTGGCCTCCTCGAGGCGCGTCACGTGCTCATCGAGGTCTTTCCTGCTGAAGAACGCCGTGCCATAGACCCGCGTGAGGCGGTCGCTGTTCTCATCGCCGTGCCAGTAGCTCGATGCCAGGCTGGTGATCTTGAACGCCCCGATGCGTCCGGTGCTGGGCACATGCGGGCCGCGGCACAGGTCTTCAAAGTCTTTCCCCGGCTGGCCCGTGGCGTAGAACGACAAGGTGAGGCTGCCCGCCTCGTGGGCACGAAGGGCGTTGTCCACCTTGTACTTGCTCCCCTCGCCCTTGAGTTTGGTCATGCCTGCGTCATGTGTGACCTCGTAGCGGGTGAAGGCTCTGTCCTCGGCGACGAT
>JAANMU010000020.1_pt1 | contig 167774 bp, 124 predicted proteins | sample 7279701 | NCBI WGS metagenome assembly JAANMU01 (sample SAMN14094539, study PRJNA606508) | bioreactor metagenome | isolation source: A lab-scale SPAN reactor treating ammonium-rich wastewater day 57 | place: Ireland: Galway | collected 2017-03-13
TGGGCACGGTTCTGTGGTTGTTACAACCCGTGCTTCCCGCCGCAGCGTTTTGCCTGAGCTATATTTTCCGGACGCGATGCATCTGCCCCCACAACCGGAAAGCTTCGCAGAACGACAATCTTTGCGCCATCGGTCAGAATTGCACAGTTTTCCTGACCGGTAAACTTTACCAGGGAGCCGTGTCGATTTCCCTACACGCCGGGCGGAACAAGGATGCCTCGACTTGGATGGCATGGCCCCCAGGGCAACGCCGTCGTTGTCGATCGCGTATCCGCGCCGCCTGGCAGAGCCATCAAACTATCACACCCGATCGGCCTAGTGGATGCGCCGATCCATCCGCCACCCCAGGGGAGTAACGCTCCGTGACGAAGTCCAAAGAGTCGAGCCAGCCTGTCACGGTCGACCGTCGAGGAGCGAAGGAACGCCGCAAGAGCAACGATCGCCGCAAGAAAGACATGCCTGTCGCTGAAGAGCGTCGGCAGACGGAGCGTCGCAAGGTCCCGCGTCGCCGCCAGATCGATCCCACCACCTGCGAACGCGATTACACGAATGATGAAGTGGAATTCATGAATGCGCTCGACGCGTACAAGCGTCGCAGCGGCCGCATGTTTCCCACGTGCAGCGAGATTCTGGAGGTCATTCGCGACCTGGGATACCGCAAGTCCGACCATGGCGAACTGGCTATCGAGATTTCTGCCGAACCAATTGGCGAAGACCTGTCGAGCGGTTCTGCCGAATAATAATTCCAGATAGCACTGCCGGGTCTTTCGAATCCGTCTGATGCGGAATAGCAGCAAACCAGCAGCGGGCCCGCTCCCGGATTCAATCCGAGGGCGGGTCGTTTGCTGCCGCCAATGCCTAAGGCAGCGCCAGTTTGCGGCAGCCCGCCCGCACCCCGATTGTAGGGTGCCAATTCCTAAACCCCGTTCGGAATTGACCTTGGGCGACGGCAACTCTACACTACCACCTTTGCTTGCTGCTCACAGGAGACAGAGAACATCCCATGGCTGAAGTGGTGGTATCCGCGGTACGCACCCGCCGCGATCGCAGTGATTTTTTCCAACTTCCTTGGGAGTTGTATCGCCACGATCCGAATTGGATTCCGCCGCTTCAACAAAACCAGAAGCAATTGCTTGGCTGGAAGTACCATCCCTTCCAGAAAATTGCTGAAATGGACACGTTTGTCGCGCGGCGCGGAAGCACGGTTTGCGGGCGCGTGGCGGTGATTCTGAATCACGAACATAATCGTGTGCAGCGCGACGACCGCGGATTCTTTGGGTTCTTTGATTGTCGCGACGACCAGGAGGCCGCCAATGCCCTGTTCGACGCCGCGCGGGCCTGGTTGGCGGAACGCAATATCACCAAGATTCGAGGGCCGGCTAATCCTTCGATGAATTACGAGTGCGGGTTGCTGATCGAGGGATTTGACAGTCCACCCACATTCATGATGACCTACAACCCGCCCTATTATGCCCACTTGATCGAGGAGTATGGGTTTCGCAAAACCCACGACCTGTTGGCCTACATGGGCGAGTTGGATCAATTGCCGGAAGTGCGCGCCAAGCTGGAACCCCTTTTCAAGCAAGTGATCGAACGCACGGGCGTGGAATTGCGGCACATGGACCGCAACCGCTTCATGCAAGAAGTGGAGTTGTTTCTCGACACCTATAATCGGGCCTGCGTCAACATGTGGGGCTTCGTGCCCTTCACCGCCGAAGAACTACGGTTCACAGCCAAGAGCCTTAAGCATCTGCTCGTGCCAGAAATGGCTTTGGCCGCCGACGTGGAGGGTAAGACCATTGGCTGCGTGCTGGGCCTGCCGGATTTCAATCCGGTAATCAAGAAAATCAACGGGCGATTATTCCCCTTTGGCGTGTTCCGCATTTTGGCGGCGCGACGCAAACTCAGTCGCATTCGCATTATCAGCATCGACGTGGTGCCCGAATTCCAGAGGTGGGGAATTGGACTGGTGCTGATGGGTGGTCTGGTTCCCGAGGGACTGAAGCTGGGATTCAAAGAAGCGGAATTCTCTTGGATCTCGGAGGCCAACGATCTCGCGCGCATGGGCTTGGAAAAAGGCGGCGCGAAACTCGTGAAGAAATATCGCATTTACGACTACGCTCCGGCAGAGACGACGACGACCGAGTGACGCTTCATCGCCGCAGGGAACATGGCGCGGCGGACCATTAACTAATCCGTGTCGCCCGCTGCCAAACTGGACGGAACGGTCGATTCATCCCCGCGCAACGTACCGTTTGAGCCTCAAATCGCCGATCGCGCGGCGGTTTCTTGCATTTTCCACAGCGTGGATCTCGTAGCGCGGCCGCAGAGCAGCGAGGAGGCCGGCCGGCGTGTTTGCTTGCACATGGATGGCACGCCCCCTACATTGGCGAGCACTTGCCTGCGGCAGTCTCCCCCTCCGGTATTCGTTATCCTCTGCACTCCTCGCTCGCGAGAATTCGCATGTCTGAGTCTACAGTCCGGCCCACTCGACAAAGATTTTTGGTGGTGCTGGCCGCGACGTTGATGGCGGTGCTGCTGTATCTCGACCGCTTTGCCATCTCGATTTCCGAGATATACATTCGCCAAGGTTTGAACCTGAGCAATACCGAGATTGGCTGGATTTTGTCCGCCTTCTTCTACAGCTACGCGCTAGGGCAAGTGCCTGCCGGTTGGCTGACCGACCGGTTTGGCGCCCGCAAAATGCTTACGATTTACATTGTCGTCTGGTCGGCCTTCACGGCCCTGACCGGGCTGGCGGCGGGCTTTGTCGCGTTGTTTCTGTTTCGCCTTGGTTTTGGATTCGGGCAAGCAGGAGCGTATCCTACTGCCGCGAGCATGATCAGCAAATGGGTGCCCTTCACGGCTCGGGGAACGGCCAGCAGCGTGGTGGCCATGGGCGGCCGAGTGGGCGGGGCATTGGCCCCTTTTCTCACGGCGTTGTTGATCGTGGTATTTGTGCCACTCACGATCCGTTCGCTGCTAGGGCCCCGCGATTTGCTTGAGCTTCCGCGAACCGCGTTTGAGATGGCATCGGCCGAACTGGCCGAAAGTGATACACCCACGAACCACGATCAACGGTTGCAAGCCGAGGCCGGACGGGCAATTTTGCAGCGTATGGAAACCTCGGCCGCCGAACAGCTGAAACAACTCGCGGGATCGTATCGGCAGGCACTGAAAACTGCCCAGAACACAGCGGCGGCGAAGGGGGGCGACCCGCAAAAAGCAACGCCCTTGCCTGGCGATATCCCCGAGCCCGATCAGGGAGCCGGCGAGGCGATCAGCGCCGCGCTCAATGATCTTCTGGTCGAACCCGACTTGTTTAGTGACGACGTGTTCAACGCCGTGCTGCCGCAGTTGCCTTCGCAAGGCAAACAATTGCGAAGGCAACAACAGCAATTGCAGGTGGCGGGAAAGGAATTGGATCGCGATGCCCTCGAACGCCTCAACCGATTGACACTGGAAGTCATTTTTCCGGGCATCCGCAGAATTTACGGCGAAGGTTGGCGCGACGTGATGTACGTGTACGGAGCGCTGGGGGTGCTGGTAGCCCTGCTGTTTTGGTGGCAAGTGTACGACGAACCGGCCCTGCATCCACGGGTGAATTCCGCCGAACTCGCCCTGATTCAGCGGGGGCGGCCGCCGAGCGTTGCGGGCAGCCAGGGGCACGCTCGCGGTCTGCCATTCAAGGCATTGCTTACCAGTCGCAACATGTGGCTCACGTCGATTTCGCAGTTCACCACCAACTACGGTTGGGTGTTCCTGGTCACGTACTTGCCCCGTTACCTTGACGAGGTTCACCGCCTGCCGATTGAGCAGCGAGGTCTGATGACATCGCTGCCGATCACCGTGGGATGGATCGGCATGTTGGCGGGCGGACCGCTTACCGATTGGATGACGCGCCGGTTTGGCATGCGCTGGGGACGCGCCTTGCCCATGGGCCTGACGCGATTCCTCGCCATGGCCGGCTACCTGGTGTGCCTGGCCGACATGCTATGGTGGAGCGGATCGGGCAGCGAGGGCGGATCTTCGCCGTGGATTTCCGTGGCGGCATTGTCGCTGGTGGCATTTGCCACCGACTTGGGGGTTCCCGCCGTATGGGCATTCCAGCAAGATATCGCAGGGCGTTACGTCGGTTCGGCGCTGGGTTGGGGAAACATGTGGGGAAATTTTGGGGCTGGCATCGCCTCGAATACCCTACTGATGTTCGTCATGTTGGGATGGGATTGGATGTTTGCGGTAACCGCTGGCGCGTTTTTCATTAGCGGTGTTGCGGCACTGTTGATCGATTCTCGAATCCCACTGGTTCCAGCCGAAGTCGACGAAGAATGATTGCCGTCGCCATTACGCCCCACGGTATCGGCCGACAGAGCCAACGGGTGCAGAAAGATTCCTTGCCGCCGGGGTCGCACCAGCGCAGTTTATGAGACACGCCACCGCTTCCCCTTCAACGCCTGGGATCGGTCCGGCGTCGCTGCTGCGGCCGATCACCGCTCCGGCCGCGGCGCTCGCCCTGCTGTGCTCCATGCTGTGGGGCGGAACCTCCGTGGCCATTCAGTTCGCACAAGATGATTGGCCCCCGTTGCTCACGGCCGCCGCGCGATTCGCCATGGGCAGTGGTTTCATTGCTGTCTGGTGTTTGTGGGATCGCCAACCCATGCGACTGAAGGCCACGCAGCTCAAGCCCGCCTTGATTTGCGGAACGTTGCTGGCCATGCAGATAGGCTTGTTTCACTGGGGGCATCGATTCACCTCGGCCGCGCACGGACAAGTGCTTGTGGGTTCGAACCCCGTGTGGGTTGCCCTGCTGGCCCATTTTGTCCTGCCAGGAGATCGCTTGTCGCTCGTCAAATCGCTGGGGCTGGGGCTCTCGGCCGCCGGCGTATTGGCCGTGGTGCTCGGCGCCAGCAGCAGCCCCGGAGATGCCATTCACGTGGGTAGCCTGTTCGGCGATGTGGTGGTTTTCGTGAGCAGTTGGTTTCTGGCCACCAAAGTGGTGTATACCAAGTACGCCTTGGGGACTGTCGAGCCGGGTAAGCTGGTGCTATGGAGCAATTTGTTCGGAACCACGCTGCTGCTGCTAGCAGGGCTGGCCATCGAGCCCGTACACGGCCTGACCATCACCACCACCAGCCTGATGGCACTGCTGTACCAAGGAGTTGTTGTCGCTGGATTCTGTTTTTCTGCCTGGACTTACCTGTTGCGACACCATCGGGCAAGTCAACTGGCTGTGTTCGGGTTTGCCCAGCCGCTGTTTGGGATCTTGTTTGGCGTGTGGCTGCGTGGCAACCCGACGAGCACGTGGTTGTTGGCCGGCGGCGCTTTGGTAGCCGCTGGCATTGTGATTGTGACGCGCGAGAAAGCAGGCCCAATCTCCGGCTGAGAACGCGAAAGCAGTTTTCAGGCCCACGGTATGCGGGGCGGGAACAGGTTCGTCTTGTTCGATGCGTTCAAACTCGGTTATGCTAGGGAGTTAGGCACGACGCATGCAGGTGGTGTCCGAACCGTAACATTCATCCCGCTCCCCCCAAACCTAAGCGTGAGGGCCATGCGCAGCATCACCCCAGGCGACTTCCGCCAACCGGAGCTGGGCATCACCAATTCTCATTCCTCTTCAGCGGCGAGCACAGCCATTGGCGAGAAGATACATCGTCCCAAGGGGTTGTTGCGCTGGATACTGTGCGCGGCGGTGGTGCTGGTGGTGCAATCGCCCGCTGCATGGGGCCAGTCGAGGTCGATTCTCCATCCGGCGGAGGCCAATAGCGAGACCGAGCAGATCCATCAACTGATTCGAGAGTTGGGATCCGAGGATTACTTCCAGCGTCAACGGGCGCAGCAATTGTTGTCGTCTTATGGTGCGAAAGCCTTCGACGCGCTGGTCGCCGCGCAGTCGCACCCCGATATCGAAATTGCCGCACGAGCAAAATTCCTGCTCAATCGGATCGAATTCAACTGGGAACACGAGTCCGACGATCCCGACGTTCAACGTATTCTCAAGGGCTACGGCAACGAGTCCGAAGAGACGCGATTGCAACGGGCAGAGCAATTGGCGCTGCTGCCGTGCGATCTTTCCGCCGGTCCGCTCACCCGCATCGCGCGATTCGAACCGTCGGAAACGTTGTCGCGCCGGGCAGCGCTGCTGCTGATTCGGCAGAAATCGTACAGCGATACGATCGATCGGCGGCGGCGCGAGGCGATCGTGGAAAAACTGGGGCCAAGCCAGCGCGTAGCCGCCCAATGGTTGCACACTTTTGTTAAGGAGTCTGAAGCACCTCGAGTCGCGGCGGCCGAGTGGGCCCAGTATGTGGATCAGGCACGCAAGGCATATCAACGCCGCCGCGATGGAGTCTCGGAGCGTCAGTTGTTGCTGGGGCTCGTTCAATACCAGGCAGAACTGCTCACAAGACTGGGCGAATCCGACCAGGCCCAGCCGATGTTCGCCGAAGTGGTGGAATTGTCGCCCGCGAGTTCCGATAGCCTGCTGCAACTGTTTCGCTGGCTGAACGAGCAGCGAGGTTTTGCCGCCTTGGATGAATTGGAAAATCGCCACAAAGACGTGATTTCTGCTCAACCCTTGCTGATGTACGCGCTGGCCGAAGCTCGCGATCAACAAGGCGAGACCGAAGCATCTGTGCAATGGGCCGCCAAGGCCGCGGCGGCTTCGGGGGAAGACAGCCTGCGACATTTGCGCGAGGCGTATTTTTTGCGTCAGTCGGGATTGATGAAGTGGGCCGAGCAGGAGTTCCGGATTGTTACCCGGCTGGTGCCCGCCACGCATTCCAATGCATTGAGCGCGAGATTTCTGCTGGCAGAAACCTTGCACGACATGGGGCGCCATCTTGACGCAGCCAAATTGTTTGAAGAGGCTGTTGCCGCGATGGAAAAGAACGAGATGGAGGGCGCCGCCGACCAGAATGGCCGCCGAGAAGTGAGTACGGCGCGCAGCCGGATGTATTATTTTTACGCCCGGCATTACGACGGAGTGGATCGCAAAAAGCATGAGGAATACCTGGAGCGCGCGATTGCCATCGACGCAACCGACGCCGATGCCCTCATTGCGCTGTATCGGCTGCCAGATCAAACCGAAGAACAGCGAGCGAGGGTGTCGTTGCTGATTCGCTCGGCCGTGATTGCTTTTCGCAAACAAATCGAACAAGAGCCCGACAACGCCACCAGCTACAACCAGTTGGCCTGGCTGGTGGGCAACACCGAGGGCGACTATCAAGAGGCCGTCAAGGCTTCGCTGAAGTCGCTGGAATTTCAAGCCGGGACGGCGGCATATCTCGACACGCTCGGGCGGTGTTACTACGCGGCCGGCGACCTGGAGAACGCGGTGAAGCATCAAATCATGGCTGTTGAACGCGAGCCGTTTTCGGAACAAATGCAACGGCAACTCAAACTCTTCTTGGAAAAGCAAGAAGCCGGCCGCTAATGGTCGGCAACGCGCGATTGGTGGTCTCGTCACGAAGGTGAAGCGGCAATGCATTTGCCGATCGTCGCGACACGGCGAGTTAACGGCCGCACTGGGTACGGAATGTGCTGCTGCCGATTATAGAACCTGCGGCTGAGAAAGAAGCGGCGATGTATCGCGAGAATCGCATTCGAGCAGGATTATTTGCATGCTGCGCCGCGCTTCTTGTTCAGCCAGCCGCTTTGCTGGCTGAATCGCCAGCGAAGCAACCCCCAGTGACCTGGTGCGAAGTAGCCGTGCTCCGCTGGGCTGCCTGGAATCGTTGGTGCGACCATTTGACGACAATTGGCCAACCCTTGGCGAACACCCTGCCCGAATACCTGTCGCGCAAAACGCTCATCAAGAGCATTGACGGACTCGATCCCTCGCGGACAGGGGGCATCGTGCTGCGCACCGACGGCATCACCTTGGCGCCCATGCTATTGATTCCAGTGCGTGATGCGGCCGCCGTATTGGCCGTCGCCCAGCCGTGGATCGGCCAGGCGGAACTTGTGCTGCCCGGATTGTGGAAACTCGGCCGCGGGGAATGGACAGGCTATGCCCTCGAGCGCCAGGGATGGTTGTATGTTGCTCAAACCGAAGAGTTGCTTAGGGACGGGGCGCGGCCTGATCCCGCGACCATTTTTGACGCGATGCCCAACGAATGGGATTTGGGCATCGCACTGCATTGGCAAAACCTGCCCGAAGTGTATCGAACTTGGGCAATCGACAAACTTCGCGAGCGCACCCAGGCAGAAGCGCGCGCGCTCGCGGCAACCCCAGCGGCCTCGGCCGCCACGAAAGCCTGGCTATATGCAGGATTGGAGCGCCTGCTGCACGATACCGAGGACTGGACGCTGGGCTGGTCGTTCAACGCCCAAGCGCAAGTGGCGGTTGAAGCCAAGTTGCGGCCCCGTGCCGGATCGCCCTTGGCGAAGTTGAACTCGGCATACTTGTCCGAGGCGAGAGCACAGCCGCCGGGCTTTGCGCACACTGTTGGCGATAACCCTGCGAGCGATCAGCGGTGTTTTCGGTTGGAACTGGATTTGCGTTCGTCCAACGATAGCGCAGCCGCATTTCGTGAAACCTTCTTTGCCGGAACCAACACCGGTTGGCATGCCCAGCTAACGCCGACCGACCACGAGAATTCAGCCGGCCCGGAAGGCGCGTCGGATTTGCCGATTGGGGAACGATGCGTTCGCCAAGCCATTCACGGACTGTGCCGCGGCCAGTTGCACGTGGCGATGAGCGTGGAGGGAAGCCGCCCGCCCGCCGTGGTAACCGTTTCAACGGCGGGCGGTAAGCCGGAGGATTGGTTTGCCTTGCTGGGCGAATTGCTGGCTGCAACATCAGGTGCGCCGAATGAGCAGGAATCCCCGCAGGAGGCTTCCCCCAAGCCATCTCGGGTTGCCTTTCCAGCTGCCACATCCGAACGGCAGGCAGCGGCTGAACTGGCAATTCCCCCAAACGGCTGGTTGCGAAACCTTGCGGGGCCTGACGCTCAGGCGCTGGCTGTCCAACACGACGAGGCCTTGCACGCAGTTGTGGGCGTACTGGCCCGCAATCGGTTGGAGCAAATGCTAAGGCCTGCGCCCGAGGGGCTTCGCCGTCCTTCACGGTCAAATACGGTCGAAGAAAAACGGCTGTTGATGGTCGAAATTCGTTCGGCGGCGTTGATGCGTCTGGCCAGCATTGCGGCCGAAAGCTGGGAAACCAAAGCCTTGCTGGGGAAACTGTCGTATGTTGTCGCAGCCGATCGCGATCGGCTGCGATGCGAGTTCCACGTCGGCAAGGGCGGTTACTCGTGGCGGATGGAAGCCGATCGGGGGCTTTCGCAGGCAGCCGCACTGGGGCTGGCGCTGTTGTTGATCGAATAAGCAGCGTTTGCATGCCACGAAAGCGCGAATTGCGCCGCGGCCGTGCGGCGGGCGACGTCTAATTTTCTTGCGAATTCGCGCCGCAAACTCCATGATTGAGGCGAGTCGTTTCCGGTTTCGCCGAACGTTTGCCGGGGAGAAGTCGCGATGTGCATGCCGACAATCGTGGAACGTTTGTCCAAGTGGCCGTTATTGTTCGCATTGGCGATGGCAGCGAGTGGTTTCGCTAACGCATTCGCTGATCCGATAACCCCTGTGCCCGGCGTGGAACGGCAGCCGCTGGAATCCCAGGTGAAACGGATCGTTCAGGCCTTGGAGGTCGCCGGGGCACCCCTCTCACGGCAACAACAGCAGGCCGTTTCTCAGGCCATCGGGATCGACGACGACCCGCGGGCGGTGACCGCGCTTCAAGCGGCTCTCGATCCGCTGTGTTTGGCGGTGGTTTCCATCAATCCCGAAAGCCGGGTGACCGTTGCCCCCGGCCCGGCGAAGGCGGAACTGGATCAGCACGGTTGGCGTACCTTCCTGGTGAAAGTGGTCAACGAAGCGGGCGTCACGGCGCCGCTACGCTGTTTGAGCCCGAATTCCGTCGATCCTAAATTCTCCAGCGGAGCGCATCGTCCCGTCGTCAAAGATCCGCCCCAGCCTCGCGACAACTGGCTAGGAATCGAACTGGTGGAGAAGCAGCCTTTGGTGAAGAACCTTTCGGGGCTTGAGGTCGAATATCGACTGCTTTCCCTTTACAGTCGCGACTTCGGGCGGCGCGAAGCCAAGCTGATGTTCGACGTCGGGCAAGGAACACAAGACCTGGGCTTTCGCAACGAGCTCAATGTGCTCTTCGAATGCGCGCCGGCCATGGAGGTCGTCTTTGATGTTGTCGATCACGATGGCGCGCCGACCATGGGCCAGTTTGTCATTCGCGATCGGCAAGGTCGAGTTTATCCCGCCATGACGCGCCGACTCGCGCCCGACATGTTCTTCCACGAGCAAATCTATCGCGCGAGCGGTGAAAAGGTGTTGTTGCCGCCGGGCGATTACAACGTGACTTTTACGCGTGGACCGGAGTACCTCGTCGACCAGCGAAAATTGGTTGTGCCAGGAACCCGAACGGCGACTCCCAATGACGCGGCCACGTCGCCGGCCGCGCATACCGAGTCGTTCCGGTTGCGGCGCTGGATTCGCCTGGCCGATTACGGCTGGTATTCCGGCGATCATCATGTGCACGCCGCTGGATGCAAACATTATGAAGTGCCCACCCAGGGCGTGCGACCCGAGGACATGCTGCGGCACATTCAGGGGGAGGATTTGAACGTGGGCTGCGTGCTTTCGTGGGGGCCGTGCTGGTATCACCAAAAGCAGTTTTTCACCGGCGAGATCGATCGTCTTTCCACGCCCAGCCACCTCATGCGGTACGACGTCGAGGTTTCTGGTTTTCCGTCGCAGCATGCGGGCCACTTATGCCTGTTGCGATTGAAAGAGGACGATTACGAATATCCCAGCGACGTGAAGTTTGACTGGAGTTTTCGCAGTGAGAAGGGGCATTTCGCGGGCCGCAAGACCGATGACATCGGCCAGTGGCCATCTTGGGATTTACCAATTCTCAAGTGGGGAAAGGAACAAGGCGGCGTGGTGGGATTCTCGCACAGCGGTTGGGGACTGAAGGTGAATGCCACGAATCTGCCGACCTTTGAAATGCCGCCTTTCGACGGCATTGGCGCCAACGAGTACATTGTGGACGTCACGCACGGGGTGTGCGATTTCATCTCGGCGGTCGATACGCCCAGTGTGTGGGAACTCAATATTTGGTACCACACGCTCAATTGCGGTTATACTTGCCGGATCAGCGGCGAAACCGACTTTCCCTGCATTTATGGCGAACGAGTGGGGTTGGGGCGGTCGTACGTCAAGCTACCCGCGGATCAACCGCTGGATTACGATCGCTGGGTGCATGGCGTGCGCGATGGCCGCAGCTATGTGAGCGAAGGATTGAGCCACCTGTTTGATTTTCAAGTGAATGGGCTGGGGGTGGGCGAACCGGGTCAGGACAACCGCGCCAGCGTATTGGCAGCCAAGGCCAAAGAGTCTTTGCGCGTCACCGCCTCTGCCGCCGCCATGTTGGACGAAAGACCGAACCCGGACCTCTCGGGGCGTCCCTTGGACCAAAAGCCCTATTGGCATGTCGAGCGGGCCAGAATCGGAGAGAGTCGCAAGGTGCCGGTGGAGTTAATCGTCAATGGCGAAGCAGTGGCTTCCAAAGAAATCGAAGCCGACGGGCGCGTGCACGATGTTTCGTTTGACTACACGCCGACGCAATCGAGCTGGGTCGCGCTGCGAATCTTTCCGTCCTCGCATACCAACCCGGTGTTTGTGGAAGTCGACGGCAAACCGATCCGGGCCAGCCAACGCAGTGCCCAGTGGTGCCTGGATGCGGTGGACGTTTGCTGGAAGCAAAAAGAACCTCAGATTCGTGATTGGGAAAAGCCTGCCGCTGCCGAAGCCTACGAGCACGCACGCGCGCAGTACCGAGCAATTCTGCAAGAATCGACGCCCGACCGTTAGCCGTTCCCAATTTCCATTCGCAGTGCGCGGCTTTCGTTCCCAGTCGATCGTGGATTCTGTCGTGAGGTTTGCCCTGCTTCATCATGAGCTCCCGCCAGGCTCGGCCCGTCCCAGCCATTGGGATCTGATGGTTGAAGCGGGCGACGCGCTATGGACATGGGCGCTGCCTGACTTACCGCAGCCTGGCGTGTCGCTTCGCGTGGAACGATTACCGGACCATCGCAAGCTTTACCTCGAGTACGAGGGAGCGATTTCTGGCGGACGGGGCACGGTACATCGCTGGGACCGCGGAATTTGCCAGGTGACGGGGGACATCGACCGCGGATTGACGCTGATTCTCGCTGGCGAAAAGTTGAGCGGCACCATGCACTTAACACGGTCGAACCGAGATGCAGAGCCAGCGTCCGCCGAGTGTGCGAGAGATGCTGCCGAATACTTTCAATTGCTATGGCAGCCCAATTAACTCGCGAGCGCGACGGTTACTTGCTCGATGTTTCGGGAACAGTTGGCGGGGGGGCAGACTGAGCCACGCGCGGAGAAGAACTACCCGAGACGTAGATTCCCTGGGGACCGATCTCTAAGGTATCGACCGCGTAAACGAGTTTCTGCTTGTCGCCGGGCGAAGGCATGCTGATCAACGCCACGGGGTCGCCATCGGCCTGCAACCAGCGGACGGGCACGTTGTGTTTGTTGGCTTCCTGAGCAAGGCTTTCGAGAATGTCGGCCAGCGGCAGCGGGAGTGCGCCGGCTCTCGCCTTGCGAAATCGCAAACCAATGACGTTGGGTTCGGCCAAATAAGCGTCGAGTTGGAGGGAGAGAATCGTAGTGAAGCGGGGAGTTTCGTACCGGCAAGCCAGTTTGGCTCCGCCCTCAGTGAGGGCGATTCGCGGCTCGCTCACTCCGGGCGGCAAACTTTGCGCATGGTTTTTTACCACGTCGACGGCGAGCCAACTATTGATTTCTTCAGCGGTGAAAACTGCTTGCCAGCGTCCCGCCTGCTGCAATTCGCTGTACAATTCCGTGGCTTCTGTGAGAAAGGCATCGCACTTCTGGTCTTGATCCGCGGGCGCATGCTCAGTCGCCTGCGCATAGAAGTCGGGTACCTGCTGCGAAGCCAGATAGGCCCAACCCGTCAGCAATCCCACGACGAGCAGTACGAGCCCGACGCTGATGAACAATCGCTTCAAGACCTTTCTCATTTCGTTCCCTCGCTGACGTTCGAAGTGCTTGTTCGCCGTGAAGGTACAGGCCGCTGCAGCCTTGGCTCAGCCAGAGGCTGAAGGGCTCGGGGGACTACTGGAACTTTGCGAGGAGCAACTCGAAGCGACATGTACGGGGTGAAAATTAGCCAGAAGATGTTAGAGGTCTGATAAACCGACGTCAAGACAACCGCATGCGGGCATTGGGAGGTTTGGGTAGATCGTTTGGTCGCCGTTGTACTTTGGAGTCACGGGATACTCGCTCGTGGGACAGCGCCGCAATTTCCCGAGGTCTGGCGGACCCAACGGTCGGCTACCGCCCATACATCATGCGATTAACTTCCGATTGCGGGATGCGACCCTGGTTGGCTTGTTGCTGCAGCCAATACCAGTAGTTGCCATTGTTGCGAGCTCCGCCAAACGCGTTGCCGGTGGCCGAAGGCAGCGGAGTTGTGTAAATCGGTTGAGGATAGGGGTTGTAATAGTAAGGTCGATAGGCCCGAGGGTAGTAAGCGCCGTCATAGTAAGGATTTCCGTAATACCCAGGGTATCCATAACTCTGGTAGTAGGAATATCCGTACTGATACCCATATCCCGGCATAAAGATTTGGGCTTGTGCCGAGGGGGCAATTGCCAGTCCGACGACGACGACTGCTAGTACGACCATGGCTCGCATCACGGCTGACACTCCTTATTCTGCGGGTGGTGAACAGTGCGCTCCCACCAGGGGAGACGGCAGCCTGTAATGATAGCAATCCCCGGACCGTTTCCGACACAATTTGCAAAGCATGCTGGTTTTGCGGGGACTGCCGTGAAAAGGCCGCAAAAAAATTGAAAAAGGCAGCGGAAGGCGCGCCATCATTCTGATGGCAACCGCAGTCACGATGATCGAGTCACAACCGGGTTGGCGTGTCATCCCGAGGGGGCGAGTGTGAAGGGGAGTCCGCTTCGGCAAAACCGAAGCCCAAGCTGCAGGGAGTGCATTTCCACTACGCTCGGCGCATTCCCCAATGCCGTTAGGCGCGGTTCATTCCGCACCACTGCGAGAAACAGCTTAAAGAAACTCCCATGCAAGATTCGAAGAAATACTTCGACAGGTTGATCCGGCGGAGCAGTGTTGGAGCCACTGCCTCGCAGGGATGGATTGGAGTAATAGGGGGGATCACTGCTTGCGGTCCAATAGGCTTCGTTTGCCGTGGCGAATACCTGGCAAACGTGTGCATTCCGGTCCGCCAGCGGTCAAGCATGCCTTGCGGCGCCTGCCACCGCCGCGTCTGTGCCACTTGGCGCGGATAGCGGCCCTGCCCCCCCCCTCGGACTACATCATTCCGCACAGGAAATTGGATGTTTGTGAACATCCGCCCTGAGCGGGCTGAACCACGCCTTCCCTATTTTACGGATTTTCCCTGGGTGATGATTGCTTTGATTGCCGATGTACACCATACGGCGCGGGTCAGACGGAGCTGAGCCAATCGCCAAGGAGAAGCACAATGTACGCCCCGGACCCAGTTGATTTCCAGCCGGCGGTTCCACGTAGCCCGACGCGGGATGCCGGTGAGAAGGAAACGAGGGGCGGTGATGTTTCAGCCGGTTGCCTCGGACCGAACTGAAACGAAGTTCCAACCGAATCAAGAATGGAGAGCCTGCAATGAAGGTCTTCACTACTGGACAGGTCGCCAAGATCTGTAAGGTAGCACCGCGCACTGTAAGTAAATGGTTCGACTCGGGGCGGCTCAAGGGATACCGCATCCCTGGCTCGCAAGACCGCCGCATCCCGCGCGAGTACCTGATCCGGTTCCTCAAGGAGCATGGTATGCCCTTGGGCGAACTGGAAGATGAAACCATGGCCAAGGTGCTGGTCGTGGCTCAAGATCAGGTGCTTATCGAGAACCTGAAACGCGAATTGCCGATGGAGCGCAATTTTAAGGTCGGCGTGGCCGCCAGCGGCTTTGAAGCTGGTATCCAGGCCGAAAGTTTCCATCCCGATTGCATTATCGTGGACTTTTCGATTGGGCGGACCGAAGCGCTGCAGATTTGCCAAAACCTGCGCCGCAACCCCGAATTTGCGGAAACGATTCTGATTGCTCTGCTGCCCGACGACGGCGGCAGCACCAGTTTCGATCGTTCGAGCATCAACGAAACGTTCAAGAAGCCATTCGACGCCGCGTTGTTGGCGGAACGCCTGCGAACGCTGATCAGCGCCCGCAAAGAATTGGTATAAGCTGGAATCGATGCCGCGCCGCAACTTGCGTGGCAACCAACCCGCCGCTCGCCATGAGCGGCGGTTTGATGGGACGGCTCAGGAGGGGCCGCAGATAAGGGCCGGACTTCCCGGGTCCGGCCGTTTTCCCGTCACTGCGATGTAGCCTGCATGAAAAGTTGGCACGCGAACGAACATTCGCAGCAAGAAACCAGGCCCGCCAAGTCGGATGCAGCTCGATTCAACCTGAATGCTCACCTGGAAAAACCGGCTCTAAAGCCGGTTTTTCTATTGGCACAACGCGACTATGGGACGAGCCAAATCGATAACCGCCTCCCCCCCCGACAACGGATGTTTGTAATTTCAACCGCGAAGGAGCGGCCGATTGCCCGATGGCTAGGCCAAGACCTGTCGAAAACGGTTACCCGTTCCCACCAGGTTTGACCAATCACGTGCCGTTCGCAAGAATTTGGCCGGACGATCGAATACCAGCTTGTCGGGTAGTTGACTTTCGCTGGCGACAAAAGACATGACCATTTCCCCAGGGTTTTTGAAATCGTCGCGAAACCTTCTGACCGGGAATCACGCCATGCGAAATCGACTGCATGCCATGCATGTTGACCGTTTCGACCAGGATCCCCTTTCGGCGGAAATGGACGAGCGGGTGCGGTCGGAACTTCGCGACGGCGAGCGGCTGGTTTGGACGGGACAGCCGCGACCGAGCCGATTTGCGAAGGGGGCGCTGCCGATTGTGCTGTTCGGCATTCCGTGGACGGCGTTTGCTATTTTTTGGATGGCGGCCGCCTCGGGACTGCTATTCGGCGGTGGCAACGGGGGAATGGGGGCCTTCAATCTGATCTTCCCGCTGTTTGGGCTGCCGTTTGTGTTGATTGGATTTGGAATGCTGTCGGCGCCTTATTGGATGCGGCGCAAGGCCCGCAGAACCTGCTACGCGCTGACGGATCGCCGCGCCATTTTGTGGGAAGCGGGCTGGCGGGGCAGCGTTACCGTGCGGAGTTATAGCCCCGCTGACCTGACGAGAATTCGGCGCGTGGAATATCCCAACGGCGACGGCGATTTGATCTTCGACGAGTTCGTTACCGTGGGCACCAACAGCAAGGGGCATCGGACCACCCACACCCAGCAGCATGGATTCGTGGGAATTCCCAACGTGCGCACCGTGGAAGACTTGCTGCGGAGCACGCTCTTACCTGACGCCGACGTGTGAGCACGCGCGTTTTCCTTCCCCAAGCCCGTCACGCACGCCGCCTGAGTCTGCGTTGGGCTGGATCTGGCTCGCAAACCTATTCGCGAACTGCGAGGGTGCTTCGTGCGGCGAGGGAATTTGGATGCGAGACGACGGTTTCGGACCGGCCTTAGATGTCGCTGACCACGCCGTTGCTGGCGCCGAACGATTCCGCCTCGATATCCAACTGGTGCAGCATGCGAACAAACAGATTGGAAAGGAGCGTGTTGTTCTTGCGGTCGTAGGCCACATGCCCTTGATGTTTGAAGCCGCCTCCGGCCACCAGGATGGGCAGGTTGGTATTGTCGTGCGAAGAAGAATTGCCCAGGTTGCTGGTGTAGAAAATCACCGTGCGGTCGAGCAATGTTTGTTCGCCCTCGGATGCTTGTTTCATTTTTTCGAGAAACTCGCCGAACAGTTGCAATTCGGCCTCTTCGATCCGGGAAAGCTGTTCGAGCTTGCTGGGTTCTTGCCCGTGGTGCGAGGCATCGTGGTGGGCCAGCGTCACGCCGGTTATTTCGGGACGCTCTTGTGAACTGAGCCATAGCGAAATGACGCGGGTGGAATCGGTTTGCAGGGCCAGGTGGACGATATCGAACCATTGACGGGTACGTTCGAGCAATTGCGCGCCGCCAAAGTCGCTTGTGGGCGCGGGAAACTCTACCTGAGGTTTGGGCGTCGTGCTCCACGCTTCAGCCTGTTGCAATCGCTGCTCGGCCTCGCGAACCGACGACAAATACAACTCCAAGCGCTGTCGGTCCGACTCGCTGAGCTTTTTGTTAAGCGCGTGAATCTGCCCGCGGACGTCGTCCAGGATGCTTTGCCCGTCGCGAATTCTCCGCAATTCGCCCTCCTGTTCTGCGGGCGTGCCACTGACGAAGAGCTGTCGAAAGACCTGGGTTGCGCGCGATTGCGAAGGAATGCGCACTCCGCGCCGGTTCCAGGCGGCGTTCCCGCCGCCGATCACCAACGAGTTGAAGCGAGTTTGGCCACCCATGTGCGAGGCCACCTCTTGATCGAGCGAAATGCCATTGCGAATGTCGTTGGCACGAACGTCTTCGGACCGCACTCCGGTCATGAGTGCCACTTCGGCGAAGTGCCCCGAGGCGTATCGGTGCGACATGCCGGAGAAGACCGTGAACTGGTCGCGGTGGGGCTGCAGCAACTTGAGGTAGCGGCTCGGCTGGTAGTCGCGGCCGGTCTGTTCCGGAAAGAAATAAGGCGCATACATTCCCAGGGGACGCCCCACAAGCAACAAGCGTTTGGGCGACTGCGCGGCGCGTTTGGCGGCATAAGCGCTAACGGGAACCATTGCTTCGAGCAAGGGTAAGGCAATGGCCACGCCCGACGAGCGAAGAAACGTGCGCCGATTCAAGGGTTTGATGGGCATGGTCCATTGCTCCGCGAAGAAACTTGCTGGATGTATTGCGTCTGAAAGTGGTGTTGCTTAGTAACCGGGCATTGCGCCACCGAAGCATCGCGGTTACTTGTTCAAGAAAATCCGGCTTTGAACGACTTCGTGGATCAGCGTGCGAAAGCCGTAGTTCTTTGTTCGCAGCTTATCCACGATTTCTTCCACAACTTCACGATCGGCAAACTGGATTTCGGCCCCTGTGGCGTAAATCAGCAGCTTCTCGGCGAGATTGCGGGTCAGTTGATCTTTGTCTTCGAGCAGCAGTTGCTTGTAATCGTCGATATTGTCGAAGGTCCGGCCGTCAGGCGTTTGGCCACCCACTTCCACGTCGAGGCCGCGATAAAACGCGCGGCCGGTGTAATTGGGCAACTGGACAATGCCCCCGGGCGTTCGGGCAGACGCTCGATAGAACGTGCGGTAACCGCCAATGGGATCGAACGACTCGAGCGCGAAACCCGGCGGATCGATGTGCACATGGCATGATGCGCAGGCAGCCACATTGCGATGCTTGTCAAGCTGCTGGCGGATGGTGGTTGCTCCGCGGATGTCGGGCTCGATTGCCGGAATGTCGGGGGGCGGAGGCGACGGGGGGGTGCCTAGAATTTGTTCCAGCACCCATTTGCCCCGGAGCACTGGCGAGGTTTGCGTGCCATCGGCCGTAACTTTGAGCACGCTGGCCTGAGTGATGACTCCGCCACGATGCGTGCCGGGAGGCAACATCACCTTTCGAAACTCGTTTCCGCTGACGCCTTCAATACCGTAATGCACCGCCAACCGCTCATTAAGGATGGTCCAATCGGAATGGACGAATTCCAGCAGGCTGCGGTCGTGCCGCAGAATTTCCTCGAAAAACAGGTGCGTTTCTCGCGGCATCGACCAGAGCAGTACCCCGTCGAAGTCGCCGTAGAGTTGCGGGTCGGGAATCGTCTCGTCAATCTTCCGCAGATCAAGCCATTGGCCGGTGAAGTTTTCGGTAAACCGGCTGGCCCGTGGGGAAGCCAGCATCCGCTCGACTTGGGCCCGCAAGACTTCCGGTTTGCTCAATCGGTTTTGTTCCGCCAGCCGGAGCAATTCTTCATCGGGCGAGGTGGACCACAAAAAGTAGGACAACCGGTTGGCAACCGCATAATCATCGAGTCGAGGCGACTGCAGATTCCCTCGTTCATCGGCAGGGGACGAACCCGGCTCTTGGAACAGCAAGAAATGCGGCGAAGAAAGAATGGATTTGTAGCCGTAGGTCATGGCGTCGTAGAACGAATCGCCGCGATCCAATCGATCGTGAACGCGAAGGACAAAATTCCGCTGCAATTCTTCACTCACCGGGCGGCGAAATGCCTTGGGCAGAAAATCGCGAATCAATCGTTCGGAGTCTTCCTTTGGATTTGCCGATGCGGGCACCAGCGGGTCCGCCAGCCAACTGAACTCGGCGCGGTTTTCGGGAATTCGCGGGGCAGGTCGCCCCGCGGCCAGCGCGGCGACAACCGACTTTGCTTGCAGAGGCACGCCCGCAAACAATCGCTCGTAACGCGGCGGCGGGAAGGGATCGATGGGGCCGTCGATTTCGATCCACTCCACGATCAACCCGGGGCCCGTGTATTCCTCGATAGGTTTTCGGAAGGCGCGAATGTCCCAAGTGCTCAGCATGTTGACAACAAAAGCCTGCCGTCGATTCAAGTCGAACTCAAACTCAATCACTTCCGGCGGGCCAACCGGGATGTCGCGCATCTCCCGCAACACGGGCCCTTCGCGGCCACTTTGCTCCACGGTCATGAATCCGGCAGGGACGGTTTCTTGCTCGGCGCCCACGGCGCCAATCGACATCCGCACCCGATACCGTCCAGCAGTCGGCACCGACGCCGTGCAGCACAAGCCGTAACGCGGCAGCTTGCTGTAGAAAATCAGGGCATCGCCCTCAAGCCGGCAACTTCGCGAGAGAGTTTGGCGAAAATTTGGTCCCTTCTCCGACATTTCTCGGCCGGTTCGCCGATCCCTGAACGGAATCGGGGGGTGTTGCGGGACGACCGACGCTATCGCCCTTTCGGCGGCTTCTTGATACAGCAGTTGGTGCGTGGCGGAAACCTCGAGCACGGCGCTCACGTTGTCGAATCCCGACGATGAATTGTCCTCGGGCAGCATTTCCTTGAGGGGAATACGCGTGTCGAGCAAATCGTGAAGGGTGTTTTCGTATTCGGTGCCGTTCAGCCGGCGCAATACGACTCGGCCTTGCCTTCGTTGACGATCGAGCGAAACGGCGGAAAGCGACTGATGGAGCCACTGTGTGGCGGCGCGTGCAGCCGCTTGCGGCGGGCGCTCGCTGTCCGGGGGAGGCATTTGACCCGCTGCCAGCTTATCGTGCACCTTTACCCACGCGGCCATGGTAACTTCGTCGGTAAAGTCCGAGGCCAGGGTATCCAAGCGAAAACCAGCCTGCTGCACATCCGGGCCGTGGCATTCCAAGCAGTGGGTTTCCAGCAGCGGTTGGACGTTGGCTCGAAACCCCAGGGCGTCGTGTCCAAAGGCAGTTGGAGCAAAAAAGAACAGTGGCACTAAGAGCCGGGGGAGGTGTACTGAAGCTCGCAACACAGTTCAGCTCACGGTGGAATGCGGGGCGCCATAACGGCCAAAACCACGATCCCTACGATTGTATGCGAGCGGAACAGGATTTCGCTACAGAGATATGGCCGCAAGGCGAAAACTCCGCGGGCGCAATCGGCGGCCGATTTCGCGCCCCGGCGCGAGGGGCGATCAATGCCGGCCCCTGCTTTATTCGTGGCATCGTCGAGTCCCACGACTGGAAAGGCATCACAGCCGCCTTCGACCCGACATCATTGCATGCTCTTTAGAATTCCACGCGAGGCTTGGCGGGAGCGGGGCGTTCTTCGCCTTCCAACGACGTGTGCAGCTTGCGCAACGCTTCGGTTTCGATTTGTCGCACGCGCTCGCGCGTGAGTCCCAACGATTCGCCAATTTCTTTCAATGTTCGCGGTTCGTTGTCATCCAGGCCGAATCGCATCCGCAATACCGTGGCTTCGCGGGCATCCATCGTCTTGAGCAACCGCATCACATGCGAGAGGTCATCGACCTCCAGCAGTTCGTCCTCGGGATTCTTGGCCCGTTCGTCCATGACCATTTCGCCGAGCGACCAACCGGCTTCGGTTTGATCGGTTTGCGGGGTGGAATTGTAGATGCGAATGGCCTTCTTGATGATGGGCAGTTTCTTGCGTTGCAGTCCCAGGACGCGTGCAATTTCTTCGGGCGTGGGGGTGCGACCCAATTCTTCGGTGAGGCGAGCGCTCGCTCGCCGCCATTTGGAAAGCAATTCCACCATGTAGGCGGGAATGCGAATGGTTTTTGCCGAGTTGATGAGCGCCCGTTTGATCGACTGCTTGATCCAATAGCTGGCATAGGTGCTGAACCGCGTGCCGATCGCGGGGTCGAAGCCTTCCACGGCCCGCAGCAACCCGAGATTGCCTTCTTCGATGAGATCTTGCAGCCCTAGCCCCTTGCCCGTGTACCCTCGCGCGATGTTCACCACGAGCCGCAGATTTGCCCGAACCATTCGGTCGCGGGCTTCCACGTCACCAGCGGCGATGGCGTCGGCCAGTTGCTGTTCTTCTTCGGCCGAGAGCAGAGCGGTTTCGTTGATCTCGCGCAAGTACGTCTCCAGGGGAGACTGAACCGAAGCGCTGGACTTACGTCGGGTTTTCATCATGGCATCGAAACCGCAAGGGAAGGTCGGCGTGGGGGCAGTTGCCGACAAAACTTCGGACGAATTCTGGGCGGGAATCCATGGCTGGAGTGCTTCCTCGCCGACAAGGGAATTGATCGACTGCCGAGCGTCCCGCCCTGCAGTTCTTGGCGAGTTTGACAGCCTGCGCCGGTTGTAAGCAGGTCAAGGATGGCGCGGAACGCACGAGCCCTCGCGGTCATCGCGACGCAACGTCACGACTGGCGTCAGGTCATGACGATCGCGCGGATGGCGCCTTCTCCGCCAAAGCCGCAGGAGGTATCTTGGCAAATGTCGCAAGACTCTCGAAACCATCGCCAGGCACCAATGAATACCGGAACCATTCTCGACCGAATTGTCGCCGACAAACGCGTAGAGATCGCCACCGCACGCGAGCAAATTTCGCTGCGAGAGTTGGAAGCCCAGGTTGCCGCGGCGCCCCCGCCACGCGATTTTTTCGCCGCGCTGAGCGGGGATGGTCCCATCCGTCTGATCGCCGAGATCAAGAAAGCCAGCCCTTCCAAGGGCGTGATTCGCCCGAACTTCAATCCAACGGAGATCGCGCGCATTTACGCTGACCATGGCGCCGCCTGTTTGAGCGTGTTGACCGATCGGCCTTATTTCCAGGGCTCGCTGGAATATTTGCGCCAAGTGCGCCAAGCGGTGGATTTGCCCTTGCTGCGCAAGGACTTCATCCTCGATCCCTACCAGCTTTGGGAAGCCCGCGCGGCAGGCGCCGACGCTGTCTTGCTGATTGCCGAATGCCTCGACGATTGTCAACTCCGCAGCTTACACAACCAAGCCCTGGAGTTGGAGCTTTGTCCCTTGGTGGAGTTGTACGAACCCGAGAATTTGCCGCGAGTACTTGAAGCCGGCGCCCGATTGATTGGCGTCAACAATCGCAATTTGCGCACCTTTGAAGTCGACTTCGACCACGTGTTGCGTCTTCGCCAGCAATTGCCGCCCGAGTGCCTGGTGGTGGCCGAAAGCGGAATTTCCACCAGGGCCGATGTCGAACGGCTGGAAGCGGCTGGCATCGACGCCATGCTGGTGGGGGAAAGCTTGATGCGACAAGATGATTTGGGCGAGGCGGTCGATCGCCTGCTCGGCCGTTGATCGGGAAGGACCGGCCGGATTTCCCTGTCTCTTGAAACGCTACCGCGTGCGCGACGGATATCTTTCTTTTCCAGTTCGCCCGGCCCGAGTTGTGCGATGTTGCGACGCGAACGCGCGGTATGCTAATATCGGCAATCGCTACTGTTGAGGGGTGTGCAACTAAGGGGGGGGTATGTCAGTCGATCAACTTGGAAAGGCCATCGTCGCGACGGGTTTGTTGTCGGCCGACGAGTTGAAAACAATTTGGAAAGCGCTGCCTGCGCAGGAGCGTCCCAAGACACGCCAGGCCTTTGCCGACCTGCTGGTCGAACGCGAACTGCTCACCCGATTTCAGGCCCAGGAATTACTGTCGCAGTCGACCATGCCGCTGGTGCTGGGCGACTACGTGTTGCAGGAGAAAATCGGCGCCGGCGGCATGGGGCAGGTCTTTCGCGCCAAGCATCGGCATATGGACCGCATGGTGGCGATCAAGCTGCTGCCCGCCGCGCTGACCAAGGACGAGGCGGCCGTCAAACGTTTCCAACGCGAGGTGAAAGCCGCCGCAAAGCTGGCCCATCCCAATATCGTCCAGGCATTCGACGCCAGTGTGCAGCGAGGCGTTTGGTACTTGGTGATGGAGCACATCTCCGGCCGCGACCTGTCGGCGCTCACGCACGAACATGGTCCGCTGCCCGTCGCGTCCGCGGTCGACTATATTCTGCAGGCTGCTCGTGGGCTGGCCTATGCCCATGCCGAGGGTGTGGTGCACCGCGACATCAAACCGGCCAATCTGCTGTTGGACCGCAAGGGTACGGTCAAGATCCTCGACATGGGGCTGGCCCGCTTCGACACTTCGGCCGACGACGCCGACCACCAATTGACCGGCAGCGGGCAGGTGATGGGGACGGTCGACTACATGCCGCCGGAGCAGGCGCAAAGCACCCACGATTGCGATGCGCGGAGCGACATCTATAGCCTCGGTTGCTCGCTCTATCGCCTGTTAACCTGCGACAGCGTCTATCACGGCGAGACGGCGGTCAAGAAAATCCTGTCGCATATGAGCGCGCCGATCCCGTCGCTTTGCGATAATCGCCCCGACGTGCCGGCGGAGATCGACCGCATTTTCCAGAAGATGATCGCCAAGGCGCCGGATCAACGCTACCAGCACGCCGATGAATTGATTGCCGATCTGGAAGCATGGCGACGCGCGGACGAAGCCGACGGCGGTTCCAGCGCGAACCTGGGCGACCAGGACAGCAAGCTTTCGGAGTTTTTCCGCTCGATCGAACATTTTGGCAACACGCGGCACGGCCTGCCGTCGGCAACGGTCATGGCGCCGTCGGAGGTGGCGGCGCCCCAAACGGCCATGCAGCCGACGCTCAGCCGCATGACAGCCGAAGTCATGACCAGCGCCCACGCCGCGCGGCTCGCCCCGAATCTCAGCGACCAGATCGGCACGCTTCGCCGCCTGACCAGCGGTCGCGGTAAACCGCCTGTCGCGCTCTTCGCCAGCGTGATCGGCAGCGTTGTGCTGGTGATGGTGTTGGGCATCTGGCTGATCGTCCGCGACAAGGAGGGGAACGAAGTCGCACGCGTTCGCGTTCCCGAGGGGGGCAGCGTGGAGCGGACCACGACGCCGCCGGTAAAGGGTGGACCGGCCAAGACTCCTGCGGGGACAGCTTGGCCACGCGCCAACGCAAAGATACCCGCCGACCCCCATCGCCGCGCCGCCGAAGCCGTGCTGGCCGCCGGCGGGACGGTGACAATCCTTACCGCACCGGGAGAGAAAACGGTGAGCAAACTCGCCGATTTGCCGGACGAGCCGTTTGCGGTGTGGAAGATCACGGTTTTCAATTCTCCGGTGCCGCTCTCCGGCCTGATCGACGCGATGGCGCCGATCCAACGATCGCTCGATGCGTTGGTGATCGATCGCACAGACGGTCAAGTGACTCAGCTATCGAACCAAGACCTCGAAAAACTGAGCAACTTGAATTGTCGGGTCGTAAGCCTGAATAGAACCGGCGTGACGGACGCATGCGCCAATGCATTGGCCGGGTGGCGAGGTGTCAGCGAGTTGCAACTCTCCTATACGGGCGCGGGCGACCAATTCTGTCATGTGCTGGCGAACTGGCCAACCCTTTCCACGCTGAATCTGGGCCAAACCCTGGTCACGGACGACGGGATCAAGGCCTTGGAGAATTGTCCCAACCTGAACACTCTGAATCTCGGAATTTGTCAAGGCATCACGGAGAAGGGCCTGGCTTCAATCCAGCGAATGCCACAGCTTCGCCATTTAAACCTGTACGGTACGAACCTTGGCGACGAATGCATTGACGCGCTCGCGGCAGCCGGGCACCTTCGTTACATCAACTTGCAAAGTACTCAGATTAGCGACGAAGGAGCGCGACGGCTTCAAAGCCGATTGCCGCAGACCTATATCGTGCATCCGGCAGCCGAGCTTCCACCCGCTGAGCAGGAACTGGTCCGCTGGGCTCTGGGGCACAAGGCGCGCATTCGACATGCCGATTACTCCCAGGCGAAACCCGACGAGCCAGTGCTATTGCCTGCAGAAACGATCGATTTTGCGGCGGGCAGTCCGCCAGCGAGCGAAGCGGAGAGTCTTTCGCACGCACGTAGCCTGCGAAGTCTGATCTGGCCCGACCTCGTTTCCGCGGACGAAGCGATGACGCACGTGTCGAAAGTCGCCAGCTTGGTGTCGCTCACGATGGAGAAGTCGGACCTGTCCGAAGAGGGATTGGGCCGCTTGTCTTCCCTGACGTCGCTTGAACAAGTGAGCTTGAGTGCGAATCCGCGTCTCGACGACAATGCCCTGCGGCAGTTTCCCAAACTCCCTTGCCTATGGCGCCTCGTCCTGGATGGCTGCCCCGTCACCGGGGCTGGTTTGGAGCATCTTCAGCGAGCGCCGCAACTGCAGATTTTGTCGCTGCAATCCTTGCCACTGGAAGCGGAGAGCGTACGCCACTTGGTTCCGCTCAAGCAGTTGCGCTACCTCACTCTTTACAATTCGCCGCTTGTGGATGCGTGCGTGCCCCACCTGAGCCAGTGCGTGAGTCTACGACGTCTGAACTTGCGCGGCACCGAAATAACCGAGCGCGGCATCGACCAGCTCCATCAGGCCCTGCCGCATTGCATCATCCAATGGGACGGCGGGCTGGTGTTGCCGGAGGTGCTGGACGTTGCGGTACCGGACTCGCCATCCGTCATCAACAGAGGCTTGGGCAACGCTCCCGATCCCGCCGCCGTCCATCGTCGCGCCGCCGAAGCCGTGCTGGCCGCCGGCGGGAAGGTCTTCGTCGTTACCGCTAGCAGCGATAAAACGGTGGGCACGGCTGCCGATCTGCCCAACGAGCCGTTTGCCGTTGTTGCTATCGAAACTGTCGAGTCCCAGCGAACACTTTCCGGCGTAATCGATGCGATCGCGCCGATTCAACAAACCCTCGACCGGTTGGTGAACCGTGGAGTGACCGTCCTCTCCCAAAAGGATCTTGCAAAACTGCAAAACCTGAATTGTCAGGTTGTGTATCTGATGAATACCGCTCTGACCGACGCCGTCACCAACTCCATGGTGCGCTGGGAACGCGTCCGGGAAATGGATTTTTACGGGACGAACGTTGGCGACGAAACGTGTCGTATCATGGGAAACTGGCCGGCACTCGCCCAGCTGAACCTGGCCGGAACCTCGATCACGGACGACGGCTTGACGGCGCTTGAGAATTGCCCCCTTTTAAATTATCTGACCTTGCAGGGTTGTCATGCCATTACCGACAAGGGCCTGGCGTCGCTCCAGCGAATGCCACACCTTCAAAACTTGAACCTGAAGGGCACCAGTTTCGGCGACGGAACGGTTGACGTGTTAAAAGCGGCGCGGCAACTCCGCTATATCAACCTGCAAGATACTGGCTTCAGTGACGAGGGAGTGCGCCGGCTCCAGACGTTATTGCCGCGAACCTGCATCGACCACCCGGCAGTCGAACTCCCACCGGCGGAGCAGGAACTGGTGCGTTGGGCCGTGGCGCAGCAGGCGCGGGTGCTGCTGAAGGATAATTCCTACGCCGAATCGGACAAACCGGTCCGCTCGGCGGTAGCAACGATTGACTTCTCGGCTGCGAGTCCGCCAGCTAGCGAAGCGGCCCGGCTGGCAGCAGCGCGTTGCCTGCGGCGGCTAGTTTGGCGCAATTTGTCCGGAGCCGACGAGGCGATTGCGCACCTGGCAAAGATTGATAGCCTGATCGGTCTCTATTTGGCTGGTGCGGATTTGTCGGGAGAGGGACTCGGCCGCCTGTCTGCGTTGAAGTCATTGGGGTCGATCGACTTCTATGGATGTCAGCGCATTGACGACGCCGCGTTGAGTCAATTTCCCGAACTGACGGCTCTTTGGGACCTGACTCTGTCTGGATGTCCCATCACGGGCGCTGGACTGGAGCACTTGGAGCGAACGCCTCGGTTGGAGCGGCTACTGCTAAACTCAACACCCCTTGAGTCCGCCGCCCTCGCCCAGTTGCCGCGGCAAAAGCACTTGCAGAATCTCAATCTCGATCAGACGCCGATCGACGACACCGCCGTGCCCCATCTGAGCCAATGCACGGCTTTGCGGCGTCTGCAGGTGCGCGGCACCAAGCTCACCAAGCGCGGCATTGACCTGCTCCACCAGGCCCTGCCCAATTGCACCATCCAATGGGACGGCGGGCTGGTGTTGCCGGAGGTGCTGGCACGGAACTAGGCTGGGCCGACGCCCGTTTCGAACAACCAGAAAACCGCCACCGGGACGAAGCCAGCCGACCCACACCGCGTGGCCGCCGAAGCCGATTTAGATTCGCGTGGGCCCCTGCTCTCTCTGGCAATCCTGGTAGGACCAACCCCGCGACATTTGACGGCATTGCATCTCGCGGCGCACGGCTTGCCCTTCTGCTTCAATCAGACGGCGCAACTTCTACTGGCTGATTTTGAGTTTCGCTGTGCGGTAAAGGCTGGGCAACGGATCCGGCATCGTTGATCCTCATGGGTAACGATTCATCCGGAATGGCAGGCACCTAAGCTCTGCAAACCGCGCCGCCTTAGCGTCAGCTAAATTTGCCCCGAGCGACGGATGAGTTCCGCAACCATTCGTCAGCAAAGCTCTGCGAATTTGGGCGATGGCCCGCGAATTGCGGCGGATTTACTCGATCAATGCGGAAAGTTGGTCGCGGAGTTTGGCCGCCTTGGCTTCCGTCCACCAGCAATGAAACTCCTCGCAACTCGACTTCAGGGCAGCGCGTTCCTCATCGAGCTGTGAACTGAGCACACTCTTGAGGTCGGCCGAGTGATCCTGGGTCAGCCAGCGTTCCAAGCGTTCGATGGCTGTGGCGTGGTCGTTGATGCAACCCAGCCGGTCTTGGAGCTTCGACACCCTTTTGATGGTTTTTTTGACGGCGCGGCCCGAAAATCCCGGAGCGAGCAGATCCAATGCGTAACGGAGATGCTTTCCGGCGATCCGAAATTCGTGCAGTTTCTCTGGGGGGGACTCGGGGCCAGGTTGGGCATCGAAAAACTCTTGGGCAATGGGCCTGAGCCAGCGCACGGCCGCTTGATGAAAACTGGGCTCTGCATCCTTGCTTCGCCAGCGAACGCGCGCGACGAAAGCGTCGATTTGAAGGCCGCTCGAATCGCGTTTCCGCGGCTTGCGTTGGTTGGCTTGATGCCCGTTGTTGGTCATCTTTCGCCAGATTTGGACCAGTTGGGCCTGAGTTGCCGCCCGATGTTCGCGCAACTGCTGGATCAGCGGATCGAGTGCCGGTTGGTCTGCTGCCAGAACGGTAAGCCGAGCCAGGAAAACGTCGTCATCGCGCGCATCGCCGGCCGACGACCGAATTTGTTTCAACAGTGATTTGAGCCGTTTGACGCGTTTCTTGGGGAGCAATTCGGTAAAGAGTTGGAGAGCCGCGCCGGCTCGACGAGTGGAAACGCGCAACTGGTGTACATACTCCACATTTTGCTCGGGTTGCCCGGCCGCAAGAGGCAGCCAATGCAACACGGCCTCCAACCGCTGCCGGAGCGAACGGGAAGCGCCGTGAGAAACCGCGTCTTTCGCGAATTTACTCAAACTCACTTGCGAAGCTGTCCAGCGGGAAGGGGATATGCAATATGGGAGATCTTTGGCTAGAGTTGAGCCTAGTTGCTGGATGCATTGCCCGCAAACAATCTTCATTGGTTCTTCATGGATTCTTAACAGACTGGCATTTAATGCCTTGCGCGGGTGAACCTCAATCGGAGCTTGGCCCAAAAGCTTCACTGAAGCTTGCGAAACTGCATGCCAATGTCGTGCGCGGCCATTTGCCGCTTTGGCTTGGGTAATGCTCGAAAGCCGGCCTTCCACGACTCGCCTTCCGCGTGGCGCCTCTTTCGCTGGCTGTTAAGGAAACCGGTTATGTTGCCGTGCCTCAATTTCCTTTCAAGGAGTCCCAGTCATTTCCTGGGTTTGCTCTTGGCAGCTACTTTACGAGCCCTGAACTCCGACTCATCGCCCAGGTGAATGCAAATCAAGCCATGGATTTCATCGCCACCGAATACCGCCCAGCCACGTCCGGTCAGCGGGGTTCCATCAGCACCATCACCGCCTTCCCAGGAAAACTCGACGGCTGGCTTTCCATCCCGGGTCGCTGGGCGGTAGTCGACTTCTCCCTGCATGTACCCAAACTGGAAGGAGCCGAGGCCCTGGGGATCGAACTCGATAAAGCCCTCGACCTCTTCGTCCACGTAGTCCTGCTCCCACTGGTCCATCCAGGTGATTCGCCAGCGCCCCTCGAACTCGTTCTTCTGCTTCGATTTCTTTGCCATATTCATTCCCGGTCGGCTGGGATATACGGAATCAGCCCCTTCTTGAAAGCAACTTCTTGAGCCTCTCGTGGGCAATGGCGAATGTCCATCAGGAAGCCATTGACTTCCAACATCCACACCAATGGATTATTGTCCAATCGGCTTGGCAGAGTCCATTGCGGGTGAAATTGCCCGATCCTGAGCATGGTGCGGATTTCCTTCAGCTTTGCGGCACCGGTGCTTTCCGCAATTCCAAAGCAGGCATCGATGTCCATGAGTCGCATGTGCGGCTGCTGATTGGGATCGTGCAAAAAGTTCGCCCAACCAATGGTTCGCACGATGCCGCTCGCCCAGGTTGACGGATGACCGCGCAGCAGTGGCGAGGGACGCTTGCGGGCGAGCTTTTCGGCCAACTTCTGACAAAGCGAGGCATATTCATCATTCAGGTGATCCCGACAAAATTGGTCGGTCATGCCAACGATTACGCACAGAACTTCCTGTGTGACTTCCTTTGCGTTACGTACGGCCTTTGTCTTCGCCTTTCTCGGTGGCTTCTTTGCAGGCATCGACTGAGAACCAATCGGCAGTTGAGTCACAATCCCCAACCGCTCCTTCGCTTCCTTGTAGCATTCATTGAGGTTCCGGCGAGCGCCGGGACCGAAGGAGATGTTGTACCTGTACAGCAATCCGTCATGGACGATCTTGTCCTTGAAGGGCAGCAGCACGGCTTGCGTCCAGATGGGCAAGTGGGGGCCGACGATTTCCTCGAACGGTTCGGTGAGCGATACCACCCCGTACGCTGTGGGTGGTTCCTTGGTGGCAAGGAACACAGCGTACTTTTTGAGGAAGCGGAAGATAAAGAACCTCCCTGCCACCAGATGCTGCCAGGATGATACGATGCCGAGTTCTACTTCGTCCAAGTCGAATGGATTCTGATCGACAAACGACTGGATCAAATCCGTCTCGTTGAGGAATTCGCTACGGACCTCGAGCATTGTCTCGGGCGGCAGCACAGCGAACTGATCTGGTGTGCTTATGCCGGGCACGACTTGCAGTTGCTCGTTCACAAAGCACATGAGCGACCGATGCAGCTTGAAGAATAGTTCGGCATCCTCGGGCGAGAGCAGCATTCTTGCCTTCCTTAATCCAGATCACTTCATCGTTTGCCAATCTGGCAGCCCCTTTTTCATTTCCCTGATCGCCTGTTGGGGGGTGGGCGAAGTCAACGGGGGTCGAACAGCCCGCTCCATTCCACGAACTCCTCGTGACACCCATGCGTTTGGGTCGGCCGACGTTTCCAGATGCTCAGCGTAGCCGAAGCCAGACTTCCTGGCGAACTCGATCACCAATTCCTGAATCTCCCTGGCTTGCATTTCCCGCTTTGAGGATTCTTGGGGTGCGACTTGCTTTATTCATCAGGCAGCCAGCGGTACCAGGTCGCTGGGGGTCACGGGGGCGATGATTTCCTCGACGGCTTTGCAAGTGACTTGCCGAGTTTGATGAGCCGCTCCCGCTCGGAGGACTTGATGTGGTTTTGGCCAGGTACCTTGGCTCGCAACAATATGTGTTCCACTTTGAGTTATTCGAAACGCTTTGCCAACCCTCGGTTGGTGGCATGCTTTACTAGGCAACTGCCGTTTGCAGCCTGACGCTGAGCCAACTGCTTATTGCAGACTACTATCCGCCCGGCCTTCAACCCGTCCCTGTGAAATCGACTTTCAGTTCTACGTCGGAAACTGCTCGTGACCGTCGAACTCGCTTCCCTTTGACAGGCAACCGGCTCACCGCTTCCGGCGATTCCACTCCGGCAGGTATTCTCTTGTCTGTCACTGCGGGAAGCGGCTAAATTAGAGGCTCTAATGCATGACTTCCGTTTGAGGGCCTTCGAAATGTTGCGAGTTACCGGTGGTGCGTCGTTGGATTGCGAGGGCATCACGCGCCGGAGTTTTGTTCAAGCAGGCGTGCTCGGGCTCGGCGGACTGACTTTGCCCGCATTCTTGCAACTCAAGTCGCAGGCCGCCACAAGCGGATGGCAAGAAGGGGCGGTAGTCGATCCAACCGCAGATACTGCCGTGATCCTGGTTTGGATGAGCGGCGGCCCGGGACACCACGAGACGTGGGATCCCAAGCCCGAGGCCGTGGCTCAATATCGCGGACCTTTCGGGGCGATTCAGAGTAACGTGCCGGGCATCCAGTTCTGCGAACTTTTGCCCGAGCAGGCGAAGATTGCCGATAAGCTTTGCGTGTTGCGGAGCGTCAACCACGGTTCGGGAGATCACACCAAGGCCAACCATTGGATGCTGACCGGTTTCGAGGGGCCGGCGTTCAACGCGCCCGACAATCTGGTTCAGCGCCGGCCGAGCATGGGGTCGGTGACAGCGGCCGTACGGGGGTCTAATGCCAAGGGGTTGCCCGCCTATGCCGCGGCGCCCCATCTCCGCGGCGGGACCGACAATATCTTCCATTACGCGGCATACTTGGGCGGCGGGGCGAATCCATTCATTGTCAACGCCGATCCCAACTTGGCGAGCTTTCGGGTCGAAAACCTGTCGCTGCCCGCGGATCTCACGTTCGATCGCTTAGAGAATCGGCGACGGTTGCTATCCACGCTGGACTCCGAGCGCCGCCGAATCGATCGAGCCATGGCCGATATGAGCCAGCATCAGCAGTCGGCTTTCGAATTGCTCACCAGCCCGCAAGTTCGCGATGCTTTTGATATCTCCGCCGAACCGGATTCGCTGCGCGACGCCTACGGGCGTCACACATTTGGCCAAAGCGCGCTATTGGCGCGCCGCCTTGTGGAACGCGGGGTGACGTTTGTGACGGTCAACACGCAACCGTGGGATCACCACGGCACGGCGAATCGTTACGCCACCGAGGAAGGCGCCAAATTGCTCATTCCTCCAGTTGATCGGGCCATCGCGTCGCTCGTGCGCGACCTGTGCGACCGGGGTCTTTATGAGAAGACGCTGGTCGTGGCGATGGGAGAATTCGGACGAACGCCAAAGATGAACGCCGCAGCGGGACGCGATCACTGGGGCCATGCCTTCAGTGTCCTGATCGGCGGCGGCCGGTACCCCATGGGCCAAGTGATAGGCAAGTCGGATGAGCACGGCGCCTATGTGACCGAACGATCTTTAAGTCCCGAGGACGTGGCGGCCACAATCTATCATCACCTGGGGATCGACGGGCGGCAGTCATTCCTGCGCGATCGGGCCGGACGTCCGATCCGGCTGGTCGAGCACGGCAAGCCGATTACCGAACTGGTCGGCCAGGCATAACGCCGAAAACGGATCCTCCCTCGACAGCCTGTCACGATGACTTACCTGACGCCGTGCCGGACGCCTCTACGCGGTGTCGGCCAGCAGTTTTCGCCGACGATGCAATCGATGGCGCGCGAAGGTTGTCGCTGTTCGTGCCGTGCCGTGAGCGTGCAGAACGAAGGCCGTCGGTCCGCCATCAATTGATGGAAATGTGCGCCAGTCTGGCCCACATTCTTCAACTAATTCAACGGAGCTTACCGGCAGTTCTTGGCCGATTGCCGTGCCAAAGTCGGGGGTGCTGTTAGGGGCTTTCTCGCTTCGAATCGACAAGGGGGCACCCGCCAAGCATGCTGACGATGTCATGCATCACGGGGCTCGTCCGCATGGTGCCTTCGCGTTTAGCTGGATTCGCTGAAAGAGGCGATAACGCCCCAAGGTACAAGCGGACCGAAACAATGGATGTGATTGGCCAAGGCGTTCGATGAGCGGCAGGACACGCCGGCCACGATTGTGGCCTGCCACCATCCGCGGTTGGGCGGCGAGCCAACCCCAACATCCTGCTCCAAGAGCACAACCGGACCGCAACTGCCACGATAAACGGTGAACTGGCAATTCACCGTGGGGCGGCCTTTGTCCAACGTCCTGATCTTGGTCGACATCTTGGGCATTGCCGTGCATGATGAGCAAGCGGCGCGACGTGCGGATTCGGATGCCAATCCGTATGCGCAGCGACTTCCATCGGGAAAGTTGCCCTACGCCCTAAGTTCGCAGCCACACCGTGTCGCGGGCACCGAATGACAACGGCGAAATCAGAAACGACGCCCACCTTCCTGGGGCAAGACACCACCAGAAAACAAGAGCCGACATGCGGCCGTTTCTGGGGAGAAACGCCACTTCTTCCGAAACCATCCTTGCCGAATCGTCAAATCCCAATAACGGTCAAATTACGTGGATACCATTTGCCGTAGTGCATAGACTCTGTTCTACAGGCACCGGGATCTGTGCACTTGGCACGCTTCGAAGGACAGGGAAGATGAAACTTGCTGCACGTTGCAAGCTCTTTATACCGGTTATTTCTTGGTACGCAGGCCTCCTCCTGGCCGTCGTTGCAACCAATCAGCAAAGGGCATGGAGCCAAACGCCGCCGCTCCCCACAAAGCTCTCAGGGCACACGGCGGCAGTGAACTCGGTTGGGTTTTCTCCAGACCAGAAGTACGTCGTGAGCGCCAGTGCCGACCGCACGCTCAAGGTTTGGAACAGCGCAACCGGCAAGGAGATCAGAACTTATAGGGGGCACACCAGCCAGATTCTCAGTCTTGCGATCAGCCCCGATGGTTCCACAATCGTCACCGGGGCAGCAGACAATACGCTGCGAATGTGGGACCTGCCCAAGGCGGATCCCATTCGTGACTTCCGAGAGATCCAGGGAGTGCTGCACCATGTGGCAGTCAGCCCCAACGGCAAGTTGGCGTTGGCGGTGGGCGAGGATCGCTTGGGCCGCGTTTTGAATCTGGAAACGGGCGAAGTGCTCCTCACGCTCACCGGACATGAGCAGCCCATTCTGCATGGGGCCATCCGAAACGACAGCAACCAGTTTGCCACGGCCGATACCGCCGGGGTGATTCGGTTGTGGAATTCTCTCGACGGTTCCGTGCAAAGGGTGCTTCACGCGCATATCGGTCCGTCCCGGGGATTGTATTACCATCCCAACAGTCAGCAATTGGTGAGCGCCGGCGAAGAAGGGCAGGTGAAGGTTTGGCAACTCACCAGCCCTCCTTTACGAAAAATCGAAGGGCACGATACGCCGATTCGCTCGCTCGCGCTGACGAATAACAACCAATTCGCCGTGCTGGCGAGCGACAACAAGCTGACGGTGGTGAACGTTGCGAATGGACAGCCGGTGACGGAACTGGCAGGCATGTCTGGCAGCACGCACTCCGTTGCCATCAGTCCCGACAATGCGACCGTTGCGGCCGTCGGCGAAACCGGAATGATCAAACTCTGGAATCTGACGGATGGCGCCGACCGCTTCCATGTTCTGGGCCACGACGAACCGGCGCGGTCGGTTCTGTTCCACGCGGACAACGCGCGCTTGGTAACCGCCGATGATGCCGGCACGATTCGGGTGTGGCGACGTCCTGTGGCCACTGTTCCCCTGAACGGGCACGCCAACGACGTGATCGCCGCCAAGTACGCTCCCAATAACCAATGGATTGCCACCGGCTCTGCCGATCATTCAATCCGCATTTGGAATGCCGTCAACGGCCAGCCGGTGCGGCAGATCGCCGGCCATGCGACCCCTCTCAGCGCATTGGCGGTTCGATCCGATAGCGGGCAACTGGCCAGTGGAGATGCTGCCGGGGAGTTGCGATTGTGGAACCCTAACGACGGGACGGCGCAAGGGGCGATCGGGGCCCACCGGGCGGGAATTCGAGGCATTGCCTACAGTGCCGATGGTGCGAAAATCGCCACCATCGGGGACGATGCCACGTTGAAAGTATGGCAACAACCTCTCCAGCCCGCGGCGCCTCTCAACGGCAATGGCGACCGCGTCGCGTCCGTGGCATTCACCGCGAATGGCGAGTTGGGCGTTACGGGTGGTGCCGACAAGAGCGTGCGGGTGTTCAATGCTGCCAATGGCCAGCAGGTGCGCGCGCTGCCTGAAGTTCCCGAAGCGGTGACGAGTGTTGCTCTCGGTCGGGAAGATGGGCTCGTCGCCGCCGCCACGACCAACGGCCTGATCAAAATCTGGACGATGGCCGATGGAGCGCCTTGGAAAGGCGATCAGCCTGTTGCCGGCGGACTCGCCGCACCATCCATTTTGGCAGGACACGACGGCTCCATTGCATCGCTGCAATTCTCGGCCGACGGGAAGCACCTGCTGAGTGGAGGCGCGGACGGCACGCTCCGCTGGTGGCAACTTCCGCAAGCTCCTAGCCTATTTCAGGACAATAGCGGGCCGATCTCGCGCTTCGTTGTCGATGCCGCGGGTAAATTGGCCGCCAGCATCGGCGTGGTCGACGGCAAGCCCGCGATCCTGATCCGCGACCTTGCGCAAGACGGCAAGCTGATCGGGCGATTGATCGGACACGAAGCTGCAGTCAATGCGATCGCCTTCGATTCAAGAGGGCGACATCTGGTTTCAGGCGATGCGGCCAACACCGTCCGCGTCTGGAACCTTGCCGACCCCAAATTCCCCGAGCTGGCCCAGATTGCCGCCGCTGGCCCCGTGACGGCGGTGGCACTCAATACGACAGCGACTCAGGTGTTTGCCGCCACGAGCGATCATGTGATTGGCTGCTGGCAACTAAGCGATGCCACCGAACTTCGTAAATTTACCGGCCACGGCGGCGCCGTCCGCAGCTTGCTCGTGGACGGCAACGTACTGTATTCCGCTTCGGCAGACGGTACGGTGCGTGCCTGGAATGCCGACTCGGGGGCGGCGATTCGGACGATCAATCATGGCGCCCCGGTTACGGGACTCGCCATTGCGCCGCAGGGGAAGACGATCGCCTCGGTTGGCACGGACAAGAACGTGAAGATCTGGCAGGGTTCCAACGGAGCGGCGCTGGCCTCCCTTGCCGGGCACACAGCCGACCCGATCGACATTCGATTCAATGCCGACGCGACTCGCCTGGTGAGCCTGGCGAACGATGGCGTTGTGCTTTGGGATGTCGCCAAATCGCGACGGCTGGAATCGATCGCCTCCAGCCAGGTTGAGTGGAGGGGGATCGGATTCGTGGGAGATACCCTCGTAGCGGGAGTCGCCGATGGAGCCATTCACCGTTTCCAGCCGTCATTGCTGCATATTGTCGACGGCCACCCAGGCGGCGTCACAAGTGCCGTGATTGTCGCAAACAACACACGGGTCGCTGCGGCAGGTGTCGACAAGTCGATCAAGCTCTGGAATCTTGCCGATGGAAAACTCGCCGCGACATTTACCGGCTCGACCTCAGACAAGTCGCGGCTGGCAGTAACGGCCGACGGCAAGACCATTTATGCCGTCGATGCTTCCAACAGGGTCTTTACCTGGGTTGTCCCCCCAGCGCCCATGGCGTCGGTCGCACCCGCGCAGATTTGGGAGTTGCCTGTTCCCATCGTCCGACTCGCGCTGAATACCGATGGCACGCGATTGGCCTTAGGAGGGGAAGATCACCAGATCCGCGTTTGGGACACCAAGCTGGGGATCGAATTGGAACGGCATGCCGGCCATACCGGAGCCATCACGGCCGTGGACATGTCGGCAGACGGCCAGAGAGTTTTGAGTGGCAGCGACGACCGCTCGGGACGGGTGACCCAGCTCTCTGTGATGCATGCGCTGACGCTGCCCAAGGCGGCTCGCGATATAGCTTTCCTTACTGGCGGGACACAGCTTGCGGTCGCTGGCGGCAGCGATCGACTTGCGGTTTGGACGCTGGGGGAAAACGGACTGACGCCATCTGATCCCATTCCAGCGGGCAATCCTCCGGCAGGCTTCACGGCAGCGGAACAAGTCTCCCTCTCGGTGACTCCCGATGGTTCGCAGCTTGCCGTTCTCGATCTCGCGGGGCGGGCGCATGTATGGAGCGTGGCAGAGAAGACTTTGTTGACCTCCCTGCCCGGCCAGAACGAGCAATTGCCTGCCAACGGGCCGGCGGGACGGGTTGTTTTCAGCCCCGATGCCACCAAATTTCTCATTGCTCGAGGGCAACAGATTCGCATTCACGATGCGAGCAACGGTCGCATGCTGGAACGATTCGACGAACCAGCGGGGGTGCTGGAGGCGGCGATCGGCAACGAAGGGCGAGCCCTTGTCGTCGCGAGGGCAGGCGAGAAAGACAATCTTGCAATCGAGCCCATATCGCTTGAGCGTCTATGGGAGGCTCATGACGGGCCCATAAAAAGTTTGACGCTGGCGCCAGATGGCAACACGCTGGCAAGTTGTGGTGATGATGGCCTGGTCCATCTCTGGTCGATGTCCGACGGCCAGCGCGTTCGAACGTATGCCAGAGAAGATCTCCCCGAGGGGGCCAAAACGCCGATCGGATTGCTGACGGTCGCATTCACACGGAACAATGCCCAACTCTTAGCCACGGGTGCGGACGCCACGCTACGAGTCTGGCCGGTTCAGCCCCCCGCCAACGCCGAAGGGCAACCAGCCGATCCCGAAACGCACGTCCTCCCCTTGGCGACGCATTTGGTTGCGGAAGGCTCGCGGTGTCTTTCAGTCAGTTTCGATAACCTGAAGGTCGCCGTCGGTTCCAAGGATGGAATCGTCCGGGTGCTGGAATTGTCCAGTGGACGGGAATTGGAGCGTTTTGTCGAAGGTAACGCAGTGGAAGGGGTAGCGTTTGCCTCGGACAATCGCACCGTGGTTTCGGGAAACAGTAGCGGCGAAGGACATGTGCACACGCTGTCCATTCTGGTGAACGTAACGGTGCCGGATGCAACCCTGCACGACATTGCCGTCATGGCAGGGGGCGCTCAGGTGGTTACCGCCTCGACGCAGGGACTACAGCAATGGAGTCTGGCCAGCGGTGAGTTGCAGCGGACCTTTGAGCTTCCCAAGCCAATATCGACCACGGATGCGGACAACGAGGCGACGAATCCTGCCCCCGAGGCGCAGACTTCGGCGACGGAGTTTGTCACGGTTTCCGGTCGCGCCGACAACGCCCAGGTCGCGGGCGTAACGCGTGATCGTCAACTTGTATTTTGGAACCCAGCGAACGGTCAGGTTGTCGGACGTGCCGCACTACCTGCGGCGGCGGTTCATACGCGATACAGCCCTGACAATCAGAAACTGGTGGTTTCCGACGTCGAACATCGGCTATTGTTCTACAGCCCCACCACCTTTGAATCGCTGTACCAGTTGACCGCGGACGAAGCTCTGACAGGACTGGCATTTACGACTGCCAGCCGCACGGTCCTCACGACCGGAGGTTCGCTGAAGGAATGGCTGTACGCTTCCCCCGATGCCACGCGCACTCTCACCGGACATGGCGGCCCCGTTTTCGGCGTGACGTACAGCCCCGACGGTCGCTGGATCGCATCCGCCAGCGCCGATCAAAGCCTGAGAATCTGGGATGCCACGACGGGGGCCCCCACCAGGCAACTGACCGGCCATCAAGGCACGGTATATTCGGCGGCATTTAGTCCCGACGGCGCACTGATCGCGTCGAGCGGGGCCGAGAATTCGATTCGCATTTGGGATTCACTTGGCGGACGTCAATTGAAGCAGGTGCCGGTCGGCACGGGCGAACTGTACTCCGTGTGCTTCCTGCCCGATGGACGCCGCGTGACGACCGGAGGCATCGACCGCAAAGTTTACCTCGTGGACGTTCTTTCCGGAGAAATACAACAAACCTGGGGCAAGGACGAGGATTTTATCTATCGCACCGTTGTCAACAAAGAGGGAACGCGTCTGCTGGCTTCGACTTACGGCGGCAAACTGACGATCCGAAATGTCGCAAACGGACAGCCTGTGTTTGAGAAGGACCTCGGCCAGGTAATCAACTTCTCGGATCTGTCTCGAGATGGCAGCCGCATCGTCGTAGCCGGCGGGGATGGTTACGTTTATTTTGTGGATGTTCCGGCCAACGCCCGATGAGCGGCCCAACTGCGGGTACAATGGTCGACGCAGGTTCCCCGTTCCGGATACCAGGGATTCGTTACGTTATGCAAATCCTACGGACGATCAGCCGCTTCTCGCTACCAGGGCTGGTGCTGTTGTGGGCACTTCCTCTGGCGGCTGACGAGGGGGCAGTGGTTTTGTCTGCGCAAGACGGTGAAACGACGGAAGCATTTCTGGTGAAAGATTGCACCGGACCGGCGGCCGGAAAGACCCTCTGCTACGCCTGCCGGTACGGACAGCGACCGGTGGTGGCGATTTTCGCGGAAGAGTGGAATGATCAGGTCGCCGAATTGGCGGTGCGGGTCGATCGCTTGGTGGCGAACCATCGAGATCAGCGGTTGGCCAGCCTGGTGGTCTTGCTCCAGGGTGACACCACCGCCCTGGAAACGCAACTCCAACGGCAGTCGCAACGGCATCGCCTCGTGCATACCCCGCTGACTATCTACCGGGATGCGAGGGAGAAGCTGCGGGCGGCTTACAAAGTGCCGGATTCGACAAAGCTGACCGCATTGTTCTGGCAGAATGGACAAATTACGTGCCGCCTGGAACTTTCGGAGGCGTCCAAGCAACCGTCCCTGGCAGACGCGTTGGAAGCCGCGATTCGCGAGCGCCTCGTACAGGAGCCGTAACTTGTTTCAAGGCAATTTGTTGCAAACTTCGGATGAATTTCGTTGTTTCGAAACTTTGTTAGACATATCGCGTAACCATATGGTTAGGGGAGTCAAATACCTGCTGTAAGGACTCAATTTCCTGAACTCGTGGCATCGCAGATCTGCGAAGTCTCGTGTGTGCCTTTGAGGCCCAGTTCCATAATGGCGAAATGAGCCATGGAATACTGCGGCTCGACCAAAAAGGCAGATCGACCCAGGTCGACTTTAACCGATGGAGGTTGTTCATGCTGAACTTATTCACTCAGCGACGGAGTCGGGATTGCGAAGGATTTAGTCGTCGCGATGCCCTGAAGATCGGAACACTCGGACTTGGTGGCATCACCCTGCCGCAGTTGCTCAAAGCCCGGGCCGCGGCCGCGGCGGCTGGTGAAACGGTTAAGGACACTTCGGTGATTTGGTTGTGGTTGTCGGGCGGCCCGACCCACGTGGAGACGTTCGATCCCAAGATGTCGGCTCCGTCCGAGTACCGTAGCGTCACGGGTGAGGTGCAGACCGCTCTTCCTGGGGTGACCGTCGGCGGAACGTTTCCGAAGATCGCATCGGTCGCCGATCGAATGGCGTTCGTGCGGTCGTTTGCCCATACCAATAGTGGTCACGGTGGCGGAACGCATTTCGTCATGACCGGCTACGATGATCGGGCGATTGACAATGGCGGTTTGCCAACGCGTCCGTCGCTGGGTTCGATTCTGTCTCGATTCCGCGGCCCCAACAATATTCGAACGGGTATGCCTACCTACGTTCGGCTCAATGGGATCGCCGCGGATGGGCCGGCCTTTCTCGGAGCAGCGTTCAACCCGTTCGATCCAAACGGGCAGGCGCGCAATAACATGTCCCTGGTTGTCGACGAATCGCGGTTGCAAGGTCGCCGCTCGCTGCTGGGAGTCATCGATCAGGCGAATCGGGCGGCTGACCGCAGCAAGTTGATGGACGGCCTCGACGCCTTCGAGCAGCAGGCATTTAACCTCGTGCTCAGCAAATCTCAACAAGCCTTTGACCTCAGCTACGAAGACCCTCGTGTCGCGGATCGGTACGGCAAAGGACTCGGCCAGCAATTGCTGCTTGCTCGCCGCTTGTGTGAATCGGGTTGCGGCTTCGTGACCGTCAATTACGGCGGTTGGGACATGCACAGCAACATCAAGCAGGGGATTGTCAATCGCTCGCCTCAGCTCGACCAGGCAGTTGCCGCCTTGGTGGAAGACCTTGACCTGCGGGGGCTCAGCGAAAAGGTGCTGCTGGTCATCAGCGGTGAATTTGGCCGCACTCCCAAGATTAATGGCAGTTCGGGACGCGATCACTGGGCGCCGCTCAGCACGCTTGCCCTGTCGGGCGGCGGCTTGCGAATGGGTCAGGTAGTGGGTGAATCGTCGGCGAAAGTCGATGTACCCAAAACCGCGCCGATCTCTCCGCAAGACCTGATGGCGACTATTTTCACGGTGCTGGGCATCGACCGACGTGTGCAATACGTCAATCAGGCAGGTCGCCCAACTTACATGATTGAAGATGGCAAGCCCATTACCGAGTTGATTTGATGAAGCCTGGTTTCATGGTGGGGAGGAGGCCGCGCGTCTCCTCCCCCGCCATGGTCGTTCTCAGACACCAGATTCTGTTTCGTGCATTGCACGCAGGTCGGTTTCTGTCTCTTGTTGCGGCAGTGGTGGACTTGCGTTGCGGGGTTCGGCTGTATCGCCGCTTCACAGAAGAACGAGTGGACTCATGATTCTCCCCGCCCTTTCCCCCGTGGGTTGCCACGCTTGGCGCCGATGCTCTCTGGCGGTGCTCGGTTTGGCCATGGCCCTTGTGGCTTTCTTCCTGCAAGGCGACTCCTCGATTTGCGCCAATGATTTCCCCGGCCTGGGACCGGCAGGCAATCTGGTTGCCCTTGAGTTTGAGCCGGCTGCTCCCGTTCAGATGGGGAGTCCGAGCGATCGGGCCCAACTCGTGGTTTCCGGACGCTATTCCAGCGGTCAAATCCACGACTTAACCCATGAGGCAACCTACCAGGTATCGAAACCAGGTGTCATTCGGGTCGATTCCGGTGGCCTGATAACCCCCCTCGCCGATGGTGAAGTGGTCATCACCGCCACTACCGGTGGAAAATCAACCACGGTTCCTTGTGTGGTTGAGAATTTCAATTCACCGCGACCTATCAACTTTGCCAACGAAATTGTTCCCATCTTCACCAAGGCAGGTTGCAATGCGGGCGGATGCCATGGCAAGTCGGGAGGACAAAATGGCTTCCGGCTGTCGCTCCTGGGTTTTTACCCAGAGGAAGATTACGAATGGTTAGTGAAGGAGCATCGAGGCCGGCGGCTGTTTCCTTCAGCCCCCGAATTCAGCTTGCTCCTCACCAAACCATTAAACCAAATGCCGCACGGCGGAGGACGGCGACTCGATGAGGGGTCCTACGAGTACGATCTGCTCATTCGCTGGATCGAACAGAATGCCCCGTACGGTCAGGAAGATGATCCTCACGTGACCTCAATCGAGGTCTTCCCGAAGCAGCGGACCATGAATCGGGATTCTCGCCAGCAACTCCGCGTGCTGGCCCATTACAGTGACGGCACGACGCAAGATGTCACGCAGCTTTCGACGTATGAATCGAATGACACGGAGATGGCCGATTCGAATACATCTGGCCGGGTAACAGTATTTGATCGCCCCGGCGATGTCGCGGTCATGGCTCGCTTTCAGGGCGAAGTCGCCGTTTTTCGGGCGAGTGTCCCGTTGGGAATTCCGGTAGCGTCGGTCCCTCCTGCGAAGAATTTTATTGACGAGTTGGTGTTCGGCAAACTGAAGACGTTGGGTATTCCACCGTCGCCCCTCTGCGATGACTCAACGTTTTTGCGTCGCGTGTCGCTAGACATCACCGGGCGACTCCCCACGGCCGAGGAAGTCCGTGCGTTCCTCGCGGACAAGGATCCGAAAAAGCGCGACCGCCTGGTCGATCGGCTGCTTGCCAGTCCCGGGTACGCTGACTACTTCGGCAACAAGTGGACGATGGTGCTCCGCAATCGCCGGGTGCAGAACAACGTATCGGTCTCGTTCCGGTTTCATACGTGGGTTCGGCAGTCGCTGCAGCAGAACATGCCCTTTGATCAGTTGGTGCGGTCCGTGCTAACCGCGACGGGCGATGTCGACAGCAACCCAGCGGCCGCGTGGTACGCGCAGGTACCGACTTCGATGGCTCAAATGGAAGATACGGCGCAGCTTTTCCTCGGGGTCCGCATTCAGTGTGCCCGCTGCCATCATCATCCGTTCGAACGCTGGAGCCAGGATGACTACTACGGGTTTGAGGCATTTTTCTCGCAGGTGGGCCTCAGGACTAACCCGCGAAACCTCCAGAATGGAGAGGTTTTTCACAAGGGCGGAGAGGCCAAATCACGAAATCCTCGATCCGAGCAGGATTTGCATCCTACGGGTCTCGGCGCGGCACCGCTGGAGATTCCCAATTATGAAGACCCCCGGCACGCTCTCGTCGACTGGATGGCCGCGCCGGACAATCCGTATTTTGCCCGGGCTTTGGCCAACCGCTACTGGAAGCATTTCTTTGGGCGCGGGATCGTCGATCCCGAGGACGACATGCGGGTCTCCAATCCGCCGTCCAATCCGGAGTTGTTGGACGCGCTGGCAAAGCACTTCATTCAACGGCGTTTCGACCTCAAGGATCTGGTCCGCACAATTTGTCAAAGCCATGCCTATCAGCTCAGCAGCGAGCCCAATGAGTTCAATGCGATCGACAAGCAGAACTTTTCGAGTTTCTACCCCCGCCGCATCAATGCCGAGCCACTATACGACGCGATCAACCAGGTGGCGGGAACGTTTGTGAACTTCAATGGCATGCCGCAGGGAACACGCGCGGTAGAACTTCCCGATAGCGGATTCAACGACTATTTCTTGACGGTCTTTGGCAAGCCACAAGCAGAGAGCGCCTGTGAATGCGAACGAAGCAGCGAGGCCAACTTGGCGCAGTCGCTCCATCTGCTGAATTCGACGGACATCCAAGGGAAGTTGGCCTCCGGTCAGGGACGTTGCCAACAATACGCGCAAGATGAAACTCGGACCGATGCGGAGAAGGTCACCGATCTGTACCTCTGGGCGGTAGCCCGGCTCCCCAAGGACAGCGAACTCGAGCCCATCTTGTCGTTCCTGGCCTCGCGAGACAACAAACGGATGGCTTACGAGGACCTGATGTGGGCATTGTTCAACACGAAAGAGTTTCTGTTTGTTCGCTAGCCCGCAGCATACGATGGGACATTAACAGCCATTTATATGGGCTCCGGGGGAAGCGTGCCAGAATTGGCGCAAAGTTGATCGTACTCAGCGAAATCCTGTGGCCGCCCAGTCTAAAGTGAAGCCCTGACCGAGTACCCGGTACGGTGGTCCAAGCAACCGTGCCGGTATTACAACTCACAAGGGATCCTTCGCCCACAAGGCATCTAGCACGAGTCGCCGACCATGAACAACACAAGCCGTCCGACACTCGAGGAATGCCCGATCCGGGAACCGTCGGGTGGGAAAATGGGGGCAACGCCAGCGGTTCGCGTGGGTTGGCTACTGCTCGCCCTGCTTTGCGGATTATGTTTGGCTCCGTCCCTCGCCAATGCTCAACTTCCCGCGACGCGCCTGGGGGGAGTACTTCTCGCTGGTGGGCAGCCCGGGGCTTCGGTCGACATCAAGATTGCTGGCTCCGATCTCGATGGCGTCACCGAGCTGATCTTTTCCCACCCTGGAATCAAGGCTGTTCCTAAGTTGGCGGAGCCGGGTCCGTTTGATAAAGGACCGGTGCCCCTGGAGAACGAGTTTGTCGTTTCAATAGCGGCGAATGTACCGGTGGGAGCGTACGAGATGCGCGCCCTCGGAAAGTACGGGTTGTCGAATCCCAGGCGATTCCATGTCAGCGACATTCCCGAGGTGCTTGAAGTCGAACCAAACAACCCTGTGGAAACGGCCCAAGATGTTTCCCTTCCGGCCACAATCAACGGGTCGAGCGATCGCATCGGGGACGTCGATTACTTCAGTTTCGAAGCAACCGCTGGCCAGCGTTTGATCGTCAAGACAGAAGCACAGCGGATCGATTCGCGACTTGACTCGGTACTCACTCTTTACGATGCAGCAGGCCGAGAACTTGGCAGCAGCAACGATACCGTCGGTTACGATTCCCTCATTGACGCGACGCTTCCGGCCAATGGTCGCTACCTGGTCAAAATCCACGATGCCGCGTACCAGGGAAGTGCCGATCACACCTATCGACTGATCATCGGTGTGCTGCCCCATATCGATTACGTTGTCCCGCTGGCGGGACAAACCGGGGGAAATCATCCTTTTACAATTTACGGCCGCAATTTGCCGGGAGGGGCTGCCGCAGGGATCAGCATTGATGGCCGCCCGCTCGAAAAGCTGACGGTTTCGATTTCCCTGCCCGGAGGACCGGCGGCACAGGCGTTGCCGGCCTCGCTTTGGTTGCCACCTGCGGCGGCGTTTTTGGACGTCAGCGAGTTTCGGGTCAAGGGGCCGGCTGGTTCGTCGTCTCCGGTCGCGATTGGGCACGCGCTGGCGACTCTCGTGGAAGAGAAGGAACCGAACAACGTGCCCGCCCAAGCGCAAAAACTTGTTCCGCCATGCGAAGTGATGGGGCAATTCCAGGGCACACGCGATCGCGACTGGTACGAGTTTGAGTTGCAAGCGGACCAGGCAGCTACTGTTGAGGTCATTTCTCAACGCCACGGTTTGCCCACGAATCCAAGCTTGCTCATCGAGCGCATCGTACCTCCGGGCGAGGACGGAGAGACCAGGCCGCCGCAGCAGTTGGCTTACGTGAACGACGGTGGCAATCTGGATGGCACTAAGGAATTTGTGCTGCGACATGGCGACCCGGTACATCATTTTGTCGCCAAGGAAGCGGGAACGTATCGCGTGATGGTTCGCGACAGCCGCGCGGACATCGCCGCCGACCCACGGCACCTTTATCGACTCGTAATTTCCGTTGGCCAACCCGATTTTCGCCTGGCAGCGGTTCCCCTGGAGTCTCACGGTGCGCCGTTCCTGCGGAAAGGAGGCCAACGAGGCGTGCGGATCATCGCCTACCGACGGAGTGGGTTTGCGGGCGACATCGTTGTGACGGCGAAGGGGTTGCCCGCAGGAGTCACCGCTTCGGAAACCATCATCGGCGCCAATAGTGATTCGGCGGTGATGTTGCTGACCGCGGCTCCCAACGCCCAAGCCAGCCATGGTCTGGTTCAGTTTGAAGGGCGTTCTCAGGTCGGCAATTCCAACGTTGTCCGCATTGCCCGAGTCGGAATCGCCATCCAACCAACACAAGCGCGGACCGACCCAAATGCGAACGTAGCGGCGGTCGACGCGCGCCTGGTGCAAGACCTAGGGCTTTCGATCTCGGCGGCTGAGCCGGACCAGGTTTCTCTTGCCATCGGCAACGGCAAACTGGTCGAAGCCCCCCGGGGAGCACGGCTCAAGATTCCGTATACGCGATCGGGACTCTTCAAAGGGAATATCACGGCCGTTCCGCGGAACATTCCCCTCGGGGCGCAAGCTCCCCAGGTGACGATTCCTGGCAACAAAACAACCGGAGAATTTGACATTACCCTCACGGCCGCAACCCCGCCGGGGACTTACACCTTGTATTTGGATGCGGTCGCACAACAAGTTCCCTATGCCCGCAATCCCGAGGCGGCGGCAGCAGCAGTCGAACGACAAAAAGAGGTAAACGACATCAAGGCCAAGGCAGACGCCGAGGCAAAAACAGCCAACGATGCCAAAGCCGCCGCCGACAAGGGACTGAACGATGCCAATTCGGCGGTCACGGCAGCGGCAACCGCAAAAACCAATGCCGAGCGCGCCCTGGCAGAGGCTCAGCAAGCGGCGCTGGCGGCAACCAACACAGTGAAGGCGGCCCAGTCCGCCGTAGCGGCGAACGCCGAAGACGCAAATTTGAAGGCGGCATTGGTGGTCGCCCAAAAAGCTCTGGATGACGCCAATGCCAAGGTCAAGCTCGAAGAGACGAACGTCGCCAATGCCGGAAAAAAGCATACGGAGGCGGTCATGGTTGCCGAATCCGCGATGCAAACAAAGGTGAAGGCGGACGAGGCGGCGGCAACCGCCACCCAGCGCGCGCAAGCCGCCGCTCAATTAAAAACGCAGACCGATCAGTTGGTGACCACGTTGAACACGAATGCGCGACCCCAGAATCGAAGTGTGCCGCTGTTGTCGAACGCCGTCATTTTGAAGGTGGTTGCCGCGCCGATCACCATAAACGCGATGCCAAAACCTGGTCCCCTTAAACAGGGGGCGGCGTTGGAGGTGCCGTTGAAGATCAATCGGATGTTCGACTTCAAGGATCCAGTCACCGTTTCGCTAGTCAACGCTGGCGGCGCGGCAGGGCTATCCATCCCGAATCTTACGATTCCGGCCAATCAAGCCGACGGAAAGCTAACCGTTTCCGCCGCGGCCAATGCGTCGCCAGGCCAGTTCACGCTCGCCCTGCGTTTTAGTATGAATTTGAATGGTCAAGGATTGACGATCGACCAACCTCTGGAAATCACGGTCGAGGCGATGCCCGCCGAATGACCCACCACGGCGACGAACTCGAACGACACGGACGTTTCGCGTTCCGCCGACCGCACCCGTTTTCCAAGACCCCATGGACGATCGCCGACAATTCGCTCCGAAAGCGCATTGCAATCTTGCGTCGCGAACGACGCCTGACGTCGGCGATAGCTGGTGGACGGCCAATCCGTGTTCGCCCCCCGGTTCGCCGTTGCGGCGAGGATCGCCAGGCGGAGATATTGAAAGATGATCATCATGACTTGCTGCTCGCTTCATAAGTCCCCTCGCTTCGCACGCACTCTGCTGGTTCTGCCGGTGCTGAGCATGTTTGTGCTGATTGCAGGGATTGCCCCCTCGGCGCTGCTGGGGGCTCCCATTCAAATTGCCAACATTCAGCGGAACACCCCGGTTGATTTCCAGAAGGAGATTTTGCCGGTTTTGCAACGAAGTTGCCTTGCGTGTCACAGTTCCAAAGAGGCTAGCGGGCGGCTGGTGCTGGAATCTCCCGAAGCAATTCTTAAGGGGGGCGATTCCGGGCCGGCCGTGATTGCCGGCAAGGGGGCCGAGAGCCTGTTGCTCGAAGTTGCATCGCATCAATCCGAACCGGTGATGCCTCCGCTGAACAACGACGTTGCCGCGAAGGCCCTGACGCCCAATGAACTGGGTCTGCTCAAGTTGTGGATCGACCAGGGAGCCAAGGGAACGGGTCTGTCGGGCATGCTTTCTCCGACTCGCTGGCGGACCTTGCCTTCCGGTAGCGGGCCGATCTACGCTGTCTCGATTTCTCCCGACGGACAGTTTGCGGCTTGCAGTCGCGGGAACCAAATCTTCATCTACCACGTTGCCACCGGGCAGGTCGTAACGCGACTGAATGATCCCTCGTTGCAGCAGGAGGGCAGTGATTCTCCTCCCGGAGTGGCCCACCGAGATTTTGTGCAGTCCCTCACATTCAACAAACAGGGAGACCGACTGGCATCGGGTGGTTTTCGGACGGTCAAATTGTGGAGATATCCGCGTGATGTCCAGTTGCAGAAGTTCTCGGCGGGCCGGCAAATTGTGGCCACGGCCGTTAGTCCCCAGCGTGACCGACTGGCGATTGGAGGGAGCGATGGCATTATTCAGTTACTGCCCGTAAATCTCGAAGCCGACGAGCTGCGGCTAGCTGCCCCCCTGACTCTGCAAGGTCATGTCGGTGAGATTCGCGAGCTCGCCTTCACTCCGGCTGGAGATCGACTCATTTCGATTGCCGCGGACAAGACCGTTTATGTATGGTCTCTCGATGGCAATTTGACCGCTCGCGTGGACACCCCCAGCGAACTCCTCAGCATGGCCGTCATCGAGGAACTCACTCTACCGGCCAAAGAGGGAGACAAACCGCAATCAGTGCTCACGATGGCGACGGGAGGCGCCGACAACCTGATCCGCCTGTGGAAGCTGCCAAGTCACCTTCCACGGGCCGTCGCTGCCGCTCTGCCAGGCACAAGGCAGCTTTCGACGAGTGCCGACGGCCAGCTTGCTGCATTGACGAATGAATCGGGCACGGTGCGGTTGGTCAACGCCACGACGGGCGAGATGATTGTGGAATGGCGCGCCCATCCGGGGACGATCCTCGATCTTGCATTTGGTGCCGATCCGGCGAACGCTCCCATGGCAGACGCTCCCATCGTTCACCACAGGCTGGCGACCGCTGGAGCCGACGGCGTCGTGAAGGTATGGGCGATCGCCTTGGCACGCGAAGGCGAGAAGCAAGCACCGCCTGAATTGATGCTGTCTCTGCAGGGGTTTTTGGCGCCGGTGGTTCGCGTGGCATTTCGACCCGACGGGCAGCAGTTGGCCGCAGGCGCCGAGAGTGGAGCCGTTTCGCTTTGGAATCTGGCGGAAATCGCAGCGGATTCGCGGGAGTTCGCCATTCCCGGCGTCGTTCCCTCCCCGGTGATGGCCCTCAGTTCCGATCGCAAACTGCTGGCGACAACCGCAACGATTCAACAACGTTTTGCAATCGTGGTTCGCGACCTGTCAACAGGCGCAATCAAGCAGACGATCACCGGCCACGAAGGACCGATCCTCGCTCTCGACTTCAGTCGCGATGGTACGAAGTTGGTCTCTGGATCGGCGGACAAAACAGCCCGCGTCTGGAATCTCGCCGACCCCCAGACGCCCGAACTGGGCCGATTTCTGGCTCATCGTGCGGAGGTAACGGCGGTAGCCTTCTTTCCGGACGGACAACAACTCGTATCGGGAGGGGCAGACAAGACACTAAAAATTTGGAAACTTCGCGCGCCTGATAACGAGAACTCGGAATCCAGCGAGGAGGTCCAAGATCTGGCTGGACATACCGGACCGATCGTATCGGTGGTCGTTCCAGCGAACAATCAGCCGATTTCGGCAGCGACGGACAAGACGGTTCGGGTCTGGAACCCCGCGAACGGCCAAGCGGTGCGAACGCAAACGGAAAGCGAATCGATCACGGCATTGGCCCTGAGTGCCGATAGTAACCGCTTTGCAGTGGCCTGCAAGGATCGATCGCTCAAGGTGTACGCGGTCGCAGGAGGGAACGCCCAATTGACAATGGCAGGGCACCAGGGAGACGTGACGGGACTCGCGTTCAGCGCAGACCATTCGCGACTGGTGTCGAGCGGAGCAGACCATGTGGCGAAGGTCTGGGATTTGACGGATGGCCGATTGCTGGAAGTGCTGCCGGTCGTCGCCGCAGGGGCCAAAGTTTCCGCGGGAGAAGATCGGCTTGTGGGCGCGGTCTTCGAGGCAGCGCCGAACCGACTGTTGCTGGCTAATGGAGCCGGAAATTTGTTGCCGGTGGAACTCCGCTTCCTGGGAGCGCTCAAGGGCGTGACGCAAAAACTGACGGGGCTCGCCTGGCATCCCAATGGGCAAGTTGTGGCGGCCGCCAGTGTGGACGGCAGCGTGCGCGGCTTCAACCCCGCCAATTTTCAACTGACCTACACGGCCAACCATGCCGCGGCGATTCACGATCTGGTCTTTAGTCGCGACGGGCAGCGGATGGCCACGGCGGGGGAGAACAACCAGGTTCGGCTGTGGAATCCGGCCAACGGCGCGGCCTTGCAGCCCGCCCAACTAGCCATGCCGGCTCCGGTTCGCCGGGTGACATTTTCGACCGATGGCCTTCGCTTGGTGGCGGGAAGCCAGACGGGAGACGTTGTTGTGTTCGACGTCGCCGAGCCTTCCGGGATGCCGCTGCAGTACATCGTCGGCCATAAAGCGGCCATCGTCGGACTGGCGACCGCAGGCACTCACGGTACGCTTGTCTCGTTGGCTGAGGACGCAATGTTGCTCGAATCGGAACTCCTGGCCGGTCGTCGGTTGGCTGGGCATTCTCAGGGAGTAACGGCCCTGGCGGCGATTCCCCAACCGGCAGGCCAACCGGGTCAGGTGCTCTCGGGAAGCTCCGATGGCAGCGTCCGCCGCTGGAATCTGCAGAGCGGTCAACAGCTTGTGCAGCTAAATCATGGTGGGCCGATCACCGACTTGGCGGTGCGCGATGACAATCAGCGTTGGGCGTCTGCCAGCAGCAACAACACCGTGAAGCTCTGGAATCCGGTAAACAATCAACAGGTCGCCGAATTGCGTGGCGACTTGCACGCTAAAGCTCTGGTCGCCAAGTTGACGCGGCAACGGACCGACGCCACAACCAAGGTGAACGAAGCAAAAGGAGTTCTCGACACGGCGGAAAAAGCCGTGCCAGGAAAGGTCGCGGCAGAAAAGACCGCGGCGGACGCCTTGGCAAAGGCAACGCAGGATGTGGCGGCGAAAACTGCTATGGTACAAACGGCATCGGTAACCAAGTCCGCCGCCGAAAAGCTGGCAATCGAAGCGGCGGCAGTCGCCCAAAAGGCCGCGCTGGAAATGCAGAAGGCAGACAACCTCGCCAGCCAGTTGACTGCCAAGGCCACCGAACTGACCGCGAAGGCAACTTTGGCCAAGTCCGTAGCGGCCGCAAATCCCAACAATGCGAACCTAGCCAAGATCGCACAAGAAGCTGAAGCGGCAGCGGCTAAGGCAGACGCCGAAGCGAAAACCGCCGTTGCCGCCAAGGCGGCGCCGGCCAAAGCTGCAACCGACACGGCCCAGGCTGCCGCCGTAGCGGCTCAAAAGGCCCAGGATGCGGCCAAGCCTTTCAACGAAGCAACAGTGATGTTGAGTGCCGCTGAAGCGGCTCTCGCATCGGCTCGGCAGGTTCACGAAGTCGCGGCTCGCGAATTGAAGGAAGCCAACGACGCCGTTCCCGCAGCCAAGACAATCCTGGCGAAAGCGGAAGCGTTCTTGCAGCAGTCCGAAAAGGAGCTAACGACGGCCACCGAAGCGGAGGCGGCAGCCCAAAAGCCCATGTTGGCGGTGGCCTTCTCACTCGATGGGCTGACCGTTGCCACCGGGGGCGACCTGGGGATTGTTCACACATGGGACGCTGAAACGGGACAGGCCGTGGCCAGCTACCGAGGGCATGCGGCTTCCATCCGAAGCGTCCGGTACCTGTCGGACACCGTGCTCGTTTCAACCAGCATGGACCAGGACGCGATCACCTGGAACGTCAACCCGAGTTGGGAACTAGAACGCGTCATCGGAAATATTTCGGATCCGAAGGTACTTGTGGATCGGGTAGCGTCGGTCGACTTCAGCCACGATGGAACCAGGCTGGTAACCGGAGGTGGCGTTCCTTCGCGAAGCGGCGAGATCAAGGTTTGGAACGTCGCAGACGGCAACCTGGCTCTCGAACTTACCGAGCCCCACACCGATGCCGTGCACTCGGTGGCGTTCTCGCCAGACGACCGGTTCATCGCGTCCGCGTCCGCCGACAAATACATCCGAAAATTTGCGTCCGCTTCTGGCGAGCTCGAGATGCAATTCGAGGGGCACACGAATTACGCTCTCAGCGTGGCCTGGCGATCTGGTGGCAAAATGCTGGTCAGCACCGGAGCCGATGGATCGATTCGCTTCTGGAACGCCGAAACGGGCGACCGTATTCGCACGATTGAAAACTACACCCGCCAGGTGAGCGCGGTCCGCTTCGTGGGTGATTCTCAATTTGCGGTCATTGCCAGCGGCCAGGGATTGGCCCGGATGTATAACGCCGACAACGGCGGCATTCAGGTCAACTATTCCGGCCCTACCGACTATCTCTTTAGCATAGACGCCACCAGCGATCCGACCAACGGCGTCGTCGTCGCGGGGGGATACGACGGCAAGTTGTGGATCTGGCGGGCCAATGGTCCGCTGTTGCGAACAGTCGATGCTCCCATCAATGGCGAGCCCAAGGTAGAAGCCGCCAGCAAATGACTCCCCCGTGGCAATCGTGTAGATGCTCAACGGGGCCCTTTGGCCACGAAGCCGGAGCAAGGGGGGAAGTAACCGATTCAGACGCGGCGATAATCAACTGCCGCTGCCGCCGAGTTGGCGAATCCGTTCTCGCCCACCCGTTCAACGGCAGTCCGTTTACCCCGCGTGGACCACGCCGTTAGGCATCCGCAGTTGGGGGTAAGAATTCATCCAAGATCTGTTGCAACCTTGCCTGGCTGAGGGGCTTCGAAACGAACTGGCAGCGGCCAGCGTAGTAAGCGGGAAGAAAACCGTGGTCCTCTTCGGTCAACAGGACGACCGGGATGGAAGCCAGGTCGTGGTCGGTTTGCACGTCGTCAAGTACGTCAAACCCATGACACCCTGCATGATCTGCTTCAATCAAGATCAGCCTTGGCCGCTGGGCCTTGGGCTCCTTGCAGGCAGAGTGCAGGTAGGCCAGAGCCTCCTGGCAAGTGCGAGTTACGTGGAGTTGCACCCCCATGTTCAGGTTCCGCAAAGCAGCCAGCATCGAGGCAATCTCTGGCTCGTTGTCATCCACCAGCAAGACCTCGATCGCTTCAACATCGTTGGCCATCGAATCGGGTAACATGAAGTTGGATCCTCCCCAAAAGATCCTCAACCCACTTGGAAACCGATTGGCTGCGTCTGCACTCTTGATCGGGATGAGTGCGAAAAGCCATGATACGTCCCACGCAGTTTGTGACCGCGACCCAAGCGGCAGCCAAACAGCCATTGAAATTGCGACGTGATGCAGCCGAGCAGGGTTTGGCTACTCTAGAAGTGAGCCCGGAGCCAATTCCCCTCGGCCTCTTTCTTTAATGTACGCCACTCCCGAAAGAGACGCTACCAAAACGGCTTGAGATTTTGCAGGCCGTCAGGGAAGGCAACTACCCGCAAGCAATCCATGCACTTGACATTGCCAGCAAGATGGTGGCATCGGTACCTCTCTCACATTCCGCAAGCAGGAAGGCTTTGTGTTGATGTTTGACCAGGTGTGGTCCCCTTTGAACAGGAGAATGAACTTTCCAAACCCCGAACCTGGCTTGTCGCGGGAAGAACCAGAAATTTAGTCCAATTTGCGCAACGGATTTATTGCCGGAATCGGCCATTCTCGAAGCATTTCGCCCAAAAGTTACGCGCATTCCCCATTCGGATCGATTCCAATGAAACGACCGGGAGACATGCATGCTGCACAAGTGTATTTTCAAGCCCGGTTGAACGCGGACTTGTTCGAATTGGCCTGAGAAATCTGCAGAGGACCAGGTATGCAGGGAAAGTTGTCAAGAGGGGCGATCGCGGTAACGGGACTGTTGGTGGTTGCTGGCCTGGTTGTGTTTGGGGCAATTCGATCCGCATCAAAAGGAAACGGCGAAGACGACCTGGATCCCCTGCGGTGGGCGGAGCGTTTTCCCCACCAATACATGTCGTCCATGAAAACCCAGCTTGACTACGGACGAACCGAATACGGTGGCAGCACACCCGACGACAAGCTGGCGGCGAACCCATTCCGGCGAAGAGCCTGGGCCGGGCATCCTTTCGGAATGGAGTACCGCGCAGCACGCGGTCACTTTTATGCCCAAATCGATCAGCGCGAAAGCCTGCGCACGCGACAGATGGAGCAACCAGCCGCGTGCATCCATTGCCACGCCGCGGAGGCACCTGGTTTGGTCGCCAAGCACGGCTGGGACGCGTTTCACCGCCTGGGATACAACGATCTTCAGGACCAACTGCATCATGGTTCCAGTTGCGCCGACTGCCACGCGCCCGACACGATGGAACTTCGGGTCACGCGGCCGGCGTTTGTGAAAGCGATGGAATCGCAGGGCGTAGACGTTGCCAATGCCACCCGCGAGCAATTGCGAAGTTTCGTATGTGCCCAATGTCATGTGGAGTATTACTTTTCGGGACCCAATCGCGAATTGGCCTTGCCTTGGACCCACGGCCAGCGGTTGGAAGATATCGAACGCCACTACGACGAGCAGAAGTTCCAGGATTGGACGCACGCTGAGACCGGCGCCCCGATGATCAAAATCCAGCATCCCGAGTTTGAATTTTACTCCACCGGGGTTCACGCCCGACGCGGGGCTACGTGCGCCGATTGCCACATGCCGCACACCGAGGAAGACGGGGTGGAATTCACGGATCATTGGATCCGCAGTCCGCTCACGAATGTGAACAACGCTTGCAAAAAGTGCCACTCGCAGTCGGAAGAGGCCATTCGCAACAGAGCCGTTGCGATCCAGCGCCGAACCACCGAGGCACTACAACTTGCAGAAGAAGCCCTGGGCGACCTGATGGATGCAATCGTAGCGGCTCGCGAAACGGGCGCCAGTGACGAGGACTTGGAAGCAGCCCGGCAATTTCATCGGCGGGCGCAATTACGATGGGATTTTGTGGATGCGGAAAATTCCACGGGTTTCCACTCGTCCCGAGAGGCGGCCAGAATCCTGAATCAGGCGGTCGAACTCGCGCGGGAGGGAGAGCGCAGCGCATTGGAGTCGCAACGCACCGCAGAAATCCAGTTAAACTCGCGGCCGTCGCGAGCCTATCCGCGGCCCACACGTGCTGGCCAACTGAAGGACGACGACGAGTCGAACACCGATCTGGTTAAGTACCTCGCCGTGGCTCGTGCGCTGCATCCCGCAATCCTGGCATTCGCCGTCGATCCGCAGTCGAATCGTTCGCAGGCGATCGACCGACGTGGCATGCCGGTCCGCGTCCACGTCTTTGAAGACTACGAGACCGATATCGAAAAGCGGTGGTGGCTAGTCGGAGAGCCAACGCGGGAAAATGTGCCAGAAAGCACCTCTTCCTCCGTCCCCAATACCCGCTGCTGTCGGGCGACGGAAACCAAGAACTTTGACCGGCAGCTGGAGGACCAGGCGAAACTCTGGAAGGCCGTCATTTTCAATCCGGTTCCCGGCCCGCCAATGGGCCCGCGCACGCGTCTTGACTTTCGCTACCGGCTGAAAGGAACGGACACGCTCCGGGTGCAGATTTACAGTCTCTCCAAGAACTACCATCGATTTCTCACGTTAACAAAACTCCCGCAGGAGGAGTGGCATTCGGCGACGGTCGACATGACCTCTGCCCGTCGGCCCGACGGAACTGGCGGGGCGTTGGCCGAAGACGAGCGTATTGACGATATTCAGTTCTATATACCGCCCGAGGCGGATCTGTGGATCGACGACATCGTGCTTTACGAGGAAGCAGCGGAAAACGAAATGCGGCCGTTTCCGAAGCGGTTTCTGTTCACTGGCTGGTTCGATACCGGCAAACAGGGGCAGGAATGGCCCGGCGAGTTTGAAATCGTACCGCACGAGAAACCGCGAACGTGGAAAGCCGCCCAGTCGATCATCGACTCAGACACGGGGCGCCCGTGGATTCGCCTTCAGTTGAGAGGACCGCGGCCTCTTGGCAGGCATAACGAGGTACGCTTTCGCTATCACCTCCAGGGAAGCGATCGGTTGAGCGTTGTCCTCGTGGACAGCAGCACCGGCGACAGGTACACGGCAGATGCACGCCAACTGCAGCAAGGGCGCTGGGCCGAAACCACGGTGCAGCTTCCTGTCGACAAAGACGGGCGCTCGGCCGATGAATTGCATTTGGTGCTTGGACGGGACGGCGTTTTGCACGTGGACGATGTGTTAATCTACGAGCCTGGCCAGTGACCATTCGGCGCAAATGTCGCATCGAAAATGCAGACAAGCCAGTTCTCTCGATTGGAAGTGCATCAAGTCATTGCCAATCCCGGCGATCCGCGGTTGGCCCGTAATGGGAATGCCCAATCGCGTTCGGGCCATAGACGTTGTTTCGCAAAAAAAGACGGAACTCGGGCCAGGGTTTCGGTAAATCGCGAATGATCCGCCAGAAATGGACGCCAATCCCATAACTGCGATGGCTGCTGGAACGCGATCTGTGCCGCACTGCAGTCCCAGCGTTCATTTTGCCCATTAAACTTTGCTTTTACGGTCGTTCACCAGGTGGCGGTTGTGCAGCGATGGCCCGGCATCCACGGCTGTAGCGGCAGCAACGGACTGAAAATCGTTCTTCAACTCCAGATCAACGCCACCGATGCGCCGGAAACACACCGCTCGCACTCAGCGTGTCTCGGCACTCAGGGCTTCAAAGCCGGAAACGACATCAAACAATTCCTCGTCGATGCCGCTTTGGCGCAGGCGATGAAACTTGCCGGTGAGGTCGGCCAGCAATTCGTCGATGTTTTTGTCAGCACGTTGCATTGCGGCGAGCCGGCTTGCGTTTTCACTAGCCAGCGATTCGGCGCATGCCCTGAAAAGCGAGACGAACAGGTACTCTCGGATGAGCGATCGCAAGGTCGCCGTACCGCCTCCCATAACTTCAGGCAAGTTCTCCGTAGGCCAGGGTTGTTCTGCCAGCCTACGGTGCCAAATTGCATCCAAAGGGAGCAGTCGCTGGCCCACGGGCGCATAAACCGATCCGGACACGGGGCGGTTGTAAAAGAGATAAAGCTCGGCGGCTTCATTTTGACCGTGGAGAATTTCACTCTCCATGAGAATTCGCCCGATAAGCGGAGTGATCGCCTTGACCGAGTTGGGTACGGGAAAGAGTCCGAGCAGTGGAAGGTTGGAGTCGGCTAATCGAGCTTGAACCCGCTCACCGACGGTCCAGACTTGAGGTTCGCCCGGCAGTCGCTTGAGCGTCTCTATGGCATGGTCAGCGACAACGTCATTAAAGCGGCCAACGAGTCCCTGATCCGTGCCGAACACCACGGCGCCAATCACATTTCCGCCAGTTGGTTGCATCGGCTGCAAGGGGATCGGTGCTCGTGCGCTCTGACGAAAGCAAACACCCAGGCCCAACTCCACGGTTCGATAGTAATCGGATAGAGCGCGCACGGAACTCTCGTACTGCCCGATGCTCGCCGCGGCCATTGCTTTCATCGTACGGACGACCGACTGAAGATCGCCCGCTCCGATAATTTTGCGGCGTAGACTCGCGACGGTGTTCGTCATGATTTCATCTCCGATTCCGTCTGGGAGCAGTAACGAGCAAGCGCTCGGCGCGCGAGTACCATCATTGCTTCGCGATCCGTGGCGCGCAATTTTTCGCCCGACTCCAACCTCTGCCGCATTTCCTCGGGGATTTCGGCGGCCGCGTCTCGCACGGCGCGCTCGGCGGTGGGCATTTCGTCAACCGGTACGTTCTGGAAGAGCCCAGACGTCAATGTCAAGAGCACGGCGATTTGCTCAGCCACGGACACGGGAGCGAACTCGGGTTGCTTCAGGCAGGCGCGAATACGCTGCCCGTGATCGATGATCTTGCGAGTGTCTTCATCCATCCGTGCTCCGAATCGGGCGAAACTCTCCAGCTCTTCGAATTGGGCATAAGCCAGCTTGAGATCGCCCGCCACCGCGCGGTAGGCCGCGAGTTGCGCTTTCCCGCCGACGCGTGAAACCGATTTGGCAACATCAACCGCAGGCAAGACTCCCAGATCGAAAAGCGACGGCGACAGGTAGATCTGCCCATCGGTGATGGAGATCAAGTTGGTGGGAATATAGGCGGAAATGTTCTGCGCTTCGGTCTCGATGATGGGCAGCGCGGTAAGCGAGCCGCCACCAAGCTCCTCGCGCAAGCGCGTCGATCGTTCCAGCAGTCGCGAATGGATATAGAAGATGTCGCCAGGAAATGCTTCACGACCGGGCGGGCGGCGCAACAACAGCGAAAGTTCGCGATAGGCTCGGGCATGGTGGGTCAAATCGTCGTAGACAATCAACACATCGCGGCCTTGCTCCATGAAATGCTCCGCAATGCTGGTCGCAGCGTACGGCGCGATGTACGCCAATCCTGGCGCGTCGTTTCCCTCAGTCACAACGACAACGGTGTAATCCAACGCGTGCTTCTCGCGTAAGGTGGCCACCGCCTTGGCGACAGCGGCCGCTCGCTGGCCAATCGCACAGTAGACGCAGACTACATCGTACGACCGCTGGTTGATGATGGTGTCGATCGCAATCGCGGTTTTGCCCGTCTGGCGGTCCCCTAGAATCAACTCGCGTTGGCCCCTGCCAATCGGAATCAAAGCGTCGATCACTTTGACCCCGGTTTGGAGTGGTACCGTGACTGGCAACCGGTCCACAATGGCAGGGGCAGGTCGTTCAATGGGCAAGCGTAGACTGAACGCCACGGGCCCTCGGTCGTCGAGAGGCCTCCCCAACGGATCGATGACCCGCCCCAGCAATCCATTGCCGACCGCCACGTCCATCACCCGCCCCGTGCGCTGGACTTCGTCGCCCGCGCGGAGATGCCAGTAATCGCCAAGCAGCACGACGCCGATCTCGTCCGCATCAACGTTAAACGCAATGCCGAACACGCCTCCCGGAAACTCCAGCAGTTCCTCATAGCCCACACTCGGCAACCCAGTGACCTTGGCAATTCCGGTAGTGACGGTAGCGATAGTGCCCACGTCGCGCGGTGTTAGTCGATGCGTGAAGGCTTCGCGTCCTTGGACCATTCGATCGAAGGCACTTTCGAGCACATGCTGCAGGTGTTCTGCTGGCTTGTTCATGAAACCTGCCCGGTTGTGGAGTCAGGTTGATCGGTAGGCTTCGACGGCTCTTGCGTCAGTTCGCCAATGCTCCGCTCCAGCGACTTGAGATAGTCTCCAATGTTCCAGGCGACCTGACGTCCGCCGGCCGTCAGGTCGATGCCGCTGATGACGTCGGGCGCGACTTCGAATCGCACCGGCACCTCGACGGAAAACTTATCATGAATCGCCTGCTGGATCGCGGTTTGCTGTTGGGCGGCCAATTCGAAGGCGCTGCGAATTCGCACTGGATCGGTCGACGACTTCAGGGCTTTGGCAAGCCCTAGTTCGGCTTCGCCATTTAACTCGCGCACCTGACGTATGAAGACTTTGGCGATACGCTCTTCCAGACTTGCATCGGCAAGGTCTTCGAGCATTTTGCGGGTGATGGAAAACACCTCATTCTGTGCGCGTCGGCTGATCTCATCACTAATGTTTTGCTGGGCTCGCTGGAGTTCGTGCTCCAGCTTAACGCTGAGGGCGTCCGCGGCACGACGGGCATCATCGAGCAAACGTTGTCGGATCTCATTGACTTCGTCGGTCATCTGGTTCACCAGCGCGTCGCGCTGCTGGGCCAACTCCTCGTTTTTGCGTTGGAACGTGTCGCGTTCCTGGTTCGCTTCAGCCTTCTTCGCCTCGGCGTCGGCCAGTTCCTTGGCAATCCGCTGCTCGCGCGAATCGATAGCGTCGAGAATTGGCTTGTAGAGAAAACGCTTCAAAAGCCACACCAAGATCAGGAAGTTAATTGCCTGGGCTACGACCGTAAACCAATCGATCAGCATGGTTATTGTCCCGCGGCCTGGTCGAGGGCGTAATTCCAGAATGGGTTGGCGAAAATCAGAATCATTGAAAGCACGAAGCAGTAGATAGCCGTGGACTCGACCATCGCCAGACCCACAAACAGGGTTCGGGTGATCGTCGGCGAAGCGTCGGGCTGCTGTGCGAGTGATGTAAGCGCGGTTGCAACCGCTCGACCTTCGCCCAGCGCCGGCGCCGTGGTGCCAATGGCGGTGGTCAGGCCGGCGGTAACAATGGAAGACACCGCAATGAGGGTAATGCTATCCATGAGAGTCCTTTGGCTGTGGGTGTTCAGGATTTCGTGGTTGTTGCGAGTTTTGGCTTTGGATGGTGAACCTGGGTAGCGGCTGCAATGTAAACCGCAGCCAGGATGCTGAAAATGTAAGCCTGCACCATTCCCGTAAGCAGGCCAAGCAGCGTCATCACGATTGGGAAAACAAAAGGCGTGATCGTCAGCAGGATGCCAATAATCATCGCCCCGCTCATCATGTTGCCAAACAACCGGACGGCCAAGGCCAACGTGCGCGACAATTCGCTAATGATATTGAACGGAAGCATGATAAACGTCGGTTGCAGATACGATTTGAGATAACCTCGCACCCCTTGTTCCTCGATGCCAAACAACGGTACCGCCACCAGTACGCACAACGCCAGCGCCGTGGTGGTCGAGAGCGAGCCCGTTGGCGGCAGATACCCGGGAACAATGGTGAACAAGCTGGCGGCGGCAATGAACAGAAAGAGGGTACCCAAAAAGCTAAGATACTTCCGCGGCTGGCTCAGGCCGACCTCTTGAAGTTGCTTTTCGATACCGGTGACGATGATTTCCAGCAGGTTCTGCCCGCGGGAGCGCGCAAGTTCCTTGGACAGGTTAAGGGTGATCATTCGTGAACCGATCGCCAGGATTAGCATCAGTCCCCAGGTGACGACAATGGTGGCGTTGAGCTTGAGGAACCCGTATTGCCAGAAGATGATTTCGTCAGGACTAAGGCGCATGCCTGGCCTCATTCGCTGAGGTGTGAGACAGCGTGATCGGCGGGCCGGAAAATCGCGTCACAATCAGCCGGGCAATCATAAATCCAATCAGGCATGCCAGCAGTCGCTCCCAATGGCCGCGGCCGACCAAGTAGAATCCAACCAGCACCGTGCTCATCCGCACAATCAAGCTGCCCAGAAACCATAGCAGCGGCTGTTGCGATAATATACCTTTGCGAACGGTCCACCACAGACCGCCAAAGAAAACAATGCCGAGCAAAAGTCCCGCGAACCATGCCAGCAATAATGCCACTGTTTCATTCATTGCCATTCTCCTGTTCGTCGCGGATGGCCTTGTCTTCCTTGGCGACCCACAGCCAGGCATTCAAACAGCCGATCGTCAACCCCGCCAACAATAGAGCCAATGTCCATGATCGCTGGCCCCCGAACTGTTTGTCCAACCACAAGCCGATCGCCGCGCCCAAGAGTGTTGGAATGGCGACCGACCAGCCGATTAACCCCATCATGCCCAAACCGTACCAGACGCCCGGCGCGGGATTCCGGCGGGCCTTCAGCTTGCGGTCCGCCTTGGCGCCGATCTCGCGACTGAGTTCCGAGGGTTCTTTCGCACCCGAACTGTTTGATTTGTCATTCATGATGGAACTTGGCCAGGCGACGGATGAAACCACTCTCCATTCGCGCCATCACCGACCGCATGTTTTTCTCGTGCTCGTCCAGCGTCAAAAATTCCTGCTCGACCGCCTCGCGAAGTTGATCCAATCTCGTGCCCCCGATCGCGTTGCGAACGGAGACGAGCACCTCCAGACCAGTTTTGACCAGCACTCCTTGATCGACTGCCAGATAGAATTCGCCCTCCGCCTGCGTTTCGTATACTAGAATTCCCGGCACGAGCGCGGCTACGCAGTCGAGTCGATGCGGCAACATCCCGAACGACCCCTCGTGCGTCTCCGCCACGATCCGTGATACGCCGGCTTTCTCCGCAAACACCTGGAACGGTAGCAGCACCTTGAGCTTCATCAGCGAATCAGGCATGTTCGGCTTTCGCTATTGGTTTGTTGGGGCGCTTCGCATCGTCAATCTTCCCAATCATGTAGAGCGCACTCTCCGGATAATCCTTAAATTCATCGCGGAGAATCCGCTCGCAACCGTCGAGTGCGTCGTCGAGGCTGACCAGTTTTCCCTCGATGCCGCTGAACTGCTCGGTGGAAAAGAACGGTTGTGTCAGAAATCGTTCGAGGCGGCGGGCACGGGCGACCACGTTGCGGTCTTCCGGAGACAGTTGCTCCAGACCGAGCATGGCAATGATGTCCTTAAGCTCCTCGTATTGCGCCAGAGTCCGGCGGATCTGTTGCGCCAGCAGATAATGCCGCTGGCCAACAATGCCTGGTGTCGCCATCTTGGAACTTGATTGCAACGGATCGATCGCCGGATAAAGGCCTTCGCTGGCCCGCTTGCGCGAGAGCACAATCGAAGCGGAAAGGTGAGAGAACGTGTGGACCGCCGCCGGATCGGTCAAGTCGTCTGCTGGCACATATACTGCCTGAATGGAAGTAATCGCACCGGTGTCTGTATTGGCAATACGTTCTTGGAGCCCCGATAGCTCTGTGCCCATCGTCGGTTGGTAACCCAGCCGCGAAGGCATTTGACCCATCAACCCCGAGACTTCCATGCCAGCCTGAATGAAGCGAAATATGTTGTCGATCAACAGCAGCACATCGCGGTGCTCGTCGTCCCGAAAGTATTCGGCCATCGTCAGCGCGGCATGTCCCACGCGGAACCGACTGCCGGGCGGTTCGTTCATCTGTCCGAAGACCATCACCATGTTCGGCAGCACGCCTGCTTCCTTCATCTCGCGGTAAAGCTCTTCGCCTTCACGACAGCGCTCGCCAATTCCGCAAAAGATGCTGATGCCTTCGTGGTGTCCGATCATGTTGTGGATCATTTCCGTGAGCAGGACGGTCTTGCCCACTCCCGCTCCGCCGAAAAGGCCTGCCTTTCCGCCGCGCTCCAGCGGCACTAGCACGTCGATGATTTTGATACCCGTCTCAAAGACCTCGGATCTGGTGGATCTTCGGGCGAGCGGTGGCGGAGTCCGGTGCACGCTACGCCACTGGACATCATCGGGAGGCGGTTCGCGGTCGATCGTGTTGCCAAAAACGTCGAACATCCGCGACAAGACACCCCGGCCCACCGGAGCCTTCAGGGGACCGCCCGTGTCCGTAACGGCCATGCCGCGCGCCAGTCCCTGTGTCGGCGTAAGCGCAATCCCGCGAACGTGCCGTTCATCCAGTTGAGCCAACACTTCAATGACAATACGGTTTGTATTGCCAGCGCGAAGCACCGAATGGATCGACGGCAGTTGCTCATCGAACCGGATGTCCACGACGCTGCCGCGGACGGAAACAACTGTTCCCGTCGTCGGTCCGGCGTACTGCAAAGGACAATGACTCATCGACGCACTTGGTCTTTCCGGGGCATGTGGGCTCTGGTTCAACGGTATCTGGAGTTTGGTTGGCCTCGTGTTCACCGGTTCGTAAAAGGCATCGGCCAATCGGATCGCGGCGCCATGCCACAAGGCATTACCTTGTTGTGCCGATCACGAGTGTCCAAGATCAGGTAGCCGCTCCCCATAAGTTGCCTGCTCTGAGTTGGGCTTTGGCGGCGGCGTTCTGGGTTTATGAAAGCATAGCACCCGCCCTCCGCAGAATTCTATCCCCCCAAACCGCAATGGGTTGTAGCGAATGGATGGGGACAGAGCACCCTTCGTGAACATTCATCGCTTTTGGCCGCGATAAATATGCGATTCATCCAACTTGATTTCGTGATTTTCACGGTTCATCTTGGCAGGCCCATTGCGATTCTTGACCGGCGCCGAATTGTCGATCGCCCGCCAAGTTGATCCAACGGAATATCGAGCGTGTTGGAATTACAAGAGTTCTTCGGGCTTGACCTATCGCGAGGAAACGTACGTCGTGGCTGTTTCATCGGATGGAGGGGACCGCCTACCGGACGCGGCTCACCAAATTCGGTCGACTTCACGTACTTGATCATTAGGCCGTTGCTGTTGGGCCGTCTTATGGAAGTCGGCTCGCCGTCACGTGAATGCGTGATTGGAGAGGACCAATGATTCTTGCCACTTACAATTCGGCGCTCCACACCCAAAAACGCACCAATCGTTTGCCGCCCGATTGTATGGCCAAAGGTTGCCCCGCGTGTACGTAAAATTACCTTGACCCGGGCAACCCGTAATCGGGCGTTTTCACCGTAAACTCCCCCGCAGTTTGCGGAGATGCCGGCACCTTGAAAATCAATACTGCAGGGGATCGCGCTCCTGTGGCCGCTCCACCCAGGCAGGTTGAGTTTGCTTGAATCGCGGAAGGACGGGAAACGACTGGAGATGAATTACCACAAGCAGCAGCGCCGCGGAGTTGCTAAAACAGGGCCAGGCGGGGTTGGTTTGGGGGAAGGGCCGGATATCCCGAAGGTTGCCGCGGGCTGGAAGGCATCAATCGCCGCAAGACTTTCCGGTTCTCGCCATGCAATGCCGTTGCATCGGGGAACGACGCGATGGGCACACAGCGGTTGTGGGAGCCGATGGCCTGACGGAGTTTGCACTTCATGACCGTGATGTTTTTCAATTTGGTTGGCGGCATCGGCTTGTTTCTGCTGGGCATGGTGCTGTTGATCGACGGCCTCAAGTCGCTCGCGGGCGACGCCCTGCGCCGAGCGTTGGTACAGTTCACGGGCCGGCCGATCAAGGCCGTGGCCTCGGGGACCCTCGTGACAGTACTCGTACAATCGTCAAGCGCAACGACGGTGACCGTCATCGGATTCGTCAGTGCCGGACTATTGACGTTTCCCCAAGCCGTCGGAGTCGTCTTGGGAGCCAGTCTTGGCACCACGGGTACGGGTTGGATCGTTCCGGTGCTGGGACTGAAGTTCAGCTTGGGCTTGTATGCACTGCCGCTTGTGGGGGCGGGAACTTTCCTCAGGTTGTTGGCGCGAAATCGAGGACGAGCTTGGGGCGTGGCGTTGGCCGGCTTCGGACTGATCTTTATCGGCATCGATACCTTGCAGACCGGAATGCAGGCATTGTCCGGCGTGTTCCATCTGGCGGCGTTTCCATCGACGGGGTTCTTAAGCCACTTGCTGATGATGGCGGTTGGCGTGGTGTTGACCGTCATCATGCAGTCCTCGAGTGCCGCGATGGCGACGACGTTGACCGCGCTGCACACCCATTCCGTAAATTTTGAACAGGCTTCCTCCCTGGTCATCGGCGCATCGATCGGAACGACGGTGACCAGTGCGCTCGCCGCATTCGGCGCCAGCATATCGGCCAAACGAACGGCACTGGCGCATGTGCTGTTCAATCTGGCAACGGGTCTCATCGCGGTGCTGCTGTTGCCGCTGTTCTTATGGGGAATACAGGAGTCGCAACAACACCTGGGATTGCAAGCGGGCGCCATGAGTCTCGCGGCGTTTCACACGGCATTTATCCTGGTGGGGGTCGTGATATTCCTGCCGTTTATCGGCAGGTTTTCGCAATGGATCGAACGATTGCTGCCAGAGAAAGGGCCGCCGCTGACCCGCCACTTGGATGACACCGTGCTCAACGTCCCAGCGGTTGCCCTGGAGGCAACGCGACGTGCATTGACCGAGACGGCGTGCGAATTATTCAACTCGGTGCGGACCCATCTGTACGACCTCTGGAAATACGTCGACACCGCTGGTTATTTCCAGGTGCAAGAGGCGATCGAGCAAACGCAATTATTCCTCGCCCGGATTCCTCCCCTGGCCGAAGGCGAGCCTGTTTCGCAATCGCGGGTGATGCAGATGCACGCACTCGATCATCTGGTGCGGTTGCAATCTCACCTTCGTCCACCCGCTATCTTGCGCCCATTGATGACACACGAGCGGTTGCAACCCTTGTTGAGGCGAGTGCGCGAAATCCTGGAACTGGCGGAATTAGGATTGCATGGGAAGGCCCCCGCGGATTGGTCGGAGAGTCTCGTGCAAAAATCCATGGAACTTGCCGAGTTGCGACGCCGGGAAAGGCCAGACGTTTTTCGGCAAACCGCATCGGGGAGTTGGGATCCGACTCGAGCCCTGGCCGTGCTCGATGCCATGCGCTGGCTGGACCGCGTGGGATATCATACTTGGCGAATTTGCAACTACTTGGGGGCAAGAGATGCAGACGTACTGGAGATTTCCGAAGAACAATTGCACCTGCACGAGTGACTTTGCTGCAACTTCAAACGGCAAAGTCTCGAGCGCATCATCCGGTTGATCTGGGCAACGGCGACGTATTTCCTCGAGCGCGATCCCGGCGTATGCCGAGAATCCAACAACCCCTGGATTTCACCCTGCGACGGATCACTCCCTAGCCAGAATTAAGTACGGATGAAATCATATTGCGCATTTTTGAAATTATGAAAGATGACGCAACGGCTAAACTACTGAATAGGTGGAGACTCCGCGTGGAGTATGTGAATTGCAGCCGACATGGCGAGCAGAACGCCCCAATCGAATCGCTGCTACTCGACAAAGTTGCGTAGTGCCAGCGTTCGCTGGATGGACATCAGTGCGGGCCGCTCATCTCCAGGAAACGTTTAACGGGCCAAGGGAGACTGCCAACGTTGCCAGGCTCGGATACACCCGGGAGGCCGCGGACAACTACCGATGACAACCTGAAGTGTCTGGCGAACCAAAGGGTTTTCATGGCGGAGCCCGCACGATACGCCAGCAGCCATCGAGTACACAACCTGCCGGTGCTGCTGACGGGCGGCGGTTTCCGGCACAACCGACACTTGGCGCTCGATCTGCAGAACCCGCTGCTGCTGCGCAACTTTTCGTTTCCATGCGGCAAGGACGACGAATTGAATCAGACAAGTTCAGTTGCAATACCGGGAAGCTGATCCGCCTTAACGCGAAGGGGTAATAAAATGGAATTGCACGACGGTCGAAGGCGATAGCGCATGAGGTAGTTGTGGCCGAACGCCGCCCTCCGTTGTTTGTAAATCTTCGCACGCCCAGTCGCGTAGCCCAGTAGACTTGGAAAAGACACACAGCCCGACAGCGAACGGCGTCCACTTTTGCCGTCGGCTTGCGACAAGAGAGACGGGTCATGGCCACCAGGCAAATGCCACCAATTAATGTCGGCCAGCAATTCGCCAGGCCGCATCGCCCCTTGGGAAGCGTTTCGCGTTGCGTCTTGAACGCTGGTCGGATCATGGCGATCGTGGGAATTCTCGGCGCGGCCGCATTTGCCAACGAGCCCGATCGCGAGCGCTACGAAAAGCATGTTCGCCCATTCCTGCTGCGTTACTGCCAGGAGTGCCACGGGCCGGAGAAAACCGAGGAATCGCTTCGATTGGACCACCTTGGTGTCAACTTTGCCGATGCTGCCACCAGTTCCACCTGGCAATCCGTGCTGAAACGAGTTCAGGCTGGCGAAATGCCCCCCAAGAACAGGCCGCAGCCTTCCGCCGCAGCCGTCCAGTCGCTTGCGGAGTGGATCAACGCTGGCGTTGCCGCGCAAGCGGCCCAAGGGCGAGTGGTTCTCCGCCGGCTCAACCGCGTCGAGTACGAAAACACCATCTGCGACCTGTTTGGAATCAAGGTCGACTTGAAATCGCAGCTTCCGGAGGATGGCGAGGCCAATGGCTTCGATAACGCCGCGTCGGCGCTGCACATGTCGCCATTCCTGATGGAGCGTTATCTGGAAGCGGCCGACGTTGCCTTGGATCGAGCCATTGCCAACGGTCCTCGGCCCCCGATCGTCAAAAAGCGAATACGGCTCGCCGACACCCGGCAGGTGCGGGTGACGAGAGAAAGCGTCTATCGCCATCTCGATGACGCCGTGGTTTGCTTTTCGTCATCGCCATGGCAAACCATTTCGGTGACCGGATTCTATCCCGACCATGGCGGGGACTATCGCTTTCGAATTTCAGCCGCTGGTTTTCAAAGCGGCGAGAAGCCGGTCACCTATCGGGTAACGTCGGGGCAAACGCGGCTCTCGGGCAAGGATGGGTTGGTGGGATACTTCGACGCTCCCTCCAACGAGCCCGCGGTCGCCGAGTTCGTCCAATACATGGAGCCGCGAACCACCATCTCGATCTTGCCCTACGGCCTGGCCAGCTCGCAAACCGTCAATGCCATCGGCGCCGATCAATACGAGGGACCGGGGCTGGCAGTCCAGTGGATTGAGATTGAAGGGCCGCTATTCGACGCCTGGCCGCCCGAAAGCCATCGCCGGTTATTCGGCAACTTGGAACAAAAGCCGGCACCCATCTTCAATTTCAGCAGTCGGCTCGAAGTAACTTCCAGCGAACCACTGGCTGACGCCCAGCGCATTCTCGGCGACTTTGCACGCCGCGCGTTCCGGCGCCAGGTGAGTTCCGCGGAAGTTCAGCCCTATGTCGAGATTGTCCGAGCCAAGCTCGACGCCGAGTACAGCTTTGAACAGGCCATGCGGGCGGCGCTGAAAGGAGTGTTGCTGTCGCCCGAATTCCTGTTTCTTCGCGAGGTGCCCGGCAAACTGGACGATTTTGCTCTGGCGAGCCGACTTTCGTACTTTCTCTGGAGCAGCATGCCCGATGACCAACTCTTCGAACTGGCCCGGCAAAACAAGCTAAGCCAGCCCGAGGTGTTGCGAAAGCAAGTGGAGCGCATGCTTGCCCATCCCAAGTCGGCCGCCTTCACCGAGAATTTTGTCGGCCAATGGCTCGGTTTGCGCGAGATCGACTTTACGGAGCCCAGTCGCCGCCTGTATCCCGAATACGACCATATGTTGAAGGTGTCGATGATCCGGGAAACGGAGTTGTTTTTCGAGGAACTGCTCAAACGCGACTTGAGCGTGAGCAATTTCATCGCTTCCGATTTCACCATGCTCAACGGACGGTTGGCTCAGCACTACGGCATTTCCGGTCCGTCAGGATGGGAATTCCAGAAGGTCACGTTGCCCCCTGGTAGCCATCGCGGCGGCATTCTGACTATGGCCAGCGTGCTCAAGGTAACAGCCAACGGTACCACGACGTCTCCGGTGATCCGCGGAGCCTGGGTCTTGGACCGCATTCTCGGGGCGCCTCCCTCGCCGCCGCCGGACGAAGTGCCGGGGCTCGATCCCGATATTCGCGGGGCCACCACCATTCGAGAACAGTTGGCCAAACATCGATCGCTCGACGCCTGCGCAACCTGCCACGTCAAGATCGATCCGCCCGGCTTCGCCCTCGAGAGTTTCGACGTCATTGGCGGCTGGCGAGACAAGTATCGAGTGACGGGCAACGGGGAATCGGTCACGATCGATGGAGTTCGCATGCCCTATCGATTGGGCAAGCCGGTCGATCCCGCCGACATGCTCCCAGATGGGCGACGATTCGAAAACGTCGACGAATTCAAACAGTTGCTGCTCGCGGACAAGGAGCCATTTGCCCGGGCCCTAACGCGAAAACTATTGGCTTACGCAACGGGCGCGGCGCCCACGACCGCAGATCAACCCGAAGTTGAAAAAATTGTCGAACGAATTCGCCCTCGCGAATACGGACTGCGATCGCTGGTGCACGAGATCGTGCAAAGCCCTATTTTCTTGAACAAATGACTTGAAGTTCTGTAGGTTGAACTCGGAGGATAGGATCCGTGAAACTTCACCGAAGGACATTTCTTCGCGGAGCCGGTGTGGCGCTGGCCTTGCCCATGCTCGATGCCATGCTTCCGTGGGCGCGAGGCAACTCGCCAACCTTGCCCAAACGGCGGATGGTCTGCATCAACACGCCCTTGGGTCTGCACCCGCCGCATTTCTTTCCCCAAACGCCGGGACGCAACTACGAACGAACTCCATACCTGGAGGTTCTTGAAGCACTGCGAGATGATTTCACGATCATGTCCGGCTTGTCGCACCCGGAAGTTGGACCAAGTCACGATTCCAACGCCAGTTTTCTCACCGGCGCCCCGCACCCGGAACGCCGAGCCGGTTTTCGCAACAGCATTTCGGTCGATCAGGTTGCCGCCGAATTCCTTCGTGGACAAACTCGCTTCGCCTGTTTGCCGCTCAGTAGCGAGGGCTCGGGTCTTTCCTGGACGCGAAGCGGGGCCAAGGTGCCCGCCGATCATTCGCCCGCCAGCGTGTTTAACAGGCTGTTCCTCGAAGGACGGCCCGACGAGGTGCGATCCCAGGCCCGCCGCTTGCAAGACGGACATAGCGTGCTCGACGCCATTCGCGATCAGGCGCGTCGTCTGCAGTCCTCGCTGGGATCCGGAGATCGCGAAAAGCTCGATGAATACCTCACCAGCGTTCGGGAGTTGGAGCAGCAATTGATTCAGGCCGAGGCCTGGTCCAAGAAACCCAAGCCAATAGTCGATGCCAAGCCCCCGCAAAACACCGCGAGCGGTACCGACCTGATCGGCAAGAATCGGCTTTGGTTTGATTTGATCCATCTGGCTTTGCAAACCGATTCCACGCGTTTGGTCACGCTGCAATTGCTGGGCACCAGCGGCGTACCGCCCATTCCCGGCGTCAACCTGGGCCATCACGACTTGTCGCACCACGGAAACGATCCCAACAAGATTGCGCAGCTCAAGAAGCTCGAACTGGAAAAGCTGAACACGTTTCGCGAGTTTCTTGTCAAGCTCAAGGAAACCCGGGAGGAAGGCGAAAGCCTGCTCGATCGCACCATGGTGTTCTTCAGCAGCAACCTGGGGAACGCCGCCGGCCATTCCACCAAGAATTTGCCGGTGATATTCGCTGGCGGAGGATTCAAACATGGCCAGCACCTGGCGTTCGACCAGCAGAACCCTCCCCCCCTGTGCAATCTCTTTGTGAGCATGCTGCAACGCCTCGGTTTGGAAACGGACCAGTTCGGTTCCAGTACGGGTACGCTGTCTGGGCTGCACGCCCTTACTTGAGACCGTTGTTCGCCGCGGGAAGGGTGGCTTCGATGACGCGTTCCTGGCTCTTGGCGCTCACGACGTGGGTTCTCTGCGGCGCCGTTTCGGTGGCGGACGATCGTGAGCGATACAACCTGATTGCCATTGTCACCGACGATCAGGCGAAGTGGGGCGTAGGCGCCTACGGCAACCCGGACGTGCGAACCCCGCACATGGATCGCCTCGCGCGCGAAGGCGCCAAATTTCTCAATGCATTCGTCCCCACGCCGGTTTGCTCGCCCAGTCGGGTTTCGTATCTGACTGGCTTGTACGGAACTCAAGTCGGCATCACCGATTTTCTGTATCGCACCGAAGAACAAGCCGGTCAGGGGCTCCCCGCGTCCGCCATCACCTGGCCCTCCGTCCTCCAGCAGCATGGCTATGCGACCGCGCTATTGGGTAAATGGCATCTGGGCACCTTGCCGCAATTCCACCCCACCCGCCACGGTTTCGATCATTTCTACGGCTGGCTGCACACTCCCCAATCGATCGATCCGGTGCTCGAAGTGGAAGGCCAGAAGCGGCAACTCCATGGGTCGCTGCCCGACTTGTTGGTCGATGAAGCCATTCGCCTCGTGAAGAAGCACCGCCACGGTCCCTTTGCGCTGGCCATTCACTTTCTGGCCCCGCACCATCCCTATGGCCCCGTGCTGGAACAGGATTCCGCTCCTTTCCAGAACGCGGAGTTGACCGTGCCGGATCTTCCCGGCCTCGATCGGGAATACGTCGTGGGCGAAACGCGAAAGTATTACGCCAGCATCCATTCGATCGATCGCAACCTGGGGCGGCTGTTGGCGGAGTTGGACGAAGGGGACCTGGCGCGCAAGACCATTGTGCTGTTCACCAGCGACCATGGCTACATGATTGGGCATCACCACCTGCAGCATAAGGGAAACGGCAATTGGATTGCTGGCGGGGTTCGGGGTCCACGTCGGCCCAACATGTTTGAAGAGTCGATCCGGGTTCCACTGCTGATTCGTTGGCCCGGCGTGGTTCGGCCAGGCACCTTGATCCCGGAGATGGTTTCCAACATCGACACGTTCCCCTCGGTGCTCGGCATGCTGGGCATTCCCCTGCCGAAAACCGTGCGCCAGCACGGCGCCGATTTTTCTCCGCTCCTGCGAGGCGAAAAAATTCCCTGGCGCCATACGCTGTTTGGCCAGTACGACCTGCACAACGGAGGCCTGGCTTACATGCGCATGATTCGCACTGAAGAGTGGAAGCTGGTCCGACACTACAAAACGAATCTCATGGACGAGTTGTACCACCTCAAGGCCGATCCTCACGAGACAGAGAATCGCTTGGGACGCAATCCGGACCCGGCGGCAAACGCCATTCGAGCAAAACTCGAAGAGCAACTCGAAGCCTGGATGCGGTCCATCGACGACCCGCTACTGCGGTAACCTACCATCGCGTGGATTAACCGAAAAAGGTTGCGGAAAACGGCGACTGCCAGCCAAGTCAACCGGACGACCTCGACGATTCGCCTCCTCTCCCATGACAATTGCACGAGGAATTTCCATGCGCGCATCGCACACAATCTGTGGCATCGTTGGCGCGGCGGTTTTGCTGGGGCTGATCTTGACAAGCCCAGGGCAAACCCAGGAATTGCCGCGCAAGCTCAATGTACTGCTCATCGTGGTCGATGACCTGAACAACCATCTGGGGTGCTATGGGCATCCTGTCGTCAAGACCCCGCATATTGACCAGCTGGCCTCCCGGGGCATGCGATTCGATCGGGCCTATTGCCAATACGCCCTGTGTGCACCCAGCCGGTGGTCGTTTCTCAGTGGGCTGCGTCCAGAAACAACGGGCATCTTTGAGTTTCAAACACTGCTCCGCTCCAAAATGCCGGACGTGGTGTTCTTGCCGCAATTGTTTCGGGAGAACGGTTATTTCACGGCAGGATTTGGCAAAGTATTCCACAACGAACGCCACAGCGACGCGGAGGTCTCTTGGGACCAATACCAGGACGGCATGGGCCAAGACCCGCAAGAAATCGCGGCGATCAAGCAGCGTTACAGTTATCCCCAAGGCAAACGCCCATTCGAGTGGACGAGATTGGGCGGGCCGGAGGAAAAAACTCGCGATGGCATGACGGCCCGATCCATCGCTCGATTGATGGCAGAGAAGTCCAAAGCGGGCCAGCCGTTTTTCCTCGCGGCTGGTTTTCACAAACCGCATTTGCCCTGGACGGCCCCGACTTCGTATTTCGATCTCTATCCCGTAAAAAACATTCCGGTGCCCGAAGATCCGCGGCTCCATGATATCCCTGCGATTGCGCTGATGACGGAACTGACGGGAAACCCTCCGCCGCGCAGCCGAACCGAGGCCATGGCCGCATATTACGCATGCATCTCCTTCATGGACGCTCAAGTGGGAGTGCTGCTTGAATCACTGGACCGTTTGCAGCTTTGGGAGCATACCGTGGTGGTGCTCGTCAGCGACCACGGTTACCATCTTGGCGACCATGGAGGACTTTGGGCGAAGCTTACCAACTTCGAGCAAGCAGCACGCAGCCCCCTGATTATCGCAGCGCCTGGCTTCGGTAAAGGAACAACGAGCCTGGGCATCGTCGAACTTGTCGACATTTATCCGACCGTCGCCGACCTTTGCTCGCTGAAAATGCCCGAACGAGTGGAAGGCAAGTCGCTTGTTCCGCTGTTGAGACAACGGAATACAAAATGGGAGCACTACGCCCGTACCATGGTTTATCATGACGAGGCGCTGGGCAAGTCGGTCCGCACCCCGCGTTGGCGATATACCGAGTGGGATGGAGGCCAACGGGGTGTGGAATTGTACGATCATGACTCCGATCCCGCCGAATACCACAACCTCGCCCGCGATCCACGATTCGCCGAGACGGTGGCCGAGCTGAGCCGCGTGCTGAATCCATGAGTCGCACCTGGCGGCTGAATTAACAGTGCGGCTATACTTACGAGGTGTGTGCGCCAGCGGGACCACCGCGGATACGATCAAGCTTTATCAGCCAGGCTTCGACGCACGGTGTCGCGAAACGCCTCGGCCAGGGGTGATCGATAAGCGTTCTTGCGCACCACGAGCATAAAAGGCAATCGCTCTCGGGCAGGATCGAAGATTCGCGCATGCACGCCCGGTACAGAGCGGCAGGTGCGGGGATCGATATGCACCAATGCAATGCCTACGCCGCACGCCACGTAGCGAAAGGTCATGTCGACTGTATGGCTGACCAGCACGATATGGAGTTCTTCGAGTGCCACGCCATCTTGATGCAGCAACCGCTCCAGCGAGGCATGGTCGCAGGTATCCTTGGTCTGAACGATGAATGGGTATGGCGTTAGATCGCGCGGCCGGATCGCCTTTTTGCGCCGGAGTGGATGCCGGGCCGATGTCAGCAGCACCACGGGTTGCTCGAACAGCGGCTCGTATTCCAAAGCCGGTCGATCCAGCGCCTGATGATCGACCGAGGTGATGCCCAGATCGATCTCGCCACGCTCCACAAGTTCCAGAACCTCGTGCCATCGCCCTGCCCGCAGAGTAACTCGAGCCGTGGGGTGGGCTTCGATGAATTGGCGGATTACATCAGGCAAGTGATACGTGAGCATATGCGGCGTGGCAACCACTGCCAGTGGATCGGCCAATCCGGCCTGGCGTGTTTCGAACAACTGCGCCAACGAGTCCAGGCCGGAAACGTGAGGATGGGCCAATTCCAGGAGCAAGCGTCCTGCGGCGGTGAGTTCAACGCTTCGCCCTCGACGGCGAACCAGCGTTTCGCCGAGTTTCAATTCCAGGGCTCGTACCTGCTGCCACACCGCCGAGACCGACAAGCCTAGGACCGCCGCCGCGGCGGTAAAGTTGCCCTCCGTTGCGGTGAGGCAAAAACTGCGCAACTGCGGCAGTTGGATGTCCTTGTATTTGTAACGAACTTGCGAATTCATGTCCGCTATTATGCCGTTTAAGAATCTCTTAAACCAGATTGTGCGAAATTGAAATCGCGACAACCTGCCCAGGAAGCGTAGAGTATGCAAGTGCTGAGGCCTCGGAAACCGAGGCCGCGTTTGCGCAAACTGCCAGCCATGCCGGCGGCACAACCGCGTGGGGATGTTGCATGTGGAGAATGTTGCATGCGAATGACAGAGATGTGGTGTCTGAACGTGGTGATGCTGTGGATCGCCAACACGACCTCGGCGGCGGCCGCCGAGCCAGTCACCTTGGAGAACCTCGTATCGCCGGAGGCCAACAGGGCCGATGAACCGCTGGCCAAGGCCTATTCGCTCGACCGCGCGCTGCATTTCCTTGACTCCGCGTCACTGGACTGGCAACAGTCGTGGCAATGCTTTACCTGCCACACCAACGTCTCCTACCTGATGGCGAGACCGTTGATTTCGGCCGATTCCCCGGCCCATCGCGAGATTCGCAAGTATGCCGAGCAACTCGTTAGCCTGCGGTGGGAAGAGGTGGGGCCTCGATTCGATGCCGAGGTGGTGGCCGTCGGCGCGGCGCTCGCCCTGAACGATGCGGCGACCACCAACAAATTGCATCCCCTGACTCGCGCCGCGCTCGACCGGATGTGGACGCTCCAACGTGAAGAGGGCGACTGGAAATGGCCCACCGGCTGCCGCTGGCCACCGATGGAGGCCGACGAGCACTATGGCGTGACGCTAGCGGCCATTGCCGCCGGAGCTGCCCCTGGAGAGTATGCCAAAACGGACGCTGCCCAAGCGGGTTTGGCAAGAATTCGCGCCTACTTGAAAAATCACCCACCAGCAAACTTGCACCACAAAGCAATGGTGTTGTGGGCGTCGACCTGCGTCGATGGTCTGATGACCGCCGACGAACAGCGGGCATGCATTCGAGAATTGATCGCGGCCGAACTTCCAGCTGGCGGGTGGGCATTCTCGCGATTGTTTCCTTGGGAACGAGCGGACGGCAAAGAGCAAGTCCTCGAAAGCAGTGACGGATACGGGACAGGATTCGTGATTTTTGTGCTCCGCCAGGCTGGTGTGCCGGCAGATCAACCAGCCATTGCGCGCGGCGTTGCCTGGTTGAAGCAAAATCAGCGTGCGAGCGGGCGGTGGTTCACGCGGTCGCTGAACAAAGATAATGAGCACTTCATAAGTCACGCCGGCAGTGCCTTCGCCCTGATGGCGTTGTCCGCCTGCGGCGAACAGTAAGCGAGACAGACTCATGCTCAAGGCATTTTGGCTGATTGCTGCAACTTGTTGTTCGACGGTCGTTGCCCAAGAACAACGTGGGGATTTGCTTGAACAAATCACACGCACGGCGGCCGAGGCACGCGCGGCAGCGGCCGCTCAACCCGAGATTGTCGATGCGGGGTCTCCACCGGTGAAAGCCTACCTGGCCGAACAGCAGCGACAGCGCCTGGTGCGCCTCGCGGGTTTGCGTCAACGCATCAAGGAATATCAGCTGGATTCGGCAAAGGAGGGCCAAGTGCCGGTTCTCAAGCAGCAACTGGCCGAATTGGAGATTAAACCGCTGGAGCCGTTGAGCTTCGACGCCGCCTACGGCTATCAGCCAGCCTCTGGCCTGGTGGGCTATTGCAAGCGAGTACGACTTCTCGAAAACGCAGCGGACGGAAAGTCAATCATCATGGTGGACGACACTGCCTTGGTCATCGAGGGATTGGCAACCAGCGAGTATCCCAGTGGCAAGTTCTTTGGCATCGAGCAGGCAATACTCATTGGTTCGCCGCTGGCGGATTATATATTTCGCGGTTCACCCAAAAAACAATACGAAGCCAGGCTTGTCGATTTGGAAAGCATCTTGCAAACCGCAACCGAAAAGAATTCCAAGAAACCACGTTGACGTTGTAAAGAAATCAATCTCAATTGAAGCCTTGGTTCGGCCGAAAGCATCGGTCTTGGTGGGAATTTCCCGGCAATTTCCCTCGTCACGGCAGACCGTACCCCTGCGGACTTCACCAGTTGCGAATGCCCCGCGGCTGTTCGTTGAAGTCTTCGAGAATATCCCGCAGTCTGGGCGCAGCAGCACCAACGACATCGCAGACAATTGGAGGATATGCCTATGCGGATATACATGATCACGGCTGCCCTATTCGCCTTGACGGCAACCATGGCCTGCTTTCAATGGGCGACGGCCTATCAAGATGCCAACGCCGAGCCCGACTCCACCCCACTCGCCAACTCCAGCGGCGGTTCTCTTGAAGAGACCGTCGCCAACCGGCCGAAAGTGCCGGGCGTCCTCCGATTGCGACTGCGCGAGCGTCGCGAAAATCCGGCTGAAAACGGAAGCACTCAAGTGGTGGAGCGCGTCGTCGAATGGAACGTGGCCGAAACGGCCATCATCGTCTGCGACATGTGGGACGACCACCACTGCAAGATGGCTGCCCAGCGCGTGGGGGTGATGGCGCCGCGAATGAATCAGGTGCTGACGGCCGCGCGCGACCGGGGTGTGATGATTATCCACGCCCCCAGCGAAACCATGAACATGTACGCCGGCAATTCTTATCGAAAACGCATGGAGCAGGCGAAGGAGGCCAGCCCTCCCGTGCCGATCGAACGCCGCTGCGACGTCGACCCAACGCGCGAACCGCGGCCCTTGCCGGTTGATCGCAAGTTGGATTGCGACGACGAAACGCTCGGCCCCGTGGTGCGGCGGCATACCCGGCAGCACTCCGCGATCGACATCATTGGTTTCGATGGCATTAGTGATGATGGCCAGGAAATCTACAACTTCTGCGAGCAGGAAGGCATCAAGAACATAGTGCTGATGGGTGTTCACACCAACTACTGTATTCTGGCGCGATCATTTGGTATCCGGCAGATGGTGCGGTTGGGTCGAAACGTTGTGCTTGCCCGCGACCTTACCGACGCCCTGTACGACCCGCGTCAACCGCCTTATGTGAGCCATGCCCGCGGCACCGAACTGGTGGTCGAACACATTGAACGCTACTGGTGTCCGTCCATCGTGAGCGAAGACCTGGTCCAGGTTGTGCCGGGATCCGACGGTCCGCTTTCCTCCACACTCCCCAGCCAGTGACAAGTCGCCCTTTGGCAGACCGCCCGAAATGGTGTTGCCCCAGGCGGCCGGCAACAGGAGGTCAAACGACAACGGCGGCCGGCGTTTCGGTTCTCGGATCCACCCGGCCTGGCCTCGGCAACCGCCCCATGCAATCGATTCGCGAGCGGCGGCCCGGCCGGTTCGAGCCATGCCTGTTGCCGAATGCTATGCGTCGATTTCGTTTCCGGTAGCGTCGCGTGCGGGACCCGGATTGAGGCGGTTGGTGCGCTGCGCAAGGCGAACCAGCAGTTCGCGCGCGGCGCCGCTGTCAATCGCTTCGGTTGCGCGGCGGGCACAGGCGGTTAGGCTGCGTTCGACACCGGCCGTCCACAGGGCAGCCGCGGCGTTAAGAATGGTGATGTTGCGTGGAGGGCCTGGCTCTCCGGCCAGCACCGCGCGAATCAGGGCAGCGCTGTCGTCGGGATTGTCGGCGGCAAGATCGTCCAGGTGTTCGCGCCGCAGTCCGAAATCTTCCGGCTGCCAACGAAAAAACTGCGTTTCGCCAGGCGTCACTTCGGTGACTTCGGTCACGGCGGCCAGGGTGACCTCATCCAATCCGTCCGCTCCGTGAACCACCGTCGCATGCTCCACGCCCAGCAGACAGAGGGCGCCGGCCAGCAACTCCCGTAGTTCGCGGCGTCCCACGCCCACCAATTGAAAGCTGGCCTGGGCCGGATTCGTCAATGGGCCAAGCATGTTGAAGATGGTGGCGAATCCAAGTTGCTTGCGCACTTCGGCCACGTTTCGCATCGCCGGATGCATCAGCGGTGCAAAGCAAAAACAAATGCCCAGTTCGTCGAGACACTCTTCCACCAACGGCAATGGAGCGTCGACGTTTACCCCCAGTCTTTGCAGCACGTCGGCCGAACCGGTCTTGCTGGTAACACGGCGATTGCCGTGCTTGGCCACTGGCACGCCGGCGGCGGCCGTTACCAGGGCTGCCGCGGTGCTGATATTAAACGTTCCCGAGTTGTCGCCACCGGTTCCGCAGGTGTCGATGAGCCCGGTGCGGGTGGTTTGAATGCGGGTCATGTGCCGGCGCATGGCTTCCGCGGCGCCGGCGACTTCCTCGACGGTTTCTCCCTTGTTGCGCAGCAGCGTCAGGAACGAGGCTACCTGTTCAGCGCTGGCTTCCCCGCGCATGATGCCGTCCACCGCCGCGGCCATCTCTTCGCGACTCAAGCTCTCGCCGGCGGCCAAACGAGCCAGCAGGTTTGGGATCACAGCCATCTCACCTCAGAAACATCAAGACCATTCGGTCGCAACAGGGCAGTCAGTGCGCACACTCAACCGTTTGCCACGCCGCCGTCGATCCGCGGCAGCCTTTTCGCTACCGAATTCCAAACTAAGATAACACACCAATCCGAAGTGGTCTGTGGGGCCTGGTCCAGAACCGATCGCTTCAGGTGTGGAATCGAAGCGGCGGATTGTGTCACCTTGACAATTACCGTAGCATACCCTGGCAATACACTGAAAACACACCGCCTTCCCGCTCACTTCCGGCTGATTTCCGCGTCGGAAACTCCGCAGGACAAGGCTTTCTCTGGAATGGTCCGCCCCACCGGGAGATTTGACGTGACCGCGCCGATCGCGAAACCTTCGCTGGGCAATCTCCAGATTGGCTTCATTGGCGCCGGTCGAATGGCCACCGCGCTGGGACAGGGACTTGTGACCGCGGGATTGGTCGAGGGAAGCCAACTCGCGGCGAGCGACCCGATTTCCGCCGCGACCGCCGCGTTCGCCGGGCAAACAGGCGGCCGTATCGCCGCCAGCAATCTCGAATTGGCCCAAGCCAGCGACCTGATAGTGCTGGCCGTCAAGCCGCAGCAACTGGGACCCGTGCTGAAAGAACTGGCTGGCCATTTGACCGCCGAGGCCTTAATTGTTTCCATTGTTGCCGGGGCCACGCTGAAGCAACTGGCCGACGGTCTGGGGCTTTCGGCAAAAAGCGGCTCGTCCGCCCCGGTCCGGTTGGTTCGCGTAATGCCAAATACCCCCTGCCTGGTGGGGCATGGGGCCAGCGCGTTTGCCTTGGGGCCCCAGGCAACCGACGCCGACGGGGCACTGGTCGGCACGATCCTCGGCGCGGTGGGGTCGGCGTATCAAGTCGATGAAAAACTTCTCGACGCCGTAACCGGGCTCTCCGGCTCGGGCCCGGCCTTTGTTTATATGATGATCGAAGCCCTAAGCGATGGCGGAGTGAACATGGGCCTGCCACGTGGGCTGGCAACCTCGTTGGCGGCCCAAACCGTGGCCGGAGCCGCCCACATGGTACTCCAAACCGGTGAGCACCCTGGCGCGTTGAAAGATGCGGTGGCTAGTCCCGGTGGAACCACCATTCGGGGGTTGCAGGCCCTCGAAGACCGCGGCCTTCGCGCGGCACTTATGGCGGCCGTCGAAGCGGCAACCCGGCGAGCGGAGGAATTGGGCCAGAAATAGAAGTCATTTTGACATTATGTGTTGCTGCGCTTTGCCAATATCGAACCAGCCGTTGGCAAACAGCACTGGGTCGGTTCCCGCACCGGAATGGCAAACAAACAAGATCCAAGGCGGCAGTTGATTCACAAACCAGCCTAACTTCTTAAAATGGTGGGCGAAGGAAGACGCGGATCTGCCGGGGAAACGCCATCCTGCCCAAATGGAATCGCCAATCCCATTATCGCGAAGAGGTCGAAATGTCGCTGTTCGAAGACGATCGGTACCAGTGGCGTGAGACCTACTTCGTGTTCTTTGATCAGGCGCGGCGTCCCACATGGAAGCAAATCGAAGCCGCATTGGCCAAAGTACACGCTCATTTCGAGTTATCTCAACCTCGTTTGGACGAGGATGGCGGCTTCGAATCCGTAACGCTTACCGCGCCCGAAGCGTATGCCGCCTTGGACATCACCTACCTGGAAGGCGAGGAGGTACTGGAGCAGGCCGCCAATATCGTGGAAGAAATGCGAGATTTCGTGACAGAACCGGCGGAAAAAGCCAAGCTGAATCGGTTGCCGCACTACGACGCTCACTTCGAAATCTTCCACTTTGAAGAGATCGTGCCCGACGACGAGATGGACGAACCCGAGGGCATGCTCGACCCCGGTGCGCTGCTGCTGGTGCTCGGGGCTTTGGCGACGCTAACGCACGGTGTCGCCGTCGACCCACAATCCAACACATTGGTATAGTTCAGACCCAAGAAACAGGCCGGTCATCCCATTACTGCACGGATGCCGGCCTGTTCGCGATCGCGTTTGGATTGATGCGGCTCCTTACAAGCAGCGCAAATACGCAACGAGATCGGTCTTTTCTTCCTTCGTCAGCTTGAGTTGCAATACCACGTTGAAGAATTCAACGGTGTCCTCCAGCGTCAGCAGGCGCCCATCGTGCAGATAGGGGGGCGAATCCTTGATGCCGCGGAGCGTGAACGTCTTGATCGCTCCGTCAGCCACGTTCCGTTGATCGCTGATCATCTCGGATTCGTAGAACCGCTCCAGCTTGAGATCGTGCATCAGATGGTCGAGAAAAAACGGCGGCGCATGGCACTCCGCGCAGCGTCCCTTGTTGTAGAACACATCCTGTCCTCGCAGTTCTTGCTCGGTGGCTTTTTCAGGGTTGAGCTTGCCAAAGCTGTCCAGCTTGGGCGCCGGCGGAAAATCAAACATGTTTTGCATTTGTGCCATCATGGACACCTGGCTTGAACGGTCGGGCAGGTGAACCCCCTTCTTAGCCGCCGTAACATGATCGCCGTCAAAATACGCGGTGCGCTGTTCAAACTCGGTGAAGTCTTCAATCGAGCGCAACGAGCGCTTCGAGCCATGAATCTGCTGGTTGAACATGCCTCGCAAACTGACGGTTTCGATGCGAAAACGGTTTTCTTGCGGACGAGTGTCCGGATTCAAGTGGAACGTGGCGTTGGTATGTCCGTTCACATGACAATCCAGGCACGACACCCCCAGCGATGCCTCCTTGACTTTGCGGTCTTCCGTTTGATTGAACTGCTGCTGCGGAAATGGCGTAAGCAACAGTCGAAGCCCTTCAATCTGCACCGGTGTGAGCTTCCCTTTCATGAGCCCATAATAATTCTTGATCGTGAGCACCTCGCCGTTGGAAACGTCGCCCAATTCAGGGTGCGTGGTCAAAAAAATCGGAGGAGGAAACTCGGGAGTCAGATGGTCGGGCAGATCGAAGTCGGTGTCGAACCGCTGCAGATCGCGGGCCTCGGCCTTGCGGATCGCATCGATTTGGTTCTTGGGGAACACCATGCCGCCAACCGCGTGCTTGGAGTGGGGCAGCGGACGAAATCCAAGCGGGAAAACGCCCTGCTGCTTGATCTCGTCGGGCGCCATTTCGCCTAACTGCTCCCAGGTAACTCCCTGGTGAAGCCGCACCCGAACTCCCGCTTGAACCGCCTTGCGCCCGCCCGACATCTTCACTTCGGATGGTTGATCGCTCAAATCGTAACGCTGGCGGAGTAACTGTTGCTGCCGGGTGTTGAACTTCTCACGCTCCGCCATGTCTTTTTCGTAGATCGCTTCAAATGTTTCACTGATCACCACGGGCGAGTACGACTCTCCCGAGGGACCTTCCTGCGATCTTGCCGGCGCTGGCTGCGCCGCAGCTGGTTGAGCCTGTGGGGGTTGGGTTTGGCGCGCCGTTGGTTGCTGGGCAAAGCCAACTGCCAACGTGGCGGTTAAGAAGGCACCGGCGGTTGGAAACGCATACCATTTCATGATTCGAACTCCCAGAACGAGTTGGGCGAGAAGGAAGTTTGGGAACCGTGCAAGTCTTGCGCCGAGGTGACAAATAGCTGGATCGAGTGGTGTCGTTCGAAGTGTCAAGATTCGTTGGACGGGCGAAAATTCGCAGTTCAGGAGCCATCGGCCCCCGACCATTCGCGAAAGCGCGACTGGACGACACCAATCTGCATTGGGTTATTTGATCACCCTGTGGCCGATGATCGACCAGTAGGCCCGCATCTGTTCCCTCCGCACATACCGTTGGGACTTGGCTCTGCTCAATCGACGGTGTCTTTGGACGGCGAGACGACCTTGCCTCGCCAAACTTCCGCCGATCTCACGCCGGGGCGGACTTCTCCCCCGGGTATGAGGAAATCACTTCCATCGTTGACGGTCGTTGTCGTTACGAGCGAGAAGGGAAGCGAGCCGCCGGAGGTCCACCGATCGGTTTGGATTTGGTAGACCAGTATCTCGCGAGGAAAACCGCGGTGCTCTTCCGGCGATACCTGAAGTTGCGACCCATCGTCACCACCAAGGATCAGCAATTGCGAATCGCCAATATTGGGGCAAGGCGAGGGCGCGGCCACTGCTGGTCGTGGCAAATCGGCCAACTGCTTCCAACCCCGCTTCGGATGGTAAACATAGGCATCACGGAGCCAAGTTCGGACGGGTTGGCCGTCATTGCCAACTCGAAGCGACGCTCCTCCAAATAGGTAAAACGCCCCATCGGAACTGCCCGCGACGGCCAACATCCGCTCACGACCCGGCCATGGCGCAAGTTCCTGCCATCCCCGCTGCGTGTGATCCAGGTCCAACGCCCAAAATGTCTTCATGGCCGTTGCCGCGGTGGGACTTTCGATTCCACCGGCGACATAGATAGTGCGATGAACCACGGCCCCGCAAAGGTTGGCCGAGGGACGCGGCAAGTCGGGCAGGTTGATCGTCTTCAATTGCCCGTCGACCCATTTCAGGTAGAAACACGATGCGTAATGCCGGTGGGCGTCGCTGCCGCCCAAGCAAATCATCCCCTCCTTCACGCTGAGCGAAACCCCATACCCTAGCGGTTGCGGTAACTTCTGCCCTTGCAGCCATTTGGTTTCGCCGTCGGGAAGCACAAACACCGAGTCGTACCAGACCTTGATGCCTCCCTCCCACGGCTTTTTGTCGGCGAAGTTGGCTCCGCCTGCCACAATCAGCGCGCCGCCGTGCCTTCCCGCAAATGGTCCAGCAAAGCCCACGTTGTCGGGAATCGACGGCTGTTGGGTCCACTTGAGTTCCTGGGCGCAGAGCGGGACGTCGTTGCCGCAACTCAAGCTCCAGCCGAAACATGCACTTACGACAACCAAGGGCAACAGTTTTCGTCCACAAGGGGTACGCGATGCCGCGCGTGCGCTCCCCGCTGGCAATCGGCAAAATGGCAGGAAGTGCGGTTGCATCCAGAGGTTCCTTGTGCGGCGTTTTCGGTTGTTTGAACTCGTTTTGGATAAGTAGTCCTGTGCAATATCGATTTGCCCCCAGGCGAACCTCGCAGAGTCGCCGTCCGGGAACACGCGTGCGTGGCCGATCTCCAGCATGTGGACCGCAGCAAACTGTCGACCCACGGCATGCACTCAGGCATAACGAAAATGCCCTGCCGGAGTGATCAACAGCATAACGACCAGGAACCGCCGTTGGCCAATCATCGTTTGGCTCTGTACGGCCTGTGTACGAGGGGTATCCCTTCCACGACATGGAGGGCCAACAGATGGTTGGCATTGCTCGGGACGTTCGCAGGCAACCGCAAGTTGCAAGTGCGTCACCATCTCGGTTTCGTCGGCGTGAGGTTGCAGTTGCAACCCCGATTTCTTATGCTTCGAGATGGGTTTGTTCAGGAAATGTGAATCGTGCGCCCCCGTTTACCTCGGGCATGGCGTGAGCCGATCCCATCAGTACCGCCGAAGTTCGGCGGCAACACCATGCAGGACGTACTTTATCAATATGAACTGAACCCCACGACGTGGGTGTATTTTTCGTCGCTGCTGACGCTGGCAATTTTCTTTAAGTTCAATCGCTTGTGGAGTATCCGCAATTTGGATCTGCTTGGGCTGATCGCCCTATCCCCAGGCTTGCTATTGGTTTCGCTAGGGCAGAGCGCTGCCCAAAATGGCAGCATCCAAGGTTCCGTCACAGCGTCGTCAACACCCGCCGTGGCAGAAATCGCGACGTCGACTGCAGTTTCGGACGGTGTGTCCGCGCTGGAGTCCATGGGCTATTTCTGGCTGTTTTTGGTCGGATTGTTCTTCTTGATCCGCTTGCTTGCCGACCCGCTGATGGCTCGCCGTCCGTTGCTGGAACCCAATCTTTCGGCCGGCGGTCTGGCGTTTCTTGGTTTGTGCTTATTTGTCTTTTTGATGGCCAATGTGGTGACGGCCCAACTCCCGGAAGCACCGGCGAGTCAATCCACGGCGAAGGATGCTGTGAATACGGCTTCGCGACCGCTCATTGTTGCCGACGACAGCGAGGTCGCTCCTGCCGAAGACCCTCGGTTGATTGCTGCTGCCTCCGTGGGGGAAGAAACCTCGCCGGGGGATGCCATGTTGTCACCCGATTCTGCCGCCGATCCAGATAAGGCCGTGCCTCTAACTACAGCCGATGTTTCGGCAGCGGTGCCAGGCTTTACGGTGCTCGACCTGTTTCCTCGTTTTCCCAGCAAGGCATTTGGGTCGAATCCGCTACTCGACCGAAACTTGTATCAGGGCAAAGCCGTGTATCTGGTGACAGGGCGCGTGCTCACGATCCTTTGTCATTTTATGATTGTGGCCGGACTGATTTATCTTGGAGCAAGGTATTTCAACAACTACTGGACCGGCATTGGAATGGCAGCGCTCTACCTGATGCTGCCTTATACGGCATACCTGGCAGGCGACCTGCGGCACGCGGCACCAGGCGCCCTGCTGGTCTGGATGATGGCTGCCTATCGTCGACCTTTGATTGTGGGCTCGCTCTTGGCGATTGCAATCGGGGCCGTTTATTACCCAATGTTCTTGATTCCACTATTCATTGGGTTTTATTGGCAGCGCGGAGTCCTTCGCTTTAGCCTGGGATTGATCGGCACATTTGCCGGCTTACTATTACTGGTCGCCCTGTTGGCGCCGCCGGGCTTTGGGTCCATTCTGCAGCATTTTCCCCAGATGTTCAGCCTTTCAACGGAAAACCTGCAGGGCTTTTGGGCCACCCACTCTCCTTACTTGCGAATTCCGCTCGTCGCCCTGTTCCTGGCTCTGTGTTTCGGAATGGCGATCTGGCCGGCCCAAAAGAACCTGGGCACGCTGATGAGTTGTTCGGCGGCGGTGATGTTAGGGACCCAGTTCTGGTATCCCCAAGGGGGATTGCTGTTTATGAACTGGTACTTGCCCCTGCTGCTGCTGACAGTGTTCCGCCCCAACCTGGAAAATCGCATGGCGGTAGCCGCATTTGGCGAGCGTTGGGCTCGAGGTCGGCGAATCCCGCCGCAGGCTGCCTAACCCCTGGGTACGCACTCAGGCCAACCACTTTAGAGCCTATCCAGAAACTCTGGCCCCATCACCCCAACCTTACTCTTGCGAGGGCAGAGGGGATTACTTGAATAGGCACTTGGCACGAAGCAGGGCTCTCAGGATACAAGAACCGTATCTGTTCAATCCGTGAGCGGATAGAAGTCATTCAGCGAAGCGGGGGAATCGTCGGATCCGTAATCGACGACGCGGGACCAGTCTCCCCCTTCGTCTTCATCCACGAGCCCCTCTTCAATCATTCGCTGAGCTTCGATCGTGGTGGTGGCATAGGGCAGCGCTTGCAAGCGTGCGAGTGGGATCTGTTTGCCCGTTATCTCACAAATGCCGTAAGTTCCCATCTCGATTCGCTTGAGCGCTTCTTCAATCAAGTTGAGCTCGCGGGTTTCTACCGCGGCCAACTGGTAATTGATTTCATCGTTTACCGAGTCCAGGGCTAAGTCGACCATGTCGCCACCGTAATGCTTCTGCAAATCGCGCAGCGCGGTCGCGTCGCCAGCGATCGCCTTGCGAAGTGCCTCCCGGCGTTCCAGCAGCACCTTTTCCAACTTGCTGATTTCTTCTTTGCGCGACATGGCTCTTTATCCTTCGTGGAACGGCGTCGGGATTGGGCGAATCGGGAAAGGTATTCAGCGCGGGCGAGCCGCAAACATCAATGCAGACGAACACTTCTGCACATTTGGCGGTAGGTTTCGCCAGTTTCGAGTGCAAAGGCTGTGACGATCTCTCGCGTGGCAAGGCGTCATGACGACCTGCGCACCACGGAGATGGTTCGGTCAATCGACCTAACAACGTCTTAAACTTTAACGTTTGTGACACGCGTGGCGGCTAGAGAGGACCTGGACCGCGACAGACACAGAATTAAAGAGCACCGCCCTCCTCGAAACAAAATCGGAAAGCCAACTATCCCAGCGGCGGCATGCTAGCGAACCGGCAGGCATCAATCTGCATCTCGCAAGGGTCCGCAAATGCTTTTCGTTTCCACGACTTAGGACTCGCCAGCCAAAACTGTCAGGGAAGCCGCTTCCGACGAATTCACGAGCCCAGATCAGGAAAATTTTGGGTTACTGGGGCCAAATTCCCAGCGGGAAGAGTCCACTGGAATAAATTCAGGGCGGTGCGGGACCGCAGGCTGTATGGATTTTTAGGTTTTGATCGAGTTTGCGGAAGATTCCGTCGATGATGAACCCTGTGCAGCGGCGATGCCCCTTGCGGTTGGTCTCAATTTGGATCTGGATCAAAGTCGCAAGGGATTTTCAGCAATGGGCTTATGCACAATGTCTCGACGCCAAATGTGCATCGGGGCAGAAAATGCTCTTTGACAATCGAAGACAGAACGGCACATAATCACGCTTGGCGTGTTTCGCCTAGGCGACCGTAGCCGGCTTTCTGCCCACTTCCAGGTATTTCGAGTGACCTGCGTCGTTTTGCTTGACTCTAAGCCTTACGACGCCTACACTTGGGACGCTGACGGGGCGGGGTTCGCCGCAGTGGCTGCCGATCGTAACCCCTGTCTTTCGGGGAGCCGAGTCGTGACAAAAAAAGAAATCGTAAATTCCATCTCGGGAAAAACAGGGCTGACCCAATTGCGGACGAAAGCCATCGTGCAGATGACTTTCGACGCAATCATTGAGACGCTGGTTCAAGAAGGGCGCATCGAACTGCGCAACTTCGGCGTCTTTGAGGTCAAGCAACGCAAGGCCCGCAAAGCTCGCAACCCACGGACCGGCGACAAGGTAGATGTCCCCGCCAAGTACGTGGTGACGTTCAAGCCCGGCAAAGAGATGGAAGAGAGCGTGGAAAAAGTTCGCTGGGCTCTTGAACAACTGGAAGACCAGGAACGGCAAGTGCTGCTGTGGATGGTGTACGATCGTTCCTCGGGCGCCAAGCTGGTGCAAGATGTTGCCAAGGCTCACAACGCCAAGAGCAACGAAATCCCCATCGAACAGGCCATTGCCGAACGACTGGGAATTTCGCAGGCCTCGGTGAAAGAACTTTTCCAGCGCGGACGCGGCAAGATTCAGTCGCTGATTGCTTCTGTGACGCCCGCTGGTGGTAGCAGTTCGGGCGAGGACATGGAGGACGAATCGGACGCATCCATGCGGTCGACTCCCGCGGCGCCAGTCGCCGCCGGCTGGCAGCACCACCACCCGAACGAATAGCCCGCGCCCTCTCCCAAAACCCAAGCATTGCCGGCAAACAGCTTGCTGGCAATGTCTCCAGTTCACAACTCCGGCCAGGCGGTCCCAAGGACTGGCTATTGGGGGGCTTTATAGCCACGACCACCAGCTTGGCATGGTCGCACGAGACCCTCCCAAGGCAACGGTTCGCAATCATTGCTGTCCACCATTCCGCGACGGGGCGTCGCTGAAAGTAGGACGTCCCTTAGGGTCGAAACTGTCCTGAAGTGGCCGGCGGGATCGCACTTTGGATCTGATTACGGCGTTCTGTCTTACGAATTCGCAGGATCGCATCGGAATTCGGAAACAAACGGGACTTGCTCGTAAAGAATCAACTTCGGCCAGCAATGTGCTCGGAATTAAACCCAGGGACTAATACGAAACTTATCGCGGTCAATCCGCAAAAAAGGGTCAAGATCGACTCCGCATTTTGCAGAGAAGATTAGCGGCAACAATTCAGGCTCTCGTTGCCGATGCCATGGCCTTGGCGGCGCCGCTTGCGATGGATGCTTTTTTCAGGGAGGAGAAAAGGCAATGAGAAAACTTGTGTGGGCCGTGCTGCTCGGCTGTTCGCTGAGTTCCTCGGTAGGATGCATTATTCCCATTTACTCCGCCGATCCGGTCCGCCGCACGCGGCAGTTGATCTTCACCTCGGAAGATTTGCGGTCCATCCTTGATACCTGGGAACGTATCTGGTTCCTCGATCAACCGAGTCACCTGAAGCCATTCCGCACCCACGGTGGCATTATCTAGACTGCCGGGTGATGCCGGGCAGTCACTCTCGAATTTTCACGCCCTCCTCTTGCCGCACGTTGGCAACAGGAGGGTTTTCTTGTTTTGCGGACAATTGGGGGGGCGCAGGCCAAGTCAGGGGGCGTTGGGGCAGTGGTCCGCGGTGTCGAACCAGCGCTCTGTTGGACGCTGGGGAGTCGCGGCCGCGCGAAAAGAATCCGAAAACCTGACTTGAGCCGACCTTGTCGTCGCCTTTCCGGTACGACCGCTTCAGCTGCTGCTAAAGTGTGGACACTTAAGGGAAATCCTTTGTGGTTTCGAGCGGCGTTCTGATATACTGCCAGACACGACCCGATGCGCATATCTCATGGGGTTCCCATCATGGTTAGCATGGTCGAGCAGAGGCGACAGGCTCCCCCGAGCCATTCTCCGGTGCTCGTGAGAGCGCGCCGTCTCGTCAGAAGCAGTTGGTTGAAATGTCGTTCTTGCCGCCTGACGTGCCGTAACACGGCACCAGGTTTGATTCCAGCACCGAGTTCAAAATCGACAACCCGTTACGGTACCATCCCGAACAAGGCTCCCCGATCACCCCGCGGGCGCGCCAGACGCGGCGTGGCAACTCTCGATTACGTGTTGTTGGTCGGTATCGTGCTTCCATTGGCCGCCTTCGTGCTCGTGGTGGCGCCGCAGATTATGCTGCGAGTGTATGAGATGATTAGTGCGATGGTTTCGTGGCCCTTCATGTAGCCTGTTTCACGCAATAGCATTTACCAAGCGGACGTTTCCTCCAAGCCACTTCGGCGGTAAGATTAAATCGCCCTTGCCGTTGGAGTGAACGTCGGTGCCTTGGGTTATCAGCCGGCCGATCCGTCCTCTCCACGCCGGGGAGAGGGGGGCGCGGCAATCAGGCTCGCGGGATTCACTTCAGCCAAGAATCGATGCGTCGGTCAATAATCCTAGCTATAACCCTGAATTGGAACGAACAATCCCAGCAAGTGGAGCGACTGCCAGGATGAGTTAGGCATTTTCTGGCGCCGCACCGTTCCGATGTTTGGCATCGCAACGGAACAAAGAGGAGCACTCTGCAGATGGTGAAACCATCCTGGCGAAATCTGTTGGCGAAGGTCCATCGCGATGAACGCGGCGCCGTGAGCATCGAAACGATACTCATCATCGCTGCGATTGCCCTGCCGATTTTGATCTTTATCCTCAAGGTGGGTTGGCCGCGGATCAAGGCCTATTTCAACCAGGGTCTCGACGACGTGGAAAACGCCCGAGGCAACGCTGTCCAGTAGTCCGCTCCGCACAACTCATGGTGGCGAGCAGTTTGCTTTTGTTGCTATTGGCGGTGGCCTCGTTCACCGATCTGCGCTGGCACAAAATCTACAACTGGACCACCTATCCTGGCATGCTTGCGGCACTGGTCATTAACCTGATCGGCACCGTGATCATTGCCTACGGGGCAGAGCACGATTGGGCGCGTTGGATTGGCTGGATTCCCGATACGCCGTCGCCGCTGGCCGCCAGTTTTCTGGGATGGCTGGTATGCGGTTTTGTGATGTTGCTGTGCCTGGTTACGTTTCAAATCGGAGGAGGCGACGTCAAACTCATCGCAATGCTCGGGGCCTTTCTGGGCTGGGAGCAAGGATTGGTGACCATGCTCTGGATGCTGGTGCTGGGTGGCGCCCTTGGTTTGACAATACTGATCTGGCAAGTCGGAATCTGGCAACTCGCCCTGCGTGCCGGACGACAACTCGGACGGTTTCTGCGATTGGGTTCGCACGCGGAGTTGCCTGATGAAGATCGGGTTCGCTTGCGGCAGCCGCTGTACTTGGCGCCGACCTCCATCCCGGCATTGCTGATCGTTCGGTTTGGACTGCTGGAGGGCATTTTTTGAATATCGGCCAGACAAGGGTGGGGCAGGCGAGCATCCTGTTTTTTTATCCATTGCGTTTGACAAGCGTGCGGTTGATCCCAATTGCAGGGGACCGTCAATCGACAGGCCCGCGACTTTTGCGAGGTCCTCCGTAGTTGGCGCTTTTGCCCCCGCGCCTGGCACAGAATTGAATCGTTGACCCATCGAGACTTGGAGGCACGCATGCACCGCTCTGTGGTGGAAGATTGCCTGCCCTGGCTGCTGGCGCTGTTTGCCTGCTGCGTGGCGCTCTATCTGTTGCTGAGATGGGGAGGTGCACGGCTGAGCCTGGCTCGACTGAAGGAGGTTCATGCGGACGAGCGCGGCGCGGTGCAAAGCCTGAGTTTTGTTCTGACGGTTCCCATTTTTGTGATGGTCATGATGCTGATCGTACAGATCAGCCAATTGATGATTGGCATTGTGGTCGTGCATTATGCGTCGTTCGCCGCGGCTCGGGCAGCAGTGGTTTGGATTCCGGCCGACACTGGCGGCGAAGAGGGCGAAAATCGGGTCAGCTATTACCGGCCCGGCGCCGAAAACCCCATACCCGGCAACGGCGACCAATACACCATCATGCCGGGCAGCCCCAAGTATCAAAAGATTGAAATGGCCGCAGTCTTTGCGTGCATGCCGCTGGCGCCGTCTCGCGACTTGGGACTGGTAGCCGATGGGGCCGAACGCGATGCATTGCACAAAATCTATCAGGGGGTTGATCCGGCGTACGAAACGAACAGCCGAATTCCGGCGCGAATCGACAATAAATTCGCCTATTCCCGGCAGGCCACTCGGATCCGGCTGCAGTTTTTGCATAAGGACGATGGCATTGAGCCCCCGCTGGCCCAATGGCTTGTGCCACCCGACATATTGGAGTTCTATCCCAACGAGGTCGGCTGGCAGGATCCGATCCAGGTAACCGTCACCCACGAATTCGCATTGTTGCCGGGTCCGGGGCGTTTGTTGGCGCGTCGCGAAACCAGCTACGATGGCCGAACCGACGAAGTGGCAGCGTCCATCTTCGCACGCCGCGGTATCTACGTGCGGGAGCTTACCGCAACCACCACGCTAGGCAACGAAGGTCGAAAGTCCGTCGCGCCGTTCCGCCATCATTTGCAAACGCCTGGCGCATTCACGAGCAGCAGTTCCCACGAGCGAGCCACTCGGGTGCTGTTTATTGGAAACAGCTACACCTCTACCAACGATTTGCCGGGCCAATTTCGGACGATAGCTCAAGCGTCGGGCATCCCTGTGGAAGTGTCGGAGCGAACCGCCGGCGGAGCAACTCTGGCGCAACATGCTGATGATGCCCAAACCTCGGAGACCATCGCCGCAGGCGGATGGGATTATGTCGTGCTTCAGGAGCAAAGTCTCACGCCGTTGTTCAACCGGCCTGGCATGTTTACCGCCGCCCGGCAGCTCCATCGGCAGATTGAACAAGCCGGTGCAAAGACCGTGCTCTATATGACTTGGGCTCGAGAAAATACCCCGGAAGCTCAAGCCGGCTTATCCAGCGCGTATCGCGAATTGGCCGGTCAACTGGGGGCCGGCCTGGCGCCGGTGGGGGAAGCATGGCAAGCCATTCGTACGGCCCAGCCGAAGCTGCAACTCTATCAACCCGATGGCTCCCATCCCAGCCTCATTGGCACCCATCTTGCCGCTTGCGTGCTCTTGGCAGAGATTCTTGGAGTCAGTCCAGTAGGACTGCCCTCCGATGCAATTCCCATGACTGCTGATCAGGCTCACGAGGCCCAGCGAATTGCCTGGGAGACCGCTCAGGGAAGGAACTCCCGCCCCCAGCTACCGCAGGGTTCACCAGTATCGATGGATGTCGCGTCGCCATCCATCCCCGCGGCAGCGTCTCGCGAGGGAGCATCGGGCGAATCCGCTTCGCATACGGATTCCACTGCCCCGCAAGGCGATGGATAAGTCGGGCTGCGTAACAGGAACATTTCCATGTCCCGCAAATTTCAAATTCAGCAAGTGACTCGGCAGAGTGCCCGCGCGTGCCTGGTGGGTCTCCGTTGCCTTCATCGCAACGAAAGCGGCACCATCAGCGTGCTTTCGGTTTTCGGTCTGATGCTGCTGGCCATGTTGCTGGGGATGGTGATTAACGTGGGCAAGCAGGTGGATGACAAAATCCGCATGCAAAACGCGGCCGACGCGGGAACGTATTCGGGCGGAGTGGTGCTCGCCCGCGGCATGAACACTCTGGCGTTTTCCAATCATTTGCTGTGCGACGTCTTTGCCCTTACCGCGTACATGCGGGAGGCCCGCGATCAAATGGCCAAGAAGCCGGTTCCCGAAATTCTGGCTGCCTGGACCAAGGTGGGAACGTTGTTCTCCGGTTCGAATATTGCCAAATTCGACGCGCTGGGGCAGGCAATCATTCAAAAGGTGCCGCTCGAACAGCACATGGTAGATACTTTCAACGAGTGGGCTGCGGCCAGCAGCGAGCTGATCCTTCCCACCCTGGAGCAAATTCTCGCCGAAGAGCTTATTCCGAATTTTCAGCGAGCCATTGTCTCCGCGACGCCCTACATGGCGCAAGTCGCCATGGATGAAATTTCGCGAGAACATGGCGTTCGAAATTCCACCTCGACACGCAGCGAGCGACAGTATCGGGGAGTGCTCTGGCGAACTTCCGTTACGCCCGTGGCTAGCGACGCAGACCAAGAACGGCGGGTGTTGCCGGCTGTCGACCCAGTGTTCGACGACGTGCCCCGCCGCGACGTTTACCGGCAAAAATCCCTGCAGCAGCGTCGCAATTTATCACACCAGTATCTGGCGGACTGGAATAACGAGACCCTTCGGGCATTCGATACCGAAGGCAAAATGTCGCAGTTTTCCAACCTGTGGCGAGGCTTTACCCGCGGGCAACTCAACAACCTGCTCGATGAATATCCCAACGCCAATTTGTTGCACATGATTCGGGATCACGAAGACGATTTCTTGAACAACCGAGGGCTGGAACTGGACTACTCGTTTGTGGGCGTGACTTATGCGCCGCAGGTTCCTCAAATTCTTCCGGGGTTGTTCCGCCATCCCAGCGAAACCGATGCGGAATGCTTTGCCCAGATCATGTTGTTCATTCCGCAACGGCGGCTGATCAGGGTGTACGAAAACCAGGAGCAGGCCACTGGAGAAGACAACTTTGGCGGAGTGCCAGGCGATATCATCATTTTTGACGGCCAACCATTGCCGCAACCGCCGGCCGACGACGAAGAGGCTGAATGGTGGGTCGCCCGAGAAGGCATTCCCACCCACTGGGATCTGCTCAATCAGCATTGGATGGTGCAATTGATGCCGGCGAGAGCTAATCGCATGCCAGAGATTCTGCAATCGCAGCCGCAGGTTGCCGGGTTCCCAGGCGACCAAATCCAGCCGCCGAGATTTCCTGGTCTGACCGCCGATGAACTGCATCGGGTCAACACGCATTAGCGCCAACTGCGCCGCCCCATCTCGAGATCGCTTGGGCAGCATGCTGAGTCAATTTCTCGCCGCGCATGGCCCTGACATTATCCCGACGTGGGCACGCTAATTCGCCGAGATCGGCTGGAATGCCGTCTTGAGTTCGGCGCATTCCAAGCGTTTCACTCGCCGCGTACTGTATGCCATGGGGCTCGCTCCCGCAGACGGCGCATGTGAAGAAAACTCCAGTCGTTGGCCTTCCGTTCTCTGCCCGAGGCCTCGCCAACTTCGCGATGAATGACGCTCCCCCCCTGCTAAATCGGGAATTCTTGTTAGACTATTGGACTCTGAAGGACGCACTCGCCACTATCGGTAATCGTTGAGCAATTCTCGTTTGAACGTCATTGGCAAGTACTCCGGTTCTTTCACTCACATTTTGGGTATTGCACGCATGGCCATTCGCGAATTCATGGAGCATCACTTCCGCCATTTTAACGCCCGGGAAACCGTCGAGGCGGCCAAGGGGTGGTGCCAGTTGCTCGATCGGGGCGGACGGATGATGCTCACTCTGGCGGGCGCCATGAGTACCGCGGAAATTGGTATTTCGCTGGCCCGGATGATCCGCGCTGGCAAGGTGCATGCCATTAGTTGCACGGCCGCCAACCTGGAAGAGGATGTGTTTAACCTGGTTGCCCATAACGAATACAGCGTGATTCCCAACTGGCGCGACCTCACTCCGGCCGATGAAGAACGCCTGCGAAACGAAGGTTTCAATCGTGTCACCGATACCGGGATTCCGGAAACGGTGCTCCGGCACCTGGAAAAAAAGTTACAGCGTCTTTGGGCAGAAGCCGCCGACTCCGGCCAGAGCTATTTCCCGTGCGAGTACTTCTACAAACTGTTCGAGGAGGGAAGTCTCGAAGAAGTGTTTCAAATCCCCAAGGAGCATAGCTGGTTGTATGCGGCCTGGGAGAAAAAGATACCCGTCTTCTCTCCCGGTTTTGAAGATTCCACGCTGGGCAATATCTTCACCGCCCATGTGATCGAAGGAGACGTGAAAAGCCATTCCGCGGTGAAGTCGGGCACCATGCAGATGGAACAGCTTGTGCATTGGTATCTCAAGCATCACGAAGAGGGCATTGGTTTCTTTCAAATCGGCGGAGGTATCGCCGGAGATTTCGCGATTTGCGCCGTACCGCTCATCATTCAAGACTTGCAGCGCGACGTGAACCTGTGGGCCTACTTTGCGCAGATTTCGGACTCCACCACCTCGTATGGCTCGTACTCGGGCGCGGTACCCAACGAGAAAATCACCTGGTATAAGCTAGCGCCCGGCACACCCAGCTACATGATCAACTCCGACGCGAGCATCGTGGCCCCGCTGGTATTTGCCTACGTGCTGGGTGATTGAATTCCCCGGAAACCGCCAAGTGAGCGCTGGCCAACAGAAAACGAGCCCCGACGTGGTCACCAAACCGAGTTGCCCACGGCGTAGCCCAGCATTCAGGTGATCCCGATCGGCGTTTGCTCTCAGGTGAACCAGGCAGACATGCCCCACAGCACAAGGGTGATGACCACAATGAAGCTGGCCATCCAAATCCCGGTGCGAATCGCATGCGCTAAAATGTATTCCATTTGCTCGTAACGCGTAGCCGCATACACCAGGCACACCGAAACGACAAGCGGCAATGCGTACCAAAGATCGCTGGCAGACACGGGAATGCTCTCCCCACTAAGTTGACATTGCGGCGGCGAAGGAAGTTCCTCTCGATCCCAGACGTCTACCCCGGGCGATCATGAATGGGAGGATGTGGTTTCAGTTCGAGTTTCTGACTTCTCGGACGTCTGCTGCTCGTTCTTCGATTTTGCCGATTGAGCCACGCGATAAACGGGACCGCACACGGCGTCGTAAATGGCCAGCACGTTCAGCAGGCCGGCGATCATGGTAAATACCGTCCCCAATTCAAATCGACGGTTCAACCGCCGATGCAGTTCGTCCAATTCGGTATTATCGCCCCGGATGCTCGGCGGCACGTACCATTTGGTGCCGAGGAAGGTCTGGCGATCGGTCATCGCGGTAAACACGGCAGGCAGAGACGGCAATCCGACAGCAATCTGGCAAATAAACGGATAGCGACGATGCTCCGGGTCTTCCCACTGGGCGTAGACCACGCGCCCTTCCCCCAAGAACATCCCGTACATGAACGTACCCAGGATACAAACCAAAAAAATGACGGCTTTCGCCCGACGATTCTGGTAAAAGTGTCCAGCGCCAGGGATCAGCCAGGCGAGTAGGCCCGCCAGCGTCCGGTCCCTGAGGTCGATGGGTTCGGCGATCTCGTCGGTATCTTTCGCCACGCGTATTTCCTTCAAAGGCATCAAACCAGGTTGTAATCGCTTCGGGGCCGATCAGCGGAGGATTCTCAAAATGAACGCGATTGCAGACAAATCCAATGCCCCGAATTGCAAGTTCTTCGACAGCGGGCCGTAGCAAATTAATCCCTGAAATGCCCCCAAGATCTTGATTGCGAGCAATTTCATTCGGAAGGCGGCAACGAAGCCAAGTTGCATTTTGGCCGCATCAATCACCAAGGGATGTTGTGCCATCCGTTTCAAGAGATGGCGTTTGCCCGATCAATTTCTCGCTTCAAAAGGGTTCTTCGCTCACGCTGCGCGACTATTGTACTTGCGTGAGGGCGGGTGCCTAGAGCAAAATGCCGGGGGTTCCGCGTTCCAAACATTGACCTGGTCGATAGTTATCCCTCGCGATCCGCGTTCCGTTCACGGGGGTGTGCCGCAAGAAATGTCCTGGCCAGCAAGAAAACAACCCCTTGACGAAGGTCCCCCTGCTTCACGAGGTTTGCCCGCGCATGACTGAACGATTGCCTGCCCAGCAGGGCTCTTTTCCCACGACTCGTCTTCGTCGAAACCGCCGACATGGATGGAGTCGCAGGCTGGTGCGCGAAAACTGGCTGCGCGTCGACGACTTGATCTGGCCGATCTTCGTTCACGACGGAGAGAATGCTCGACAAGAAATCGCCTCGATGCCCGGTGTGTGGCGACTCAGCATCGACTTGGCCGTGGAAGCCATCGCCGAAGCCGTGGAACTAGGGATTCCCGCGGTGGCGGTGTTTCCGGCCACCGACCCCAAGCTGAAAACTCCGGATGCCGCCGAGGCATTGAACCCCGAAAACTTGGCATGCCGAGCGGTACGAGCCATCAAACGGGCATTTGCCGACCGAATCGGGGTGATCTGTGACGTGGCACTCGATCCTTATTCCAGCCACGGCCAAGACGGGTTGGTGCGCGACGGATATGTGGTAAACGACGAAACGTTGGCCGTGCTTTGTCAGCAAGCCGTCGTTCAAGCCCAGGCCGGCTGCGACGTGATTGCGCCCAGCGACATGATGGATGGCCGCATCGGGGCTATCCGATTCGCTCTCGACAATGCGGGGCTGCAAGGTGTGCAGCTCTTGTCGTATGCGGCCAAGTACGCCTCGGCGTTTTACGGTCCGTTCCGCGACGCTGTGGGGTCGGCAGCCAATCTGGGAAGCGGCGATAAACGCACCTACCAGATGGACCCTGCGGCAGGGGACGAAGCGCTTCGTGAAGTCGCCTTGGACATTGCCGAGGGGGCTGACATGGTGATGGTCAAACCCGGCCTCCCGTATCTCGATATTGTGACTCGCGTAAAAGCGACGTTTGGCCTGCCCACTTTTGCCTACCAGGTGAGCGGCGAGTTCGCGATGCTGGCGGCCGCGGCCGAGCGAGGCTGGCTCGATCGCAGAAGGGCAATGCTCGAAAGCCTGCTGGCATTCAAGAGAGCGGGCGCCGATGGCGTGCTAACCTATTTTGCCGTGGAGGCCGCCCGCGAACTAAGACAGGGAAACATCGAATCGCTGGTCTGAACGCCGTTTACGCGCCGGGCCCCTCATCCCAGAAGCGGTGGCCAGTTCGGGCGATGAATACGTCTTCCAAGGTTGGTTTACCCACGGTGATGGACCGGATTTGCTGCGGGAAGGCCTCGACAAGCCGAGGGATCCACGTGTGGCCGGCCTCTTGAAGCAGCCGGAGCGAATTACCTGCCGTTGATCCCTGCAGCCCAAACTGGTCCTTGATCGCGTCGGCCAAAGCGGGTGTGTTTTCTGCCTCGATGGTGATGGAATCGCCGCCCACCTGCGAGCGCAAATTGTACGGAGTATCGAGCGCCACCAATTTGCCCGCGCTGAGGATCGCCAACCGGTCGGCTTTGTCGGCTTCTTCGAGCAGGTGGGTGGTCAGCAAAATTGTCACCCCGAATTCATCTCGCAATCGGCGAAGATATTGCCACAAATCGATCCGCGCTGCCGGATCGAGGCCGGTGCTCGGTTCGTCCATCAGCAACAACTGCGGATCGTGCAGACAAGCCTTGGCCAGTTCGACCCTGCGGCGCAACCCGCCACTGAGCCTTTCCACGCGTTCGGCGGCGCGATCGGCGATGCCCAACCGCAACAGCATTTCCGCCACGCGTTCGCGGAGCAGGCCTCCACGCAGCCCGTACAGCCAGCCATGGTAACGGAGGTTCTCGACGACGCGCAATTTTTTATCCAAGCTGGGCGCCTGGAACACCACGCCAATTTGCCGGCGAATCAAGTCGGCCTGCGTGAGAACGTTGTACCCTAACAACCTGATTTGTCCGTGCTGCAATGGCATCAACGTGGCCAGCAACCGGAATAAGGTGGTTTTGCCGCCGCCATTGGGGCCCAGAAAAGCGAATACCTCGCCCGGACTTACGGTAAAGTCCACATTGTCCAGCGCCTGCCGCTCGGCATAACGATACGTAACTTCAGAAACTTCAACGGCAGGCACAGGCGTAGAGCACCCCTTTGCTGACCAACAACCTAATGGCTACCTGCAGGCGATGGGTTTTCCTGCTGAATCAGCAGTTCCAAGTCGGCTGGCGTTGCCAGGCGCTGAGCTTGCTGCGGACTGACCGTACGGCCGCCCACAATCGTCTCGTAACGCCACTTGATGTCGGGGATGAGGGCGATAATAAGAAAAACCGACATAATGCTGGCCGGAATGGTCAGCACATATTTCCAACTGGCCTCATACTTCAAATGCATGAAAAACAGCATCACCAGCAGAGCTTTGCTCAGCGACACCGCCATCATGAAGGTCCAGCCCACTTGAGGGTGCTCGTGAAACGGCCAGAAATCGGAATACGTGAAAAACGACATCAGGGTGAGGAAACACAATGCCAAGAAGACGTACAGATATTTTTTGACATCGTGCGGTTTGCCGTGATGTTCGTCGTAACCGTGGGTGCTGTAGTCGTCGTTATGACCGTGATTTCCGGCCGACGACGGCGAATGGGAGTCGGGGGTCTTCATGGTTGTTCACTCCATTGGGCAACCGCCTGCGGGTCCGATTGCCAATATGCCTTATGCGAAAGCCAGCCGAATCCAGTCGCTATATCACTGGATCGAATGGACATCAGAACAAGTAGAGAAGCGGGAACAAAAAGATCCAAACCAGATCAACAAAGTGCCAATAAAGCCCCACGTTTTCGATGGTGCCAGCCTTCTCGCGTCCCAAGCGAAAATTCGGCAGCAACATGACTGCAAAAGCAATCAGCCCCACCGCCACGTGAACTGCATGGAACCCGGTAACCGTGAAGTAAGTGCTTGCCCACATATTGCCGCCGGGAATCACCACCGGCATTTTCAAGCCGGGGTATTCGTCGTTGAGACCCACCCGGTGGTCGTGAGAACGCGGTTGGGGAAGCGGCATGATTCTATCGGCGAGAGCAGCGATATCAGCTTCGGTCGCATTCGGATTATTTGCGACGGCCAAGAAATTAGTGTCGTAGAACCGCAATTGCGATTCCAATTCGTTCATCTGCTCCTGCAGTTCTGCCCGGTTCTCGGCGTCGGGTTTTTGGAGATCTTGCTCGATTTGGGCACGCTGATCAATCAGCGGAGCCGACAGTTCTCGCACTCGAGCCCGAACCGCTGCGGCGTACTCAATGCTGGGTTGTTCATAGATGCGACTGCGAGGAACGCTCGGATGGATTCCATGCGAAAACTTGGCGTTGTATTCAAATCCTTTAACGATCAGGAACAACGAACCCAGCAAGAACGTGACCAGCATCCAGAACTTTGCCTGGCCGGCCTTATCGCCGCGGGCCGCCTCCAAAGCCAAAACGATGCTCACGCTGGAACAAATGAGCACGAAGGTGTTGAACGCTCCGGTTGGTTCGCTCAAATGAACGTGCGCCGGATGCGGCCAAACCGGGGAGCCAAAACGGATCACGATGTACACGCCGATCAAGGCGGCGAAAAACATGATCTCGGTTGACAGGAACAGCCACATGAACAGCTTGCCATTGCGTAGTGGCAGAGCCGGCTGGTATTCCAGCTTCACATGCCCGTGTTCGTGATCCTCGTGTGCCATGGAATACGACCACTCCTTCTTACGACCGCCAGGAAAGCGGTCCCCAAACCAAGAGCAACAACACCGCCGGCAAATATATCAACGAAGCTCGCAATAACCAGCGAGCCGATCGATCCGACCGTTCGTGGGCAAACCACGTAGCGCAGATCAACTGTCCCAACCCCAACAGCGACGCCCCCAGCGGATAAACCACCGTGACGGGCAACAGCACCATCGGCATCAAGCTCACAGGGAGCAACGCCATGGCCGAACACATTGCCTGCGAGCCCGTGCGATTTCCTTGCGGATCGCGAACCGGCAGCATCAATATGCCCGCCTGATCGTACTGTCGACGGTACAGCCAGGCGATGGCCATAAAGTGAGGGAATTGCCACAGGTAAACCAGCAGGAAGAGATTCCAGCAGGCGAGATCGACGTCGCCCATGGCGCTCCAGCCGATACAAACGGGAAGTGCCCCCGCCACGGCGCCAACGACAGTATTGAGCGTGGTACGCGACTTAAGCGGCGTATACATCCAAACATAGGCAAACCACGTTGCCATGCCGAACAATGCCGTTTGCCAATGAACGAAGACCGCCAGGTAAACGACCCCCAGCACGGCGCCAAGCAAGCCAAACAATAACACCTCGCGAGATGTCAGTCGCCCCGAGGGAAGCGGGCGCTCGGCCGTTCGCGGCATGAGCGCATCGCTGTCTTGTTCAATCCATTGATTGAGCGCGCTGGCGCTGCCAGCCACAATGGCCGTGCCCAAGAGCGTGTGCAGCAGTATCCAGGGTGACGGAGATCCGCCCGCGGCCAACACCGCAGACACCGCCACGGTAACGAGCACCAGCACGGCAATGCGGGGCTTGGTCAGCTCGACGTAAGCTGCCGCCCTCAACCAGATAGGTCTCGCCTGATCCATCGCCAGCGTGGTGGTTGTGGCACTCATGAGCCGGCCTCCACCAGCATGCGAACATGGTGCAGGGTGGAAGGCGCGGAGTCCGCCGGCGATGCGCCTGGCGAAACGCCCGCGGCAACGGCCGCCACCTCAGGCGAAATCGGCCGCAAGAACCTCGCGGACCGTAGGGCCATTGTCACCGCGGCCGCCAAAAAGAGCGAACCGGTCGCCATGTGCGCTGTTGCTAATCCATACTGCCACGGACCATTGGCCACGATCAAATGCTGTGCGGGAAACGGAAACTGCTGGAACCAGCCCGGAAATCCGTACTTTGCGACCCAGGTTGCCAATCCTAAACCGATTTGAATACCGACCACCGTGACCAAACTCCAAGCGGTGAACCGCAAGCCGTGGCCGGGATATTTGCGGCGCAAAACGATCCATCCCAGGTAGATGGCATGCACGGCCAGAACCACCGCCCCCAGCAAATGGAAGATGATCATTGCTTGGAACTCGCCCGGCCTGGCAGTCTCGGGCACATGACGCACAAAGGCGCCCAGCACCAGTTGAATATAGGCCAGGCACGCCAGCCCAATCGCTGTTCTTCGCAGTCGAGCTCCTTCTGAGCTCGGAACGGTTCCAGTGGATTGGCGCCATCGCTTGGACGTGATCACGGCCAAGGCGACCACGAATGCGAAAAAGGCAGGACCCACGCATCCGTGGATCATGGCAACACGCCGCTGATCGAGCACCACCCGCAATCCACCGATACTTCCTTGGAAGCATACGGCGAACAGCGCCGCGACCGCCAGCCAACGAACCCATCGCCGCGGTTCCTTTAGCCAGAAAACGACTACCAAGGCGATCGTGATGCACCCGACCAAGATCGCGAACAGGCGGTGGCCATGCTCAATGAACATGTCAAACGGCCCATACCACCACTTGTCCAAGGGATAGGCCAGCATGTTGTAGCCACCCGAGGTGGGCCAGTCCGGAAACGCCATGCCGGCCTTCAGCGACGTCACCAACCCTCCAACCCAAATCAATGGGTACGTGAAACAGGCCAGCAGCACCGCCATGCGGTGTGGCCAGGAATTCACGGGAGGTGAGGAAACGTCGGGCACGTTGTTCCAATGGGGTTTGACAGTATCGTGGCGCTGGATTCAGTACGCGGAACGGAGGAGGACACCCAGTCCGTCGGTTAGTGATGACCACCTTCTGGTCGAGGTTCGACGCCCTCCGGGGGCGGCTGAGTCTGCGGGTAATAATCCTCTCCGACCTCAGGCGAGGAGTATTCGTACGGGCCGCGGTACACGATCGGCTGGAAGTCAAAGTTTCCGTGCCCTGGAGGGCTGGGCGCTTGCCATTCCAGGCTGTTGGCACGCCAGGGGTTTCGGCCGCAGCGAGGACCCGCAAACATGCTATAGACCAGGTTGAAGACAAAAATGAACTGTACCAGTCCCATCAACAGCGAACAGATCGTGATGAATTCGTTCAAACCCTGCAGGTGGGCAAAAGTCTTGTAGTGGTACGGGTCGGCCAAGCGTCTCGGGAAGCCACCAGCTCCTAGAATGTGCATGGCGAAGAAAGTGCCGTTGAGGAAAATGAACGTCAGGAAGAAGTGAATCTTTCCCAGCGTTTCATTCATCATGCGGCCGAACATCTTGGGGAACCAGAAATAGATGCCCCCGAACACGGCCATGGCGGTGCCGGCGAACAGCACGTAATGGATATGCGCCACAATGAAGTACGTGTCGTGAATGAAAATGTCGACGGGGGTAGCCGCCATGAAGATTCCGGACAGCCCCCCGATGATGAACATCGACACAAAAGACAGGGCGAACAACATTGCGGTGGTGTATTGGATGCGCCCTCCCCAAATCGTTCCCAGCCAGTTGAAGGTTTTTACCGCGCTGGGCAGTGCAATCATCATGGTGGAAACCATGAACGTAAGCCCCAACGCCGGATTCATGCCTGACATGAACATGTGGTGTCCCCACACAATAAACCCAAGTCCGGCAATGGCCGAGATGGAGTACACCATCGGCTTGTAGCCAAACAGCGGCTTGCGGGCGAACGTGGAGACGATGTCGGAAACCATGCCCATCGCGGGCAGAATCATGATGTACACAGCGGGATGCGAATAGAACCAGAACAGGTGCTGCCACAGCAGCGGTTGTCCGCCACCGGCGCCGGCGCCATCATTGTTGATGACCAAACCCATCGGAATGAAAAACCCTGTTCCCAATTCGCGATCCATCAATTGCATGAACAACGCCGCGGTGAGCACCGGCAAGGCGAAGGCCTGCAAGACGGCGGTGATGAACATCCCCCAAATCGTCATCGGCATGCGGAACATGGTCATGCCAGGGGCCCGCATCTGAATAATGGTGGTCATGTAATTGACCGAGCCCATCATGGATGAGATGCCTACGAAGATAAGTCCCAGCAGCCACAAGGATTGGCCAGGCCCGCTCGCTGGCGCTGATCCTGCCACGGAAGAGAGCGGAGGATAGGCCGTCCAGCCCGCGGCGGCGGCACCCCCTTCCACAAAAAAGCTGAGGATCATGCAAAAGAAGGCCGGCCACATCACCCAGTAGCTCAGCATATTGAGCACGGGAAATGCCATGTCGTCCGCGCCGATCATCAGCGGGATAAGAAAATTGCCAAACGCTCCCGCCAGGATGGGAATGATCACGAAGAAGATCATTACCGAGGCGTGCATCGTGAACAGCATGGTATAGAACTCAGGCGAAATCTGGCCCCCTTCGCCCGAAAACAGCATGTCGCCGACGACCGGCATGTTGCTCCACGGCCAGGCCACTTGCCAGCGCACCGCCAGCGCCAGCAAGCCACCCACCACAAACCACAACAAGGTGGAGAACAGGAACTGAATCCCGATCACCTTGTGGTCGAGCGAGAATACATACTTTTGCAGAAAACCGAGCGAATGCTCGTGGGGGCCGTGCGCATCACCGTGCGCGTGGGCTCCCGCCACCGTGCTGCTCATTGCGTTGCCTCTTGCTGGATGCGCAAGTTCTCAAGCCATTGTTCGTATTCAGGTCGGGAGAGAACGAGTAGCCGACCCTTCATTTTGTAGTGGCCCCAACCGCAAAGTTCTGCGCAAACGATGTCGTATTCACCCACTCGGGTGGGCTTGAACCACACGGGAATGACGCTGCCCGGCACTGCGTCTTGCTTCACCCGCATGTTCGGCAGAAAAAAGCTGTGGAGCACATCCATGCTTTCCAGATCGATAATCACTTCCTCATTCACCGGCACGGCCAAATCATTGACGGCGAACAGATCATCGGGCGTCCCCAATTTCCCATCTGGTCCGGGATATTGGATTCGCCACTCAAACTGCCGGGCCGTAACTCGCGCCAACGCGGGCAAATGCGGCTTCTCCATCTTGGCCTCTTCCCACGCCGACATTTGCATGATCGCGATGAACAGCAACGTGGCGGCCGGAAGCAGCGTCCAGATCACTTCCAGATTGTGGCTGCCGTGAGTAAACTCGGCGGGCTTGTTGTTCTTGTCAGCGTCATACTTCCACATAAACCAGAACAACACAATTTCGGTGGCGACAAACACCGCGCCCGTGAGATACAGAATGAAATACCAAAGCTGGTCAATCCTTCTGCCGTTCGCGGACCAGTCCTCTGGCAACCAGTGGTTGTAAACCGGGGCCGCCAGGAACGCGGCGACACCCAGCACCGGCACTAGCAGAAACAATACACACCAAAAACGTCCCACTTGCGACTCCCTGGGAGGGTGCTTGGCGGAATCACCGGCTGACCGCAAGAGGCGCCGACCAAGATTCCGCATCTGGATTCATCGGGTTGAATATCAAAGGCCGGCGCGGTGCGCCGCGGGTGAAGACGTCCTGGGTGCGTCGTGCTGATAGGGCAACGACATCACGTAATCCACTACGCTCCAAATTTCGTCGGGCCGCAACGTCTGGCCTTGAGCTGGCATGGGCGTGCCCTTGATGCCAGCGTAAATTCTGCGATATAGATCGACCGGCCGGCGACCGCCGCGGTAAATACCCAGGTGCAAATTACGAGCCTCGGCCGGACGCACAGGCAATGGCCAATAGTTGGCCAGGCCTGGAAAGATCGCAATTTGATCTCGCTGCAATTTGGTCCACACGTCGTAATCCACCTGCCCGCCGTCGCCCATGCCCGTCGGGCCATGGCACCCTAGGCAGTTGGCCTTTCCGGCATTCAAAAAGATGGTTTCGCCGCGGGCGACCGAGTCCAAACGTTCTTGCTCATTTCGAAAGGGTCGGCGCTGGGCCGGAATCACAACGTACTCGGGCGCATCGCTCCAGGACTTGCCGACCAGTTCGATCACGGTGTTCAACTCTTCGTTGAGCTGCTCCTCGTCGATCGCTCCGTCGGCAGCCTGAATGGCGGTCATCAGTTGCAACTGCACTTCCCCGCGAATAGCCAAATACTTGACATATTCCGCTAGCGCTTCGATCTCCGCATTCGACAGCAGCTTGAACGACGGCATGGCCGTGCCAGGCACGCCCTCTTCCAGGGTGCGGTGCAGATCTTCCATCGTGGGCTTGCGGCCCTGGTTGGTGGATGTGAACTTGAACACCCCAAGCTGGAAATTGCGCGGGTAGGGATTGAGGAACCTGGCGGTGGGACCAAGACCGTCGCCGTTCACGCCGTGGCAGTGGACGCAATGTTCGCGATACAGGCCACGGGTCACGCCTCGCACGCCGGTTGGACCGGCGGCCAAACGCAACTTTCGAATGTCGAGACCCAAGCCCGGCCAAGCGTAGGGATCGTCAGGAGTTCCGAAAACCGCTTCCAGGGCGCTGGCCAGCATCGTCTCGTTGTGATTGGTTTGTTCTTCCAAGATGTCAAGCCGTTCCACCACGACATCCGACGGCGTTTTGGCCTGCGCCAGATTTTCCTCCTCCCGTTCCACCACCAAGGTTGTGGGAGGGACAATCAGCGGATTCATGCCAAATTGAACCTGGCTGTCGCCACATCCCGCAAGTGAAAGTCCGGCGAAAATGCCGGCAAACGCCATGGCGCGCACGACGGGTTTGCGCAATTGCATTGGGAAGCTGCAGGAGCGGATGCTAGGGCTGGTGTTTTCCATCGCCTGTCTGATATCCAACAGTTGCTAAATCGGGAGGACCCCCGTTGGGGACCAAACACCACATGGCCGCCGACGCGGTAAGGCATCGGAAACAGCAGAACTTTAACGGAATGACGAAGCGGGCATGGTGATCTGTTGCAAATCGAGTTCGCCATCCTTGGGCACCGTGACTTTGAGTCGCCCACCACTAATGTTGGCAGTAGCGCCAGATCCTTCAACGCTGCCCTGCGAACCGGCGCCGCGTTCGTGCCACACTTGGAATTCCAACTCCACGCCCGCCGGCAAGTTTTCGATGACAAAATTGCCCTGGTCGTCGGTCACTGCCATGTACGGATTGTCTTTGATCACTAACCAGCCACCCATCCAGGGGTGAATATTGCACGCTGCGGGCGCGGGATAGGTTTCGGCCACGTCCATGGTTTGAACCACCCGCTGATTCGAAGCGATGCCGGTACTGAAAGAGGGATTTCGTTGGAATTGAACGTTCGTGTTGTGTGCGACCGGATCGGAATTCAGAATTTGCACGGGTTGGGCCGTATGCACCAACAACACGTGGGGCTCAAACCGACAATTCTGGTTGTCAAACACGATGGGCTGCTTGATTTTTTCTTCATACGATTCGTGAACCTTCGGCTTGCGGGTGCGAAGGAACAGCACGACATTCTTGAGACCGCCATCTGCCGCGACGATTAGCGATTCCTCACGTAATTGATGTTTTCCGCAAAACTCGGCATCCTTGGTAATTGAAAGCGGATTCGCAGCGGGCGGAGAACCTCCAAACACCAGCCGGCCCTTGAGGGTCCCCCAACCGTCGGCCTTGTCCATGCCGGCACCCTCGGACTCGCTTGCGGTATCGGTTCCGCCGGTCTTGGAGCGAAGATTCTTCACGACCTCGCGGTCGGTCGGTGTTCGACGGCTGCTGCGAGAGTTGTCCCCGCAGCCGACAGCAACGAGCAAAACTGCAGCCGACAAGATGGTACTGGTGGTCCTGAAACGCATCGGGAGTGCCTTTATGAATTAACCAAATCCGTGGTGGGTGCCTGACCTGCGTTCTTGTCTTGGCCAGAAATCATGTGACCCGTGAGTGGAAAACTAGAGTTTGGTTCGTGGCAATGAGCCGCGAGCCACGTCACGTCCGATTTTCAATTGTCATCTATTTCCGTTAAGAGCGAATTCGGACTCGAAGTCTTCCCACTCGCCACTTTTCGATCAATCTGCTACTTGAACAGTCCCGGAGCGAGTCGAATCGTTCCTAAATCGTTGCTGCCAGGTTTTAGCTTCAGGGTAAAACGTCCGCGCGTCCAATCTCCCTGGTCCAGATAACCAGCCCGCTCGTGCCAGGCCTGAAATTCCAACTCGGTGCCGGCGGGAAGATTCTTGAGCGTGAGACGTCCGTCTGCGTCGCTGATGGCCACGTATGGGTTACTGCGAGGCAGGATATAGCCTTTCATCCAGGGGTGGATATTGCACGTTACGGGCACGGGAATGATCTGCTGCCGATTGAAACGGTGGTCGACGCCCGTATTCGGCGGAAGTAGCGGGTTTTTGCCTTCGTCGCCCAACGGCTGGACGTTGGCGTTGTGCGGAACGGGGTCGCTGTTGTGAAGGAGAACCTGCTGCTTTTCGATCCACACCGGTAAAATGTGCGGCTCGAAACGTCCACCCTTGTTGTCGAATTTCACTTGCTCGGGCAAGTTCTTTTCAATGTCGGGATGGGTCGTCACGTCGGAGGTGCGCACATAGACCACTACGTTGGCGATGCCGCCGCCCTTGCTGACCAGCAACGATTCGTCCACCAAACCTGCGTTGCCAAAAACTTCTTTGTCTTTGGTGATATCGACCGGCATCGCAGCCGGCGGCTTGCCATCGTAAACGAATTGCACTGTTAAATCGGCCCAATCGGCGGCAAACACCGCATGGTTGCTGGCCAACAGTACCCAGCCGCACAAGGCCGTCATCAGGACCAAGGACAATCGCTGCATTTTACTTCTCCTGAATCTCGTGGCCCTTCGTCCAAAGGGGGCACGGGAAGCGGTTAGGAGTCGCCAACTACCAGAACATCCCTGGGGCGACCAATCTCACTGGATGGGCAGGAGTAACCCCGCAATACGTGGCTTACCCTCACCCAAGTTCGCGCCATGCGACGTGCCCTCCATTATACGAGCTAGACACGCACGCTGCGCCCCAGGTTGTCACTGCTCACATCATAGGGGATTCACGTCACTTCAAACTGCGGCATATTGTCACAGAATCAAGAATTCAAATCCCGCCCCCAGATCCATCGAATCGCGTCTGCCCCGACATCGTTCTCTGTCTATTCCTGCTCGGTTTCCGCCGGTGTTTCGGGCGGCGGTGAACCTTGAATCAACGGTTTGATCGATACCTGGTTCTTCATGTACCGGTCATAGTTCAGCAGCAAATCGACGATGGCGTCGATCTGTTGCATGGGTGTCCCTTCTTGGATGAGACTGCCGACCTCGCCTTCAAACTTGTCAGCCCGGATTGGCTGCTCGGGTTTGATGACGGAGAACATCGCTGTGTAGGGCAAGATGTGCTTGGGATTGGCGATCCATCGTTCGAGGTAATCCCCTCTCAACCGCTGGTGCACCTGGTCCAAATTGGGAGCCAGCGCTTCCGCGCCGCCGTCGGGCGCGAAATCACCCACCAAGTGACAGGCCACGCAGTAGTTGCGATTGGTGATAATCTTCAGGGCATCGTCCAGTCGCTCAGGATGCTCCGTGGCTTTGGACGAGAGCTGCTGATCGTTCTTCCGATCGACAAAGTCATATGGATATTCGGCGTTGTCGCGGGCGGCGAAGTAATCGACCAAGGCCGAAGCTTCCGCCGGCGACATATTGAACTTCGGCATCCGCAACACGACCGCTGGCCGAATCAAGTAAGGCTCCAGCAAGAAGTCGTACAACCAATTCGGCTGAACTTTGTCGCCCTCGCCGACCAATGGCGGCGGCACATACCCCCAAGCACTGGGTAGATCCTTGGGATTGCGCTGCTCGACCACACGGGGATAAAGCCAGCGAGCGAACTCTCCGCCCAGCGCCGGACGATAGGGTTCATATCGATTGGGAATAAGGGATTCAGGCGTCACGCGGAAGCCGCGCTCGCCGCTGAGCCAGTAATGACCGTTGATGAGGGCATCTTGCCACAGCGTGAACAGGTAGAGCTCGTTGCCTTCGTCGTCCTCATCGGTACCCAATTCACCCGGCCTGGGACCTTCGCTCCGCATGCCAGATATCGTCGCCGTGCCAAGCCCTCGGGCGTCGATATCGCGCGAAGCGCTGATCTCACGGGGAGTAAAGTGCGGCTGGAAGAGTGCGTGGAAGTCGTCGGGTGATGGCGGTTGCTGGCGATCGTATAACGGCCCATCGGGATCGTAGGTGAACCGATATTGGGGCATCTCCAGCGTGTGGCAGCCTCCACAGTTGAACTTGTCGAGCACCGCCCGGCCGGCGTTGAGCGCCTCTTGCCGGGGGTCGGCCTGATACACGAACTGCTCTGCGGGAGGCTCGGCCACCAGGCCGAGAATAAATGTCATCACCGCTTCCCGTTGTTCGTCGTTGAAGGGGAACTGCGGCATGCGCAACCGTTCGTCATAACGCAGGTTCTGCGTCATTTCGTAATCGAAGCTGCGCGGAGCGCGAAGCTTTTGCCACAAAAAGCCTTCTCGATGATGTCCCAGCAAGGCGTGCAGGAAGAATGCCTTGTCCTTGTTTTTCATTCCTTCCAGATCGAGTTCAGGCGCGCCATCGCGGCCCGTGCGAACCACGTCGGGATCGGTATGCTTGACAAATTGCCCGATCTGATTGAAGGCAATCTTGGCCGGTTCTTTGCGGCCCCAATCGGCGAGGCCTGTGCCAATGGGCTTGGCCGTTTCCATCCCCGGCACGTCGTGACAGCCAAAGCAGCCGTATTTGCGCACCGAGCGGGCGCCGACGAATCGCAGGATCTTGTTCACTCGCTCGGTCTCGTCTCGGAACGTTCCCAGCAATTCGGCCTCGTCTCCCTTGATTTCGCCGGCGAGATCGAGCGGGATGCCCGTTTGCAAGTACTGCTGGGCCTGTTGTCTTGTGAATACACCCTGCAAATGATCCAGGGCCAGTCGGTTGAGCGATTCCAGATCGATTCGGGGAATCGGAGCCGGCTCCCAATTGTTGGTTGATTGCATCAAGAACAGCGCGATGTCGGCTGCCGGGTCGCTGACCTTGCCGTCGCGATCGCGGACCGGATCCAACAACATGTTGGGCATTTTTGTCCGAGCCGAATAATGGGCCGGATTCTTCAGCCAGCTATACAGCCAGCGGGCGCCCTTTTCCGCGGATTCTTCACCCCCGGCTCGAAGCTTTGTGCCAAGGTTGGAAAGGTCGGGACCCTGATCGGCCTTAAGTTGCGGGTCGGGGAAAGCGCCATGCTGGTGGCAGGCCAGGCAGCCGCGGTTGGCGAAAAGATCCTTGCCCCGCTCCACCGACGGCTGTTCGGTCACACCTTCGGGCTGCACAGCCGGAATATAAGGTTGGCTCGACGTCAGCAAGTACTCGGTTATGGCGCGAATTTCGATTGCTTCGAGCTTCTGGGTATGCGCCGGCTCGTCCACGGTTTTTCCGAAGGCTTCGCCTTCTTCAACCTCTTCCGCCAACAGATGGCTATACAATCCAAAGAACTGTGGCATGCGTGTGTCGGGCCGGAAGTCCTTGGGATCGCGAATCCAGTTGTAGACAAACTCTTTGCTGAGCTTGCTCGAAAGGTAACGCAAGCTCGGCCCCGCCGGTCGCATCGTGCCCGGGGTTTCGGCGTCGGCCAAGACCAACGCCAGACGGTGCTGCTGCGAGCTCAGATAAGCAGGCTCGCCGGACAATGGATTCTTCGCGCGGGCTTCGTCTTCCTGCAGCAGTTGCACCAAGCGACGGCGCGAGGCGTCATCCGACGGATTGGCCGCCAAGTTGCCGGCGAACCGCTGCAACTGATCCGCAAATGCGGTCAACCCCTCGTTCACTTGCTGTGTGGCGTCGGGCAATTGCGGCTTGCCGTTTTCCGCCACCACCCGAGGACCAAAGATTTGCCGCAGGCGATCCTGGTAACTGTTCGGATGATCGGTGCGATACGTTTCATTACGATACAGGTCGGGATCGGCGAACAGGGCCAAGGCGGCGAAGGTGTATCCGGGCTCCAATCGCATATCGGGGCCAATGCGGCGGTTGGGACCATCGAATCCCTTGATTTCGTGGCAACCAAAGCAGCCGTACTCCCGCACCAGATTGTAGCCCTCCATGAGCTTCGGGGCCGGATCATCTTCGAATCGTTCGCTGGGCGAAAGTTCGACCACGTCGTGATGACACTTCAAGCACAGGCTTTCCGAAAACCGCTGGGGCATCATCGGAAAGATCCAGTGATGATTGTTGAACCAACCGTATTCGCGACTCCAGCGAAGCTCCTCCTCGACCGTGTTGGGAGTGTGCGACGCCCACTTGAAGGCCGTTGCGCTCCCTTGACCATCGTGGCAAATCGTGCATCCGATTGTGGCGAAGGGATGTGGGCTGGTAGACGCACCAAACAGATCGAGCCGCGGATGGGTGCTGTACGGCTGAGGCACGCCTCTCCGAATGGTCAATTGCAGGGGCTGGCCCCAGTTGACGATTCCTAACAGCACATCGGCCGCCTCGCGACGAGTCAATATTTCCTTGGTGCCGATTTTCAGAATCACGTCGCCGCGTTCCAGTTGAGCGTCGGCGGCAAAACTGCGATCCATCACAAATTCCACGGTCGGATCGTCTCGGCGGAACACGCCCCGCTCCGCGAGGCTGAAACCGTAGGCCTGCAACAGCAATTGATTCTGGGTCTCCCAGTCCAGTTCCGAGGGAACGATAAGCAGGTCTTCCCCATCCTCATCCGCCAACTGCGGGGGATCTTTCGGACTCGCCAACATCACGCCCGGTAATACCGTTTCCGCAGGGTAACCCGCCACGGTAGCGGAGCCGGGCGCCGTCTTTTCAATGCCCAAATGGCATGTCATGCACCGGTCGAACCGGGCAACATCTTTGAAGTTGAAGTTGATCGTGAGGTTCGGGAGCCAAATCTGGCGGACCTTGATGTCGCCTTCCTTGTTGAAGGCGTCCAGAATGGGCATGTTGATCAGGTCCTTGCCCACGTTTCGCTTGCTTTGCGCCAACTGCGTTTGGAGCCGATCCATCTCGGCGTCGTAGCGCTCGAGGTTCTTTTGCGCCACGCCCAGCCGCGCGTTGATGGCGTTTCTTGCCCGCTCGAGTTGCTCGCGATGGGTCTTGGCCGCTTCGTAACGCAGATTCAACTCGTTTGCGCGGGCGGTCAGATCGTCGGCTCGCCCCTGAAGTTTCTGCAGTTCGCCTCGAGGAGCGTCGTTTCCGAAGGCCAAATTGAATGCACTTCGAGCTTCATCCAGTTCGGCGCGGAGAAACTTGAGATCGCGCTGCAACACTTCTTCGTTGAACAACGCCTCCCGCACGACGGAGTCGAGTTCCCGATTCAACTCGGCTCGATGCGCCGGCGAAGGGTTTTGAACGGCGACTTCGAGCGATTTCTCGATGTCGTCGATCAGCCGGCGTCGATTCGCCGAAAGCTGACCCTTGTATCGCTGCAACAGTTCGTTGATTTGAGGAGCCAGCGCCTGCAACTGCTGCTCCAATTGGGGCCGCACCACCTGCAGCCGCTTCTGGGCCGCCTCAACCTGGCTTTCCAGCATTTTTCGTCGCCGAGGGTCGGTCTCCCGCTCGGCAAGCGCCTGATCGATGTGCAGCGTAACGGCCAATTGAGCTACTTCATCGTTGAGGGCCGCGGCCAGAATGGCCGCTTCGTTCACCTGGTAGAACCGCTCGGTAGCCGCATCGGCTTCGGGCAGTCCGCCAGCCGCTTCCGGACTGGGGGCCTGGGTTGTTGAGACTCCGGGAGAGACGCTTTCGGCGTCCCCGTGCCGCGCCACGTACAGCAAGAACAGCTTGCCGAACGGCTCGGGCGGAGCTTGCTCGCTTTCCTCGCGCAACACGTCCTCGCGAATGCGTCGACCACCCTCGAAGTCAGTCGCCATCTGCTGGTAAATGCGCGATTGCAGCGTCCAGACTTCGAGGTCTTGGTAATACTTCTCCTGGTACGTCTTCCATTCGCGATTGTGGTCGTCAGCGATCATCCACACGGTCGCGGCCAACATGGCCACGGCGGACACGCCAAAAATCACGTGCAATCGGGTTTGGTCACGCCAGGTTTGTTCGTTAGCAGGCATTTGCCCTCTCCGGAGCAATCACGGGGCCTGATCAATAGTCCACAGCCGACGGGTTGTCAAAACCGGGGACTAGATGTTGATGAAAAATTCCGGGATATAGACGATGTACTTCAAGTCCAGCGTCCACCGCAGCACCATCTTGATGGGGAGCGCGGCCATAAACAGGATCAGGTTCGCCAGGATCATGTAACGGATAAAACCCATCCGAATGAAGAACGGACGGAGCACCGTCGCGGCCATCAGCGGTGGAAGAAATAGCAGGTATCCCAACACCAGAATGATGCCGATTCCTTCTCGTTTTAAGATGACCAGCAAGGTCTCCATCACGCCCATGTCCGACGTCACCCTGGGCACGCTGGCGCCCATCAGGTTGATCCAGAAGTAATCCGACAAGTTGACGTTGTTGAGCGCCTCTACCTTGTGCGCATCCCAGTACTCGAACGGGCTGAAAAAGTTCCAGTTGGGTCCCCGCAAAAAGGTGCCCAATACGATCAACGTGACCCACAGTTCCAAGAAGCCAATCTGGAACATGATGTAGGCGAAGCGGCGTTTTTCGATCGTGTAGTAACCATTGCCCTCTTTGTTGAAGTCTAAATAAGGAATGGCCATCAACCCAAAAATGACCAGGCTGGGCAGCACCACACCCGCCATCCAGGGATCGTAGTACACCAGCATTTCCTGCAGGCCCAAAAAGTACCACGGGGCCTTCGAAGGGTTGGGGGTTTTCACGGCACTCGCGGGTTCTTCCAGCGGCGCCTTGAGCAGAATGGCCCACACCAACAGCAGCGCCGTCAGGGCCACCATGCAGATCAATTCGGTGTACACCAGGTCGGGCCACACCAAAACCTTTTCATTATCCAACTTCTCCAGCGGCGGCAGTCCGTCTTTGAATCGGTCATCGTTTTGCACGGCCTTCCAGGTGGCGAGCCACGTGAAATAGCCCAACAGCAAAACGAGCATCACAATGGGCACGTTGTCGGGCTTGGCGACGATCTCCCAAAAATAGGGGTTCGTCATGGAAAGGCCCATGAGCAGCAAGGTCAGGTTCAGTCCCACCCAGGCCACAATGGGTTTCGCAAAAAACCGTCGGCCCAAGTACAAGATGACCAGTGCCAGCGTGGTGCCGATTGTATAGTAAACGGCCCCCCATTTGCCCGACAGCATGCTGGTGGCCAGGGACTCCAGTCCATGCCCCAGCGAGAGAAGCGTGCCCGTCCACGAGAACGCCGCCATCAACACGAAAACAAACGCCACGCCGAGCCAAATCAGTGCCTGCTGGGGTTTCTTCCAGCGATATTGAAACATGGCGGCGGCGGCGGAATTCGCGATCGCCAGAATCAAATAGTAAAAGCCCAGAAAACTGGCTGCTCGTTCGACGAAATGGGGATCTGAGCCGTGCATACTACGATCCGTTCTCGCCAGCCTCGACTGCGATGGCAGTCAGGTTGCTCTTGGAGGGCCTATGCGTGAATGTCTACCGTGACTGTGTCTTGTACTGGTGCTTGCTTGAACAACTCGCTCGCGCTGTGTGGTCCGTCAGCAAGCGTAACGGTTTCCGCCATCGAACGTGATCGCGACAAACCGGCTTGATCGTCCAACGGCCGAATATGGTCCGTCGGCAATGCGGCGCCCGGCCTACAATGGGCCGCTGATACCGCCGTCTTTTCGAACTCGCCAAAAGTGAATCGCCAACAACATCGCCACCGCGAGCGGAATCGCAATGCAATGCAAAACATAAAAGCGGTTGAGGGTTTCTTCACCCACAAATCGGGCACCAAGCAATCCGAATCGCGCGTCCGACCCGCTGGTGATCATGTCGATTCCGCCCACGGTGAGTAACTGCTGCCCAGGACCTTCACTTCCCAGCAGCGGAGTTGCCCGGGCCATGTTCGAACCGACCGTGATCGCCCAGATGGCTAGTTGATCCCAAGGCAGCAAATACCCCGTGAATGACAACAGCAGGGTTAAGAGCAGCAGAATCACGCCGATTACCCAATTGAACTCTCGCGGGGGCTTGTAACTTCCGGTGAGAAAGACCCGATACATATGCAACCAGACGGTGATCACCATGGCATGCGCCCCCCAGCGATGAAGTTCTCGCAGGATGCCCAGGCTGGTGACATCACGCAGTGCCTGAATATCGGTGTACGCCCATTCGAGAGTGGGCCGATAGTAGAACATCAGCAACACGCCGGTGACTGTCTCCACCAGAAACAGGAAGAACGTCACCCCGCCCATGCACCAGGTATAGCTCAGGGCGATCCCTTGCTTCTTGATCGAAACCGGGTGCAAATGCAGAAAGAAATTGGTCAGCATCACCACGATGCGATTCCGCCGATCCAGCGGCATCGGATGACGGAAGATACTCTTCCAAACCTGGCTGTTGCGAACCGTTTCGCCAATTGACGGCATCGGCGTGTCCTAAATAGATCTCAAAGGATGCTTGATGATTTTGCGACTTACCAATCGCTTCCCTCAGGAAGAGATGGGGCGTTGACCGGAATGTGTGTCGACCAGACGCCTTCTCATCCGGTACCCGCAGTCCTCGACGCCCGACAAATCTTTCGCTTGTGCCATCGCAGGTTCTTCGCCGGCCATTCAAGCAACGACGAAGCTGTCTGCGTTGGTCCACTCCCCTTTTTCCTCTTGAAACACGCGGCTCTTGTCGATCTCCAACTGGCCGTCATCGGCCAGGCGGATCGCGTACCGCTCCAATGGGCGAGGGGCAGGACCCTCGAAGTTGATTCCATCAATGTAGAAGCCGCTACCGTGGCAGGGGCATTTGAATTTCTGTTCGCTTTCCAGCCAGTTGGGCGTGCAGCCCAGGTGGGTGCAGACCGTTTTCAGTGCGTAAATCAACTGCTGACCGTTATATTCCGAATTCACAACCCATACGCCAAACCCCGCTTTGAAGCGTTCGTCGACCATGCCAGGCGGAAAGTCCGAAGGCTGGCCAATTTTGAACTGGCTGGGTGGCTCTGTCAGAATGTTGGGGAACATGAATCGGGCGAAACCCAGCGTCCACAACCCGAGCGTTCCGGCCAGCGCCCCGAAGCCAATTCCCAGGGACGTTCCCACCATGGCCCCCATCATGGCCATCACGCCCCGGCGGCCTTCGTCAACCTTCTGAGCCGCTGCCGGCTTTTTCTGAGCATAGGCAGGCTTGGGCGGCATCGGCGGAGCTGCAGCCTTGCCCGGCTTGGCCAAAGCATCCTCGATCCGCTTGCTGCGATCTTCTGGGGGAATTCCAGCCTCGGCCTTGCTGAGTGGCCCACGTTTTTTCTCGCCGCGAGCAGCCGCCAGAATACTGGCCGTTTGTGGAGGACCCGCCGACGCTGGCTCAGCAGCCGCTTTCGCCGGCGCCGACTTGTCTGGAGTTTTGGCAGCGGGCGTTTTCGGCGCGGCAGCTTCGGCCGGTTTGGCGGCAGCTCCGCCAGCCTTGCCCTGCCGGGCTGCGGCCAAGATGTCGGCCACGCTCGGCTTTCCACCAGTTCCGGCCGCGGCTTTGGCGGGCGGACTTGTTGGCGGCTCTGCAGAAGCGGCTGGCTTGCCTTCGCCAGCAGCGGCGCCCCCCTGTTTTTCGGCCCGAGCGCGAGCCAGGATTTCAGAAACGCTCATCTTACCGCCTGAACCGCCCCCAGTAGCGGGCGTCGAGGCTGGCTTGGATGGCGTAGCCGGCGTTTCGCCGGGCGATTCGGTTGGTGCCGGGGCCGGTGGAGTCGACGCGGATTCGCTCGATGCGCCACCCCCCGAAGCATCTGACTTGCGCGCGGCCGCTAGAATTTCGGCGACCGTCATTTTCTTTTTGTCGGCCATTCGCGTCGACTCGCCGTTCTGACTACTTCCCGCGTTGCGAAATTCAGGCCTAAAGCCCTACCGAAAAGCGGGTTGCGCTATGGATAAAGACTACCGACCGAGTGCTTGTGACGAATTTCACAAGCCCAGGGTGAATAATGTAACTCAGCAGATGCAAATTCAAACGCCTTTTGTACACGATAGATTTGCGGCAGCAAGACCCCACGGTGGGTGCGACAAAATGCCACGTTACTTTCATGGCAAATTTTTGGCCGGATACCGCGACGCTTTGGCATCGTCCGGTGGTTCGAATCGCTGTCGCGATCAGCCTTTCAGCCACGTGGGTCATACGCTCATCTCGCTTCCGATGCTGGCCAGATGAGCCACCGTCGCTCGCAAATCCTCCTCCGTGGTACGTGGATTGATCGTGCACATCCGCAGCACCTTGCGCCCTTGCAAGGTAGTGGACGTTACGGTCGCAAATCCTTGAGCCAATACGCGATCCACAATACGCTGGTTAATGCCATTGGCTGTCTCCAGGCTGTGTTCGGGCATGGCGTAGAAGAACGTAACAATACCAAGTTGAGCGGCCGTGAAAATATGCAAATTATCCGTTTCTCGGATAAAGCTTTCCGCGATTGCTGCCAACTCCATCCCGCGGGCCACCGCCTGTCGAAAAGCGTCCAATCCAAAGAACCGAATCGACATCCAGAGTTTCAAAGCTCGAAAAGACCTCGTTAGTTGAATCCCCATATCTTGAAAATTCACGTCCTCGCTAATCCGTAAGGCGTCGGCCAGGTACTCCGCAGAAACTTCAAAAGTGCCAAACAGATCGCGCCAGTTTCGCACGAGAATGCAACCGCACTCGTACGGCTGAAACAACCACTTATGGGGATCGATCGTTAACGAGTCGAGTCGGTCTAAACCGGCCAGGGCCAGTTTTCCCTCGCTGCAAAGCACCGCGGCCGCCCCATAGGCGCCGTCCGCATGCAACCACAACCCTTCTTCCTGGCAGAAATCGGCAAGTTCTTCCAAAGGGTCCACAGCGCCCGTGTTCGTCGTGCCGGCATTGGCGACCACGCAAAAGGGGCGCAGTCCGCGCTGCCGATCCGCCGTTACCCGGGCTCGCAGCGAATCCAGCGGCAATCGAAACTGGTTGTCGGCAGGCAACCGGACAAACTGGTCGGGAGCAAAACCTAGGATGCGAAACGCTCGCAGCAGGGAGGAATGGGTTTGATCCGAACCGTAAGCGACGCCTCGCGATGCCTCGTCGCGCAGTTTAACGTGCCGTGCCGTGGCCAGGGCTGTCAAATTGGCATGCGAGCCGCCGCTCACAAGCACGCCGCCAGTGTCTTCGGGCAGGCCACACCAGCTACGCAGCCATTCGAGCACCGTTCGCTCCACCTGGCTTGGACCCGCGCCCTCCAACCAGTTTCCCGCAAACACGTTAAAGCCTGACGTCAAGCAATCCGCCATCACGCTGACAAAGTTGCTTGGGCTGGGTACAAATGCGAAAAATCGAGGATGGGTGGTAAGACCAATGGCCGACATCACCTCATGCTGGGTTTGTCGCAGAATCTCTGCCCATGGCTCCGGATGCTCCGGGGGCACATTCAAGAGTGTGGATTTGAGCGTTTGTCGATCAACATGGCGTGTGGCCGGTTTATCGGCCAGTTGTTGAAAGTGATCGACCAACAGGTCGATGACTTCGTAGCCCATCCGCCGCATGCCGTCGGGCTCGAGTTCCAACCGCCATGTTTCGGGGCTAGGCGTGATCGACGGATCGCCTTCATTCGACTTGGCACGAAGTTCGCTCATAAACGGGAGTTAACGCAATCGAGAGATAGAAGGATCGCAAAATCAGCTGTCGGTGCTCACGACGCCCCCAAATTTTGCGTCGTGCTTTACCGCTCCCTGCTTGTTTTCCATCCCCGTTGCTGCTGCCGTCAAGTGTCGGCTGCCGATTCGGAGAATCGATGGGCAGCGATGCCATAAGTGTCGGCACGGGCTTGCTTCAGAGATTGTGTTAGCTACTGCTGTTTCTATGAATTGCTAGCCGGTCGCGATTGGAGTATGTTCGAGCGCTGCGTGATTCAAGCAACAGGAATTTCAGTTCTCGCCCTCGCCCCGGTGATCATTTTCCGGAAACGGGGCCGCGCCACCAGAAGGAGACCGCCATGGCTTACACTGTTCCCGATTTGCCTTACGCCTTCGATGTGTTGGAACCGCACATCGACGCGAAAACCATGGAGATCCACCACGACAAGCACCACGCAGCCTATGTCAAGAACTTGAACGACGCCATTGCCGGCACCGATCTGGGCAATCTGTCCATCGAAGAACTGTGCGCCAAGATCGACAGTGTTCCGGAAAACATCCGAACGGCGGTGCGAAACAATGGCGGCGGCCACGCCAATCACTCGCTCTTCTGGACGATCATGGGCCCTGGCGCGGGTGGCGAGCCCTCTGGCGAACTCGCTTCAGCCATCACTTCCACATTTGGAAACTTTACCAACTTCAAGGAAAAGTTCACGGAAGCAGGAGTAAAACGCTTCGGTAGCGGTTGGGCGTGGTTGAGCCTCGGCGGCGACAAAAAACTGCTGGTCGAGAGCACTCCCAACCAGGACAGTCCGCTCATGGTGGGTCATACGCCCATTTTGGGCATGGACGTCTGGGAACACGCTTATTACTTGAAGTATCAGAATCGCCGCCCCGAATACATTGCCGCGTTCTTTAATGTGATCAATTGGAAGGCGGTCGCGGATCGATTCTCGGCTGCCAAGTAGACCGCGTCGCGGGCATGATACCGAGGAGTCGGCCGAATATGCATCTGGTGTCCATCCGCCATCGATGGTCCTTCGGCCGGCCGATGGCGTCTTGAGAGGCATGGAAAACAGCAACGCCCGGCAGGTCGTTTCGACCTGCCGGGCGCTCGCATATCAAGCTGCAACCCGACTTTACTGCTCGTGTGTTCTGACATCCCGCGGGAAGAAATCCTGCTTGAACTCCGCTACCGGCTCCGCGTTTTCAACGGCTGATTAGATTCGCAGCGGCACCGTGCGGTTGTATCTTGGATGCGTAGGTGACATGAGCCTCGCTGCCGACCGGTAGCTGGTGTTGACGTTGGGAGCATTTTCATCGCCGTCTTGAGGCTCCACTCCCGGTTGCTGCGTATTGGGCGGGTAATTGGTCGCTGGGGCGGACGGCAATCGTCCTTCTCCCGGTTCTAACCGCGGTTGTGGAGTCTCCGGCTCTGTGCCGGGCAGTGCCGGTCTGGGCTCGCCGTTTTCAGCACCGAAAGTTCTAGGCTGAGTCGGCTGCGACTGCGGCAGCGGTGCCGCGGGGGTGGGTTGCCCCGCGCTGCCATCGTACTGGGGCAACGGCGCCAAGGGCTGTTCTCCAATCGCTGGCTGCGTGCTCGGAATCGTTGCGTTCGCGGGCGCAAGCTCGGCGCCAGTGCAAGGATCGATGGGGATTCGGTGCACAATCACCCGGGGGACGTTCACCGTAACGGTCACCGGCACGCGGCGGGTTACGCAACGAGGCACCTGCACCGTTTGCTGCACGGCCACCTGGCGGCAGGTACGCACGGGAATCTGCTCCACGCGTTCTTCGCATACCATCCGGCAAGTGGTGTACGGCACACGGCGGACTTGCTCTTCGGTCACCATGCGGCAAACCCGCTCGGGCACTTGCTGGGTGTGCGTTTCCACAACCTGGCGGCAAACCTGGTATGGCACTCGCCGCACCTGCTCCTCGCACACCATTTTGCAAACCTGATAAGGCACTTGCCGGACGCGCTCTTCGGTCACCATGCGTTGGACCTGGTATTGCACCGTCCGCCGTTCCACCTGAGGCACCATCACGGTTTGCGGCACCTGAAACGTTTGCACGTTCGGCCGCCAGACCTTCTGGCACTCCACGGTTGGAGGGCAGGGCTGCTGAACCCATGCCAGGCCGCCGCCACGGTAGAACGATTGGCCGGTCACGGGGTCCACCTGACATCCTCCAGGAACCCAGCGGAGACGCGTATGTACCGGACCGGGGCGAAGCACCTGCTGCTCTTCCCAGCAGCCGTTGTCCACCGATACGTTGCGAAACGTGGTGGTGGGTCGCATCACCGTGTGACATTCCTCACGCTCGGCCGTTTCGAGGACAGGCCGCTGCACGCAGAACCGCTCCTCGCGCATATGCGTTTCGGTAACGGGTCGTTGCACGGTGAAGCGTTCTTCGCGTTCGTGATTTTCCACGACATTGCGCACCGTGTTGACGTTGACCGTGCGCATTCGCGTTTCCCAAACCGGCCTTTGCACGGTGAACCGCTCTTCGCGTTCGTTGGTTTCCCACACGGGGCGCTGCACCATGTATCGCCGCTCCCGCATTTCGGTTTCCCACACGTTTCGGTAGCACGTCACCTGCTGCTGTTCGAGAACCGTTTCGGTCTCGAGCCGGTAGTAGGTGACCTGCCGTTGCTCGCAGGCGTTCTCATAGACCAAGCGAAAGGTCTGCGTGGGAAAAACCTCGCAAGCCGAAGTTGGGCAGGCTTGAGCCCAGCACACGCCGGAGCCGTCCGGCAACAAATTGAGCGGCGAGGCGAGCGCGACCAGGGCAAGAATCCCGGATGTAATACGCATCGAAGAACCTCCTCGACCTCCCTTCGGCCCTCCTTGCGCCGAACTGGCCTTCGTTGATTAAGCGGAAACTCAAGCCGGCCGCCAGCGAGCGAGGGCCATCCGGACCGGACGTCCTGGCAGCGAAAACTCATTCACCCGGAAATCGCCGCGGCAACGCAAACTTAGCGAACCGCAGCTTTTGCTACGCGATTGCCCCGGGTGTTCATCAAGGGCCCTGGGTGTGCATCAATCGCAGTATTCAAAATCTCCGCGAAGACCATTAAACGCCAATTACTGCTGGCGATTCGCGGCCTCTCAAAACCCTGTCTTGCGGGGCATATTCATGAACAAGACTTGTACGTCATTCTTGAATTTTTTCTGATGAAATGCAAGCGACGGACGATAATTTATAGTTTCTTGCCTAGGTGGCTGTCACTTCCGCGATCCGCAAATCTTCGCCCTTCCGCAGGGTCCGCCTGCGCACGATACAAGCTGAAAAAGCGTGTTTATGGCGATAGCGTCTACATAATTGATAGCACAGCCATATCGATATGCTCATTTTGGGTATATGTATTAATTACGCAGTCTTGAATGATTTGACATAAATTGCAATTGCTGGCAACGCTATCGGTTTCAGCGGCATTGTCGATTGTCCGGATTGCACCGAATTCCTTGAGATTGCGTGGGGTATTTGGGCGACTCGCCGCTGCCCGTATCGCCCGATGCACCGCTGCCATCGCCGCCGCGCTATTTTTTTCCGGCAAACGGGGCTCGTTGTTCCCCAGCACGAGAGCCATCGCGTTGCCCCCGCCTTGGGGTGGGGCAAAAAGACTGGTTCCCCTGCGCGGCCTCGAGGTGCTAGCATTTGCATTCTGGCCCCGACGTTTCGCTGCCAGGTATGGACAATTTCGCCGCGTCGCACTGGGTGGCCCGTCTGAGCTGGCAATGAGACTGTGGTTGACGCGGCGTGGGGCGAGACACTTGGTTTCGCAACCGGTGATCGAGATTTTCACTCCTTGGGTTGAACGTGACTTCATCTGCCTACGCCCAGCACGAGCATCATGAGTTTTTATCCGCGGCCGAAGAAGCCCTGCAAAACGCCAATTTGCAGTTGGCCCTTTCGCGACTCGGCGAAACCCTAGGCCAACGGAACAAGGACGCCTTCAGCGCCCTGGAGTGCTCCGCCGATTTGCGCGAGCGCGCCCGGGCGATTAAAAACGCCACGCTTGCCGCGCTCGATGTGCATCTGCAAACACTCGAAGCTAGCATCTGCCGGCGCGGCGGGCAGGTCCACTTTGCAAACAACGCCGCCGATGCGTGCCAGATTGTGAACAACATCTTGCGGCAGGTGGGGGCGCGCCGCGTGGTAAAGTCCAAGTCGATGACCACCGAGGAAATCCATCTCAACGCGGCCCTGGAAGCCGCCGGCGTGGAGGTGGTCGAAACCGATTTTGGCGAATACATCATCCAACTAGCGGGCCATCGCCCCAGTCATTTGGTCGCGCCGGCAATTCATCTGACGGTCAAGGACGTGGCTCAAGTGCTGAGCTCAGCCGCAGGGCGAGATCTGCCTGAGGACGCGCAGGCGTTGGCCGCGTTTGCCCGGGCGGAACTGCGAGAAAAATTCGCTACGGCCGATGTCGGAATCACCGGAGCCAATTTTGCCGTGGCCGAAACCGGCACCGTGGTCCTGGTTTCGAACGAAGGCAATGCGCGGCTCACCACCAGTTTGCCTCGCGTGCACGTCGCCATCATGGGCATGGAGAAGGTGATTCCCAAGTTGGCCGATTTGCCGGTCTTCTTGAAGGTACTGGCCCGTGCCGCCACCGGGCAAAAACTTTCCATTTACACATCGCTGGTCAACGGGCGTCGAGGTCCCAATGAACTGGACGGCCCGCAAGAATTTCACCTGGTTGTGCTCGACAATGGCCGTTCGCGTATCCTGGGCGGTCCCCTGCGCGAGAGTCTCTTTTGCATTCGCTGCGGGGCGTGCTTGAATGCTTGTCCCGTCTATCGCAACATCGGCGGCCATGCGTACGGTGGCGTTTATGCCGGTCCGATCGGCGCCGTGCTGACACCGCTGTACGATGGACTCGTCGCCAACGAGCATTTGCCTCATGCCTCGAGCCTTTGCGGGGCTTGCCAACAAGCCTGCCCCGTCAAGATTCAAATTCCTCAAATGCTGATTCAACTGAGGGAACAACTGCACCAGTCCCGCGAACGACACGGCTGGCTCGAAAAGCTGGCATATCGCCTGTGGGCGGGCTCGTTGCGGTCGCCGCGATGGTATCGCTGGGGAACGTGGCTTACCACGCGGACGTTGGGGCGAGTGTTTAATAAAGAACGATGGATGCGAGAACTGCCCGGCAAGCTGGATGGCTGGACTCGCGACCGTGACTTCCCGGCGCCGGCCCCCCAGCGGTTTCGCGACTGGTGGAACGAGGAGCGAGGCCAATGAACCGCGACGCATTTCTCGAACGGGTTCGACAAGCCGTGCGACGAGGCAACGCCTTCCAGGTCGCCACCCACTCAGTCGCCGCTGGAACGGGTTACGTGGGAGCGGGCGACGACCCCATGGCCCGCATGGCGGCCGAAGTTGCGGGTGTCGGAGGTATCCCGCATCGCGCCCTCGATTACTCCGAGGCGGCGTCCGTCTTGACGGAATTGCTGTGTGCTCAAACTCCGCACGCCGCGCTCTGCTGGGAACACCCCGTGCTCGATCGGCTTGGGCTCGACCAAATACTGGAAAAGCTGGGGATCGAGCGGGTGGGACATCGCGAATTGGCGCCGCAAACACCTGGAGAGCAGCGGGCGAAAATGCTTTCCGCCGAGGTTGGCATTTCCAGCGTCGAATACGCCATTGCCGAAACCGGCACGCTGGCTGTGTGCGCTCAACCGGGGCAGGAACGGTCGGCCAGTTTATTGCCGCCGCGATATGTTACCGTGGTGCATCGCGACCAGATTCTGCCAGACTTGTTCGATTTGTTCGTGCGGCTGGAAGCGGCCGGACTGGACAAGCTTCCCAGCAACGTGACTTTGATCACGGGACCGAGCAAAACGGGCGATATCGAATTGCAACTGACCACCGGCGTGCACGGTCCCGGCGAATGGCACGTGATATTGGTGGAACGGTGAGACTGCGCGATTTGAGGAACGCGGGACGCGGAATGGTGGGAACGCCCTGCCCGACATCCCTCGCCGCGGTAAAATAAGGCGGATGCAACCACACCGGCTTTGAATGATCGACAACCATGGATGACATCCTTATTCTCGGCGGCGGAGTTATCGGCCTGTCGCTTGCCTATGAATTGGCAGGCCGAGGGCTTTCGGTGCGAGTTCTCGATCGCGCGTCGCCTGGCCAGGAAGCTTCATGGGCGGGCGCCGGAATTCTTCCTCCTGCCGGTGAGCAAGATAAAGACCCCTTGGAACAGTTAACTGCCTTGAGCGGTAAATTGCACCGCGAGTGGGCGGCGAGGTTTCGGGAAGAGCTTGGCATCGACAACGGATACCGAACGTGCGGAGGCTTGCATGTCGCCCGATCGGAGCGCGACGCCGCTACCCTGCGTATCACGGCCACAAATTGGCAAGCCGTGGGAATCCGAATCGAGTGGCTGGAATCGGCCGATGCAGCTCGCCTCGAGCCCGTCTTGGCGGAGGCCAGTCCGGCCATTGCGGTCGCCGTGCGGCTCCCGGACGAAGCGCAGATTCGCAACCCCTGGCATTTGAAAGCACTCATTACGGCATGCGTTGCGCGCGGGGTGCAGTTGGAATCGGGAGCAGCAGTTGAGCAGTTTATACTGCGACGCGGTCAGATCGCGGCCGTGGAAACGGCCCTCGGGCGCCGGCAAGCTCAGCGATACGTGCTTGCCAGCGGTTCGTGGACCACCGCCTTGGCTCTGCAATTGGGCATTCGGCTGAACTTGCGCCCCATTCGAGGTCAAATGCTGTTGCTCTCGACGCCCGGACCGGTACTGCGGCAGATCGTCAATGACGGAAGTCGATATTTGGTTCCTCGCAACGACGGCCGTTTGCTGGTCGGCTCGACCGAAGAAGACGTGGGCTTCGACAAACGCAACACAACCCTGGGGGTGAGTTCGCTGTTGGAGCTGGCGCAAAGCCTGGCCCCGATCCTGAGATCGGCGACCCTCGAACAATGCTGGTCCGGCCTGCGTCCGTTCACCGGCGATGGCATGCCCTACTTGGGCCCCGTACCGGAGATTGAAAATGCGTACGTGGCGGCGGGGCATTTTCGCAGTGGCCTGACGCTCTCGACCGGCAGTGCCGTGGTTCTCGCCCAGCATTTGTGCGGAGAGCCAACCCAGGTGCCGTTGGACGCGTTTACTTTGAGTCGCGATGCACGAGACGCGTCGTTGGGGCCGCTCCGCAGGGCGTAGACGCCAGAGGCCACGGCCCTATAATGCCGGGCACGGATTTCCCCCTTCTGAAGAAAGCCTGAAGGAACAACCATCGTGACCGAAAAAGTGGTGATTATTGGTAGCGGACCGGCCGGCTGGTCCGCGGCGATTTACGCTTCGCGTGCAAACCTGGAACCTTTGTTGTTCGAAGGCACCCTGCACCCGGAAATGATCCCGCTAGGGCAGTTGGCTTTCACCACTGAAGTCGAAAACTACGCAGGTTTCCCGGCGGGTAATGTGCGAGCGTTTGTGGAGAGCGCCGTCGCCAAGGAGCGGCACTACAATCTGCCGCCCGCGCCAGCCGACCACACCAAGGATGGCCAACCGCATTACGCGGTTCAAGGCGTCGAATTGATGGAACTCATGAAGCAGCAGGCGCTCAACTTCGGCACGAGGGTGATTGGAGAGGATGTGGTCGACGTGCACCTCGATGGCCGGCCATTTCGGGTGGTCACCAACGAAAACCGAGAAGTGGAAGCCCATGCGATCATCGTCGCAACGGGTGCGCGAGCGAATTACCTGGGACTGTCCTCGGAAGATGCCTACAAGAACCGCGGAGTGAGCGCGTGCGCCGTGTGCGACGGTGCACTGCCGCGGTTTCGCAACAAACCGCTGGTTGTGGTTGGCGGCGGCGACTCCGCCGTGGAGGAAGCCACGTACCTGGCCAAATATGCCAGCACGGTGTACCTGGTGCATCGGCGCGACGAACTGCGAGCCTCGAAGATCATGCAAGAGAGAGCGTTGAACACGCCCAAGATCAAAATGGTGTGGAATCACGTGGTGCATGAGGTGCTCGGCAACGATAAAGACGGCGTTACGGCGGTACGCGTGAATAGTACGGTGGACGACTCGCACCAGGAATTGGAGGCTTCGGGCATGTTCTTGGCCATTGGCCATACGCCCAACACCGGCTTCTTGAAGGGCAAACTGGAAATGAACGACAAGGGCTACATCCGCTGGACTCAACCCTTTCGAACCGTTACGAGCGTGGAAGGCGTGTTTTCCGCGGGCGACGTTTCCGATGACTATTACCGCCAGGCGATCACTTCGGCCGGGACGGGCTGCATGGCCGCGCTCGACGCCGAGCGCTGGCTGGCGGCCCAGGGGGTGGAGTGACAAATTCCATGCGACCGGCGCAGCGATCACTCGTTGCCGCGCCGAAATTTTCATGTTGTCGCCGCAAAATTAGGGGCACCGTCCTCTCGACGGTCGGGCCTCCAGGGACTAAAATGCCGGACTTCCCGGTGGCTGGCGTAGCTAGCAGCCAAGTTGTGATGCCTTTCGCCTTGCGAATTGCTCGCTGGAGGCGGTTTAGAGACCTTACCCAATGAGAGACAGTAGCACGATGTACGCCATCATCGCCGACGGCGGTCGCCAACTGAAAGTGGAAGAGGGCCAAGAGTTGCGGGTGGATTACCGCGAAGTTGAGGCCGGGGCGACGATCACTTTCGATCGCGTGTTGGCCTTCCGCGATGCCAGCGGTCTGCAGATCGGCGCGCCGGCTCTCGATGGACGGGCCGTTACAGCCGAAGTGGTCGAAACGGAAACCAAAGGCCCTAAATTGGTGGTGCAAAAGTTCCGCCGCCGGAAAAATTCTCGCCGCCGCACGGGTCATCGCCAGGTCTACACCACGGTGAAAATCACCAAGATTGGCTAGTCATCGCCGGCCTTCGCATCCTGAGCGATGACTCTCCCGAGGCGTTTCATCGGCTTTGGGAACTCGCTTGCCTATCTTGAAAAAGTCACGGACGTCGACACCGTCTCTTGTTGCGCCGTGCTTGCCGCTCTATTTTCCGTTGGCCATTGGTCGGCGCAGTTGCGGCAGGTTTTCACGCAACCTGGTCAACGACCGTGCGGTCGTTGGTCGCACTTCTGTCCTGGTCGAACGGTATGGCTTAACGGCGGAAATTCTTGCTGCACAGTTTCCAAGCCACGGCTCCCCTGCACCGTTGCCATCGAGGAATGTTCGGCGCATTCGCATGACCCACCCCTACAAATGGCCCTTACCCGTTTACCTTTCCGGCGAAAAATTTGCCCACGAAACCATCGGTAGAGTCGTTGGCGTCAGCGTAATGCTAACGCATTTAGCAAAGAGAACTTGCGTGCAATCCGAGCAAGGTCGCTAGGCTACCCCCGTGGTCGGACAGAAATCAGACCAATCAGAGCAAGAGGCAAGGGATGTTGCCAGAACCGGCCGGCAAAACCGTTCTCAGGCTGCCCCGGCTTGAGGACGGCTCGAATGATCGCGCGCCCTGACCGAAGGCGAAAATCATGGTCTCCGTCGCCCGTCGCGGCGACAGTCGTCGCCAACCCGGATCAGTCGTTTTTCGACCTGGTAGGTTTCGCGTTGGTGAGCGGTTCGGCGAGGGTGATCGTAACGTCTTCGGCCATCGCCAGCCCGGGCCCCTGGTCGTCGGGTTGTTTGGCTGCTTTGCCAATGATTTTCACCGCGTCTCCATCGCGGGCGAGGCGGACATTGCGAGCGTCGCCGACCAGTGCCACCGAAATCTCCGCATCGTCGGCAACTTCGAATACCACCGACTCCTTGGCGGTTCGGCCGTACTGCACGGTGAATTTGTCGGCCTTTTTGCTCTTGATGTAGCCGGCAAAATAGTATGGCGTGAGACCGTCTTTTTCCTCGCCCTCCTTTTCGCTGCCGGCGATGATAATTTCGCTAGGCGTAAGCATTTTGAGCGATTTGAGAGGCTCGGCGACGGCTTGCTGGCTGTTAACTTTGGTACTGAAAGTGACAAACATGCCCGGCGCCAAGAAATCGGCTTTGGCAGCGCCGTTGACAGCTACTTTCGTTTGAGGTGTGAAGTTAACAAGAAAGCCCGCGGGGCCTTGCTGCACCAGCATGGTGGTCCCGCGCATGCCTTTCATCACGCCATCGATGGTGACGGGAGTCGGCTTGGGCTGCTGCTGTTGTTGCGCCTCGGCGGCAGCGGGCAGGAGGGCAGCCAGGGAGAACGTTCCCAAACAGACGAGCCGCAGGCGCAAGGTGATCATCGCTGCCTCTTATTTAAGTTGATAGTCATGGAACCAAATGAAAGGGGGAGAACCGCAAAAGACAGCATAACCGCGCTAAAATCCGTCTGGCAAGCGCCGACGGCCAAAGTTGATATTTCCGATTGATTTGACGCGGCCCTTAGCGACTGCGAAACAGCCCCTCCCCCTTTGGTGGAACCATTAACAAACGAACCCCCGGCCCAAGGGTTGCCTGCTGGGGCAACGCCCGAACCGGGGGCACTTCGTTCTTGGGAATTACTCCGGGCCGCTCACGGGCGCGGCCAATAGGGGGAATGACATGGCAGACTTTTCGGCGGGCCTGAACGGGTTCGCATCAGATCGCCAACTGTTCGAGCTCCTTGGCCAGCCGCTTTCGGGCCACGTGCAGCCGGCGCTTGATCGTGCCGACCGGCGAATCGAATTCGTCGCTCATTTCGATCAGCGTGCGACCGCGAACATAAAAGGCCAACAGCGTGTCTCGATCCAAGGCGCGGAGACGCTTCAAACCGGCGCGAACCTGCCCGGCTCGTTCTTCGGCCAGGGCATCGGCCAGCGGGGTTCGCGCGTCCACGCACGTAGCCTCCAGCGTTTCCGGTTCGGCCGAGAGCACGTTGTTGCCGCGAACTGCCCGGTTGATGGCCATTCGCACGGTCATCGACTTGAGCCAACTCGGGAAGCAATCCGGTTCGCGCAGCTGTACCAGCTTGCGCATGGCCTGAATCAATACTTCCTGGGTCAGTTCCTGGGCTTCGGCGTCGTTGTTGAGCCGCCGCAGCGCAGTCAAGTACACCGCCCGCTCGAATCGCTGGGCCAGTTCGCCAAACGCTTCTCGGTCGCCCTGCTGTGCCTGGAGCACCAGATTTCGCAGATCCAGCTTTTCCTGGAGCTGCTGTTCATCCAACTGAGTCATATCGTTTCTCTCCAAGAAATTCGCCGCTAAGACGAACGGAAACCACGCGCGGCAACACTTGCGGAGCGAGCCGGGAAGTGCGCGTAGGGAAACAGCGCACAGCAGCTCGCAGGCGTGGCGGCCGTCGTCAGCGGGTTCTGGTTCGCGAAGCTAGAAAACGCGCGTCAGAATGTTCCGCTGAGACACGTCGCGGTACCGCACGTGCCTGGCCGTCCCGAACTTGACCGTTGATAACGGTCGCACGAGACGGCGCCGGTAGCCTGCCACAATGCCCACACCGGCAGTGCCTGTTTTGGCATGGCCTTGGGCTTTTTGGGCAGGTGCGGTTCCGCGGGGCGGGCGCAAAGATGGTGCGAGGATCCGCGTAGTACGGATACCATCTGCTCGCCTGCCACCACAAAGCCGCGATTAATGCGGGCGATGAGGTTGGTGGTCATGGTGGCGATGATGGAAATACGCATCGCAGACTCCCTTGCGCACCTGTGCGCAGTTGGAGAGAACAAAAAATGGCAGCCAAGGTCTACGATAGACCTGACCGTCAGGCTGCTGAAGGTATCGTCGGTCGAAAAATCAACCGCTTCCAACCCCACAAATGGCATACGCCTGAACTGAGGTCAGTATAGACAGAATGTCGAAAAAAAAGTTCGCCAGAAATCACAGAATGCTGCAAGCTATTTCTGCCAAAGGGATTACAGCTAAGAGGCTTTTCCCGAAGAAATTTTGCCTGCCTGCCGCCTGCGTACGCCGTTGCGCGAGGTCGGAAGAGAAAAGCAGAGGCCCTATTCGTCGTCTTTTAGGCCCAGCCGTTTGAACCACCGGCCCCGCTGATTCTTGTTTTCGGCCTCGGGGGCGGCGGACGACTGGGGTTTACCCTTTCGGATTCGTTCCAATTCGTCCTCGAGAAGACGTGTTTTCTCTTCCAGTTCCTGGCGTTCTCGAGCGATCGCGGCCCGTTCCCTGGAGAGTTCCACCTCGGTATGCCGCTGCTTCTCTTGCAGTTGCTGCTTGAGTTGTTCCAGATTCGCTCGTTCTTGTTGGATCAGTTCATCCTGATCGAGAATTTCGGCGACGGCCGCCGCACCTACGGCCACGTTGCCGAGACTGGCACTTTGATGGTTGAGCAGCTCGCGAAGTTCGGCCACCTCTTGCTCCTTGGCCACAATGGCGGCGTCGGTGCGGCGAATGGCGTCTTCAATGGTCAACCGGTCGGCGACGTCGTCCTCGTCCTGATCGTCATAATCGGCTTCCAGCGCGGCCAGCAGCCGCCGTTTCTGCGACTCCCAGTCCATGCCTTGTGTATCGGCCGCCGAATTACCCGAACGCATGTTGGCCAATTTGTCCTCGAGCGAAACAGAACGCGCTCGCTCGCTGCGAAGATCGTCCACGGCCATCTGGTAGCGTGCCCGCAGGTCTTCCAGTTCTCGCAAGGTGTCATCGGAATGACTGCCCTCTTGCGTGCGAAGGTGGTCGAATTCGGATTGCAATCGATTGAAGTTCTCTCGCAATTGGTCCAATTCAACCCGCAGCAGATCACGTTCGTCGGACAGATCGCGTAGCTGATCCTCGGTGGTATTGCTCGACGCCGCCAACAACCGTTCTTCGGCCGACACACATTCGGCGCGCGCGGTGAAAAGTTCCGATGTTCGATGTTCCAACTGCTGCCGGCACGCATCCAATTCGGAACGCAGTCGTTCGATTTCCTGGGTCGTTTCGGGAGCATGCCCGCTGCCGGCGCTGTCGGCGAGCGCTTGCAGGCGGTTTCTCTCTTCGCGATGCGCTGCCCGCTCGCGCTCCATTTCGTCCAGAAGCTGCTGGCGATCGGCAGCAAACTTTTCTTGTTGTTCATCGAGCTGCCGGAGTTTTTCCGCCAGGCGTTCGCGTCCTCGGGCGAGATGCTGCGCATCAACCGTAAATTCTTCTTTCAGCAGGGCCAGTTCGCGCTGGCTTTCGCGCAAGCGGGCCACCTCGGCGGCCAATTCTTCGGAGCGGGCCTCCAACTCGGATTCCCGCGCTTGCAGCCGATCCTGGTTCGCTTGCTGCTCGGCCCGCATTTGTTCCTGGGCATCGCCGAATTGTCGTTGGAGTTCCTCCAACTCATTCTTGAATTGCACCAGGCGTTCGGTTTTTTGCTCAACTTCGAGTCGCTGAGCAATAACTTCCTCGCGAACGGCGCGAATGTCCTCGCCATCGAATTCTTCCGCCAACAAAGCAATCTGCTCGGAAAGCGTGCGTTGAACGGTTCGCAGCCGCTCTTGATGCAATTGGATGAACTGCTCGAACTCGGCCAGCGCGTCCTCGGTGTCCGGCGGGAACGGACCGCTCTCGACATCGGTTAGGGCGTGCTGAAGGTCATCCATGGTTCGATCCATTGTCGGCAAGGCGCGGAGAGGAACGCGGGGCCGGGCCCTGACTCAAGGTGGAAGGAGAGTTCCATCCGTGAGACAGCGTTGTGAACGAATTCCCGGCGGGGCGAACCGTGCTAGCCGAGCACGGCGGGTGAACAGCCCAGGGGCTTCGAACCAGGCGCGCGTCTAAATAGCTATAGGCCACAAGAAAGCGCAGGTCAAAACTGGCGCTATCTAACTGCTGAAGCTGACGCGCAACGTTGGGAAGCGTCCGTAGCATACTTAGCCGCAGAGCCCTGCGTTTTTTTCGTCCCAGTCCTCACAAATCGCGTAATGCGAACAACCCCCCGCCCTGGGCCGCCCAGCGGCCAATATCCGAGTTCGGAGAAGCGACGGGCTGCGACATAATGTCAGCGAGGTTTTGAACACTCGACGGCCCGTAGGCGTACCAACCATGTGCGATGTCCGGAGGTGAAAGCGGCGACGCGAAGACCAACTTCAGTTGACGCAAGTAGCGAGCGAGCCTAGCATTCGAAGTAACCGCCGGGCTTCGTCCCCCCACACTGCACGGTCTCGGCCTGGTCGTTTCCGGGGTGGGATGGCGCCGATTAATTCAATGCGACTGGTCCCGCTGAACTTCCTGCAACAAGACTGAGAAGTGCTGGCGCCGGTTTACATTGGCGACTTTATCGTGTCACGGAGAATTTGCGGATGGAAGGTGACTCTTCAGAATCCGTCCGCCGCCGTTTGCCCGCTTGGGGTATTTCGGTTGCCTTCCATGTTGTTCTGGTGCTGGTCCTGGGGGTGATGTTCAAGTTGGCTCCCAAGAGCATCTCGGGCGACGAGGTGCGCGAACTTGCAGGCGAAGTCGTCTTAAAACACCAAACCGAGCAGGGTGAATTCTTCGAAAGTCGCGATACCCAATCGCTCGCCACGGAGTCGGCCGGAGCCGCGCCCTTTCCTGAACTGCAAGAGTTGCCGCCAGTGCAACCTGGCCTGGAATTGCCCAGCCGCGAGTTTGGAGCCTCCGCGGCAGGAGACTCGCAAGGGGGCCTCAACCGTGGTTTGACCCAGGGGATCAGTCAGCCGCGTGGCCCCCAATCGGGTGGGGCTCGCACCCGCTTGTTCGGCATCGACAGCGAGGGTTATAGCTTCGTTTATGTGTTTGACCGATCGGCAAGCATGTCCAGTCCTCAGAACTTGCCCCTCAACGCGGCCAAGGCCGAATTGCGGGCCAGTCTGAACCAATTGGAAGATACCCATCAATTTCAAATCATTTTCTACAACGACGAGCCCACCATGTTTAACGTGACGGGCGTGGCGGGGCGATTGCCATTTGCCAACGAACGAAACAAATCCATGGCGATGCGGTTCATCGACGGTATTACCGCTGACGGCGCCACCAACCATATGAGTGCCTTGCTCAAGGCCATTGGGCTCAAACCCGACGTCATTTACTTCTTGACCGATGCGGAAGACAGCGACGCGATCAGCGACGCCAACCTGGCACGCATTGAAAACGCCAATCGCGGAGGCATCACCATCCACTGCATAAAGTTTGGCCACCACGACGAGTTGCCCAAGCAGAATTACCTGACCAAGCTCGCGCAAGCGAACGGCGGGCGGTATACCTACGTGAACGTGAGGACACTCGGACAGCGTTGACTTGACGCCAGTCGATCGTCGTTTGGCACGCACCCGCCGGGAGATCTCTTTCGTGGATGTTGGTTCTCTACTTTTGGACAATGGCATCCCGGCGTATCGCGGGCGCTTGCGGATTGCTGGCCCTAGTCTGCCCCGCGCCGCTTGGCTGAACGTACTGGCCATGGCGTGCTGCGTCTGGGGGGCATACAGCGAAACTTTTGGGGAAGACGTCGTTTACATTGGCGAAGATGTCGACCGCTGCACTCGTATTCAGGGCGAAGTGCTCGACTACAACGGTCGCGAGGTGGTGATGAAAATCCCCACCGGGGCCGAACGGCGATTTCCCGCCGGACGCGTGCTGAAAGTCGAAAGCAGCCGCTCGCCCGAGCAGCAAGCTGGCGACCAGAAGTTTGCCGGGGGCGATTGGCAAGGTGCGTTGCGGGATTACCTGGCGGCGATTCCCAAAGACCAGCGTCGCTGGATGAAACGGCAGATCCTGGTGCAAATTGTCTGGTGCTATCGGAATTTGGATCAGGACGATCTGGCAGGGCACTATTTTCTCATGCTATTGGCCGACGATCCGGAAACGCCCGATTTTGGCTGCATTCCCTTGGCCTGGGTCGCTCGCGAGGCATCGCCATCACTTCAAACTCGTGCGAAAGATTGGCTGCAAAACGGCAGCAAGCCGGCGATGTTGCTCGGGGCCAGCCACTTGCTGGCCACATCCCTGCGCAGCGATGCTTTGCAGCGGTTGAATGAGCTGAGATTCGACACCGACAAACGCCTCGCCTCGTTGGCGCAGGCACAATTGTGGCGAACCCAAGCAAATGCTCCCGCCCATGCCGTTGCCGAATGGGAAAAGGCCGTCGCGGCCATGCCAGAGAAGTTGAGGGCTGGACCGTACTACCTGTTGGGCGAGGCTTTGTCGCGACAGCTTCAGCACGAGCAAGCAGCTTTGGCCTTTTTACGGGTGCCGGTCCTGTATCCCGAACAACGCCAACTCGCAGCGCGCTGCTTGTCGGAGGCGGCCAGTGCCACCGACCGGTTGGGCCGTCAGAACGATGCCCGCTTGCTACGGCGCGAACTCGTGCAAAAATACCCTGAATCGCCCGAGGCCGGCGAGGCGGCGCGGTTGCTGCGCTGAATTCAACCATTGCGTCGGCACAGTTCCGAAGTTCGGTGGCGGGTCGCAATGCTTGCCAAGTACGCAAGGAGGGGAAGTGTTCATCTTGCATTGTTTGGGACGGTTGGCCGTGCCCACGTTATTCGTCGCAATCCTGGCAGGCATCGTTTTCCATCCTGCGCTGATTGGGGCTCAGACTCCCCCCGACGGATCTGCGGCAAGCACCCCTGGCGACGAACCCGCCGAGAGCGCCAATCCGACGGCAGCCACGTCGAACGTTCCCGATTCGTTCTTTGATATTCTGTCGTCGAGCGGATTGGTTGGGTTGCTGATCATTCTGTTGTCGGTGGCAGTGGTCGCGCTGGTGATTGAACACCTGATGACCATTCGCACGTCGGTACTGGTTCCCAAGGGGTTGGCCGACGAAGTCCTCGAGTCGCTCAAGGCAGGCCAGGCAGCCCAGGCCGTTCAGCGCTGCAAACTGCAGCCGAGTCTGCTGGCAAGCATCTTGCTGGCCGGACTTAATGAACCCGACGTGAAATGGTCGGCTCGCGAAAAAGCAATGGAAGACGCCGCAGCCTCGGAATCGGCACGACTTTATCGCAAAATCGAGTACCTGGCGGTCATTGGCAACATCGCGCCCATGTTGGGACTTCTTGGCACCGTGATCGGGATGATGCTTTCGTTTCGTACCGTGGCGGGGACCGCGGGAGTAGCAAAACCGGAAGATTTGGCCGGTGGCATTTACCTGGCACTGGTTACCACGGTTGAAGGACTATTGGTGGCGATTCCCGCGCTCACCGCCTTCGCCTTTTTCCGCAACCAGGTCGACAAGCTGGTGGCCGACGCATCGGTGACCGCGATGGCAGTATTTGCGCCTTTTCGCCGTGTGGCGCGTTCGAGCGAAAGGGAAGCCTAGATGCGTGCCCCAACCCAGGTGGGACGGCGTCCGCTGGGCTTCAATATGACGCCGCTCATCGACATCGTGTTTCTGCTGCTGATTTTCTATCTGGTCTCCAATACCATGGAGCAGGATCAGCAAGAACGCGATGTAGAAGTGCCGGCTTCCGCCACAGGCGCCCCGCGTGAAGATGTTGTGGGACGTCGCGTGGTGTTCAACGTTTTTGCAGACGGTCGCATACGCGTGGCCGGTGACGACATCTTGCCGCAGCAATTGTTAACCTTGCTTCAAATCGAGAACCAAAAAGCCCAGGGAAATTTGAAAGTGCGTATCCGTGGCGATCGCAGCGTGGAGTATCGACACGTGGAGCCGATCTTGCTGGCGAGTTTTCAGGCGGGAGTTTTCGACGTGGTGTTTGCGGTGGTTCAAGCCGGGCCCTAATACAACCAGGCGTTCTTGTCTGCTGCCCAAGGCCGCGTGCTCCCTAGATTGCTTGACCGTAACCATTTCCCTTTGTTTCCCTCTCGAGTTGTTTGGCCAAATTCCGCGACATTCGTGAATTCTCTTAGCTTTGCGGCTCAATCGCGACACGATTTGCATGAAACCACCCCAGCACCAGGACGCGAACCGCGGTCGATTCGACGTTGAGATGACGCCGATGATCGACGTGGTCTTTCTGCTGCTGATCTATTTTGTGTGCACCGCCAGTTTTCAGCCGTTGGAACGCTCGTTGCGTACCCCATTGGCGATGCCCACGGCAGGTTCGAATGCCGAACCGGTGGACGTGCAGATCGAAGATTTTGAGCCCATCTTGGTACGAGCGCGGCGCGAGGCCGGGCAAATGTCGTGGTTCATCGGCGAGGCCGCATGCGATAGCCTGGGCCAAGTTGCCGCGACGTTGGCGGCGCTGCACGAGGTGCACAGCGAACTGCCCGTCATCCTGGACTTGGGTGCTGAGGTTCCGCTGGGTGAAGTGGTGGGGCTCTACGATGTATGCTGGCTTGCGGGCTATCGGAAGATCCAGTTTGCTACGTCAGTTCCGCTGGCGTCGGGCAATGTCCCACCTAATCCCCGCTGAATGTCTGGCATCGCCGGATGAACGGATACTGCATGACGGAAAAACAATCTTCCCTGCCAGACGATGATCCACGCAAGGAAATGCCGCGTACCGGGGGAGCGGTCCCCAGCCAGGCGCCTGTTCCGCGTTCTGTCGATATAGCGCAGGGCAGCAGCGGCAGTCCTTCTACTTTGTCGGCGACCCCTGTTGCCACTCACGACAAGACGCCTAACGAGGTCGAGCGAGATCGAATCATTGCATTCGCCGAGCGGCTTTATACGCTGACTCCCCGGGTGTGGGGAACAATTGCTTTGCTCATCGGCGTTGTCGGCTGGTACGGGTATATGGTAGTTCGCGGGGTGGATGCCTTCGATCCCACCGGCAAAGCGCTGGTGGAATACGGCGCCAACTTTGGCCCGTTTACCATTTCCGGCGAGTGGGGGCGTTTGTTTTCCGCCATGTTTGTGCACGTAGGGTTGATGCACCTGGCCTTCAACACCTGGGCGCTCTATGTCGTGGGTCCCCTCTTGGAACGCATGTTGGGGCACGTTGGTTTCTTATTGCTGTACTTTATAGCGGGAGCGGCGGGTAGCATTGCCAGCGTGATTGTCGAGCCACGCGTTGTTTCCGCCGGTGCGTCTGGCGCTATATTCGGCGCGGTAGGCGGGTTGTTGGGATTTTTGCTGCTTTCTCGGCACAGCGTGCCTGCCTCAGCGTTTCGGCGATTGCGCAACACCCTGGGATTGTTTGTGGTGTTGAATATTGCGCTGGGGTTCATGATTCCGCAGATCGACAATGCCGCGCATATCGGAGGTTTGGTAACCGGCTTCGTCTGTGGACTCCTGCTGGGCCAACCGCTCGATGAACGCACGCCGCAGCGACGCATCTGGCACAACCTGGCACTGTTCGTCGTCGGAGGTAGCGCAGTGACTTTGGCCATTGCCTATTTGCCGGAACTATCGCGAGCTTTTTTCCGCCAATGAGCCAATCGTGTGCAACTTGGCATTGCGCCACGATCGTCCGCCGACCATGGCTGATATGCCGGGGCGAGTTGATGACCGTGAAGTACCGATGATTCAGGATTCGCCCGAGGTTCATTCCGTGCTAGCGCTGCAATTGGATCGAATTTGCGATCTTTCGCAGCCGGTAGTGTTTTATCCGGTGCGGCATCATAGTCCGGCGTGCGCGCGGCTGCTGATCGAACTGATCCACGTGATGAAGCCCGCCGCAGTGCTGATCGAAGGCCCCGCCGACTTCAACCCGCATCTGGCTGAGTTGGCGCTACCGCACGAGTTGCCAATCGCCATCTATAGCTACGTGCGTCTTGCGTCGGGGCAGCGGCGGGGGGCATTTTACCCGTTTTGCGAATACTCTCCCGAATGGCAAGCAATGGTCGCCGCCCGAGCCGTGGAGGCCGCAGCGCGGTTCATCGATCTGCCCTGGTCTGAGCTGGCGACGGTTGCTTCCACAGAAAATCGTTATGCCGATGCCGAATTGCGGCGCAGTCGGTACGTCGAGAACTTGTGTCTCGAGTTGGGCGTGGACGATTTCAATGCCTTGTGGGATACGCTTTGCGAAATCGATCCCGAATTGCCTCTTCCCGAATACCTGCGCCGAGCCCACGGACTTTGTGCGCATATTCGCTTGGCAGATGGGCAAGTAGCCCAGGAAGATCGCCGCCGCGAAGCATTTATGGCTGCCCAAATTGAGCGAGCCCAGCGCGAATTCGCCGGCCCGGTGTTGGTGGTCACTGGTGGTTATCACAGTTACGCGCTGTTTGCCCGACTGCAAGGGCTTCCGTTTGTGGGCATCGATGATCCGGCGTCAGCAGCGATTCAACCCGTTGATGAGTGCGTTGGAGAAGTTCGCCCTCGGGTCGCAGGAGCGCCTCCTGCCAAAGGGAACCACGATGCGGCCATGAGCGGTGAAGCAAACGCGGAAACGAATTGGGGAATTTCACTGACGCCCTACTCCTATGAACGCCTCGATAGCCTGCGTGGTTACGAGGCCGGGATGCCCAATCCTGGGTTTTATCATCAAGTGTGGAACGATCGACGGAAAGAACGCGCGGACGCACTCCCTGGCGGCAGTAAAGCTGCTGCTACTCCCCCGGACAGTTCGCCCCAGGGTGGTCTTACCTACCGCCGAGTGCTGGCTGGGGTGGCTCGGCGGCTGCGCGACCGAGGACAAACGGTCAGCACCGCCGATTGGATCGCCGTGGAAACCACCGCCCTGGGCCTGGCGGCCTTGAGGGCGCATGCCGAGGTATGGCGTTGGGATCTGGTCGATGCCGCCATTAGCGCGCTTGTTAAGGAGGAACTAGCTACCTGCGGAACACATCCATTTCTGGAGGCGATTCACGACGCCCTGCGCGGCGAGCGATGCGGGCGCCTGGCGGCGGGGGCTCGCGTACCGCCGCTGGTGCTCGACGTAAAAAATCTGCTGGCCTCGCTCGGATTGGAACCGGCGTTTAAGGTCCGCGATATCGAGCTGGATCTGCATCGCGATGAGGATCTGAAGCGCAGCCATGTTTTGCACCGCCTGCGACTCTTGGGAATTGCCGGTTTTCAGCAGGTGGATGACCTCGACTTGGCGCAACGAGACGATCCTTCCCGAATTGGGGAACAATGGCGACTGCAATGGTCGCCCGCCTTGGAAAGTTCGTTGATCGAGGCGGCTCGTTACGGTCCGCAATTGCTGGCAGCGACTGAAGAACGCTTGCTAGAGTTGGCACTGGGGGCGGAACGCGACGCGGAAGGAGCCGCGGTGCTGCTGCTCGATGCCGTACTCGCCGGGATCCCCAAACTGCGATCCGATTTTCAGCAGCAATTGTTGTATGTCATTCGGCAAGACACCAACTTCTTCGCCAACGCCGCCGCACTGCAGCACATATTGTATCTGTATCGATACGATGAGGCATTCACGCCGCCAGGCGGCGATCCCGGAACCGGGAGCGATGGATTTCCGACCCATGAGATCGATCTGGGCGGCAGTACGCCGGGGTCAACTCATCGCTCTGACATTGGCAAGCTGCTCCGCGAGACATTCCTTCGCAGCATTTGGTTGTGGGAAAGTTTGGGGCAGGTTCCCGGAAAGGATGAGCAGATTGTCCGTTGCGTGACCACCCTGTTCAATACGTTTCTGGCGGCCGGAGCATTGCTTGCCGATTTGCGGCAGGAATACGTCGATATTGCCAGGCGGGCGCACCAAGACCCGGGGCAAATGCCCCTGACTCGCGGAACCTGCTGGGGAACGCTTTGGGCCCTGGGAGCGGCCGACGCATCGCAAACCAGCATTGCGATCCACCAGTTCTCCGATCCACAACAATTGGGCGACTTTCTCACCGGAGTGTTCGCGCTGTCGCGAGAAACCGTGCAGCGAAATCCGGCGATGGTCCAGGCGATCGATCACCTGCTGGTGGCCTACAGTGAAGCCGACTTCATGTCTGCCCTGCCTGCCCTACGGCTGGCGTTTTCGTACTTCACGCCGCGGGAAAAGCACTACCTTGCCACCACACTGCGACAAGGGGCCGATGATAGGACCTCGACGGAAGAGCCGGCGGCTACGCGATCGGTTGCACCCGAAGTTGCCGCGGCAGCCGCAGCCTGGGAGGCCGAGCTTTTCGCCACGCTGCAAAAATACGGACTACGGGGAGGGTCGGTCGAGGAATCTTCGGATGCGGATCGTACCAACCAGGGAATTTCCCGAGAGATTTTTCCATGACTGAGCAAGCGCGATGGTTGCGATGGCGACTCGTGCTGGGGGAAGCCGCCGAGCAGGCGCTGGGGTGCCGTCCTGAAGGAACGGCGGTCGAACAAGACGAGGCGTTGGCGTTTCTCTACGATCGCGAACACCTGCCGGGTCGCAACATCCGCCGCACGCAACGCACACGGCCCGGACAAACGGCGCCTCGCGGGGCGAGCCTCGATGCTTCGCAACTGACAGTGCCGGATTGGATCAACAAGATTCAGGAATTGTTTCCGCGCTCGACGATTGAACGCCTGGAACGCGACGCACTGGAACGGTATCAACTGGAAGAAATGGTCACAAATCCGCAAGTGCTGGAGCGGGCCCAGCCGAGCCCAACTTTGCTGAAGGCGGTACTGCAAACCAAGCATCTCATGAATCAAGCGGTATTGGCAATGGCCCGTACCCTGGTTCGCAAAGTGGTCGATGAGTTGATTCAGCGGTTGTCGCGAAACGTGCAGAACGTGTTCTTGGGGGCGGTGGACCGCCGCCGTCGCAGTTTCTTGAAAGTCGCCAAGAACTTCGACGCTTCCACCACCGTGCGGAAAAATCTGGCCAACTATAATCCTCGGGAGAAACGGCTCTACCTCAAGACGCCGTATTTTTACTCGCGCGTTCGCCGGCATGTCGACCGTTGGCAATTAATCGTGCTGGTTGATCAGTCGGGCAGCATGGTCGACAGCGTGATCCATGCCGCGGTCATGGCGAGTATCTTTTGGGGGCTGGGCACATTGAAAACCCACCTGGTGATGTTCGACACTTCCGTGGTCGACGCGACCGCCGATTGCGTCGATCCTGTAGAAACCCTGATGAAAGTGCAACTGGGAGGCGGGACCGATATTGGCAATGCCCTGCACTATGCGTCCGGCCTCGTCGAAAATCCGCGGCGAAGCATCGTGCTGCTGATAACCGATTTCTATGAAGGTGGTTCTGAATCGCAACTTTTGAGCGTCACCAAATCGCTCGTCGAAAGCGGTGTTCACGTTTTGGGGCTGGCGGCGCTTGACGATCGCGCGGAACCGAATTACGACCGCGAGTTGGCAACCCGGATGGTGGCCGCCGGCGCACACGTTGCTGCCATGACTCCCGACCAACTCGCGGAATGGGTTGCCGGCAAAATCCGTTGAGAAGTCTGCCGAGAAGTCGGTTGCGATGAGCATCGGCCGAGTCGCAATCAAACGTAGCCCAAGCGGCGACAACATGCGAATATCCGGCAGCGGCAGATTACCGCCTGGAATTCACAGTATCTTCCGCCAATTTGAGCAATACTTGCATTTGGTCGGCAAATTCCGCTTCTTCCTCAATCGTGGTGGGCGTTCTTCCGTTGGGAAGTGATCGGGCAATGTTCCACCCCAAATAAACCAATTCCCCTTTGCCCACCGGGATGCGGCAGAGCGCGGCAACACCATCGGTCGTTCCGAGTATGGGTTGAATGCGGGATCCGCGTAACGGCGTTACGAGTTTGCCCTCGAGCCATGGGAGCGACTCAAGGCTGGCCAAATGCTTCACCCAGCGATGCTCTGGCAGAAGTACTTGGTACTCGGTACTGCCTTGGTTGGCGGCGGTGCCGACAATCTCTGTCAGAAATTCACGGCCTTCCGGCGACGCAAAGAGATCCGTTCTCTGCGACATCAGCAGCAGTGTGCCGCCGTCTTCCAAAAACGTGCGAACGTGTTTGATGTCGGCGCCGGAAAAGCGGTTGGGCTCAATCTTGGCTCGCGTAAAATTCCCATCGACCGCAATGATGTCGTAATCGCGAAAACGCTCGGGGGCGAGCCACGATCGTTCCCTTTCTGCTACCTTGGCGCCTGCCCGACGCAAGGCGTAGGCGACCAGCGGAGCGTCGAAGGCGGGGTAGCCCCGATACACCAGGGCTTTGACCTTCGATCTGGTTTCTGGATAGGTCGCCTGGGCGAACTCCCAGCGAACAACGGTCGCCTTAGCGGTCGGCGAACCCTCTCCTCCAAACACGTTTAATCTACCGCGAACTCCGACATGCCAAGGTTGGCTGCCCAGCGGCACCGCGCCGAGGTCGGGTTTGCCTGAGTCATTCGCAGCCAAGGCGTCGGGCCATTCCGAGGGGAGTTTGACGCCAGCGTTGATCGCGGGACTGCGATCGTGCAACCGCAGGTCAGGTACTGTTTTCCAATCGGCCGAAAACGACATGAACCGCGGATCGGCAAACTGATCGTGCGCGGTCCAACCGGCGGCATATCGTTGTTGGCTTTCTTTAAATGCCGCCGAATTGCGAAATTTGCTGAAGATTTCGCCTTGGAAAGTGGGACCATCGGTCAAACTCCAGAACAGGTTGCCGTCGCTCGCATAATCGACTTGCGTGCCGGGCAACGTCTGGCCGATCATTCCTTGCATTTGGCAGACGATATTATTGAATACTCGGCGAGTTGTTCCTCTGCCGGTACCCGCCGCCAATCCCGAAGTTCCATAGTCATATCGCGGAGGCACGCCGGCCAAAATGGTGTTGTGATAAATATTCATCGGTTCCCACGCAGGTCCTCCGTGGTCGCCGGCCACGCGCCCGTACGAATCGAGTTCTTGCTCATCTTCGGGACCATTTGGCCAGCGGTACATGACGGGGCGGCGGAAATCGAACACGTTTCGATAGATGTTGGCGCCGCTCCCCGTCTGATATCCGCCTTCAACGGCTTTTTGCCGGCCATGTCCCACTCCGAATGCAAACGTCGTCAGGCAGCGGGCGAGGCGATTCTGATAGACATGCACGTTACCGCCAGGAGTATGACCGTCGTATGCGGTCGCGGCCGTGAGGAATATGCCGTCGTCGCTCACGTTCTCCACCAGGTTGTGGTGAAAACGCACGCCGGAAACATTGCCGAGGAACACTCCGTCGACGCAGTCGGTGAATTCGCAATAGGCGAGCTCGAAGTCGCGATTATCCCAGCCCGTGGGGTCCCACCGGCTGGCGGACAAAATCCGGGCTTCGATCGAGCGATACTTGAGGCTGCCGCGGAACGTCCAGGGTGCGGCGATTCCCCGACAAGCGGTGTGCTCCATGCGCAGGCCCCAAGTGTCGCGGACATTGATCGCCGACGAACCGCCGTATGCCGTCAGTCCCGAAAGTTCGATGTGTCGGCCGTCCGCAATTTCGAGAGTGGCCGTTCGGGCGCCGCGCAGCACCAGATCTTGAAGCCGCAGGTGCTGAACTCCCTGCAAAGTCAGCGGCGGTCCGGAAGTCGCAGCAGCAATGACCAGCGGAACCTTTCGCGGATCGGTCTCGCCTCGGTAATTGTCATCGCCCAGGCCTGAAAGTGTGGTGTGCGCCAAGCGAGCGTGAATTCTGCCCGAGGCCGGATCGTAGTACACTCCCGGCCCGCAATACACATAGTCTTGGGCGCCAACCTTGTTTGTTACGTTCCAATAGGGATTGTCGCTACGGAGATCGCCCAAGAAGCGATACCCTTGCAACGGAATCATGGAGTCGCCGAAATTTCCCAACAGATTGGTTTGATCGGCCTGGCCGCCAAGGTCAGGGTAAGTGCGCGTCGAACGAAACTCACCGGGCACTCCCGTGGGATTGGGCTCCCAGGCCGTGGCGGGCGATTCAAAAAACTCGCGAAGACCGCCATCAATGATTGCCAACTCCCCTGGATAACTGCGGATGGTAATCGGCATTTCGGCCGTGCCGCGGGCGGTAACCGTGGCATGTTCGTAATAAATGCCGCCACGGAGGTACAGGGTTTCGCCCGGCTGTAGTTGCCCGGCGGCGTGATGCACGGTTCGATACGGTTTGGCCAGCGATCCGTCGGCGTCGTCGCTTCCCTGGGCGGCGTCGACATACCGCGCCGGCCCCTGCGGCAGCGGTCCGGGCATGGCTTGCGGCAATGGCCGCATGGGCGGGTGCGACAAATAGATTTCCGCTGCGGGAGAATTGGCCGCGAGCAAACAAATGCAGCATGCGAAGCACCACCGTCCACTGTTTTGCCGCAAACGAACACCGAGGTGGAGACCGCCATCGCCCAGCAATGCCTGGTTCACTCCAGACACTCGAATCAACGCGTTCAAAAGTTGATGCCACCGGGCGAGCATTGCAAGCCTCCTTGAAACGTCGGGTCGCTGTCGAACAACTTGGATAACAGGCAGGAAACGTCTCCGCAGATTGGTTTCGATTCTAGTTGGCTAAGTCCTACGAAGACAGCTAATGTCGTGGCTTTATTGGCGAACGGTGTATTGCTTCCAACACCGGACTCCGCAATCGGTCGAGTCGGTCCAAGTTTATTCCATCGACTCTTGCTTTGACGGCACGGGTTTGCCCTTCTAATTTGAAGGAGCGTAACCCCGGTGGTGAGCACGAACGCGGCGAGCCGGCGAACGGGCCTGTGCCAAGCCCGACGTATCAAGCACATTGACTGTCCAGTGATGAGATGCCAATCAAACGACTCTGCGTTTATTGTGGCTCCAAAGTGGGTCTGCATCCCAACTATCGAGCGGTGGCCGAGGAATTGGGACGCATTCTGGCGGCGAGGCAGATTGGACTCGTCTATGGCGGCGGCCAAGTGGGTTTAATGGGAGTCGTGGCCGATGCCGTGCTGGCCGGCGGAGGGCATGTCACCGGAGTCATTCCCGATCGTTTGGCTACCAGGGAACTGCTGCATCCGGGCGCGCAAGAGATGTTTGTGGTGCCAACGATGCACGCCCGCAAGGCGAAAATGACAGAATTGGCCGATGCGTTCGTCGCCATGCCGGGAGGATACGGCACTTTCGATGAATTGTTCGAGGCCATCACCTGGGCTCAATTGGGTTATCACCACAAACCGATTGGCCTGCTCAACGTGGCCGAGTTTTTCAATCCATTGCTGCAAATGGTGCGGCACGCGGTGAACGAAGGATTCATTCACTCGCGCCACGAGCAACTCATCGTGTCGGCGGCGTGTCCAGCAGAACTTCTGGCTCAATTGGAAAGTCGCCTGTCGGTGACGCCGTGTGAAGACTCCCTTCTGGTAGACGATGCCGGCCCATGAATGAGGATGGCATTTTCGCCCTTAATTGAGTTCCCCGCAGTGGTTGCGCAGAATAAAATAGATTCCGCCCAGGGGCAATTGACGCGAGATCCGCAATAACCGCGAGCAATCCCCATTTGCCGCAAACGTTTAGACCCGTGACGCGCAGGCCGATTTCGTTCATAATGGGTAGCAATGAAGGTCGTGCCATCCTCCTGGTTGGCCGCTTCCACCCACCGTAGGCCTGCCAGGCTTGTTTCCCCACCCAAGTCGGACCATTCCTGGTCCGAGCAAATCGCTCAGGATGAAAGCCTTGAACGGAACGCGCCTCACCATTGCCGTCTTTTTGGCTTTGCAGAGTTTTTCGGGCACGCTTTGCGCCCAAGATCGTCCGAATCCCGAGCACCTCAAGTTTTTTGAAGCGAAAGTCCGCCCGCTGCTGTTGCAGCGGTGCATTGGCTGCCATGGTGAAGAGCAGCAGAAGGGCAGTCTGCGATTGGATTCGCTGTCGGCCGTATTGAAGGGGGGAGACTCGGGGCCGGCCGTGGTGCCCGGTAAACCCGATGAGAGTTTGTTGGTCGAGGCGATTCGTTACGAGTCGTTTGAAATGCCTCCCAGCGAGCAACTTGCAGCGACCGACCTGGCAACGTTGGTGCGTTGGGTAGAAATCGGCGCGCCCTGGCCCGATGGCAATGGCGCCGTCCTCCGCCGCACCGACAGCGACAAAATCACGGCAGAGGACCGTGCCTGGTGGGCATTTCAGCCTCTCCAGGAATCGTCGCCACCCGAAGTCGGCCAACATAACTGGGTTCGAAATGACATCGATCGGTTCGTTCTTGCCCGATTGCAAAGCCAAGGGCTGACACCGGCGGCCGAGGCCGACCGGAGAGTCCTCATTCGACGTCTTTATTTTGATTTGATTGGCCTGCCACCCACTCCGGCCGAGGTACAGGCTTTTTTGGCGGACGAATCTCCCCAGGCATACGAACATCTGGTGGAGAAATTGCTGGAAAGTCCCCAATACGGCGAGCGCTGGGCGCGGCACTGGCTCGACCTGGTGCGATATGCCGATTCGGATGGCTATCGGATCGATCACTATCGCCCACACGTCTGGCGATATCGAGATTACGTGATTCGCGCTTTTAATGACGACAAGCCGTACAACCGCTTTGTGCAAGAACAACTGGCAGGCGACGAACTTTTCCCCGGCGACCCCGAGGCACTTACGGCAACGGGCTATTTGCGACACTGGATTTACGAATACAACAACCGCGATGCCCGAGGGCAGTGGGAAACCATTCTGACCGACCTGACGGATACAACAGGCGACGTTTTCCTGGGCATGGGCATGCAATGCGCCCGGTGCCACGATCACAAGTTCGATCCCATTTTGCAGAAGGATTACTTTCGCTTGCAGGCGTTTTTCGCGCCGATTTTGCCTCGTGATGATTTGGCCGCGCAAACCGAAATCGAGCGGCGGGAATATGAAAAGCAACTAGCGGTTTGGGAAACCACAACAGCGGATATTCGTCGCCAAATCGACGAATTGGAATCGCCTTACATTCAACAGGCCGCCGCGTCTGCGGTCGAAAAGTTCCCCGACGACATTCAGGCCATGATGAACAAGCCGGCCGATCAGCGCGAACCGCTGGAGGAGCAACTGGCCGCATTGGCCAATCGGCAGGTTTACTTTGAATACGACCGGCTGGAGCAGCGGTTGAAGCCTGAAGATAAAGAGCGGGTGTTGGCACTTCGCAAGGAGTTGGCCGCATTTGATAAGCTGCGCCCCACGCTGCCGCTGGTGATGGCGGCCAGCGACGTGGGCCCCGTGCCACCACCGACGTTCATTCCCGGGCGATCAAAGGAAGATATTGCACCGGGGTTTCTCACGGTTCTCAGTCCCGAAGACGTTCTGGTGGAACCCCGCTCGAATCTGCCTGGATCCACCCAGCCAAACTCGACGGGTCGTCGGTCAGCCCTCGCGCTTTGGCTCACCCAGCCCGATAATCCCCTGAGCACTCGCGTGATTGCCAACCGCATTTGGCAATACCATTTTGGTCGCGGCCTGGCAGCGAACCCCAGCGATTTTGGCCGACTAGGGCAAAAGCCCACCCATCCCGAACTTTTGGATTGGTTGGCATGGCGGTTTGTACGAGATGGCTGGAGTTTCAAGAATTTGCACCGCCTGATTGTGAATTCCGCCACCTATCGACAAGCTAGCGAGCACCCACAGTTCGCCGTGCAGCAGGCGCAAGACCCCGAAAACATGTTTTACTGGCGCGGGAACACGCGGCGACTCGACGCCGAGCAAATTCGCGACGCGTTGCTTGCCGTGAGCGGGCAACTCGATGCCTCGCAGGGGGGACCGGGCATCAATCCCGACGGTCCCCGGCGCACCATCTATACCCGCGTGATGCGCAACTCGCGCGATCCTTTGCTCGACGTGTTCGATCTGCCGCAGTTTTTCACCAGCGAGTCGTCGCGGAATACGACGACCACGCCGGTTCAGTCGCTCTTGCTGATCAACAGTCCGCAAATGCTTCGGCATGCTAGCAAGCTGACAGATCGGGTTTGGAAGGAGCATCGCGGCGATCCGTCCACCGCGGTCGATCGGTTGTGGCAGTTGGCGTATGGACGTCCGGCGAACTCGCACGAGCGCCAAGCCTCGCTGGAGTTCATCAAGGAGCAAACGGATCGTATTGCCGGTAAGGTTGATGCGTCTGGCGACCGCCAACCCAGCGTGATGGGAGACGCCATCCAGGTGGAAACCGGCAAATTGCCGTACCGCGATGGCCAAGCGGTGCTGCTCAAACCCGACGGTCAGCAACGCCGGTTCGTGGTTCCTCATCACGAGCGGCTCGCCTTGGCCGATTTCACCATCGAAGCATATTTTCAGATTCGCTCGATCTACGATTCGGGTTCGGTACGGACCATCGTATCGAAGTGGAATGGGCAATCTTCCAAGCCCGGCTGGGCATTCGGCGTTACCGGGCGAGGCTCGCGCCGTAAGCCGCAAACCTTGGTGTTGCAGATGCACGGTACCCTTCGCAATGGCAAATTTGGTGAAGCTGCGGTGTTCTCCGACCAACACATCGAATTGAACAAGCCATACTATGCGGCCGCCGCTGTGACCATGGCCAATGTGGAGGAACCCGGCAAAATTCGCTTTTATCTCAAAGACCTTTCCAACGACGACGAACCGTTGCTGGTGGCCGAAGTGCCTCACGACATGGTCCGTGGCATTGGCAACAACGAACCGCTGACGATGGGTGGTTGCAGCGCCGACAAAACGGGACTGTTCGATGGCTTGGTGGACGACCTGCGGTTGAGTCGCGGCGCGTTGCAGTCGGGCGAACTATTGTTTACCGCCGAAGGTGTCGCCGAACAAACCGTCGGCTATTGGCAATTTGAAGTCGAGCCCGGCGTATTTCGCGACACCTCGAACAGCCGTCTCGATATTGAGCCCGCAGTCGCGACACAGGGGCCCGCCGATCCGGAGTACGCTGCCTGGGTCGACTTTTGCCACACCTTGCTGAATTCGAACGAGTTTTTGTACGTACCCTGAAGTGGGCAACTCGCAAACAGACGCTTGCTCCGCGAACTTCCTCGTAGCTTGCAGCGATGCCAGCACGCGAGAAACGAACGCCCGTAAACCCCGTAGAAGCCGCGCGCCGCGTGGCTCCGGATGGCCAAGAACAAGAGGGATAACCCGTCATGAGAACACCACATATTGAAGTTCCGGCTACGCGGCGCGAATTTCTTGCCAAGAGCGGCGCCGGATTCGGCGCGGTGGCGCTGGCCGGCATGCTTTCTTCACTCGAAGCTGCCGATACGTCTTCCGGAGTAAGGCGCTCGGCGGCCCGCCAACCGCATTTCAAACCAACGGCAAGGAGCGTCATTTTTCTGTTCATGGAAGGCGGTCCCAGCCATATCGATACTTTCGATCCCAAGCCCGAACTCAATCGGCTGGCGGGTCAACCGTTGCCTGAGAGCTTTGGCCAGGTGATACTGGCGATGGGCGAATCGCGTGCCCCGCTCTTGGCTTCCAAACGCAAATGGAAGCAGCACGGTGAGTCGGGAACGTGGGTTTCGGACTGGTTACCGCACATTGCGGGCTGCGTGGACGATATCGCCGTGATTCGTTCGTGCTGGGCCAACGGCATCAACCATTCTGCCGGCGTCTGCCAGATGAATACCTGCTCGATCGTGGGGGGACGACCCTCGCTGGGAAGTTGGGTGAGTTATGGGCTGGGGACGGAAAATGCCGATCTGCCCGCCTACGTGGTAATGCAAGACAACCGCTCCCAGGTCGTCAATGGCCCGCGCAATTGGAGTGCCGGCTTCATGCCCGCCGTCTACCAGGGAATACGGTTACAGGAGGGAAGCGAACCGGTTCCCAATTTGAAAAATCCAGAGGGCATCACCGAATCGCGGCAGTTTGGAAAACTAAGTTTTCTCAATCAATTGAACCGAAACTATGCGGTCGCGCATCCCGATCAAAGCGAGTTGGAAGCCCGGATTGCCAGCTACGAATTGGGATTTCGCATGCAGGCGGCGGCGCCCGAGGCCGTCGATCTGTCTCGAGAAACCGCCGCGACCGAGCAGCTATACGGATTGGATCAACAAGAAACCGCGCCGTTTGGAAGGTTGTGCATGCTCTCGCGGCGGCTCGTGGAACGCGGCGTTCGGTTTGTTCAGCTTTACCATGGCGCCGGCAGCAAGTGGGATGCCCACTCCAATATCGAAAGCAATCACGGCGGGCTCACCAAAGCCATGGATCTGCCGGTAGCAGGCTTGCTGAAAGACCTCAAACAAAGAGGCTTGCTCGATCAAACGCTGGTCGTGTGGGGTGGAGAGTTCGGACGCACGCCGATGTCTGAAAAAGGCACCGGTCGCGATCACAATCCCACGGGCTTCACCATGTGGATGGCCGGTGGAGGCATTCGCGGGGGACAAACCATCGGCGCTACGGACGACTTGGGGCTTCGCGCGGTGGAAGATCGCCTGCACGTGCATGATCTGCACGCTTCGATCCTGCACCTGCTCGGATTGGATAACATGAAGCTCACCTACTTACATAAGGGCCGCCCCGAGAGGCCTACCATCAATGAGGGTGAGTTCTTCAAGCGGCTCGTAACTGGGTAGCAGCGACGGGCGACCGTGCCCGCGAACGTTGACGACAACTTGGTCGATGGCTGTTGATGCGATTCTCTCCTTTCGCAGGCAGACCACGCGCGAGCGCGCGATATCAACCGAGCCGGGTGTAGGAAATGGCGCCCCTGCTGGCATAACAATTGCCCGCAGTATGGGGGTATCGAACCGACCTTGCTTTGACGCACCACGTTGGAAGAGGAGGACTCCGTGGTAAATCGCTTCGCGCTAGACCAGCGCAAACTGCCCGTCGGCGCCGAGGTTACGCCAAAGGGCGTGCATTTCCGAATTTGGGCGCCGCGCCGCAAAGTGGTCCGTCTGGTGCTCGCAGGCAAAGAGAGCGAACACCAGCAGTTTTTCCTTGATGCCGAGGGCGATGGTTACTTTTCGGCCCTGGTGTCGGCCGCGGAACCAGGTTCGCTTTACTGGTACCAGGTTGACGACGAAACTCGCAATTACCCGGATCCGGCGTCGCGTTTCCAACCGCAGGGGGTGCATGGTCCTTCGGAAGTAATCGATCCCCAACTTTATTCGTGGCAAGACAGCAACTGGCCCGGGGTCACACTCAAAGGTCAGGTGCTGTACGAACTGCACATTGGCACGTTCACGCCCGAAGGCACCTGGGGTGCCGCGACGGACAAGCTTCCCTATCTGCGAGATTTGGGGGTAACTCTCGTGGAGGTGATGCCCGTCGCCGAATTCTACGGCGAATTTGGCTGGGGCTACGACGGTGTGCAATGGTTCGCACCCACTCGATTGTACGGGCGGCCAGCCGACTTTCGTCGCTTTGTCGACGAAGCCCATCGATTGGGCGTGGGCGTCATTCTCGATGTTGTTTACAACCATTTTGGGCCGGCAGGCAATTATACGCAGGTCTTTTCATCGCATTACTCCTCGGAACGCCACCCGACCGAGTGGGGCGAGGCGATCAATTACGATGGCAAGCAGAGTGGTCCGGTTCGAGATTTTGTCACCGCAAACGTCAAACATTGGATCGCCGAGTATCGCCTCGACGGACTGCGGATTGACGCCACCCAGGCGATTTACGATGACTCCGACGTGCACATTCTGGCCGACGTTACCAGGGCGGCCAGGAGTTCGGCCGGCGATCGCTCGGTATTGATTTTCGCCGAGAATGAATTGCAGCACGTTTGCCATGTCGAGCCCCTGGAAGATGGAGGTTATGGCATGGACGGCCTATGGAACGACGACTTTCATCATACGTGCCGCGTGGCGGCCACGGGACACAACGAGTTTTATTACAACGACTTCTCGGGCAGCCCGCAGGAGATACTTTCTGCGATGCGGATGGGGTATTTGTATCAAGGCCAATGGAACCCGCGTCAGGAAAAATTTCGCGGCACTCCGGCACGGCACATACCGGCGCCGCATTTTGTGCATTTCCTGCAAAACCACGATCAAGTGGCCAATTCGGCCCGAGGTTTGCGCACGCACTTGCTGACCACGCCCGGCCGGTTTCGGGCGTTGACCTCCTTGCTCTTGCTGGGTCCTCAAACCCCCATGCTGTTCATGGGCCAGGAGTTCGCGGCGTCGAGTCCATTCTTGTATTTCGCCGATCACGAGGTCGATCTTGCCAAACTCGTGCGAGAAGGCCGCTGGGAGTTCATGCGCTGCTTTCCCAGCGCCGCCGGATACGGCCAAATGTTCAGTCTGGCCGATCCTTCCAGCCGCGAAACCTTCGAGTCATCCAAACTCGACTGGGGCGAATGTGAGAACAACCGCTCCACACTGCTTTTACACAAAGAGTTGATTCAACTGCGAAAGCAAGATCCGGTATTTTCGCGGCAAGACAAGTCGATGCTGGAAGGAGCCGTAATGGGACCGGAGGCCCTGCTGCTGCGCTGGTTTGACGAAGCACACGACGATCGCTTGCTGCTGGTAAACCTTGGCCGCGACTTCAACTGGCGGCCCATGGCCGAGCCGCTCATGGCCGCGCCGCGAGGTTGCCACTGGAAGTTGAAATGGTCGAGCGAGGCGCCGCGATATGGCGGGTCGGGAACTGCGGTCTTGAACACCCAGGACTGGTACATTCCCGGTCACGCTGCCATTTTGCTGGAGCCCAAGGTACGCTCGGAGAACTAACCCTGCGGCACTGCCTGCGTGCTCAGAAAAGTCCTTGTCCCGGAAAACGGCGTTCGCCCCTGCCGCTGCAAAATCGCCAGCAGACGGAAATTCAAATCAATTGGTCCAAACCGACTTGCCGATTCGACGGCGTTCGAGAAATTCTCATTGCGCCGTAAGTTGTCCAACAGAATGGATCTCGGTGACCAGGTGCCGAACTTGCCGGTGATCGATGTTTTCGGGTCGCAAGTGTCTTGGCTCCAGGGTATTCTGACGACGGGGGCTGGACCGGCATTGAACGTGCGGACTACCATAGATGACGGAACAAATGGGAATTTTCAGTTGGAAAAGCAGGTAATCCCCATCCCTGCGAACAGAGAACGAGAGACGGGATGTCGGCCGACGTACCAGATTTAGTTGCAGGCCTTGAATCGAACATGCGCAGCGTGGTGCTGGGCAGGCCTCACGTGGTACGGTTGTGCGTCGTCGCCTTGTTGGCCGGAGAGCACGTGCTGCTCGAAGATGTGCCCGGTGTGGGCAAAACGCTCATCGCAAAAGCCCTGGCGCGAAGCGTGGCGGGCAGTTTTTGCCGTGTGCAGTTTACGCCCGACCTTTTGCCCAGCGACATTCTCGGCGGCAACATCTTCAATTCTCAGACGGGTCAGTTTGTTTACCAGCAGGGGCCAATCTTTGCCAACATAGTTTTGGCCGATGAAATCAATCGTTCGTCACCGCGAACCCAGAGCGCCATGCTGGAAGCCATGAGCGACCGTCAGGTTTCGACCGATGGCGTCACGCATCCGCTCCCCCGGCCGTTCATGGTCATCGCCACGCAAAACCCGTTCGAGTTCGAAGGCACGTACCCCTTGCCTGAGAGCCAACTCGACCGTTTTTTGCTGCGGACCAAAATTGGTTATCCCGACCGCGAAGACGAACGGCGAGTGCTCACCAGCCATCAGCAGGGCGAGCCCGTGGATCAATTGGCGCCCGTGGTCGATTGCGATCAGGTGCTGCGATTGCAACAGGCCGCGCGCGACGTGCGCGTGGATGACGCCATTCATGACTTCGTGCTCGATATTGCGGCAGCCACGCGCAACAGCGACGAGTTTCTGGCAGGCATCAGCACCCGGGCCACGCTCGCGTTGTGCCGCGCATGTCAGGGATTAGCCTTGGTGGAAGGACGCGATTTCGTAACGCCCGACGATGTCAAACGGCTGGCCGTGCCCGTGCTGGCCCATCGAGTCATCTCGAAAGGCTTCTTGCACAGCGGCAGCAGCGAATCGGCGGAGAAACAGATCGAGCGGTTGGTGGACGAAGTTCCGGTGCCCAATTGAAGTCATTTGGGGATCGCTCGTCCGCGGTGGCGACCCCGCCGAGCGGTTGCAATGCACGAGCGAACGGAGCCGCCCCGCGCCGAAGAGTCCGACATTGCATGGTACTCCGATTGGTCTGGTCGCCATCGATTTCGCAGAGTGATCAAGGAAATATTGGCACGGAATCTTTGTTTGCTGCAATGGAGAATTCCGTCCGCACAGCGAGTTAGATATTCGTCATTGCGTAACCCGTCGACTTCCCGACTGTCTTCGCAGAGTGCCATGTATGAGCCGTCAGAATCGAACCACGATCACGCTGGAGGGGTGGTACTTTCTGGGGATCATGGCATTCATTCTCGCCGGCGCCTTGTTGCGGCACATGAACCTGCTGATTTTGCTGTTTGGCCTGATGGCCGGGCCCATGTATGTCAACTGGCGCATGGTGACGCAGTCGCTGCGCCGAATCCAAGTGGCGAGATCCGCTCCCGGTTCGCTGGTCGCTGGCGAAAAGCTGGTGGTCGACCTCAAAGTAACCAATACCTTGAAACGCGGGGCGAGCTGGGGAATCCGCGTTGAGGATAAACTGGTTTCTCCGGCGCCGCGCAGCGTCGCTCTGCGGCCTCGAATTTTGTTCAATCGCGTCGGTGCCGGCGAAACGGTCACCGAATCGTATGAAGGTGTCATCCCCACGCGGGGCAAATACCACTTGGGCCCGCTGAAGGTATCCACCCGGTTTCCACTGGGCCTGGTGCGGCGAACGGTCGTGCATCGATTGCTCGACGAGGTGATCGTTTACCCTCGACTGGGAAAGCTCACCCCGGCTTGGAAAGAACGACTGCAAGAGACGTATCACGGAAATCGGCCGGTCAAGCGCCAGCAAGGCTTGATGGAAGGCGATTTCCATGCGTTGCGAGGTTATCGCGAGGGAGACAGCCAGCGGTGGATTCATTGGCGCACCACGGCACGCCGGGGCGCGCCGATGGTACGACAGTTCGAACGGCAGCGGCATCACGATCTGGCCTTGATGCTCGATCTATGGATTCCCGCGGATCCCAGCAACACCCATCTGGAAAACGTGGAATTGGTGATCAGTTTTGCCGCCGCCGTGGTCTCCGATTTGTGCCATCGCGGATCGAGTCAATTCTTGCTAGGGACCGCCGGCAGCAAAATCGATATCAGCCGAGGCCCGGCGTCGCGGGGGTTGTTCCTCGAGATCATGGAACACCTGGCAACCGTGGCGCCTGGCAGCAGCGAAAATTTACCCGCCCTACTTGAGCAGTCGTTCGATCAAGTTCCGGGCCAGTGCGATCTCGTTTTGGTGACCACCCGTGACGTGAACCTCGTTGACCGGGAAGACCTGCTTTCGTTAATGCGCGATTCTCGAAAACAAAGTCTATTGAGCAAGGTCTTATGCATCGACGCTAGTGGACCCGACCTGCTGCGATACTTTTCGGTGACATAGTAACTGCCACGCCATGGGGAATTCGTTGTGCATCGGTTTCACTCGCGGCCGCTGGCGGCAATCGTGGGGTCGCGGCTTAATACGGCGCTCGAGACGAGGGCGTTTTGCGTGCCTCAAACCGTGGGAGATGAGGAACACGATGGCTCCCTCCGACAACACCTCGTCACGCATTCTCGTCCAACTCGAGCCATCTGGGGGGCACCCCGGAAATAGCGCAGCAGCGTGGGAAGGATCATGAACCTCGAACGTCGCCTACAAATCGCCGTCGTCATTTTGGCCGGTTGTGGAGCTTTGATTCTTGGATTCACCAAGGGCGATCTGCGGCTCCCGCTGCTGGCGTTAGCGGTTGCCGCAACCGGGTTTGTGCTCACGGACCTCAAGGGCTGGTTTTATCTGAGCAGCAGCGCCGCGAACCTTGCAGGAGTGCTGGCGACGATTTATGCCCTGCGCAATTTATTCCCCAACTTCGATGATCGGCAGGCCCTCTTTCTGTCGCTTTCTGATCTGCTGGTTTATTTGCAGGCGGTGCTGTTCTTGCGCGAGAAGGTTCCGCGAATCTACGGCATGATTTCCCTGTTGAGCTTCCTTCAGGTAGCAGTTGCCGCCGTCATTAGCGTGAGTGCCTGGTTTGGCGTCCTCATGGTGGTGTATCTTTTCATCGCGGTCTATACGCTCTCGCTGTTCTTGCTCTACCGCGAGGAATACGAACACAAGCCGCTGTTCTGGGGAAAGGCTGTCGGGCCCCTTCCCAGCCGGCCGCGGTGGCCGCTGCTGTACCAGCCCCTGGTATTACAGCCGCGACACTGCCGAACGAGCCTTCGCCTTCGGGGACTGGGCACGCAGGTATGGCGAACTGGGTTTATTGCATTGCTCCTGGCCCCGCTGGTGTTCTTGGTGATTCCGCGGTTTTCCACCCGCGGGGGAAGTTGGACCAGCAGTTCTGGCCTGCAGGCGACAGTGGCCTTCACCGAAGATGTGTCGCTGGTAGGCGACCAGTTTTCCAACGTATTGCAAGATCCCGAAGAAGTGATGCGGGTAAGGTTCCACGACGTGCGCACCATGCAACCGTACGCGATCTTGGACCGCGACAACATTTATTTTCGGGGCAGCTCGCGCAACGTGTATTATCGCAACGGAATGTGGTCAGGCGAAACCGAGTCGGTGCTCGATAACTCGGAGCCGATCTCGCCGTTCGAACTGGCACAAGTGTCGTCGACCAATGACTTGGTCGCGGTCGAAACAACGGTGGAGCCGCTGCCCACCCACAACCCGTCGCTCAAGATTTCTGAGGTGTTATTCGCCATCTATCCGTTCTTTGGACTGGAAAGCGAAACCCAGGTGAATTTTGATCCCAGGGCAGAGCGGCTTTATTCCCAAGAAGTGTTTCGAAGCGCACGATTTACTTACCAGCATATCACCACGGGATTGAAAAACGGACGGCAGTTGCCATTTCGTTGGATCACCCAAACGAGGATTCAGCCAAGCGACCGGTCCGCCCTGTTATCGCTGCCCGTAGAAGTGGGGAACGATCCGCTGGCAGGATTGAAGCAAGTTGCGGCCCAAGTTGTGGCCGAATTGCCACCCGACCAGCAGAGCGACCCCGTGATGCGAGCCCGGGCGTTGGAAAGCCATTTGCGCGACAGCGGTATCTACCGTTATTCGCTCGGAGGCGGAAAGCCGCAGGCGCAACTCGATCCTGCCGAAGATTTTATTGTTCACAGCAAGTCGGGTCATTGTGAATTCTTTGCCACGGTATTAACGCTTATGCTCCGCAGCCAGGGAATTCCGGCAAGAGTCGTTACCGGCTATCGGGGTGGCGAATGGGACCCGGAAACCGGCGAGTGCCTTGTGCGGCAATGGCACGCGCACGCCTGGGTAGAAGCACTGATTCCGCCGGAGTATTTGCCTCCTGAGTTCCAACCGCGTCCCGATCGGGCCTGGATTCCCGCCGAGGATCGTTCCCGACGAACAAACCCCGAACAGCGCCGCTTTCCGCGTCAACGATGGATTGAAAACTACGGACTGCGCAGCGCATGGATGCGACTGGACGCCACGCCGGGCGGCGAAACCCGAGCCCCCACGCAATGGGCGCAGGTACGGCACCTGGGCGAACTAGCCGAAGTATTCTGGTCGCAATATGTGCTGGGCATGAACCCCCAGACGCAGCGGCAGCACGTGTATTCCCCGTTTGCCAGCTTGTTTGACGCCGCGGCCTGGCGAGCCTGGTGGAACGATGTCCAGGCGCTTGTAGCAGGGGACCTGGCCGGTTATCGCTGGATTAGTTGGCAGGCCGGAGTGGTGGCCTTTGGAGTGCAATTGTTGCTGGTGGCAATGTACAAGATCATTCGCCGCAGGCGGCAACGTCGCCTGCAAAAGACACCCGAAATTAGCAAACACGCCTTGCCTTCCGAGGTCCTATTCTATCGCCGACTGGAGCAAATACTTTCCGACGCGAATCTTCGCCGCAGTCGAGTTCAAACCCAACGCGAGTTTGCGATGGCCGTTGCCGCGGATTTGGCCGAACGCCCGGCCACGGCGCGTTATTCCGCAATTCCCAGGAAACTGGTCGACCTGTTCTATCGGGTCCGGTTCGGTTGCCATGCGTTGAGTGAAGACACCCAGCACGAAATCGAGCGTGATTTGGACGAACTGGAATCGGCCCTTCAGGAACCCGAACCAGTTTCCTCCAGCATGCCGTAGCGAGGGCCGTTGGCGAGCGCTCGCTAAATCTCCCGGGGAATCACTGAATGAGTTGTGCCCAGATGCCCCGATCGCATCTCAAAAGTGTTCAGCAACCACTTCCATTCGAGGGAGAAAACTTTGGCGGAAACGTTTTTGCTCATTCCTGGCCGTACCAGCCGGCAAGGCGCCGGCATTAGCCAAGGAAAGTTTCGCGCGGACTACCAGGAAGAGATCCGCCTGTTGCAAATGAACGCAGCCGACATGGCTCGGTTGGGCCTCCGCAAGGGTGATCGCGTGGCTCTCACCAGCGAAACGAATGCGCGCATCGAGGTCGAAATCGTTCCAGCCAAGGGAGACGAATTGCCTTCCGGATTGCTATTCATTGCATATGGTGACCTCTCCAGCCAGTTGATGAGCGGCGATACCCACGGGTCTGGCATGCCCACCAGCAAGGGATTCGAAGTCGTTCTGGAGAAGGTTTCCTCCAAGTAGCCCATCGCAGCATGCGGGCACTGCCAGCATGGCTAGCTGGAGTCGCAATCGCCCCCCGGTAACTGGCGTTGGGGTGGTGACAGCATCGTGATATAACGTCGCCCGCGGATCCAGCCTGACCACTGCGGCTCAGTCGAACGCGGCTCGTGGAACGGGCCGCAATAGGTCTATTTTCCTTGAAGGCAGGCAAACCATGGATGGTTGGCAAACACAGCTCGTCGCGGCGTTGTCTGCGGAAGTTCCCGCAACGCCCAAATTGACCGTGCTGTTACCGGCGTACAATGAGGACGAGGCCATTGTTCCCGTGCTCGAAGAAATTGTATCGGCGCTGGCAGATGAGCCTTACGTATACGAAATCCTGGTGGTCGACGACGGTTCCACCGACCGCACGGCAGAACTCGTGGAACGTTTCGCGGCCGAATGCTGGAGCGCCCAGGTAAGATTGGTGCGCTGCCCTCTCAGACGTGGCGCCGGCGCAGCCCGCAAGGTCGGCGTGCGCGAGGCCCGGGGTGAAGTGATTCTGATGCTCGACGCCGACGGCTCTTACGATGCTGCTTGCATTCCGCAGTTGATGGAATACTTTCCCGCTTACGATCAAGTGAATGGCGCCCGCACCAGCGAACAAGGCACGCATCCCTGGCTCCGGGGCGCCGCCAAATGGTTGATTCGCCGCCTCGCCTGCTATCTCACCGGCCATCGCATCCCCGATTTGAATACCGGATTAAAGGCATTCAAGCGCGAAGCGATGCTCCCTTGGATGTGGGTCATTCCCGATGGCTTCAGTTGTGTAACCACCATGACTCTCGCTCATTTGACCAACGGTTATGCGGTCAAGTATGTGCCGGTTCCCTATCGCAAGCGGATTGGCAGAAGCAAATTTCACCCGGTTAAAGACACCTTGAGTTACTTGAGCACGGTCGTCCGAATTGTGCTGTATTTTCGTCCGCTCAAGGTCTTCATCCCCTTGGCGGCTATTTTGCTGGTGGGCGGAACGCTCAAGAGTTGGTGGAGTTTTCACAGTACCGGCAGCATGCAAGAGTCCGACATAGTGGTGCTCGTCGCCGGATTCATGACCTGCATGCTGGGACTGCTGGCCGAGGTGATTGTGGCGCATCATCGGCGCTGATCGAATGAAGAATATTCGCACCCTCGTTTCACTCCCGACCGCGACCGACCTGACGTAAATGGACGCTGAGGCGTCCCTTCAGATAATGGTGCGGCCATGCCGTCAACCGGTCTTGGCCCCAAAAAATCTTTGGTTTCCCCGCGTCTTGAGACCGCAACTCCGCCGGAAACGGCCGGAAGGCCGCATCGAGTCGAGGCGTAGCCAACTGGCCCGCATATGTTCCCTACATTCCGTTTTCTCAAAGCATGATGAGTTTTCGTTTGACTTTGCCAGAGCGAAATCCCGCGGCCTCATTCGTTGCAGGTGAACCGGCGTCCGAACGGTTGAGCCGCACCGAGCAGCTCCGCGACTGCTATCTGTCGGCGGCTCTGCCCCATATTCCGCGACTCTGGGGCAGCATGGATCGCAATCCGTACCGGCCCACTTACGGCTGTCTGGATAGGCAATTCTGGCATTATCGCACGGCAAGTTTCCCCTCCGAAATGTACCAGGAAGGCGTGCTTCCCCTGGCGCTGGTGTTTGCCCATCCCTTGCCGGGCAATCGCTGGCATGGCGACGAGCGCTTGCGAGAACTGGCCATTGCGGCCCTGCGATTCACGGCGACCCATGCCCGCCGCGATGGTTCGTGCGACGACTACTATCCCCATGAACGAGCTCTAGGAGCGGCGGTGTTTTCACTAGCCGCCTGTACCGAGGCGTACCGTTTGCTGCAGCTCGATGACAGCCAATTGGTGGAGTTCTTCGAGCGTCGCGCGCGATGGCTCATGCGGCACGATGAAGCGGGGCGACTCGCCAATCATCAGGCCTTGGCCGGACTGGCCCTGGAACGCGTCGCCATGATCACCGGCGACCGCGTCTGCCACGATGCCGCTGTCGATCGCATCTCCAAGGTCTTCTCCTGGCAGCATGAGGAAGGCTGGTACGAAGAGTACGGCGGCGCCGACCCTGGCTATCAAACCGTCACCATCGATTGCCTGGCCAAGTGGATGCGACTGACCGGCTGCCGCCGCAGCGAGCGTTCGCTGCGGCACGCCGTGGAATTCGCGCGGCATTTCCTCCATCCCGATGGCAGTTACGCCGGTGAATATGGCAGTCGGGGAACCTACCATTTTTACCCCCACGGCATGGAACTGCTGGCTGGCCAAGACGCGGCGGCCGCCGACCTTGCCGACGGATTCTTGCTGGCCCTGCAAAATCAACGGCACGCGTTCTTCGATGACGACCGTCTGTTCGCCCATCGATTGGGCAACCTGATCGAAGCCTGGCTCGACTGGTCTCCCGAGCGACCCGCCCGTGAGGAACACCCTTCCCCGACTTCTGTAACTTACCTGCCGGCGGCGCAATTGCTGGTCGCCCGCGATCAGCAGCAGCACCTGGTGGTGTCGGCCGCGCGGGGCGGCGTGTTCAAGTATTTTCATCAGGACGCTTCGGTTTGCACCGATGCCGGGCTCGTGGTCGAACTCGACGATGGCCGGGTGGCTGTGTCGCAACAGCACGACTTTAGCCGGCTCATCACGGCGCCTCCCCGGAACGATCGCGCCGATCATGCCCCCGCAGTAGAAACCTCCTCCCGCTCGGCCTGTTCCCCGACGGTTGATCCCTGCCAAGTTCGGCTCAGCGTTACCGGCACGCTGCACTACGCCCAATGCGAAACCGCCACGCCCTGCAAGCAAGCGATCTTTCACTTGGGAATGGTGATGTTGGGCCGTTGGTGTCGTGGGCTCGTTCGCCGCCTGCTGCAGCGCCGCTTGATTACAGGCCGCAAGCCGGCGCCAATACGACTCACTCGGCAATTCAAGTTGCCTGGCCAGCCTGGCGAGTCGCGACTGCAAGTCGTCGATACCATCGAACTCACTTCGCCCCGCGCGCGCGTCAAACGGCTCAGCTTTGGAGTCGATCATCAATCGGCTTACGTGGCGGCTACCGGCGTTTACCAGGAAAGTGTCCGGCAGCCTTGGACCGATCTTTCCGAGCATGTAGAAGAACTGAATATCTATCGCCGCGTAACGATTGTGCGCAACTTTCCCTCCGGCGACTTCTGAGGAATTGTGCTGCGTGGACACCGTGTCCAAGACTTCGACGCCTGTCGGAAAATTGCGTCCCTGGTTATGGCGCGGCGTCAAATTATTGTTGGCGATGGCGATCTTGACTTCGCTCTACGCCGCGGCCGACTGGAAGGCGGTCGGCCACGCGTTGCAATCGCTCGACGGCCGCTGGCTGCTGGCAGCGCTCGCCATGTTCATTCCGCAAACGCTGGTTTCGGCTTGGCGCTGGCAAGGCCTTGCCTCGGGCGTCACTCGCATCACCTGGCTGCAAGCAACGCGGCACACGCTGGCCGCATCGGCGCTCAATCTCGTCGTGCCCTCCAAGCTCGGCGATCTTTCCAAGGCCGCCATGCTGCCTGGCTCGCCAAGTGTTCGCCGGACCGCGCCCTTGGTCATCCTCGAAAAAGGAAGCGACGTTGCCGCCCTGCTGATTCTCCTGGCAATGGGTTGGCTCGGGGTGGGAATCCGGTTGCTTGGTCCAGTCTTGGTGGTTGCCGCCATGGCTTCGATTTGGGGAAGTCGGAATCGTTGCCCGGCGGCCGTCGCTGCTTCGCTCGAACCAGGCCACGGGTCGCAGCAGGCCCGCCGGTTATCGCGGTTGGCGGCGGCGCTCGATGTTCGCCGCGCCGTTGCCTTGGCCGGTTCGTCACTGGTGCTGTGGATGCTCCACCTGGTTCAGTTCGACTTGCTGCTGCGAGCCGCAGGCGTGCAGGTGACAACCACCGACGTTCTGGCCCGAATTCCTCTGGCTATTTTCGCCGGGTTGCTCCCCTTGACGATGTGGGGAGTCGGCACCCGCGATTCCGCTTTGGTGTGGCTCTTTGCCGATGTCGCCGCCGCATCCACCATGGCGGGAGTCGGGCTGCTGACCGCGCTGCGTTATCTCATACCCGGCGTCGTGGGACTGCCATGCCTTCACGGCCTTTGGCCTGCCCGGGTTCGTTTGGATCACGGCCGGTCGCCCGTCTATCGCATCGGCAATTCGAAACAAGCCGCCTGACGGTCGTTGCGCACGAGCAGTTGGTTGCCCGAGAGCGCCATCGTGTTCCAGGTCTTGTCGTCCAGGGCACGGAACCGGCCCAACTCGGTTACTTTCTCCGGTGTAAGCTCCATCAGCGCGACTTCGCCGTCTTCGGAAATGACCAGCGTGAGATCGCCGACTTGCAATAATTGGCCGTGTCCAAAACGTCCCCCCTTCCACATGGTATTGCCGGTCGCCGTCTCAATGCAGCTCAGCACGATGGAATCCAGCCCATAGGCGTATCCGTTTCGCACGATCGGATTGCTGAACTTGGTTTTGAGATTGCGGTTTTTCCACAGCAATTCGGTGGCGAACTGGCCTTGTTCATCGCGAGTCACCTCAAAGGCCGCGCTCCCGGAACTGTAGGCCGCGGTGACCAGCACGCGATTCTCCGGTAGCACCATCGGCTGCGAAATCTTGGCGTGCTTGGCGTTGGTCCAGGGCCAATCTTGCCGCCAAAGTCGCGTGCCCGTGGCCGGATCGTAACCGTCGATGCTCAGATCGGTGACCAACAGCACCTGCGGTACCCCGTGCAGTGTCGCCATCGTGGGCGAACTGTACGCGTCGCTGCACTCCCCGCCTTCTCCGGCGGTCCACGCGGTTTCTCCTGTCTCGCGATTCAGTGCAATCAGCGTGGGCCCGGTCTTGCCGCCACCGGTCACGATCACCAGGTCGTCGACCACCAAGGGGGAAATCGAATATCCCCATTCGGTGAGTTTGGCCCCGTGCTCCTCGAGCACGTTCTTCGTCCACAGTCGCTCGCCGGTCGCCGCATCGAAGCAACCAATCGCCCCAGTCGACGAAGCCGCGTACACGCGCCCCGACACCACGCTGGGGGTTGCCCGGGGTCCGTCGCCCGAAATCACCGAAATGAAGCCCTGCTTGTCCGAATCGGGCTCGTGAAACTGACGCCACACCAGTTCTCCCGAGTCGAGCCTCAGGCAGGTCACCATTTCGCGATTGTCGCGCATCTCTTGGGTAAACAGGTAATCGTCGACTACTGCAAACCCCGACCAGCCCGCGCCTATTTCCGTTTTCCACGTCGTCCGCGGCGGCTCGGTCCAGCTTCGGGCAAGTTCCACCCCGCGCACAATGCCGTCTCGCTGTGGTCCCAAGAATTGTGGAAACGCCGAATCGATCTGCGAGGTAAGCACGGCTTGCGACACCGTTTCGGCCTTGGCTTGCAGTTGTTCTTGTGGTTTGCTTTTCCAGCGATACGAAATGCCAATCGGCACCAGGTCGCCATCGAGCACCAGTTCGAACAGTGCAAAGAATACCGCCACCAAAACCAGCGGCGTCAATACGACCGCCAGTCGCACCCCGCGCGAAAACCGCGACAGAAACAGCATCCAAACGCCGAGGAAAATCAGCCCCAATCCGACAACGACAATGTCGCCAATCCACAGAAAATCGCGAGTGAGGTCGGTGAAAAAATGCAAAACGGTGAGCGCGATCGCGGCCGCCAGCACAATCGCAACAGCGACGCCCCAGCGATGTCCTCTCGGCGACACTTGCTCCCGCGGGGTGGCTTCGCCGCCGTCCGTTCGTCGATCGCTACTTGTGGTCATCGGATTTCCTTTGCTTGCCGATCCGACACAATACTTGTTCACTTTCTCGCGGGGAACGCTGCCGATTTCGGTAATTTTCGCGCGCCAAGGGGGGATTGCCAGTGGCAATCATGCGACTCGCCCCAAGTTAACGCGTGCTAGCGTCCATTCTAGGCGCTGTGGCCGTGGCTGTCGTTTCTGTTCCCTCGTGGTTCAAGGGAGAGTAACTCGGCGCCGCGTTTTCATCGTTGGCCAAGGTATCGGGCGTTTTCGCTCCCGACCTTGCGTCGGCCAACTGAGTTGCCAGGTCGTTCAGGTAAGCCCGCACTCCCTCGAACTTGCTCTTGTGCGAGTCAAATCCATACAGGTCCATTTCGCGAATGGCTTCCTCGGCCCGCCAGCCATCGTGACGAATCCGATAAATGGCCGAGGCGACCCCCGTTCGGTGCACGCCTCCCCAGCAATGAATTAAAATCGGCTGGGCTTCCGGCGACTCGAGCAATTCCCACAACGGACGCAGGTCGTAAGGTTCGCCGCCTGCGGTTTGGTTGGGCGCCGGCACGCCACACATGGCCCACACGTCGCCGACCGGCAAATCCACGTATTTCACCCCCTGCGCGCGGCAAACGGGCTCATCCCAGTCGTGTTTCGAGCCCAGGTTGACCACCGTACGAATCCCCAACTCGCCAATGGCTCGCTCCAGTTCGTCCGCTTCCAACTGCCCGCTCCGATACATTACTCCCGCCTCCACCGGCGTGATGCCGTGCCGGGGATGCACCGGCTTGAGGGCCACGTACATCACGCTGGCGCCCACAGCGGCCCCAATCGCCAACGGCAAAATCCAGCTTAGCCGACTTCGGCTGGCCGACGTTCTTGCAACGGTCATGAACACTCCTCCTTGAGTCTTCGGATCGGGTCGAAAAGCTTGGGAATTGTAACAGACCCGCCGCTCGCTGCCGACCGCAAGTAAGTCGCGTCCTCGGTGCTGTCTCTTGCTCTCTCCCCCGCGCAGCGTGGGGGGAGCGCCGGGGGCGGATGCGGGTACCGGCGCCAACGGTCGCCGTGTTCCGCCGCTGGCTGCTCGCTGTTTCAGGAATTGGCTTGCCTGGTCGCTAGCGTCGCTTCTGTTTGGCCTTTTTTCGTTGGGCGGTCTTCTTTCCCGCTGCTTTCACCGCTCGTTTCTTGCTCTTTTCCCGGGGCGCGGGGGCTTCCCGGGCGTCCTCGTCGGCTGCCATTTGCTCGGCCAGTGCCAGCACCGTTTCAAAATGCTCCTGGCTCACCGGCTGCACCGAGAGTCGCGACCCGCGCCGCAGCAGTTCCATGCCCTCCAGTTCGGGCGCTTGTCGCAGCCGCTCCAGGGAAATCGGCGTCGCGAACGTGCCCTCCCAGCGGATATCGACCATGTCCCAAATGGGGTTCTCCACGCTCGCCTTGGGGTCGAAATGCTTGTTGGCCGGGTCGAATTGCGTGAAATCGGGATACGCCTCGCGGCAAATGGTCGCCGTGCCCACCACCGCCGGCGGCTCGGCGTTCGAGTGATAGAACAACGCCCGATCGCCCACCTGCATCGTTCGCATGAAATTGCGGGCTTGGTAGTTCCGCACGCCGTCCCAATACGTGGTTCGGTTTTTCGCGGCGGCCAAATCGTCGATCGAAAACGATTCCGGCTCGGTCTTCAGCAACCAGTAATTCACCCGGCAGGCCCTTGGATGGTCGTGGCAGTGGGTCCTCTTGCAAGCAAGGTATTTTAGCGGCCGCCCACTCCAGCCGGTACCGGTTCGTAGTCCTTACACTCCACGTGAGGTAAACCGATCCCCCGCGCAGCGCCAGCAGGT